>Ga0070696_100001560_pt1 | contig 14988 bp, 16 predicted proteins | sample KBSK1253metaG_FD_65474 | JGI IMG/M metagenome (GOLD analysis project Ga0070696, IMG submission 65474) | Corn, switchgrass and miscanthus rhizosphere microbial communities from Kellogg Biological Station, Michigan, USA - KBS K1-25-3 metaG | ecosystem: Host-associated > Plants > Roots >... | reverse complement strand
CTCCGGCGACACCATCAAGCTCATCGGCCGGGCCTCGGCCAATGGCGGCGCCATCGCGCGGGTCGACAAGATCGTTCTGACCCCGGTTGCGGCGAGCACCAGCACCACGCCGCCGAGCACCACCACGACGACGACGCCGAGCACCACCACCACCACGACGACGCCGCCGGCGAGCACCACCACTACGACAACGACGTCAGGCACCATCACGACGCCGATCATCGGCGGCGCGCTGGGGAGCGTCAGCCCGGTGACCCTGGAAGCCGAAGCGATGGCGCTTTCGTCCTATATCGTCGAAAACGCCAAGTGGATCAGGCTCAGCTCGAGTACCACGCCCGGGACTGCATCGAAGAATTTCAGCGGCGCGAGCGGCACCTACAACATGCAGGTGTACGTGGTGACCGAGACCGATGGGCAGTCGACCCTGGAGGTCTACAAGGGCGCAACGCTTCTCAGGAAGTACACCTATCCGCTGGGCAACGCCGTCACCAGCTTCACCATCAGCGGTGTTGCGCTGAACTCCGGCGACACCATCAAGCTCATCGGCCGGGCCTCGGCCAATGGCGGCGCCATGGCGCGGGTCGACAAGATCGTTCTGACCCCGGCCTCGACCAGCACGGGCAGCAACACGCCGCCCCCGCCGACCAGCGGGGATACAACGACGCCGAGCACCACGCCGCCCGTATTGACGCTGCCTTCGACGAACACCCAGGCGATCGCCACATTCGAATCGCTCGGACTGTACTGGAAGCCGCCCTCGACGCCGGGCGCAGCCGGATGCGCGGTGCAATACCGCAGGTCGGGCGATTCGGCCTGGAAGGAGGGCCTGAACATGTGGTACGACGCCCGTAACGGCGAGTGCCGCGGCAGCCTGGTTTACCTGACCCCCGGAACCGACTATCAGGTGCAGTTCAGCTTGCCGGGGCAGCAGCCCTCGGCCCAGCTCGCGGCCAAGACCTGGAGCGAAAACTTTCCGATCGCGAAGGTGGTGTCCCTGCCCAACGGAACGAGCAGCGAGACGCTCAACATCACCCAGGGCGGAACGGCCAGCGGCTACGTCCTCTACACCTCGCCTTCGGGAGGCCAGAGCACCATCGACGCGGCCAACGCCAAGCAATACAACGTCACCATCTCGGCGCCTTATGTCATCGTGCGCGGCCTTGTCCTCAAGGGCGCGCAGCAGGACGCGATTCGCCTGCTCGGCGGCAGCCATGACGTAGTCATCGAGGACAACGACATCAGCGGTTGGGGTCGCTTCAGCAGAACCGTCAGCGACGGAACGCAGGTCGGCATCGACCTGGATTCCGGCGTCCGGGCCTCGAATTTGGGGGCGAGCGTCGAGCGCGTGGTCATCCAGCGCAACCGCATCCACGACCCGCGCTACGGCGCAAACAGCTGGGCGTACGGGCATCCGAGCGGCCCGCAGGGAATTACGTTCGAAGAGTCGGGCAGCAACCATGTCATCCGCCACAACGAGATCTACAGCTCGGAGGGGCATTATTTCAATGACGGCATGGGCGGCTGCTGCAATTTCTTCCCGACCGGGTTCCCCAACGCGGACAGCGACATCTACGGCAACAGGATTTCGCAGGCCTGGGACGACGGCATCGAAGCCGAAGGCGGCAACCGCAACGTGCGCATCTGGGGCAACTACATGGACCGTACGATGGTCGGCGTCGCCACCACGGCGACGCTGGTAGGACCGGTCTACATCTTCCGCAACGTGCAGAGCCGCAGCCGGTTCTCGTCGCTCGTATCGACGGACGCGGACACGGCCGGGCCGTTCGGCAAGTCCGGGTCGAGGATCACCGCGGGGAACGGACGGCGCTATGTGTTCCACAACACTACGCTGCAGCCGACGGCTTCCGGCGCCACTTGGCCGCTCGGCGTCAGCCAGGGACTCAGCGGGCCCGAGGAGTCGGGGATCACCAACACGGTGTCGCGCAACAACATCTGGCACGTCAGGAACGGGGCGAAGTCGTCCATCACGCAGGCGACCAGCTCGACTAACGACTTCGACTACGACCTGCACAACGGCCAGATCGGCGCCTACTCCGGCGCGGAGCCCCACGGCATGACCGGCACGCCGGCCTATCAGTCGGGACAGGGCTGGTCGAGCGAGTCGAACGGTCTGTACCAGCTCGCGCCGGGCAGCGCCGGCTACGACCGCGGCGTGCGGCTGCCGAATTTCAACGACTACTACACCGGCGCGGCGCCCGACGTGGGTGCGGCCGAGGCCGGCCGCCCGGCGATGCGCTTCGGCCTCAAAGCCGCTACGCCGTCGAGCTTCTCGTCGGATGGTGCGGTACCGGTCGGTGGCGGTGCGGGGGGACTGTGATTTACGTCAACTCGAAATCCGGCAGGGCGGGCTTCACGCTGCTCGAGCTGCTCGTCGTCATCGTGATCATCGGCCTGCTCGCCGGGTATGTGGCCCCGCGCTACTTCGCGCAGGTGGGCAAGTCGGAGGTCCAGGTGGCGAAGGCGCAGATCGAGTCCCTGGAGAAAGCGCTGGACCAGTACCGCCTCGACATGAGGCGCTACCCCAGCGCCGAGGAAGGCCTCGAGGCCCTGGTTACCAAGCCGGCCGACGCGCAGAACTGGAGCGGACCGTATCTGAAGAAGTCCGTACCGAGCGATCCGTGGGGCCATCCCTATGTGTATCGCACGCCGGGCCAGAAAGGCGAGTTCGAGATCCTCTCCTATGGCAAGGACGGCAAGCCCGGCGGCACCGGCCAGGACGCCGACCTCGGCATCAACTAGGGCTCGCGCGCAGTTGCAAGTCCGGGCGGGCGCTTCGGCGCCCGCTTTTTTTGCACCCACTGGCCGGCCAGTCGCTCGCCGACGACACGCTGAAGCCGTTTCAAAACAGGCATTTGATTGAAAGCCGGTGCCTGGCGTCGTTGCATCACTACGGGTTCGTCGCACTGCACACTACTGGTTTGGAAGTAAGGGCTTGAATCTAAATAAGTTCATCTCCTGGCACGACTCGTGCGAAGCGCTGTGTGCATTAGCCAGAACGACGACAAGGGAGAAACGACATGCACTACAAGAAGTACGTAGTTCGAAGCCCGCTGTTCGCGTTGCGCGATCCCCGCTTGAGCGAAACGGTCCTTGCCGCCTTCAGCGGAGCCGGGCGCAAGCCGTTGCTGCCGCCGCCGCCACGCGCGCCGAAGGCCGAGCACCGCGGATGAGATTCGACGTCCTCGCCGTGGACGGGCGCCAGCAGGTCGTGGCGCTCAGCTTCGAGGCGCCGAACGCGGCGCTCGCCGCCGAGGAGCTGCGCAGGCAGGGCTTGAGCCTGCTCTCGCTCCACTCGCGCGGCCTGCGCCTGCCGCTCGTGCCTTCGCGCAAGCGCTTCCCGACCACGCTCTTTTCCATGGAGCTCATGTCGCTGCTCGAGGCCGGCTTGAACCTGGTCGAGGCGCTGCAGACGCTCGCGGAGAAGGAAGGCAGCGGCGAGCGCCAGGAGGTGCTCTCGGGGCTGCTGGCCGCAATTCACCGCGGCGAGCCTTTCTCGCAGGCGGTAGCGGGCTTCCCGCAGCACTTCTCGCCGCTGTACGTGGCGACCATCAAGGCGAGCGAGCGCACCGGCAGCATGCGCGAGGCGCTCGGCCGCTACATCGCCTACCAGGAAGAGCTCGAGCGCGTGCGCAAGAAGATCGTCTCCGCCAGCATCTACCCGGTGATCCTCATGATCGTCGGCTCGCTGGTCATCGGCTTTCTCATGTTCTACGTGGTGCCGCGCTTTGCGCGGGTGTACGAAGACATGGCGAGCACCCTGCCCTACTTCTCCCGGCTGCTGCTCGGGTTCGGCAACTTCGTCGGCAACAACGCTCTTGCATTGGGTTTTGCCGGAATTCTTTTCATCACCGCAGCGGCATGGGCGTTCTCGCGCTCCGAGTTCCGCGGCTGGCTCAACACGCAGCTCTGGCGCATCCCGGCGGTCGGCGGCCGCATGAAGACCTACCAGCTCGCGCGCCTGTACCGCACCGCGGGCATGCTGCTGAACGCCGGCATCCCGGCGGTGCGCGCGCTCGACATGGTGCGCGAGCTGCTCGCGGCGCACCTGCGCCCGAGCCTCTCGCGCGCGAAGACCCTGATCGAGCAGGGACAGCCGATGTCGGCCGCGATGGGCGCCGCCGGCCTCGCCACGCCGGTGGCGGCGCGCATGATGAGCGTGGGCGAGCGCAGCGGCGACATGGGCGAGATGTTCATCCAGATCGCGCGCTTCCACGACGACGAGGTGGCGCGCTTCATCGACTGGTTCACGCGCGCGTTCGAGCCGCTGCTGATGGCGGTGCTCGGCCTCTCGGTGGGCGCGATCGTGGTCCTGATGTACATGCCGATCTTCGAACTTGCAGGGAGCATCAAGTGAACGGGACCGAACAAATGAGCGCAAGCCTCGAGCAGCTCTCCGAAACGCTGCGCATCGCCGCCATCGCGCTCGACGAGATGCGCGCCGCGAGCCCCGATTTCGACGCCATTGCCTTCGCCGAGGCGACCCGCCGCTGCTGCGTCGCGCTGCGCGCGGCCGACGGCATGCTGCTGGTGGCGCTGGGCGACCCTTACGACCTCGACACCCAGGACTGGATCGAGGAGCGGCTGCGCGAGCCTTTCGGCTACCGCGTGGCCGAGCGCGCCGACGTCGCCGCCTATCTTTCGCAGCAGGAAACGCAGCTGCGGGCGCTGGATGGGGTTTCAAAAGAGTTCACCCCATCCGTGGAGAGAAGCGATGGCACACAGGAAATTTCCTTCGAGTCGGCCTCGGAGGCCGACAGCGCCGTGGTGCGGCTGGTGACCTCGACGCTCTACGACGCCCTCAAGGCGGGGGCGAGCGATGTGCACCTCGAGACCACCGGCGCCGGGCTCACCATCAAGTATCGCATCGACGGTGTGCTCACCGGCATGGAGAAGGTGCCGGGCAGCGAGCTCGCCGAGCAGGTCATCTCGCGCATCAAGGTGATGTCGGAGCTCGACATCGCGGAGCGCCGCGTGCCGCAGGACGGCCGCTTCAAGGCGCGCCGCGACAACCGCGAGATCGACTTCCGCGTCTCGGTGATGCCCAGCGTCCACGGCGAGGACGCGGTGCTGAGGATCCTCGACCGCAAGGCGCTCTCGGACCAGCTCCACGGGCTCACGCTCGATTCGCTGGGGTTCGCCGATGAAATGAAGCAGCGGCTCAGACAGCTGTCGACCGAGCCCTACGGCATGCTGCTCGTGACCGGCCCGACCGGCAGCGGCAAGACCACCACGCTCTACGCCGTCATCTCGGAGGTGAACAAGGGCGAGGACAAGATCGTCACCATCGAGGACCCGGTCGAGTACCACCTGTCGGGCGTGCTGCAGATCCCGGTCAACGAGCAGAAGGGCCTCACGTTCGCGCGCGGACTGCGCTCCATCCTGCGCCACGACCCGGACCGCATCATGGTGGGCGAGATCCGCGACCCGGAAACGGCGGAGATCGCGGTGCAGTCGGCGCTCACCGGGCACCTGGTCTACACCACCGTTCACGCGAACAACGCCATCGACGTGCTGGGCCGCTTCCAGCACATGGGCGTGGACAGCTACAACCTGGTCTCGGCGCTGAACGGCGTCCTCGCGCAACGCCTGGTCCGGGTTTTCTGCGCTTCCTGTCACGGCAAGGGATGCGGCCCTTGCCGCGGGACGGGCTTCAAGGGCCGCAGGGCCATCGGCGAGCTCCTGGTGCTGAACGACGAGCTGCGCGAGCTGATCGTGGCGCGCGCTCCGGCGAGGAAGCTGAAGGAGGCCGCACGGGCCGCCGGCACGGTCGCGCTGCGCGAAGCCGCCCTGCAGCTCGTGAACGCGGGCGAAACCACACTCGAGGAGATCAATCGTGTCACCTTTGTGGCGTAATCACCTTCGCATCATCCTGTGCGCCGAGCAGCTGGTGCTCGCCGCCTTTGGGCGCGGCCTGCGCCCCGGAAAGGGCAGCACCAGCGTCGCGCCGGTCCAGGGCAATCCCAACGACCCCGACTGGCGCGCGGCGCTCGACGCGCTGCCTGAAGCCCTCGCCGGCTTCCGCAACCACGACGTGAGCGTGGTGCTCGCAGACCAGTTCGTGCGCTATGTGCTTCTCCCCTGGAACCCGGCGCTGAAGAGCGCCGAGCAGTGGCTCGCGCTGGCGCGGCACCGCCTGGGCGCGGTGCACGGCGCGCCGGCCGCCGACTGGGACGTGAAGCTCACCGAGACCGCGCCGAGCGGCCCCCGCCTCGCCTGCGCAGTGGACCGCGAGCTGCTGGGAGAGCTGGCAGCGAAGCTCGTCGCCGCGAACGTGCGGCTGGTGTCCGTGCAGCCTTTCCTGGTGGCGGCGTTCAACCGCATCCGCCGCGCGATCGGCAGCGGCTCGTGCTGGCTGGTGGTCGAGGAGCCGCGCCGGCTGACCCTCGCGTTCGTCCAGCACGGCGTCTGGGTGGCCGTGCGCAGCCGCCGCGCGGACCCCGGCTGGCGCGCCGCGCTGCCCGAGCTCATCGAGCGCGAGAGCGCCTTCCTCGCGCTCTCCGAGCCCTGCACGCGGGTCATCGTCTGCGCCCAGGACGGCTTCGATCCGGACATGCACGAGGCCTTCCGTACCCAGGCCGTGGACTATGGCGAGCTCGCGCTCGCCTGGGAGCAGGCATGAAACGGCTCGGACTGGATTTCGTCCGGCGCGCGCGCTCGCCGTGGCCGGGACGGCTGCTCGTTGCCGTGGCGCTCGGCCTCGCGCTCGATATGGCACTGTCGTACAAGGATCTGCGCGCCTCCGTCGCGCTGGGCGAAGCGAAGCTCGCAAAGGCCCGGCCGCGCGAAGCGCCGCGGCCCAAGGTTTCCGCGGAGGAGATCGCCGCGGTGCGCGATACCGTGAACCGGCTCGGGATGCCCTGGGAGCGCCTGTTCGCGGCGCTCGAGTCGGCGACCAGCGATCAGGTCGCACTGCTCGGCATCGAGCCCGACGTGAAAGCCGGCACCGTGGTGATCTCCGGCGACAGCAGGGATTACCTCGCGACCTTGAGCTACGTGCTCAACCTGAGCCGTGACCAGGCCCTGAGCCACGTGCAGCTCGTGCGCCACGAGGTGAAGGCGAACGATCCGCAGAGCCCGGTCGCCTTCGCCGTGTCCGCCGGATGGAACGAGGTGCGGCCATGAGGGAAAAGCTCGCGCGCCTTCCCGATCAGCTCGGCGCCCTGGGGCTCGCCTCGCTCGCGCTGCTCGCGACGCTCGCGGTGTTCCATTTCGTCGCGCTGAAGCCGCTGGAAACCCGCAACGAGATGCTCAAGGAGCGCCTTTCCCGCCAGGCGCCGCGCGCCGAGGCCGGGCCGACGGCGAGCGGCGCCGACCAGGTTGGCGCGGTCTACGACTTCCTGCGCAGGGACGAGCAGGCCACCGACTGGCTCGCGAAGCTCCACGGCATCGGCAGCGCCACCGGGGTGCAGCTCAAATCGGCGAGCTACCGTACCCAACCGGCCGAGGGCCGCATCGTGCGCTACGAGATCGTGCTGCCCGCGGCGGGCAGCTATCCGCAGATCCGCGAGTTCCTGAAGCGCTCGCTCGCCGAGATCCCGGTGCTGTCGCTCGACCAGATCAGCCTCAAGCGCCAAAGCCGCGAGGACGGCACGATCCAGGCCGAGCTGCGCATGACGCTCCACATGGTGAAATCATGAGAATCCTCAAGCGAGACATTCCGAAGCGCCCGGCCGCGATCGCCGTGGCGCTCATCGCGGTCGCGAGCATCGTGGCGGGACGCGAAAGGCCCGCCCTCGAGCTGGTCGAGCCACGATCGGCGCGGGCCGAGGCCACCGCGGCGGCGCCCGAGATCGACCTCGCCAAATTGCAGCGCGGCGAGGCCGCGGCGCCGCAGAACGATCCCTTCGCGCCGCGCAGCTTCGCCCCCGTGCAGCAGGCGGCCGCGCCGCAGGAGGCGCCTGCGCCTCAGGGCGCCCCGCCGCTGCCGTTCACCTACGCCGGCTGGCTCACCCAGGACGGCAAGACCGAGGTGTACGTGCTGCGCGGCGATGAGCTGATCGCGATCGCCGCCGGCCGGAAAATCGACGCGCAATACCGCGTCGATTCGATCACCGAATCGAGCATCCGCTTCACCTACCTGCCGATGAAGACGCGCCAGTCGCTCGAGCGCGCCCCCGAGGCCGGCGAGGCCAAAGGATGAAGCCCAGGATGAAAGGCTTCACCCTCATCGAGCTCCTGATCACCGTGGCGATCCTCGGCCTGCTCGCCTCGGTGGCGCTGCCGCTCGCCGAGATGACAGTGCAGCGCGGCAAGGAGCAGGAGCTGCGCCGCTCGCTGCGCGACATCCGCGAGGCGATCGACGCATACAAGCGCGCCACGGTCGAGGGCTCGATCGAGCGCCCGCTCGACAAGAGCGGCTACCCGGCCAGCCTCGCGGCGCTGGTCGAAGGCGCGGTCGACAAGCGCGACCCCAAGGGCGGCCGCATCTACTTCCTGCGCCGCGTCCCGGCGGACCCGGTAAGCGGCGAGCCTTGGGCCCTGCGCAGCTACGCGAGCCCGGCGGACGCACCGCAAAGCGGCGCGGACGTGTTCGACGTCTATTCGAAGAGCTCGCAAGTCGGCCTGAACGGCATTCCATACAGGGAGTGGTAGTAATGAGAAAAGTCAGGGGATTCACGCTGGTCGAATTGATGGTCGTGCTGACCGTCATCGCGCTGCTTCTCTCGGTGGTGGTGCCGGACTACGTCGGCCGGGTGAAGCGCGCCGAAGAGGCGGTGCTCAAGGAGAACCTGGTGGTGATGCGCGATGCGCTCGACAAGCATTACGCCGACGCCGGCAGGTACCCGCGTTCGCTCGACGAGCTCGTGCTCAAGCGCTATCTGCGCGCCATCCCGGCCGATCCGTTCACGCGGTCGCCGAGCACCTGGGTCGCGGTGCCGCCGAGCGACCCGAGCAAGGGGGGCGTGTTCGACGTGCGCAGCCCCGCGAAGGGCTATGAGCGCTGGTAGCCGCGAGCGGGGCTTCACGCTCGTGGGCGCGCTGATCCTGATCGCCGTCCTGGGCGCCGGCATGGCCGCGTACGGCGAGATCGCCTCGCAGGCGGCGCAGCGAGAGAAGGAGCAGGAGCTGCTTTTCGTCGGCAACCAGTTCAGGCAGGCGATCCGCTCCTACTACGAGCAGACCCCGGGGGCCGACAAGCGCTTTCCGCAGACCCTCGATGAGCTCCTGCTGGACAAGCGCTATCCCATGCCGGTGCGCCACCTGCGCAGGCTGTACGCCGATCCGATGACCGGCAAGCCCGACTGGGGCATCGTCATCGCCCCGCAGGGCGGCATCATGGGCGTTCACAGCCTGTCGGAAGCCGCGCCGATCAAGACCGGGCGATTCGCCGTCAGCGACAGCCTGTTCGAGGGCGCCGGGCGCTACTCCCAGTGGCAGTTCAACCATGCGCCCCTCGGGGTCTCGCCGCTGCAGGACGCTAGGAAAACACCATCCGGTTGATATCGAGCCCCTCGGCGTACTGCACGCCGCACAGTCTTCCGGTGAGGCGTGCGATGTCCTGGTAGAGCTCGAAGGTGATGCCGCGCGCGCCGAACTGGCTGGGGTGCGCGGCAATGGCGCGGAGCTTGATCTCCATCGTCTCGGAAATGTCGACGTAGGCGCGCGGCTGGAAGGGCACCGGCACCGGGCGGCACATGGTGGGCTGATAGCTGTAGAAGTCGAATTGCGAGAGCCGCTGCGCCGAGACCGCGGCGTGGTAGACCGCCACGTGATCGCGGTGAAAATCGCTCGGGCCGTGGGTGAGCAGCGCGGAAGGTCCGAGCTCGCGCACCAGCTCGTCCAGCATGCCGACCAGCTGATAGGCCTTCAGGTCTTCGATGCGCCGGCTGCCGTCCTCCATGAGCACTCTCAGCTCGCAGCCCAGCAGCGCCGCGGCGCACTTGGCTTCGGCGCTGCGCGTAGCGAAATCCCCCGGCACCGAGCAGATCGCCATGACCACGCGAGCGCCGCCGCGGCTCAGGGCCGCGAGCGTGCCGCCGACGCCGAGCTCCAGGTCGTCCGGGTGCGCGCCGAGCGCGAGCACGGTACGGCCGGTATAGCGCGCCGGGAAGCTGCGCGCGGCCGGTTGCAGGAGCGTGAGTTCCATGACCTCAGGCGGCGACGCGCAGATCCCGGGTCGAACTTGCGCCCATCAGGATCGCGCGGCTTTGCGGACCGCAGTTGAACAGCAGGTCGACGGACGCAAGCCCGGGGATGAACGGCTCGTCCCCGCACTGGCGATACTCCGGGTGCGTGAACTCGTGCGAGCGGATCTGCACGCCCGCGCGCGCAAAAGCCTCGGCTTCGGGATAGACGCGAGAGCCGCCGAATCCGGCGAGCAGCGTGTCTGCGCCCACCGCCAGGCACAGGTTCAGGATCAGGTCCGATTTGGCTCCTGCGGCGCCGAGCTGCGAGCTGCTCACCAGGGGCGTGCGGATGTCGAAAGCCTCGCGCAGCAGTTCGAGCATCGCGCGATCGAGCTCGGCCATGCGCTCCCAGCGCGCTTCCAGGATGCCGCGGATGGGGTCGGCGTAAGCCTTGAAGTGCTCCGCCTGACGATAGGCATGGCGCAGGGTCGAGACATGCAGGGCGCCCCAGGGGCGTGGCTGGCTGTTGTCGACCATCTTCTCGTCGATGCGCTCCTTCTGCGAGCGCTGCACGACCGGCACCGTCAGCCAGTGCGCCGCGCCGTCGAGACGAATGTGGGCGCGATTCTGGTAGTTGCGGCGCTCGAACTGCACGTGGTCGAGCAGGATGAAGAGATCGGCCTGCGCCATGCGGTGCAGATAGCCGAGCCAAGGCATGTAATGGGGCTGGTGAATGGCGACGATCATCGCGTATCCCGAAGTGCGTTCAGCCTACCGGCACGACATCACCGCTGCGAGCGCGCGGATTGAGCCGATCGGCGCAGCCCTGCGCCGTTCGTACTAGGGAATTCACCACGACGGGTTGGCGCAAAGCTCGCGCGCGATGATCTCGGCCGCGGCGCGATGGCCGAGCTCGTTCCAGTGGCCGGCGTTGAGCCCGTAGAGGTACGAGCCGGTGGCGGCGGCGAGCGCCTGCATCCTGGGCGCCAGCATGATCCCGAGCATTCCGTGCTGCCGGGCGAACGACACCACGCGCCGGTCCGGATAGGTGAGATCCGCCACGCCGTACTCGGCGCGCAGCCTTTCGCGCTGGGCGAGGTCGGGATCCACCGCGAACGGAAAAGGCACCACGACGAGCGCCGTGCTCGCGCCGTTGCGCGAGGCGACGTCGCCGATCTTCGCGATCAGCGCTTCGGTGACGCGCCATGCCTCCTCCCAGCGCGCGTCGCGCGGCGCTGTAAGCGCATCGCGATCGCGTGCTTCGTTCGCGGCGCTCGTCTGTCCCCGGGCCATCTCCCTGAGGTGGATCGCAACGCGCCGCGCGAGCTGCAGCACGCGCGAATGATCCACGATCTGCGTGAGGAGCTGGCGCTGGTGCGAAACGCGGCTGACGTACGGTTGCGCCGAGGCGAACGAGCCGTCCAGCTCGAGCTCGCCCCGCGCGTCCAGCCTGAAATAGGGCCGGCCTCGTATGGGGTCGAGCGCGTAGAAGTTGTCGCGTACGTCGTTGCCGTTGGAAAACTGTAGCAGGACGAGGTCCGGCCGGTAGCGCATGGCGGCCTTTTCCAGGACGAGGTAGGCCTGCGTGGTGCCATAGTCCTTCACGCCGAAATTCAATACCTCGATGCGTTTGCCCGGCCGGAAGCCGCAGCTCTCCAGCCGCTCGGGAAGCTGCGCCCAGTAGCTGTCCTGCAGCGCGACCTGCATGGCCTCGGAATAGGCGTCCCCCAGCACCGCGATGCGGTAGACGTTCTCGGGCTTGTCGACGGGATGGTCGCGATCGTGCTGCCCCGCGGAGTTGACGCGCACGAAGCTGCGGCGCTCCTCGCTGAACCATCCGCTCAGGCGCGGGCGCAGCGCCCAGCCGAGCTCTCGATCGGCCCGGTACCATTGCAGGCTGCTGTACCCGATGGCTCGCAGCACCAGCTCGGCGGCGACCAGCACGGCCAGGACGGCGGCCACGGTCGGGAGAAACCGAATACGTAAGCGTTTCATCAGACTCGTTCCCTCATGCCCGTTCAACCACAGGGGAAAGCGGCCACAGCGAGCGGTACGCCGCGAGCAGCTTCGGCGCTTCGTAGCGCCACTCGAGCTCGCGCTCGACCCGGCGCCGGCCGAAGGCGCCCATTGCGGCGCGCCGCGCCGGGTCGTCGAGCAGCTCGGCGATCTTCACCGCCAGGTCGACGGCGTCGTTGGGGCGCGCATAGAGCGAGGCCTGCTGCGCGGAGAAGCGTCCCTCGGTCAGATCGAACTGCACCAGCGGCTTGCCCAGCGCCATGTATTCCATGACCTTGTTCATGGTCGAGATGTCGTTCATCTCGTTGGCGATATCCGGGTTCACGCAGACGTCGGCGGTGTTCAGCATCGCGAGCAGCGCCCCGTCCGACACGCGCCCGGTAAAGCTGACGTAGTCCCCGATGCGCAGCTCCTGCGCCAGCGCCTTCATCTCGACGAGCGAGGTCCCGCCCCCGACGAGGCCGAAATGCACGTCACTGCGCTTCATCACGTGCACGAGGTGCGCCGCCGCGCGCAGGAGGTAGTCGATGCCTTCCTGTTTTCCCATCACGCCCACGTAGCCGACGAGGTAGCGCCGGCCGTTCTTCAGCGCCTCGACCGGCGGGCCGATCTTCATCCGCTCGAGGCTCGGGCCGCTGCGCACCACGAACACCTTCTCCGGCCTCATGCCGCCGCGCTCGATCGCGATGCGGCGGTACGAGTCATTGGTCGCGATCGAGACGTCCGCGGTGCGGAAGGTGAGCTTTTCCAGCCAAACCATCAATTTCCAGAGCAGATCGCGGCGCCCGAACTTGGCTTCATACAGCTCCGGGTTGGCGTCGTGGTGGTCGAACACGAACTTCTTGCCGAAGAGCTTGTAGAAGCCGCCGATCAGGAAGAAGAGATCCGGCGGGTTGCAGGCGTGCACCACATCGAAGCCTCGCTTCAGGAGGACCTTGAAGGCGAGGATGAAAGTGAATAACAGGGCGGCGCCGTACTCGACGAGGTAGCCAGCCGCGCCTGCGCCCTCCCGCGGCAGCTCGTAGCGCCAGATGTGGATGTCGTCGATCACCTCGTATTTCTTCTCGCAGCCTTTGCCGGTGGGGCAGATGATCGACACGGCGTAGCCGGCGTCGCGCAAGGCGCCCGCCTCCTGCCATACCCGGCGGTCGAACGGGCACGGCAGGTTCTCCACCAGCATAAGAACCCGGTTGCGTCGCATCGGGAGCGCTCTACTTGCGGGCCGCCGTCGTGGTGGTGCGCGAGATGCGCGCCAGCGCCGCAGGCAGGCGCAGGCCGTCGGCGAAGTACTGCACGCGCGCGAAGCCGGCCTCGCGCAAAATCGGCGCGGGGACCAGCCGGCCATACACGAACCAGACGCCGCCGGGCGCGAGCACCCGGCACACATCCCCGGCGTCCACGAGGCGCTCGCTGAAAGCGACGTCGATGCTGGAGAGCGGCACCCCGCCCATCACGTCCCAGCGCAGGTTGCAGGGCGCCTGCTGCACGCGGCAGAGCGCGTCCACGCACCACACGCGCTCGACGAAGCTCGCCGCACGCAGCGAGAGCTCGCAGTCGCGCGAGCCTATTTCCATGAACACCGTGCGCGGGGTGAACACGCGCAGGAGGAACTCGAATTGCCGGCTGAGCTCGGGATGGCGCGCGCCCACTACCAGCAGATCCCTTCGTACACGCCGGCGACGGTGCGCGAGTCGGTCACGCGCACGAAGTCGATCACCGTCTGGTGCTCGGCGATGCGGCGCGGCACGTCGGCGAATTCGGGCGAGGCGTTGCCGATCACGATGGTCTGGGAGTGCGCGAGCACCTCCTCGATCGTCGGCACCATGAGGCGCGAGATGTGCGGGATTTTGTTCAGGATGTAGTCCCGGTTCGCGCCGTGCACCGCGGCGAGGCTCACGTTGCGGTCGTAGACGCGCAGCTCGTAGCCTTTGCCGATCAGCCGCTCGGCGAGCTCGACCATCGGGCTCTCGCGCAGATCGTCGGTGCCGGCCTTGAACGAGAAGCCGAGGATGCCGATCTTCTTGCCGCCCTTCTCGATCACCGCCTGGAGGCCGCGCTCGATCTGCAGCGCGTTGCTCGGAAGAATCGAATTGAGAATCGGCAAAGACAAGTCCAGGGTCTTCGCCTTGTAGAGGAGCGCGCGCACGTCCTTCGGCAGGCACGAGCCGCCGAAGGCGAAGCCGGGCTTGAGATAGTAGGGCGAGAGGTTGAGCTTGCGGTCCTGGCAGAAGATGTCCATGACCCTGTGCGCGTCGACGCCGACGCCCTTGCACAGGTTGCCGATCTCGTTGGCGAAGCCGACCTTGAGCGCGTGCCAGGCGTTGTCGGCGTACTTCACCATCTCGGCGGTCTCGATGTCGGTGCGGATCATCGGTGCGGGCATGGCGCCGTACACCGAGGCGAGCAGGTCGCCGCTCGCGCGCGAAAGCTCGCCGATCACGGTCTTGGGCGGATGGTAGTAGTCGTGCACCGCGGTGCCCTCGCGCAGGAACTCGGGGTTGATGCACACGCCGAATTCCTCCCCGGCGCGCTTGCCCGAGAATCTTTCCAGCGCCGGGATGACCACCTCCCGCATGGTCCCGGGCAGCATGGTGCTGCGCATGACGATCACCGGAGCGCCCGGGTGCGTCGCGAGCGTGCGGCCGATCTCCTCGCACACCCGCCGCACGTACCTGAGGTCGATGCCGCCGTTCGGCTGGCTCGGCGTGCCGACGCACACCAGGCTCAGATCGGTATGCCGCACCGCATGGGGAAGCTCGGCGCTCGCGCGCAGCCTGCCCGCCGCCACCTGCTCGGCGATGATCGGCCCGATGTCCTTCTCGATGATCGGCGTTTTCCCGGCATTGATGAGCTCGACCTTGGTGCGCTCGGGGTCGACGCCGAT
>Ga0070696_100001557_pt1 | contig 15004 bp, 14 predicted proteins | sample KBSK1253metaG_FD_65474 | JGI IMG/M metagenome (GOLD analysis project Ga0070696, IMG submission 65474) | Corn, switchgrass and miscanthus rhizosphere microbial communities from Kellogg Biological Station, Michigan, USA - KBS K1-25-3 metaG | ecosystem: Host-associated > Plants > Roots >... | reverse complement strand
CTCGCATCGCTTCTGCGTCGCGCCGATGATGGAGTGGACCGACCGCCATTGCCGCTACTTCCTGCGGCTGATTTCGAAGGCGACGTTCCTCTATACCGAGATGGTGACGGCGGAGGCCGTGCTCTACGGCGACCGCACCCGCGTGCTGGGTTTCTCGCCACAGGAGCATCCGGTCGGGCTTCAGCTTGGCGGCAGCGATCCGGCAAAGCTCGCCGCGGCGGCGAAGATCGGCGCCGACTACGGCTACGACGAGATCAATCTCAATATCGGCTGCCCGTCGGACCGCGTGCAGTCCGGGCGGTTCGGCGCCTGCCTGATGCGCGAACCGCTCCTGGTCGGCGATTGTGTCAAGGCGATGCGCGATGCGGTGGCCGTGCCGGTGACCGTGAAATGCCGGATCGGCGTGGATGACCAGGATGCCTACGCGGATTTGCAGCATTTCACCGAGATCATGCTGGCGTCGGGCGTCGAGGTGCTCGTGGTGCATGCGCGCAAGGCTTGGTTGCAGGGTTTGTCGCCGAAAGAAAACCGCGAAGTGCCGCCGCTGGACTACGCGCGCGTGTACCAGCTCAAGCGTGAATTTCCGCAGTTGCAGGTGATCGTCAACGGCGGCATCAGCACGGTTGAGCAGATCCGTGCGCACCTGGCGCGTCTGGATGGAGTCATGCTGGGGCGCGCGGCGTATCACGATCCGTTTCTCCTGGCGCGCACCGAGACCGCGCTGTACGGCACGCCGCTGCCCGAACGCGCGCAGGTGCTGCGGCGCGTGCGCCCTTACATCGAAGCCGAACTGCGGCGCGGTACCGCGCTCAAACACATCTGCCGACACCTGCTCGGCTTGTATCAGGGCGAGCCGGGCGCGCGCGCGTTTCGGCGCACCCTGAGCGAAGGCGCCCATCTGCCGGGCGCAGGCTGGGAGCTGCTCGAACAAGCGCTCGAGCCATGCGCCCTGGCGGCGTGACAGGCGGTAATGATGCGGTCAGTATTCAGCCGTGATTGTCCACACTGGTTGTCCTGCAACTGCCGGTCGGGCACGCCCGGGTCAAGATTCATGAACAAGACTTTCATCCTCATTCTGCTGGCATCAGTGGGTACCGCGACCGGGTTGCTGGCATCGGCGCCGTCTACGGCGCGCGAGGTGACATTGGATCAGGCGGTGTCGCAGGTACAAGCCGATACCCGCGGCCAGGTCTTGTCGGCGGAACCGCGGAACATCGGACGGCGTTCGGAGTACCGCATCAAGGTGTTGACGCCGGCCGGACACGTGCGGGTAGTGGTGGTTCCGTCCGAGTCGGGAAAGAGCCCGGCTCCTACCATGTCGACCAAGAATCCGCCCGGCAGGCACGCGGGCAACAAGGAGAAACATTGATATGCGCATCCTGTTGGTGGAAGACGAGGCACCGTTGCGCGAAACGCTGGCCGCGCGCCTGAAGCGTGACGGTTTTGCCGTGGACGCGGCGCAGGATGGTGAGGAGGGCATTTACCTCGGGCGTGAAGTGCCGTTCGATCTGGCGATCATCGACCTTGGTTTGCCCAAGATGTCCGGCATGGAGCTGGTCAAGGCGCTGCGCGAGGACGGCCGGCGTTACCCGATCCTCATCCTGACCGCGCGCGGCAGTTGGCAGGACAAGGTGGAGGCGTTGAAGTACGGCGCGGATGATTATCTGGTGAAGCCGTTTCACGTCGAGGAGCTGCTGGCGCGCATCAACGCGCTGGTGCGCCGCGCCAGTGGCTGGTCCAAGCCGATCCTCGCTTGCGGCATGATCAAGCTCGATACCACCGCGCAGACGGTGACGGTGGCCGGCAAGGTGGTCGATCTCACCAGCTACGAATACAAGGTGCTGGAATACCTGATGCTGCACGCTGGTGAACTGGTGTCCAAGGCGGACCTGACCGAGCACATCTATCAGCAGGACTTCGACCGCGACTCCAACGTGCTCGAAGTGTTCATTGGCCGACTGCGCCGCAAGCTGGATCCGGAAGGCACCCTCAAACCCATCGAGACGGTACGTGGCCGCGGCTACCGATTCGCCATCCCGCGCACCGACACCGACGACGAGTGACCACGTTGCAGCGCGTCGCCCGTTGTCGTTGGCGGCGCGCGCGGCGATTGCCACGGGCTTCGTGTTGGCCGGGTTTCTCGGCCTGGTCGGCCTGACGCTGTCGCAGGCGGGCAAGCAGCGCGCGCTCAGTGCGCTGCACGATCGCCTGCAGAACTACGCGCTTGCCTACATCACCTACACCGATGCGAATCGGTTCGGCAAACTGTTGCCGCCGGACAAGGAACCGGACCCGAACTTCTCGCGGCCCGGCTCGGGCTTGTATGCCGTCGCGGTTGGCGACAACGGTTACCACTGGGAATCGTCCTCGGCGATCGGGCGCGACTTCGGCTTCGTCACGCCCTTGCCGCCCGGACAGAGCCGGTTTGTCGGTCCGGTGGATACGCGCATGGGCAAGCTGTACTACTACAGCTACGGCGTGGCGCTGGATGTGGAGGGCAAACCCTCGGTGGGTCTGACCGTGATGGTGGCGCAGACCGAGGATCAGCTCGAAGGCCAGAATGCCGTGTTTCGACGCACCCTGGGCATCTGGTTGTCGATTCTGGGCGTGATGTTGATCGTGCTGCAGCTGTTGCTGCTGCGCTGGAGCCTCACGCCGCTGCGTCGGGTCGCCAGCGACATGGCGCGGGTCGAACGCGGCGACAGCGCACATCTGGACAGCCAGTATCCGCAGGAGCTGGTCGGGCTGACCGACCGCATCAACGCGTTCATCGACAACGAGCGCGAACAGCGCACGCGTTACCGTCACACCTTGGCCGATCTGGCGCACAGTCTGAAGACGCCGCTGGCGGTGATCCGCTCGCAGGTGGAATCGGCGATGGACCTGGATAGCGACGACGTCGCCCGGCGTACGGGGGTGCTCGCGCAAGTGCGACGGATGGATGAGCTGGTGGCTTATCAGCTGTCACGCGCCGCCACTTCCGGGCGTCAGACCTTTGCCAGCGCGGTGCCCATCGCGGAGCATGCGGAAGATCTGGTACGCAGCCTGGAAAAGGTCTACGCCGCGAAAAACCTGCTGTGCGAGTTTGATATTGATGACGGCGCCGTGTTCTACGGCGAGCAGGGCGACCTGCTGGAGCTGATGGGCAATCTGCTGGAAAACGCGTTCAAGTGGGCCGGCCATCGCGTGTTGCTCGTGGTCAAACAGCGGCCAGTTCCGGGGCACGCGCGCGCGGCCCTGCGCATGAGCGTGGAGGATGACGGTCCGGGGATTGCCGCCGATCAGGTGGAGAAGGTCCTGCAGCGCGGGGTGCGTGGCGATGAGCGCGTACAGGGCCACGGCATCGGCCTGTCGATCGTGCAGGACATCGTGCATGCCTATCGTGGCGAGCTGGTCGTCGATCACTCACCGGAATTTGGCGGGGCGCGCTTCAGCGTGACCCTGGCGGCGACCTGACGACTGCACTTGCCGTGTATCCAGCGTTTGCCGCCAATGTCCTGGCAGGGCGCCGAATGCCTACTGGATGGATCCGGGCAACAACGATTGCCAGCCGAGGTGTGGCTGGTGCGGCCGGGTTGGTGCGGTCGGTGTACTGCCGCCGCGGTTACTGGTGCTGGATGTGCTGGCGGGGCTCTCCACGCCGGTATTGCGCTGGTCGCTGTCGCGGATCACGCCAAGCAGGTCGCTGCCGCCTTCGTGCGCGGTGCCATCTTCCATGGCGGAGTGCGCGGAGCTGTCCACGTCCTGGGCTTCCCCGGTGGTTGCCGCTGCCACGCCAATACTGGCGATGCACAGCGCGCAACCGATGAGCCAATGGGTGCAGTGCATGAAGATCCCGCTTCCTGAGGCGCAAACCCTAGGTCTCGGATCGTCGCAGAAATACCGGTGTGATGCCAGTGGTGTGCGCGGTACCGACGTACGTGACCGCCTGCCGTCCGGTCAGCCAAGCTAGAATTCGGCAATGACCTGGTACTTTCTTGCCAACCAGCCATCGCCTTCGGCGGTGCGCGCAGCGTGATCCCCACTCGTCCGCCGCCGATATTGCTGGCGCTGGCTACTGGTGCACCGGTAGCCGGGGCCAACGTGGCTGTGGCCACCGGCGCGACGCGCGCTGCGGTCTGCAAGCAGGTTGCAACGTTGCGCGCACGCGGGCTGCCGATCCTGCCGCACGGTCGGGCCGGGTATCAGTTGCCGTGGCCATTGCAATTGCTTGACGGTGCCCGGATCCGCGCGGAATTGCCGGACGCGCTGGCCAGTCAACTCGGGGCACTGGAAGTGCACTGGGAGCTTGACTCAACCTCCACCGAATTGCAGCGCCGCGCGAGCGATGCGCCAGATTTGAGCGTAGTGCTGGCCGAGACACAGACCGCCGGCCGCGGTCGGCGTGGCCGCCAGTGGTTGTCACCGCCGGGAATGAATCTGTATTTGTCCTGCCTGAAGCGTTTCGATCACGGTTTTGCCGCGCTGGCCGGGCTGTCGTTGGCAGTGGGCACCATGCTGTTGCGTGCGCTGGCCACGCTGGAGATTGCCGGCGCTGGCCTGAAGTGGCCCAACGATGTACTCACGCGTGGCACGCACCAGCCCGGCGGCAAGCTGGCCGGCATTCTGGTCGAGCTTGGTGGTGACTATCAGGGGCCGTGCGCGGCGGTGATCGGGATCGGGCTCAATTTGTGTCTGACGCCGGCGTTGCGCGAACAGACCGGACAGCTGGTCTGCGATCTGGCCACCTTGAACGGCGGTACGCCCCCGGATCGCAACCGCGTTGCGGCCACGCTCATCGCCGCGCTGATCGGGGGCCTGCGCCAATTCGAGCGTGAAGGTTTTGCCGGCTTCGGCGCCGATTACGCGCGACATGATGTATTGCGCGACCAGGCAGTCCGCGTCAGCGGAGCATTCGGTACTTTCGATGGTGTGGGCGCCGGAGTTGACGAGCGTGGTGCGCTGCGTGTGCGGTTGGCCGACGGCAGCGTGCGCGTCGTGGACAGCGCCGACGTCACGGTGCGCCGCCAATGATGCTGTTGCTCGACTTGGGCAATTCGCGGCTGAAGTGGGCACTCGCTGCGCAGCATCCTGGCCCTTGGCTGGCGCAGGGTGCCCTGGGCTGGGATGCGGATTTGCCTGCGCAGCTGCAGCTGGCGTGGGCACAGTATCCGTCGGTGCACGCGGTCGTGGCAGCATCAGTGGTCGATGCCGCGCGCGAGTCGCTGGTGGCGGCTGCCGTGGCCGTCAAGTTCGCTGGTGCGCCGCGTTGGGTGCGCACCCCCGCCAGCGCCTGTGGCGTGCGCAATGCCTACGTCGAGCCGCAGCGACTGGGCGTGGATCGCTTCCTGGCCATGCTTGCGGCCCATGCGGCAGGGTACGCGCCGTGCGTGCTGGCGGGCGCCGGTACGGCACTTACGCTGGATGCGCTGACCGCCGATGGCCAGCATCTGGGTGGGCTGATTGCGCCTGGTGCGCAATTGATGCGGCGTTCGCTTGGTGTCGCGACCGTGCATGCGCGAACGGAGCAAGCCGGCGATATCGTCGATGTGGCGCGCAATACCGCCGATGCGGTGACCTCCGGTTGTTGGCATGCCGTGGCGGCGCTGGTTGAACGTTTTGTCGAGCGCATGAGTCCGGCCTTGGGTGGCGCACCGACACTGGTGCTTGGTGGCGGCGACGCTGCCCGCTTGCTGCCGCTGCTGACGTTGCCGGCGTACGTCATGCCTGATGGCGTGTTGCACGGTCTCGCTCGCTGGGCCATGACCGATGGAATGGCGGCACCGGCGACAGGTTCCGACGGTGCGGATCAGCGAGCTGGACGCCCATGATTCTTCGTCTGCTGTTTGTGCTGTTGAGTGCACTGAACATCGCGGTGGCCGCGTGGGTGTGGCTGGGGCAACCATATGCGGTGGACGCGAGTCCGGCCAGTGACGCGGGGGTGGCCACTCTGCGCCTGCTTTCGGAGTTGCCACCAGTCGCGGCAGCACCGGCCTCTGCCACGTCGGCACCTGCCGATCCGGCTACGTCCAGCGGGTTACGTTGTCTGGCGCTTGGTCCCTTCGCGACGCCGCAGGGCATGCGCAACGCACGCCAGCTGCTGGCGGCGCAGGCGATGCGGACGCGAGCGCGGCAGGAACTGGTCGCGCGTGGCAGCAGCTGGTGGGTCTACCTGCCGGCTACCGCGAACCGCGCGCAGGCACTGGAAAGCGCACGCCAGCTCGCCAGCCGGCACATCAGCGATTATTTCGTGGTCAGCTCGGGCGACCGGCCCAACAGCGTGTCGTTGGGCGTGTTCAAGGATCCCGCCAACGCCAATCGACGACGTGACGAAGTGGTTGCTGCCGGTTTCCCTGCGCATCTTGAGGAGCGCGTGGAGCGCACGCCCGAGTATTGGCTGGACATGGTGATTGCCGCCGGAACCCGTGTGGACTGGGGTGCAGTGCCGACGCGTGCGATCCGCGCGCACAGTATTGGTTGCTTCTAGGAAGGCTCGTGACGCACTGCGAGCGGCGCGGGGCATCCTGCTAGAATCGCCCACCATCGCCGGCATAGCTCAGTTGGTAGAGCAACTGATTTGTAATCAGTAGGTCGGGGGTTCGACTCCCTCTGCCGGCACCAATAAAATCAACAAGCTACATATGCCCGCGGGCGACTGACATTTCGCATGTCTGTAATGACCCAGCAAATCTGTACTCGTCCAATGGCTACCGAACGCCAATGCAAGCCGAGGCAGAAGCCGGTTATTGTCTACCGAACCGGCAGGCTCGAAGAGAGGGGTGCTGGCTGTGGCGACAGGGCAGCAAGCGCCCGGACCGGCCGGACACGATGCTTGAAGGCGGGCGTTGCCATTGGGCCACGGCGAGGCGGGCCACACCGCGGAAAGTACCCGGCACACTTTGATCGATTGCTCTCGGCGCAGCAATAAAAAAGCAACCCCCGTTGCCGGAGGTTGCTTGTCGCAGAACTTGCTGGCCTCAGAACGAGCTGGAATTGCGGTCTTGGTACAGGCGCCGACGCAGGCCCACAAACAATCCGATCATGAGGGTACCGAGCCCGAACATGCCGAGCACCGACGGCTCCGGTACGGAGACATTGCACTGCTCGGTCGCGCCCTGGGCGCCTTCTCCGTCACCGCCTACGATCCAGCCGCTGCAGCCCTGGGGGCTGATGCCCTGAATATGCGCGACTGCCAGCCAGCCCCCGACTCCGGCATCGGTATTGGTACCGAACGGTGACCCCCCCGCCAGAATACTGTCGAAGGTGATGTCGTAAATGGCCGTGTCACCGGTTCCAAACCGATCGCCGGACAGCCAACCGAAGGCCAGATTCCAGCTGTTCCCGACTGGGCCTCCATTGAAGGTGCTATCAAAAAGTGCACTGTCGGCGCAGTTGTTTCCCCCGGTGCATGTAACACTCGAAATTCCGGTATCGAGGAAAAACGCCCAGCCAACGGCAGCATTGGGACTTTCGAGCCCCTGCACAAAATCGGAACCAGTCAGCTTGGAGATCAACGTCAGGGTGCCGGTGTTGGAAGTGGTGTCTGAGGTGAAAGTGGCGGTCAGCCACGGCGGAGGTCCACTCGGCGAAGCGCCGGTGAAAACTGTATCGAGGTCTATGGTCGTCGCGATTGGGGTGGCGTACGTTGGCAGACTTGCGGCTGCCGCCAGACTTAACAACAGGGTGGGAATGATTTTCTTCATGGGACTGACTCCGGGGGAAGTCGGGGAACTGGCGGGATGACGGCAAGCCTCGAACCCCGTGATGTTCACTCACGATAACTAAAGCACTTCTTGTGCCAAGTTGTATGTAACTGATTCTGTTAAGTTATTTTCTGATATGCAGCGGGAAGATACTCAACAACGTAAGGTTCCCCGACGTTCAAGAATCGCGAAAACGCCGATTCTGGGCTACCAGGGCGCGCCACGCCTGGTTTTCCGCAGAAATCACTCGTGATCGAAAAATGTAAAGCTCTTCGACGCCCTTGTGGCGGCGCGCAGGCCACCTCGACTCCGGCCTTCAGGTCCGCTTGCCTTGGCGCCACAGGTCATGTTGCGGCGCAAAAAGCGTCAGGTTTTGGACATCCTGCCAACCACGCAACGCGGGAGCCCGGGTCTGCGTGTAGCGACTGCCTGAGTCACCTGGAGCAAAGTCCGGCAGCGGGTTTGGGAGCGGTCGTGGCACTCCCCGTATCAGGTACGTGCGCATGCAGGCTTTTCTGTCGCCACGTTTTGGCAGGCGGTACGTAGTGCTGCTAGGATCGGCCCAGGGTTGTTTGGGGGCGACCGGGGGTAAGTCCACATGCACGCGTTTATTGCACGTTCTGCGCTGGCGCGGGGAATGATGTCGATCGCGAAAGGTTTTCTGGCTTTGGGGGTGCGTTCGCACCGGCCGTCGACGCCAATGGATGGTGATCGCACGCTGGTCTTCTGGTTAGCCAATACCCATACGCGGCGTGCCGACGAAGCAGCGCGGGGACGCCGCACCAGTCCGTAGTCGGGGTTCTGCTGTGCCGAAGGGTGTTTCCGTGCCTGCTGGTCGGCGCCGCCGCGTGCGACCGGCCGCAGCGGGGCAACTGCCGATCCGGTAGAATCAATGGTATTCGAGCATCGCCGCCGTGACGCGTTGACCGGCGGCAGCGCATGGCGCGCGCCGCCGTGAATCATTGCGAACGACAGCAATGTGGTTGCTTTCGCAGCGCCATATGCGCAGGGTGCCGGAGCGGGCGCCTGGCGTGGTGACTACAGGTAGATGATGATGGATCAGCAGACGATTGCATTGATTGGCGTACCGACGGACATTGGCGCGGGTGCGCGCGGCGCATCCATGGGGCCGGCAGCCATGCGCGTGGCGAATCTGGCGGCGCAGCTGGGCAAGCGTGGGTTGACCGTCGTGGACCGCGGCAATCTGGCCGGTCCGCTCAACCCGTGGCTGCCGCCAGAGCACGGCTATCGTCATCTGCAGGAAGTGATCGCGTGGAATGTGGTGGCGCATGCAGCCGTGTATCAGGAACTGGCGGCCGGGCGCCTGCCGATCATGCTTGGCGGTGATCATTGCCTGGGCATCGGCTCGATTTCTGCGGTGGCGAAGCATTGCCGCGCCACCGGCAAGCAGCTGCGCGTGTTGTGGCTCGACGCGCATACCGATTTCAACACGGCCGAGGCGACGCCGTCGGGCAACATTCACGGCATGCCGGTGGCGTGCCTGTGTGGCAAAGGTCCGCAGGGCTTGATCGAGATTGGCGGACAGACGCCCGCCATTACGCCGGATGTCGTGCGCTACATCGGCATTCGCTCGGTGGATGAGGGCGAGAAACGCCTTGTCCGCGAGGCGCGGATGACGGTGTACGACATGCGCCGGATCGACGAGATCGGCATGCGTGCAGTGATGGCCGAAGCGTTGGCCGGGGTTGATGCCAACACGCATCTGCATGTGAGTTTTGACGTGGACTTTCTCGATCCACCGATTGCTCCGGGAGTCGGCACCACGGTACGTGGCGGACCGACCTATCGCGAGGCACAGTTGTGCATGGAGATGATCGCCGACACCGGGCGCCTGGGCTCGCTGGATCTCGTGGAATTGAATCCGGCCTTCGACAAGTGCAACGCCACGGCCAAGGTGGCGGTGGATCTGATCGAGTCGCTGTTCGGCAAGTCCACGCTCTTGCGTTGACCGCGTGTCACCGCACCCAACTCAAGCGAGCGCCATGCATACACGGGTACTGACCGGCATCACCACTACCGGTACGCCACATCTGGGCAATTACGTGGGCGCCATCCGGCCTGCGCTTGCCGCCAGCCGCCGTGACGACGTCGATGCGTTTTATTTCATGGCCGACTATCACGCGCTGATCAAGAGCAGTGACGCGGCGCGGATCGAGCGTTCGCGGCTGGAGATTGCCGCCACGTGGCTGGCGGCCGGACTTGATCCCGAGCGGGTCACGTTTTACCGGCAATCGGATATTCCCGAGATTCCCGAGCTGACCTGGTTCCTCACCTGTATCGCATCCAAGGGCATGCTCAACCGCGCCCATGCGTACAAGGCGGCGGTGGATCGCAACCTGGAAACCGGCGAGGATGCCGACGCCGGGGTGACCGCTGGCTTGTACCTGTACCCGGTGTTGATGGCTGCGGACATCCTCGCGTTCGATGCGAATCAGGTGCCGGTCGGCCGCGATCAGATCCAGCATATCGAGATGGCGCGGGATCTGGCGCAGCGCTTCAATCACCTGCACGACCACGAATTTTTCGTCTTGCCCGAGGCCCTGATCGAGGAGCAGGTGGCCACGCTTCCCGGGCTCGACGGGCGCAAGATGTCCAAGAGTTATGACAACACCATTCCGCTGTTTGCCGGCGGCAGCAAGGCGTTGCGTGCGGCGATCATGCGCATCGTCACCGATTCGCGCCTGCCTGGCGAACCGAAGGACCCGGATGATTGCGCGCTGTTCACCATATATCGCGCGTTCGCTGACACAGCCGAGACGGCGGCGTTCCGGCAGGCGTTGCTGGACGGCATCAGTTGGGGCGACGCGAAACAGGCGCTGTACGAGCGCGTCGAAGCCGACGTGGCGCCGATGCGCGAACGCTATGCGGCGTTCATGGCCGATCCACCGGCGATCGAGGCGATTCTGCAGCAGGGCGCGCGCAAGGCCCGCGCGATTGCCACGCCGAAAATTGCCGCATTGCGCGCCGTGCTGGGGTTGAATGCATTTCATGCGGCGACGGTGCCGGGTGGGCGGCGACAGCCGCAGGCGGCGCGACCAGGCAAGTTGCCGCGCTTCGCCAGCTTTCGGGACACCGATGGCAGCTTCCGCTTTCGCCTGTTGTCGACGCAGGGCGAAGAACTGCTGTTGTCGATGGCGTTTGCCGAACCGAAGGCGGCCGGCGCGCTGCAGCAGCGCCTCAAGACCCTGGGCGCGACTGCGGCGGTGTGCCAGCGGCGGCCGCTGGCGGTGGCGCTCGAGCTGGACGGCCAGGTAGTGGCCTGCACGCCGGAATACGCGAATGCAGCCGCGCGCGATGATGCGTTGCTGCGCCTGCGCGAAGCGCTGGATCAGCTGGCCGCGCGCGCGTGATGTGTGGTTACGTCGACCCACGGAGTAATTGAGTGCTGCGCTATCTCGCCATTTTGCTGCTGGCGCCGTTGTGGCTGATCTTGTGCTGGGGTTATTGGGCGTATCCAAAAAACCTGCCAGCGACATCTGGTCGGCGCATTTTTGATTTCGTGATGCTGTTGCTGGCGTTGATCGCGGCGGTGCAGGGCACGTTGCTCGGCTTCGACCGCGCCATGCTGCCCGAGGCGAATGAGTTCGGCCGCGTCAGCGGCGCCATCTGGCAACAGGTGCAGCCAGCGTTGTACGGCTATGGCGCCTTTACCGCAGTGCTCGTGTTGGCGATGGTGCTGCGCTACGGAATCTGGGGACGTCATCGTTGACCGGCTGCCAGTCCGGCTCGATCCGGCGCGCCGCGGCCATTCGCCATATCGGTTGTCCACCAGGCATGGCGTGACCTTTGGCTGTCGCTGACGGCTAAACCCTGCAGGCATGCTGTGCATCTGTCCCGTGTGGCGAGTCGGTCGCTGCGTCGCGCCGTCCTGCGCAATTACCGTGGAAATCTTTGACGTGCGCGTAACCTGTTTGCTGTTGCTGGTCCTGTCCGCGCTGTCGGCACCCGTGCTGGCGGTCGATATCGATGGGCGCATCGATCCGCTGGAGTGGAAGGGTGCGCGGCACATTACCGATTTCCGGCAAACCCAGCCGCTCAATGGCAAGCCTGCCTCGCTGCACACCGAGGCCTGGATTCTGGCCACGCCGAAAGGCCTTGCGGTGGCGTTCCGCTGCGACCAGCCAGCGGCGGTGCCGCGCACGCGGCAACGTGTGCAACGCGACTTCGAGGATCAGGTCGACCGGGTCAACCTGATGGTCGACTTCGACGGCAACGGACGCACCGGCTACGACTTCGTGGTCAGCTCCACCGGCGGTATCAACGACGCTGTTGTCACCAACGAGAATCAGTTCAACAAGGACTGGGACGGCAACTGGCTGCATGCGGTGAGCGAGGACGCGGCCGGCTGGTCGGTCGAGATCCTGATTCCGTGGTACATCGCGCCGATGCATACCGCGCGCTCGGGCAAGCGCACACTCGGCATCTATCTCGATCGCGTGACCGGCTCGACCGGCGAACGCGCCTCGTGGCCGATGGCCAGCTTCATGCGTCCGCGCTTCCTGTCCGCCTTCAGCCCGGTCGAGGTGCCGGCTTACAACCAGTCGTTGCTGGCGGTGACGCCGTATGTCTCCGGCCTGTACGACAACGTGCGCGGTCGCAGCCACTTCCAGCAAGGCGCCGACATCCTGTGGAAACCGAATGGCCAGTTCCAGCTGACCGCGGCGCTGAATCCGGATTTCGGCCAAGTCGAAAGCGATGACCTGGTGGTCAATTTCGGCGCCACCGAAACCTTTGTCAGCGACAAGCGGCCGTTCTTCACCGAAAACCAAGGGATTTTCGATTTTGGCCTGCTGGATGACAACAGCCAGCTGATCTACACGCGCCGCGTGGGCGGGCCATCCGACGACGGCCACGGTGCCGCCAACATCAACGCGGCGGCGAAGCTCAACGGCAGTTTCGGCGGTACCAGCTACGGCGTGCTGGCCGCGGACGAGGACGGCGCAGCCGGACGCCTGTTCGGCGCGGCACGTGTCACTCATGATTTCGGCACGCAGAGCCTGGGCATGTTGCTGACCCGGGTCGATCGGCCGTGGCTGGATCGCGCAGCGACGGTGCTGGGCATCGATCATCACTGGCAACCGACGCCGGGAATCACCATCGCGACCAACCTGGTCGGTAGCGACATCCGGCAGTCCGGCACGCGCGCCCGCGATAGTGGCGCGACCGTGCTGGCGGATTACGAGATGGGCAATGGCTGGCGCCAGCAATGGCTGGGCATGCATTTCGGCGACCAGTTGCAGATCAACGATTTCGGCTATCTCGCGCGCAACAACTTCAATTACGGACATTGGGAAGTGCGCAAGCGCAACACGGCGCTGCCGGGCGACTCCGCCTACAGTTCGCACGACTGGCGCGTTCGCGTCGACGCGTTGGACAACGACCATGGCCTGCGCCTGCGCCGCCAGCTGCGCATCAGGCGCAGCAGCGACTTGCGTAACGGCGCCACGGAAGATGCGCAGATCAATATCAACAGCGCCGGCTGGGATGATCTGCTCACGCGCGGACACGGTGCGTTGTTCCTGCCGCCGTCGCTGGATTTCTTCTACGAACGGATCAGCCCGCGCCATGGCGACTGGGCGTTCAAGCTGGAGACGGAAATCCTCAGCGGCGGGCTCAGCGGCAACCGCCGGATCGGCTACGACATCAAGTTCATCCCGACCTATTTCATCAGCGACGCGTTCAGCGTGTATGTCGGACCGTACTACGAGCACATTCCGGACTGGCTGGTATGGCAGCACGACAACCTGATCGGCCGGTTTGACGAACACGCGCTGCAGCTCGAGGCCGGCTTCGACTGGAGCATCGACAGCCGTCAGGAGTTGCGTTTGAAGCTGCAGGCCATCGGCCTGGATGCGCGCCAGCGTGGCGGCTACCGCGTGGGAGACAACGGTCGCGCCGTTGCCACGGCGGAACCCGTCGCTGATTTCAGCGTGCGCAATCTCGGCGTGCAGCTGCGCTATCGCTACGAACTGGCGCCATTGTCCTATCTGTACGTGGTGTACGGTCGCGGCGGCTACGCGTTGGACGGCTATACGCACGACGCCAGCGATGTGTTCGCCAACAGCTTCACGTTGCGCGACGACGAGCAACTGTTGATCAAACTGAGTTACCGCTTCGACATCTGAGGCGGAGCGTCAGTCCCAGCAGTTGAGGTGTGGCCCAAACGTCTCGCGTTGCGGCTGCACCACACAGAACCGCTGGCCGCTGGGTGCTTCCATCACCCACCAGCGCTCGCGCACGAAGGCCACGCGGTGGGCGCCAAGCCGTTCCAGCCGGGCCACCTCCGCGTCGAGATCGTCGGTCTCGATGTCCAGATGCACGCGGCTGGGGTGAGTTACTTTTTGCAGCAGGATGATCGGTTCGTCAGCAGCGGTTTGCAGTTCGGCGTATTTGCCATCACCGTCCTGGTCGGGGTTGGCGAGCGGTTTGCCGAGCGCCTGGCTCCAGAACGCGCTGGCCGGGTCGAGATCGTCAACCTGGCAGTCGATGACCACGGTACTGAGGCGGCTGTGATGCATGGCGGGTCTCCGGCGAAAAATCCAGGACGGCAGTGTGCCTGATCGCACGTCGATCCGGCGGAATGCGAGAATGCGCCGGTGATCCCGCTCAAGTACCTCCAGGCGTATCCCGCCACCTTGCAGGACCAGGTGCGCCAGCTGATGGCGCAGGGACGGTTGGGTGAGCATCTGGCCAAACGCTATCCGGCGCGGCACGACGTGCAGAGCGACAAGGCGCTGTACGCCTACACCATGGAGCTGAAACAGCAGCATCTGCGGAGTGCGCCGGGCATCGACAAGGTGCTGTACGACGCCAAACTCGACGTGGTGCGCCACGCGCTGGGCCTGCACACCGCGATCTCGCGCGTGCAGGGCAGTCGGCTCAAGGCGAAAAAGGAGATCCGGGTGGCCGCGCTGTTCAAGGCGGCGGCGCCGGAGTTTCTGCAGATGATCGTGGTGCACGAGCTGGCGCACCTGAAGGAAGCCGAGCACAACAAGGCGTTCTACCAGCTGTGCCGGTACATGTTGCCGGACTATCACCAGCTGGAGTTCGATCTGCGGGTGTACCTGACCTGGCGCGACTTGGCGACGAACGCATGAGGGGGCGCGATCACGCCGACGGTCCGCCGGGCGCTTGCGTCCCGCCGTTGGGACGGGTTCAATGTACGGGTCGGGCAATCAGTGCGGAGCCGGTGCCGTTCCTGACGGCAGGGTGAAGCAACCCGCGTTGCGCCGTCTGCGGCGGGGTGGTGGTTCGAGGTATCTCGGGGGTGGATGATGGATAACTCGGCGCTACAGAAGTAT
>Ga0070696_100001552_pt1 | contig 15032 bp, 14 predicted proteins | sample KBSK1253metaG_FD_65474 | JGI IMG/M metagenome (GOLD analysis project Ga0070696, IMG submission 65474) | Corn, switchgrass and miscanthus rhizosphere microbial communities from Kellogg Biological Station, Michigan, USA - KBS K1-25-3 metaG | ecosystem: Host-associated > Plants > Roots >... | reverse complement strand
GGGCGCGTGCGATTGAAGGCGCTGCCTGAGTATGCGTCGGAGAATATTAATGTCGCGGGTCAGTACGCTGATTATGTTACGGCGGGCGATATTAAGTCGGAGTCGGAGTTGAAGCCCTGTGAGGGCGCGATCATGCGCGACGGTATGTCGAAGGTTGCAGTTCATCGAGATCGTTCGGGCAATTTGCACAAGATGTCAGCAGTCTGTCCGCATCTTGGATGTGTAGTGGCATGGAACTCGACTGAAGAGACGTGGGATTGCCCGTGCCACGGATCGCGATTCAGTGCTGAAGGCTGTGTGTATCAGGGACCGGCGAACAGTAACCTCACAGCCGCGGAATAGGTTCGCTGCGACGCTAAAAAATGGACCACCGCCTCAATAGAATTGTGGGCCGGTGGTCCAATCACATGCAATTAATTTGTAACAAACAATTAGGTTGACACTGGTCCATGCCCGGAGTACATTGCGGCCACCCCGACAACTCAGCCGCTGCGAATCCTTGCGCATGAGTTCGTAGTACCACCGTTCGAGCTAAGTTTCAGTCTCTACACACGCACCACTCATTGCAATTCCTTGCATCGGGTGCGATAGCCGAAAACTGTCTGTGACCGGAGTTCCAATTATGTTCAGAAAGAAATTGTCAAAAAGAAGGTTTTCTACTCGTGTGTATTTTGTCATTGCCGCAATTTTGAGTCTTGCTTCGATTACGAGTTTATGGGCCAGCGCAAAAGTAGGTTGGCTTGGTTCGACTTCAACGGTAACGCCGGTTGGCGTTCGACCGTTGGTTCAAGATCCAGTTGAGCCGGCGCCCGCTTCTGTAACGGTGGAAACCGTGAGGCTTACGCCGCTAGGGTTTGAGCCGAAAGAACTCGAGCGCTCAGCAGGAAAGTTTCTTCTCGGTATCGATAACCGCATCGGGCCCATAGAGTTTAGTTTCGAACTCGTTGAGGAAAACGGTCACAAGGTCAGGCAATTGAAATTGCCAAAAGGTCAGATTCGACTGCGAAAGCTGCTTAACCTTCAAGCCGGCCGCTACACGCTTACGGAAGTGGACCATCCGGAATGGACTTGCAGCATCGTTCTAAACCCCTAGCCCATTTCGGATTGAGTCGTTTCATCAACAATCAATCATCTGCGCGTAAGACAAAGCAATGAAAAACCTCAAAGCGTTAGCACGCCCAAATACCACTGCAATACTACGACTCGTGTTTGTCGTTTTCCTGGGATTACTGATTTCCAGCACGGCGAAGGCCGACAGCTCAACCAATCCTTTGGATGGAATGACGCCCGCTGGACTCCAGGCAGGTTCGCCCACCGGCTCATTCCCCTTGAGCGGCTTTGACACCATCAATCCTTATAGCGGCAGTCTGAATTTCAGCTTGCCGCTACTGAGCGCCGGCGGACGCGGTGGTGCGGGTTATACGCTGCGGCTACCGATTCTCACGCAATGGACGGTCACCTACAACCGCTACGATAACGGAATGGGAGGGGTGTGGGAATACTACGAGCCGACGCTGAACGCCGGTCCTCAGGTACCAGCGTATTCTCCCGGCATAATGGTCGGCCGCCAGGCGCAGGATAACATCATCGATTACAACTGTTGGTGGTCAAGCGACCCCGTTTACTTACCCTGGGAAACACTGACTCGCCTGACCTTCGTCGGCCCTGACGGTACTTCATATGAATTCCGCGACCAACTGCTTCAGGGGGCTCCGGTGCACGTTGCAGCCTGTGCCACCACCAGTGCTAATCGCGGCCGGATTTTCACCACCCTGGATGGTAACTCCGCGACCTTCATATCGGATGACGACATTTACGATTCAATTTTAGTGCAGGGAAGTGCTCAATGGGTCTCTCTCTTTGGTTACCTCAAGTGGAGAGACGGTACGGTCTATCGCATCGATAACGGCACCGTTACCTGGATCCGCGACCGCAATGGCAACAAGTTAACGTTTACTTACGCCTACTATTCCTTACCAGCAACCATAACTGACTCTCTTAATCGACAAATCACGATTGAATATGACGTCAACGATCCGACCTACGGTCATTGCAATCGGATCAAGTACAAGGGATTCGGAGGAGCGGACAGGACAATCTGGATCACGCTTGACGCTATGAGCAATGCGCTTCGCTCGGGTTATTCGATCCAGGCATTGAACGCACTCTTTCCCGAGTGTCGCAACGCTTCGCCATATCAAATGAACCCGATGGTGGCAACTGGTGTCTACCTGCCGAACGGGAAACATTACAAGTTTTACTACAACAGCTACGGCGAAATCGCACGAGTAGAGTTGCCTACCGGGGGAGCTTATGAGTACGACTGGGGCGCGGGTCTCAATGGTGGTCCAGCCAGCGGCGCCACTTACTGGACGATTATTTACCGGCGGGTACTGGAACGACGCGTTTATTCCAACGGCGGAACAGGGTCAAGTTATGACCGCAAGATAACTTTTAGCCGGCCCGAAACCTACGATCCCAACGCTAACTTTCCTACCGTTGGCTACGTGACGGTTAATCAGCTCAATTCGAGCGGCACCCTGCTGACTAGTGAAAAACATTATTACTTCGGCAGCGCATTCAATTCGATGTGGAACACTCCGACAAGTTATTCACCCTGGGAAGAGGGTAGGGAATACCAGACGGAAGTTTTCGCCGCTAATGGAACCACTGTTCTGCAACGAACCGATACGAGCTGGGCGCAACGGACGCATGTGAGTTGGTACAGCGGCTCATCGTATAATGAACCGGCGGCGGATCCGGTTGTGGTCGCAAGGACGAACACTCTCGTCGATACCAATCAGGTCTCGCAGACAACCTACTCCTACGATCAATTCAACAACCAAACCGCAGTAAACGAGTACGATTACGGGGCCGGCGCTCCTGGATCACTTTTGCGCACGACAACCACGAGCTACCTGACAACGAATCCCGTCAATAGTGTTGATTACACGGCGAACAATATTCACATTCGCAACCTTCCCGTGCAACGTTCCGTCTATGGCAGCTTCGAGAAGGCGAGAGAAACGTTCGAATACGATAACTACACCACGGATACAAACCACGCCGCGTTGCTGAACAGACCGAATATCAGCGGCTTTGATTCAACGTTCAACACGGACTACACCACGAGAGGCAATGCTACTGCTGTTACCGAGACCGTGTTGGTCAATGGCAGTGCTACCGGTTCGATTTCGTCATACCAGCAATACGACATAGCCGGCAACGTGATCCGTTTGATCGATCCGAGGAGCACTCCTTCGAACGTAATCGCCACCACTATCGAATACGACGATCGCTTTGGCGCTCCCGATGGTGAAGCACGGTCTAACTCTGCCCCGGCGGCATTGAGTGGATTGAACTCGTTTGCATTTGCTACCAAAGCAATAAACCCGATGGGCCATATCAGCTATGCGCAATACGATTATTACCTCGGCGGACTCGTCAATGGCGAGGATGTAAATGGCGTAGTCGCGAGTAGTTACTTCAGCGATTTGCTCGATCGTCCGACGCAGGCTCGTCGCGCGGTAGGCACGAGTGCGGAAAGCCAGACTACTTTTTCATACGACGATACCAATCGCATCGTGACCACTTCGAGCGATAAAGACGTCAATGGCGACAATCTTCTGGTTAGTAAAACTGTATACGATCAATTAGGCCGCGTTATCGAGGCGCGCCAGTACGAAGGCGGTTCGAACTACATCGCCATCCAAACACAATACGATGCGGTTGGCCGCGCGTTTAAGACATCCTACCCATTTCGTCCGTGGCAGGGTCAAACCCCGGTTTGGACCACGCAAGCCTTCGATAGCTTGAGCCGGCCCATTTCCGTGACCACGCCCGACAACGCAGCAGTGACGACGAGCTACAGCGGCAATACCGTCACCGTTACCGATCAGGCGGGCAAAGTTAAAAAGAATGTGGCCGATGGATTGGGCCGTTTGACAGCAGTGTACGAAGACCCAAACGGATTGAACTATCAGACCACCTATCTTTACGACGCGTTGAACGATCTCGTGAAGGTTACGCAAGGTAGCCAACAGCGCTTCTTCATGTACGACTCGCTGAAGCGTCTAATTCGTTCGCGCATCCCCGAGCAAAGCACGCTCGCGAGCCTGGATCTCGCGGACTCGATTACCGGGAACACGGCCTGGTCACTTGCTTACCAGTATGACGCGGATGGAAATGTAACGCAGAAGACTGACGCTCGCGGAATTGTGTCAACCTACGTTTATGACAAGCTCAATCGCAACACCACCATAGACTATTCCGATACGACGTCGATCAACCCGGACGTGACGCGGTTTTATGATGGCGCGATAAAGGGTGTCGGCCGCTTCTGGTATTCCTATAGAGGCGGCGATATCTCTGTTGGCAGCAACGTGGAGGCCACCGCCATTGATAGTTATGACCCGCTTGGCAGACCTCTGGTGAAGCGGCAGTTGAGCAAGCTCAATGGCACCTGGAGCACCACATTTCAAACGTCACGCGCCTACAATCTGCAAGGTATGGTCACATCGCAGACCTACCCTTCGGGCCATACAGTTAGTTATTCCTACGACGCTGCGGGACGGACCAGTAGTTTCAGTGGCAACCTCGGTGATGGTACTAGCCGCACTTACTCGACCAACATCAGTTATTCGCCCTTCGGCGGTCTCACTTGGGAACAATTCGGCACTAACACTGCGCTGTATCACAAATTGTTCTACAACATTCGCGGACAACTTTTTGATACTCGCGTTAGCAGCGTGAACGATACCTGGGACTGGAATCGTGGACGTTTCATTCTCTACTACAGCAGCAATCACATTTGGGGACAGAGTGGCACTGACAACAACGGCAACGTCCGCAATGCGGAAACCTGGATTCCACCGGAAAACGCCACGCTGGACCAGGCTGACACGCTTACCGAAGACATTTACAGCTACGACGCACTGAACCGACTCAGCAGTGTTAGCGAACAGCGGACGAGCGTCGCTGGAGGTTGGGGCGTATGGCAACAGCAATTTCGCCAGCAATACACCTACGACAGGTACGGCAATCGAACCATCGACGCGGCACAAACCTGGGGCACGGGAATCAACAACAAGCAGTTCACGGTTGACGCTGCAACCAACAGGCTCGGTGTGCCCAGTGGTCAGTCCGGAGTGATGACTTACGACAACGCCGGCAATCTGATCACGGATACGTACAGCGGTGTAGGTAGCCGCACCTATAACGCAGATAACCAGATGACGACGTCCGCCGACAATACGGGTCAGGTGAGTCGTTACACTTATGACGCCGACGCCAGGCGCGTGCGCCGCCAGGTAGCGTCGAGTCAGGAACAGTGGCAGATTTACGGTCTTGACGGCGAATTGATTGCCGAATATCCAGCGGCGGCGCCTGCCTCAGCGCCAATGAAAGAATACGGGTATCGTGGCGGGCAGTTGCTCATTTCCGCAACGGGTCGTTTCAATGTGGCCCTGGCTGCTAACGGCGCCGTCGCCACTGCCTCGACCGCGCATACCTGCTGCGGCTTTTCTACAACTGGCGCGATCAATGGAAATGATCGTGGTCCATGGGGCAATGGCGAAGGCTGGAACGATGCTACGCCGGACTCTGTTCCCGATTGGATTCAGGTTGACTTCGCCGGCAGCAAGAGCATCGATGAGATCGACGTCTTCAGTCTTCACGATAACTACACAACCGAGAACACACCGACCGAAACTCAAACCTTCACCTTGTACGGCTTACTCGCGTTCGATGTGCAGTACTGGAACGGGAGTAGTTGGGGAACTGTACCGGGCGGGAGTGTGACCGGAAACAATAAAGTCTGGCGCAAGTTTACGTTCTCACCAATTACGACCAGCAAGATTCGGGTATACATCAATCAAGTGCCTGACTCATGGAGTCGTGTAGTTGAGATCCAGGCGTTCGGCACATCGGCGGGCGGTGAGAAAGTACAGTGGCTGGTTCCAGATCATCTCGGCACACCGCGGATGATTCTCGACCAGACCGGTAGTCTCGCGAACGTGAAGCGGCATGACTATCTGCCGTTTGGCGAAGAACTGTTTGCGCCTGTGGGCGGCCGTACGGCGGCTCAGGGTTACAGCGCGGATGGTGTGCGCCAGCAGTTCACTCAGCAGGAACGTGACATTGAAACCGGATTGGACTATTTCAACGCGCGCTATTACTCATCAACCGCTGGACGATTCACTTCAGTCGATCCATTGCTCGCGAGCGCGCGACCTACGGACCCGCAATCCTTCAATCGTTTCACTTACACGCGCAACAATCCGCTGCGGTTTTCGGATCCGACCGGGCTTACTACGTGTTGCGATGATCCTGACGCAACTCCTGACTACCGTCCTGAATACAGGCCCTGCACCATCGGAGTGGATGCCGGCTGTAGTGACATGACTGTCGTGGGTGCGGTTACGATAACCGACAATACGCAATCGACACTCAAAGTCGAGGACTTAGTGATGGCGGGTTCCATCACTCCCAAGCCAACGCAGCCGTCTTCGGGGTCGGATTCCAATGATTGTTTATACTGCGGGGCCCTTGCGAGTGAGATGGCTAAACGCGCTGAGCCCATGGCTCAGGTGATCGAAACATATGCCGAGGTCGATGTAGCAATCATGACCTTGCCTCTTTCGCTCGGAGGCGGCATGGCTCGATTGGGACTCGAGGCGGCCGAGGCGGGTGAAGCTGGCGCCGGTGGATTCGATCTGGCGTTGGGACTCAGTGAGCACGTGGGTACGTTAGCAGAGGAGACTGGAAGCCTGACATATGGTGAGGCGGCGGGAACCAATATCTTTTGGCCGGAAAAGTTTGCTGAACTTGCGGATGGGGCCGATACGATTCATTTCACCACGGAAGGATTTAACTGGACCAGGTGGGGCCATTGGGCTAAGAATTCCGTTGATGCAGTTGATTCATGGTCTCCTGCCCTTGGTCGTGTAACGAACTGGGAATTGCATCAAGTGCTTACGAACCCCGAGTGGCTGGCGAAGACAATATTTTACTGAGGTGCTGCAGCGAGTATAGACTGTGGGTTGAGAGATTCACATGAAACCGAAACTTACCTTTGCAGAGATTGTCAGAGCGATTTGTCTACGTCCTCAGATGTACATGATGCATGGAACCTTTGGCGAGGCACTAGCCTTTCTCGATGGATACGCCAACGGGCGCATGCTGGGAAGCAGCGGCCGTTCAGGCTCAGTTTTCAATCCTTTTAGGAAGTGGCTTGCCGAGAAGCTCGAGATGAAAGATAACGAGCAGTTTTGGAACAATTTCATAGAGAAATACGGCGATGACCAAACCGCCCTAAACAACTTTGCCGAGTTCTGGGCTGAGTATGAAGCGACTAGTGACACGCGCGAACAGTACGTGATTTAACGGTTCGCAAGTAGACACAAAGGCGCAAAGGAAAACCTTTAACGGTAACTTTAAAGGCTTTCTTTTGCGCCTTTGTGTTTTAAAACTCTAGCGTCTTGGCGTGAAACTTCTCTCGCGTTTAGACCGCGCGCCGTCCGGTAACCAGGTTGATTATCAATACAACCACAGCCACTACGAGCAGCAAGTGGATAAGGCCGCCGCCGACGTGCGAAAGCAGGCCAATCAGCCACAACACCAACAGAATCACGATAATTGTCCACAGCATGTTCGAAATCTCCTTCTTTCTAAACCTACCTGAGACCACCGGTAGATGAGCAACGTCCATGCCAGCGCACGATTCACGTAAGCTCACAGAAATGCGCCGGATCTACTTACCTCCTGCATCACAATCATCCGCTTTTCGACACGGCCAACAACTAATGTTTTGAATCCAGTCAATCGGGCTTGTATAGATCCCGCTAAACTGATTATTATTCGCAACGTAATTCGATCCCATCTTACCGGTCTAACTCGTTAAACACCATGACTCGTGACGCCGAACAATCCCCTGTCGAACCTGTCCCTGAAGGAAAGTATGTCTACTGCATTATCGAGACTTCAGAAACCCGTTCGTTCGGACCGATGGGTATCGGCGGACGCAAGGACGAAGTTTACACAGTTCATCATAAAGGGCTCGCCGCAGTAGTTTCAAACAGTCCGCTCGTCGTTTACGACCCAACACGCGAAAACGTGTTCACGCACGAGCAGGTGAATGAAACCGTGATGCGCGAGTTTACGGTTTTGCCGATGGCGTTCGGCGCGTTGTTCCGCACGGAAGAGGACATCGTCGAGTTGATTCGCGGAACCTACGATGCTTTGCGCGACGTGCTCGCGAAGATGGAGGGCAAGGTCGAGTTTGGCTTGAAAGTGAACTGGGATCGCGACAAGGTTACGGCCGAACTGGAAGAGAAGGACGACGAGATTCGTCACCTCAAAGAGCAGATCACTTCGCGCACGACGGGCTCGACATATTTCGCCCGCATGCAACTCGGACGTTTGATCGAAACAGCTTTGACCGACCAGGCCGACGCTTACATTCGTGAAGTTTATTCACAACTGCGCGACACGGCAGTCGCTTCGCGCGCAAACAAGCCGATCGGCGACCGCATGATCATGAACGCGGCATTTTTGATCGAACGCGATCGCGAAGCTGAATTTGATCAAAAAGTGAAAGAGATTGCGTCGAAGTACGAAGGGAAGCTTTCGTTCAAGTATACGGGACCGTGGCCGCCGTACAATTTCGTTCACATTCGCTTGAAGCTGGAACGTGGTGAAGACCGTGGCGAGGGTCCGGCGATAGACCGTGGCGAGGGTGTGACCGAACCAGTACGACAGTTATCAAATGTTTCTAATTGACGATCTACTCCTGGCGCCGGTCAACGGTTTCAAGTTCATTCTCGGGCAGATTCAGAAGCTGGCCGATCAGGAACTGAACGACGACACCCTCATCAAAGAGCAGTTGCTCGAGCTCGAGATGCGTCGTGAGCTCGACGAGATCTCCGAAGAAGAATTTCAGGAACGCGAAGCGGAACTGTTCGCACGCCTGCGCGCGATAAAGACCCGGCAACTTGGCCTGATGCACGAGGCGGTTCACACTGCTGACTCGTCCAGCTTTGTGATCGAAGTTGGCGGCGACGATTCGGATATCGGGTCAGTACCGTAACGCGGTAGCGTCGGGTCAGAGACATGCATGGTACTGACCCGATCAAAGCTCCGACCGTGGATACGCGACAAAGGTTGAAAGCACGTTATCTCTTTTTCGGCGGTAAAGGTGGCGTGGGAAAGACGACCGCCGCCGCTGCCACTGCGCTTCATCTCCTCAAACAATTAAAACCCGATACTTCAATCCTGCTGTTCTCCACCGATCCGGCGCACTCTCTCTCCGACAGTCTCGAGGTAAAGATCGGCAATCGTCTCGTGGAAGTGAAACAACTTCGCGGTGCGCGGTTGTTTGCTTACGAGATGGACGCGAGTCTCGCGTTGGAGAGATTTCGTGAAGCTCACGGTAAAGTGCTCGCGGAGATTGCCGAGCGCGGAACACTGCTCGACCAAGAGGACATCAATGAGTTGCTGAGTCTTTCTTTGCCCGGACTGGATGAAGTGATGTCACTGTTTGAACTGAGCGAGTTGGACCGTGAAGGTAAGTACGCGCATATCGTTGTTGATACCGCGCCGTCAGGCCACACTTCCCGTTTGCTGCGACTGCCGGAAGTTTTTGCGCGCATCGTGAAGACGCTCGATCTAATGGGCGAAAAGCACCGTTACATGGTCGCGCACTTTGCACGTCGCAAGCCGGTGGCTGATGAGGTTGATGTTTTCCTGCGTGATCTGAATGAGCGAATCGCGGCGGTGCGCAAGCTGTTGCACGATTCTGAGCAGACGAGTTTTACGCTCGTGACGATCCCCGAAGCGATGGCTGTACGCGAGACGCAGCGGTATCTTGAGTTGTTGCGCGAGCAAGGTGTTCCGGTGCGCGATTTGATCGTGAATCGCGTCGAGCAGGAGCACGAGGGTTGTGCGTATTGTCATGCGCGAGTGCGGAGCCAGCAGCCGTGGCTGAAGACGATTGCGAGTGAGTTTAGTGAGCTTAAGAGTCATGATGTGCCGTTGATGGCGAAAGAAGTGCGTGGTGTTGATGAGCTTAAAAAGATCGGTAAGTTGATTTGGGGATGATTATTCAGGCGCGTAAGATTGTGATTTTTGGCGGGAAGGGTGGAGTTGGTAAGACTACTGCCGCCGCCGCATTCGCGCTCGCGTTTGCGCAGGCTAATCGAGAGAAGAAGGTTTTGGTGTTCTCGACGGATCCGGCGCATTCGTTATCGGATAGTTTTGATGAACAGATTGGTGAGTCGAAGCACGGAATCGCCGGCACTGAGAATCTCGATGGGATGGAAATCGATCCCGGCAAGTGGTTTGAGGATTTAAAGGCGCGCTATCGAACGTGGACTGATGAGCTCTTCGAATCGTTGTCAGGTGGATCGCGAATGGAGATCAAGTTCGATCGCGAGGCGATGCGTGAGCTCGTCGAACTCACGCCGCCCGGTATCGACGAGATTGCCGCACTCGGAACGATCAGCGACTTGCTCGACTCCGAACGCTATCACACGTTTGTTCTCGACACTGCGCCAACGGGTCATCTGATCCGGTTTCTCGAGTTGCCGCAAGTGGCGCTCTCGTGGATAAGGACGTTCATGAAGTTGTTGTTGAAGTACAAAGACGTAATGCGTGCGAACGAGGTTGCGGAAGAGCTGGTGGCGTTGTCGAAGAGTATAAAGAAGGTGCTGGCGCTGCTAACGGATGCGGAGCGTTGTGAATTTGTTGGAGTGGCGATTCCGGAGCGCATGAGTCTCGAAGAAACAGTTGATCTTGCAAAGTCGCTTGAGAAATTGAATGTGCCGTTGAGGAAGCTTTTAATCAACGGTGTGGTGCCGGTCGAGAAGTGCCGGTTCTGTAAAGCGAGACGCGCCATGCAGGACGAGGTGATCGGTGAGTTTCAGGCAAAGTTTCGACGTCGATCAGTGGAGTTGTTTATCGCGCCGCAGCAACCCCACGAGATCAGGAGTGCGCAAGGTTTGCGAGAACACTTTGCGGCGTGGAAAGAGGTTTCACGCAAAGGCGCAAAGACAAAGACAGAAGTCCGCTAAGAAGACTTTGCGCCTCTTGTTTTGCTCTTTTGCGCCTTTGCGTGAAATGATGGCGACGAATGAGTGACTTTGCGATTTATATCTATTGCATTGCCGAGAGTGCTGCGGCCGCACAACTGCCGGCGGAGTCGCTTCCTGCCGCCATTGAAGAAGATGCAAAGCTCGAGTGGGTCACCGTCAATAAGCTCGCGGCGTTAACGAGCCGGGTGCCGAAGGAGACCTACAGTGAAGAGCGCCTCGCCGAGCACCTGACCGACGCGACCTGGACCGCCATTCGCGCGATGCGTCACGAATCAGTCGTCGAATATGTCGCCAAACGCGCTCCCGTAATACCTTTGCGTTTCGGCACGATCTATCTCGAACGTAGCGGCATCGAGCAGATGCTGACCGAAAAGGGACGAGAGTTTGAAGAACTTATTGAACACCTGCGCGGGCGCGAAGAGTGGGGCGTTAACGTTTACTGCGATCGCGCAGTCTTGCTTTCGAGCATCACTTCGGTTAGCCCTGTGTTAAGAGATCTCGTCGCGCGCGCCCAACAAGCACCACCGGGCCAGTCGTATTTAATGCAGAAAAAGATCGAGACACTGAAGGTCGACGAAGCACGCGCGGCAGTGAATCGCATCGTCGATCAAGTTGAAGAGAAACTGAAAGCGCAAACTGACGAAGCACGTCGTTTGCGCATTCTCAAAGTCGAAACCACTGAGCATGGCGAATTAAAAGCGAAGTTCGCGTTTCTCGTGCAGAGATCCGGCTTCGAAGAGTTTCGTGATGCCGCGGAACAACTCGCGCGCGAGCATCAGGCGGCGGGTGTTCGTTTAGAACTGACCGGGCCGTGGCCGGTCTACAACTTCATACAATTATGAGTTCGTCTTTCGACCAAATGATCGTCACCGAGGAATGGGAAAGCACCGATCTCTCCCTGCTCGAAACACTCGATCACGTACTCAATCGCGGCCTTGTTATTGCCGGCGAAATTACGATCTCAGTAGCTGACATCGATCTGATATTTGTCGGCTTGAACGTTCTGGTCAGCTCGGTCGAGACGGCCCACGAAGTCTTGCGCAAGCGGCAAACCGAATGAAGTTATACGCGTACTGCCTGGTCGAGGATCTCGATCCGTTTGACGCAACCACGCGTGGCATTTCCGGTGCCGCGGTGCGAGCACTGCAAATAGACGAACTCGCCGTGCTCGTCAGTGATTTCAACGCTGACAGCGTCGCGGTGACGCGTGAAAATGCTCTCGACCATGCCGCCGTGGTGCGCAGTGTTCTCGATCGCACCACACCCTTGCCGTTTCGCTTCGGCACACTTGTCACCGAGCAACAACTCAGAAGTTACATCACCTCGCGCAAACCCGCGTTGCAGACGAGATTCGCGCACGTTCGCGGCTGCGTCGAAATGAGCGTGAAGATCATCCGTGAAGTGTCGACAGATAACGAAGCTCCCAAACACGATGAAATCACGAGCGGGACGTCATTCCTGGAAGAAAAGCGACGGGCACTCCTCGGCAGCGAGCAAAAAGCAACCGAAGCGACCGAGCTCTCCACCTGGTTGCACGAACAGGTCGACAGCCTTACACGTGACGAACGGGTCGTAGTGCGCCCGTCCGAGAAGCTGGTGCTGGCCGCCGCCCACCTCGTGGAACGGGACAAAATTCCACAATACAAGGAAAAACTGGCCGCGGCCCGTAAAAATCGCACGGAATTGCACTTCCTTTTCAGCGGCCCCTGGCCGCCGTATAGTTTTGCAAACATTGAGCTTGAGTTTAAAACACAGTTCGGAGTAAGCTGATGGAGTTTTCCCCCGAAAATCCCCTGACGGCTGAGCCGGAAATCGAAACTTCGCACGCGGAGGAGTTCGTCGAGCAACTACGTTGCGTCACCGACACTTTACCGTCGCGCATTAATATCGATGCGCAAAGTGTGGAGCAAGGTCTGGCGAAGCTGGTACTTACTTTGATTGAGTTCATCCGCCGTCTGTTGGAAAAACAGGCGGTTCGCCGCATGGAGGGCGGGGATCTCTCACCTGAACAGATCGAAGAATTGGGGTTGGCGCTCATGAAATTGGAGGCCAAGCTCCAGGAATTGAAAACTCAGTTCGGATTAACTGACGACGACCTTAATCTCGATCTCGGTCCAATCGGCCGTTTGATTTAGCAGTTAGCAGTCTAGCTCGGCAGGAGTCATACGATGGTGGCGGCCATCTAAGCTTTTTGAGTAAAGCCGCCCCCTGATATTGGAGGGCGAAAGTGTCCAGCGAGCGGTCTACCCTAATAACGGCCCGTCCCCCGGGCCTGGTTGATGTTCTCGACCGTATTCTTGACAAAGGACTGGTGATAGCCGGCGACATAAAAGTGTCGCTGGCCAACGTAGAACTGTTGACGTTGCAGATACGTCTGCTTGTTTGTTCGATCGATAAGGCAGAGCAGATTGGTTTGAACTGGTGGCGTTACGACACAAACCTGACGACCCGGGCCGAACGCGCCGAAGCCGAGAACGTCGAATTGCGTGAACGGCTTTCGGAACTCGAGCAGGAGATCAGAAAACTCGCAGCCGCCGATAATCAGAAAGGTGCTCGTAACAAAGCCAAACGTCGCAACAGGTGAGTTCATTTATCCACAGATGACAGAGATTGATTAAAAATCCGGGTAACCTGTGGATAAGAAAGGATAAGTAGTCAATCCCTCGCGCAGTATGCTCGATTTTCCAAACTTATAAACAAAGGAACCGAAGCAAATGGCTGTCGAAAGAACCCCAGGCGGTACTAGTCTAATAGACGTGCTCGATCGCGTTCTCGACAAGGGTATCGTTATCGATGCGTGGGTAAGAATCTCACTCGTAGGGATTGACTTGATCACAATCGAAGCCCGTGTAGTTGTTGCCTCGATCGATACGTACCTGAAGTACGCCGAAGCCGTGGGATTGACGCCTGCGGTCTCCCGACCGGCACTAACGCCTGGAGCTGAGGGAGTTGAGACAGAGACGCGCCGGCGCGTATCAACGGTTGAGGTTGAGAAGAAATGAAATCATTGACGATTGCCCGATTGCCAATTGCCGATTTGAAGAGAACGGCGAGAGGGCTTGAATAAAAATCGGCAATCGGACAATCGCAAATCGGCAATAAGGTTATGGGAGAAGTTCCCGCAGAATTAGCTTTTCAAACTGCGCCCTCCATCCCCGATTCGGAGCGGCCTGCTCCGCACCTGCGTCAGTTCGACGTCTTTATCGAGACTACGACGCAGATGTTGGCGACGCCCAGGCTTCACGAGCGACTACTCCTCGCTCTGGAAGCAATCGCGACCAACTTCGGTCACCGCCAGGCCGCGATCGCCATCATCAACGAGCGAGACGCTGAGCTGCGGGTTCGTGCAGCCATCGGCTTCGACGTGGATCCATCGACGGCTCGGATCGAGATGCCACTCGATTCGAGTGCGGCCTGTGTGCGTGTGATTCATGATGCACAGTCGTTATGGATCTCGATGGATGAGGACGAATCATCCCGAAGTCTCTTCGCGAACATGCAGTGGCAGGAAGATGTTCTTGCTGTGCCGCTGTTTGGAATCTCCGAGATTTCACCGAAAAGCGGTCGCGACACGAGATCTCGCAATCATTACTGGTCATTCGAGCCCGGAGCGCGCCTGGGTGTTCTCTACGTCGGCGCAAATCGCGACAGGCTTCATCCAGACTCGCTGACTCTAATCAAACGTTTCGCTGAACGCATCGGCATTGTCGCGTCGCTCGCTACCCACCAGGAACGACTCATCAACACAGTCACAAAGCTCCAGCGTGAACGACAGTGGATCGAGTCGATCATGAAATCGGTTGCGGATCCGATCGTTCTCACCGATCTCGACAACGAGATACTGCTGCAAAACCGGCGCGCTGAAGAACTGTTCAGCGGCTCGGCGAATGCCGGCGAAGGAAAGCGGCGCGCGTTGAAGATGAACGACCTGTTGTTCTCGGCGTA
>Ga0070696_100001551_pt1 | contig 15048 bp, 10 predicted proteins | sample KBSK1253metaG_FD_65474 | JGI IMG/M metagenome (GOLD analysis project Ga0070696, IMG submission 65474) | Corn, switchgrass and miscanthus rhizosphere microbial communities from Kellogg Biological Station, Michigan, USA - KBS K1-25-3 metaG | ecosystem: Host-associated > Plants > Roots >... | reverse complement strand
GTGGACGTGTCGCTGTCGCTCGTGATGCTGGCGGGACTCGGCGCCGTCCTGGTGTCGCTCGACTGGCGGCTCGGCCTGGTGATGACGCTTCCCGTGCCGCTGTTCTGCTGGGCGATCTACCGCCACGGCGAAGCCCTCAACCGGGTGTTCCTGCGCGTGTGGCGCAAGTGGTCGCGCCTGACGGATGTGCTGTCGGACACCATGCCCGGGATCCGAGTGGTCAAGGCGTTCAACCAGGAGGCGCGTGAGGTCGCGCGGTTCGACGGCCACAACGACGACGTGACGGAGGAGATCAACCGTCTGCACGGCCTGTGGACCACCTTCTGGCCGCTGCTCATGCTCGCGGTGCACGGCACGACGGTCGTCGTGTGGGGGCTCGCGCTGCCGCGCCTGCTCGGGACCGGCACCGCGCTGCCGGTGGGCACGTTCGTCTCGTTCCTGTTGTACACGACGATGTTCATCGGCCCGATCGAAGTGATCGGACAGATCGCCCGCACGATGAACCGGGCCACCACGTCGGCGCACCGCGTCTTCGAGGTGCTCGACACCGAGGTCGAGGTGCGCGACGACCCGGAGCCCGTGCAGCTCAGGCCGGTACACGGCCGCGTGACGTTCGAGCACGTCACGTTCGGGTATGACGGCGTCCGTCAGGTGCTGCGCGGCGTGAGCTTCGATGTGGCGCCGGGCGAGCTGATCGGGCTCGTCGGCCCGTCGGGCGGCGGCAAAACGACGATCGTGAACCTGATCGCGCGCTTCTACGACGTGACCGGGGGAGCGATCCGCATCGATGGGGTCGACCTGCGGCGGCTCGATACCGGGCACTACCGACGCCAGATCGGGATGGTGCTCCAGGACCCGTACCTGTTCCACGGCACGATCCTGGAGAACATCCGTTATGGCTTGCCTGAGGCGTCTCTCGGGCAGGCGATCGCGGCGGCGCAGGCGGCGAATGCGCACGACTTTGTCACGAAGCTGCAGCACGGCTACGACACGGTGGTGGGAGAGCGGGGGCACACGTTGTCGGGTGGCGAGCGTCAGCGCGTGTCGATCGCGCGGGCGATCCTGCACGACCCGCGCATCCTGATCCTCGACGAGGCGACGAGCAGCGTCGACACCGAGACGGAGCGGGAGATTCAGGAGGCGCTCGAGCGGTTGATCGCCGGTCGCACAGTGTTTGCCATCGCGCACCGCTTGTCGACGCTGCGTAAGGCTTCGCGGTTGTTCGTGATCGAAGATGGGCGCCTGGCGGAGCACGGCACGCACCACGAGCTGCTGGCGAAACCAGATGGGAAGTACCGGAAGCTGTACGAGCTGCAGCTGCAGCTCCAATGAAAGGAGGCGTCATGGAAACAACGCTGTTAGGCCGGCGAGGCGCTGCGGTCAATCTCGAGCAGCGCCCCGACGGCCGCCTCTGGGCGATTCGGGGCGACGAGGAGCGCGCCGTGTGGGTGCGGCGTTGCTTCCCGTGGTCCGAGCCCGGGCACTACCTCTCGCTGCGCGACGCGGATGAGGAGGAGTTCGCCCTGGTGCGCGACCCCGCCGAGCTCGATCCCACCTCACGCGCGGCGCTCGAAGGAGCGCTCGCGCTGGCCGGGTTCGTGTTCGAGGTGACGCGGGTGCTGGAGATCGAAGAAGAAGTCGAGATCCGGCACTGGCGTGTCGAGACCAAGCAGGGGCCACGGGCTTTCCAGACGCGGCTCGATGACTGGCCGCGCACGCTGCCCCACGGTGGCTTGCTCATCCGTGATGTGACCGGGGACTTGTATCGCCTCGGGCGTCCCGCTGCCCTCGACAAGCGGAGCCGTGATTTACTCTGGTCGTTTGTGGATTGAGGGACAGATGGAACGATGGAACGTTGGAAAGACAGACCGGTCCATCGTTCCATCATTCCATCGGTCCGCTAGACCAGCCGTTCCCGCACCGCCCGGCTGACGGCCTCCGCCACGCTGTGCACCTGCAGCTTGCCGTAGATCCGGCGGATGTAGGTGCGCACCGTGTCGAGACTCACCTCGAGCCGCTCAGCAGTTTGTTTATATCCGAGTCCGTCCACGAGGCACCGCAGCACCTCTTGTTCCCGGTCGCTGAGATCGAGGCGGGAGGGGCCCGGCGGCGCTGTCGTCGTGGGCCCCCCCGCCTGCCGGACAAACTCCAGTACCGTACGCGCGACCGCGCTCGACAACGGCGAATGCCCCTCGACGATCGACCGTAACTCGGCGAGCAGCTGCTCGGCGGGCGTCCGTTTGAGGAGGTAACCGTCAGCGCCGGAGCAGATCGCCTCGAGCACCGTCGCCGGATCCTCGAAGACCGTCAGCACGACGATCGCGGTCCGCGGCGAGACCTCCTTCACGCGCCGAATTGCCTCGACACCGCTCATCCCCGGCAACTCGAGGTCCATCACGATCAGATCCCAGGGCAGGGCCGCGCCGGTAAGAGCCGCGAGGGCCGGCGGTGCCGCATCGAACGTCCCGATGAGTTGGAACCCCGGCGCGTGAGACAGGAGCGTCTCGAGGCTGGCACGATAACGCCCGTTGTCTTCGACGGCGGCGACGCGGAGGGGCACGTCGTGCAACCTAGGCGACATGCCCGCGTGTGGGGCTCGCATATCTATGTGACGTCCAGGGGGAAACGCAGGCGCAGCGTCGTTCCGCCCCCCGAGGTCGCCTCCCACGTTACCTCTGCGCCGATCTCCGCGGCGCGGCGCCGGGCGCTCGTGACGCCGAGACCGGACTCCGGTGCCGGCGTCGGCATGCCGCTCCCGTCGTCCGTGACCGTCAGCTCCCACAGACCCGTGCTACCGTTGGCCGGAGGTGTCAGGGCGAGCGCCACGTTGCGCGCACGCGCATGTCGCGCGGCGTTGTGCAACGCCTCGAGGCCGATCGCGGCCACGTTACGCCGCAAACCGAGCGGGAGCGGGCCGCCGGGCCATGCGGCGGGGAAGTGCGTGCGGAACTCGGGCCCATCGCCGGCGAACAGGCGGCCGCCGTGGTCGGCGAGGCGCGTGGCGAGGTCGCGCAGCGTGCCGGGTCGCGGATCGAGTGCCCAAACGATATCGGACAGGGCGCCGCCGACCTCTCCCGCGGTACGCGCGATCTCATCGGCGATGCGCTGGCGCTCGCGCTCGTCGTCGCCGTTGTCCTGGGCCAGCACGCCGGACAGGATGCCGATGCTGCCGAGTGCCGAACCGATCTCATCGTGGAGATCCATCGCGATGCGGGCGCGTTGCCGTTCGAGGCCGAGGAGCACCGCGACGCGCGCGCGGTAAGCGGCGACGAGCGCCGCCACAAGCGCCAGGCTGAACAGCGCCATGGCCCAAGGCTCGCGGTACCACGCGGGGCGCACGACGAAGGCGAACGCGGCCGGCGTGGTCGACCAGGTCTTGCCGTCGGCCGAGGCGCGCACCTCGGCGCGGTAGCGGCCACCCGGCAAATCCACCCATCGGAAGGACGGCAAGCCGCGGGTATCCTGCCAGGGGTCGTGCGGTGAGAGACGCACCTGATAGACGATCGCGGACGGATCGCGGAGCGAGAGCGAGGCGAAGCGGAGCTCGAGGCGGTTGCGCTCGTGCGGCAGGACCAACGCGCCTGCGAGCGCGACGGCTTCCGTGTCGACGCGGGCGTCGACCAGGGTCACGGAGGGTGGGGGACGCGGGGTCCGCCGGGCAGCGGCGGGCACGCGCATGACGCCGCGCGCCGTCGTGAGCCACACCGTCCCGTCTGTCTCTTCGAAGACGTCGTTGGCGCCGCGGCCCGGCAAACCATGCCAGCCGGTGAGGTGCTCGAGGACCTGCCAGCCGTCAGCGGAATCGGGCCGCTCGGCGACGCGCAACACCGCGCCGAAGGCGGCCACCCAGATCGCGCCGCGCGACGGGATCAGGTTCAGGACATTGCTCGTCGGCAGTGCGCGCGCGCCCGGGAGTGGTGCCCAGGCGCCGCCCTGCCGGCGCAGCACGCCGCGCCCGCGCGCTGCGGCCCACAGGTCACCCGTCGGGAACGCGATCAGCGCACCGACATCGAGCGCGCCGCTCAGGGTGTCACAGGTCCAAGTACGCCGGAGCGCACACACCCGCTCCTCGGCCGCCGCCCACAGGGTGTGTCCTGAGTCCAGCGCCAGAACCACCACGGGGCCACGGCCGAACGGTGTGCCAGGGACTGCGGTCGCCCGGCCGCCTGCGTCGTCAGTGCGGTACAGGCCCTCGGTGGTTCCCACCCACAGTCCGCCATCCGGCGCGGGCGCGTAAGCCGCCGCGGGCGGGGGCTGGGGCGGCCGCGAGAGCGTGAGGCTCGCGCCGCGCAGCTGGGCGGTGCCACGCTCCGTGCCGGCGAGGAGCCGGTCGCGGGCGGGATCGGCCCAGACGCGATCGTAGCCGCCTTTGACCGGAGCGCTGCCGTGCCATCCCCGCGCGTCGTGTGTGAGGCGACCCAGTCCGCCCCACGTCGTAACCCAAACGGTGCCGTGCGTTACGCCGACGTAGCGGGTCAACGTCGAGGGGAGGCCGTCGCGCTCGCTCCACCAGGTCGTCTCGGGCTCGGGGAGTTGTAGCAACGCGGTGTAAGTGCCCACCCAGAGACTGCCTTCGCGGTCAACGAGCAGCGGGCCGCCGCCGTCCACCCCTTCGCGCGGCCCGAGCGTTTCGGTCGACCCGTCGGGATGCAGCGCCACAATGGCCGCGCTGTACCCGGCCCAAATGACGTCGCCACGGATCGCGAGGGCCCGCCCGGCGTTGCTCGTGGCGAGGCGCGTCGTCAGCCGGCCGCGCGACCACTCGACCACCGGTCCCGCGCCGCTGATGGCGACGCGTCGTCCGTCGGGCAGGGAGACCACGTCCCAGGCCCCGGGGAGGGGGAACAGGCGCTGTGCCGAGCCGGTAGCGGTCGCGGTCCACACTCCGCCGCGCGTCGCCGCGTCGACGCCCCCGGTCGGGGCGGGGCGCAGGCGCCGCGGCGGACCATCAAGGCCGGTGACGGGCGGGAGCCAGCGCCCGTCGGGGAGCTGCACGAGCAGCCTCGCGCCGCGCGCGGCCCACAGCGTGTCGCCGACGAACGTCATGGCGCCGACGCTGTCCAGCGCGGCGCCTCCGGGTCCCGGGACGAGCGTCGCGCCTGCGGCGTCGAGCAGGAACAGGTGGCCGTAGTCGTCCGCCGCGGCAACGCGGCCATCCGCGGCGGTCGCGAGGAAGTTGGCGTGAACCAGCACCTGCGGCGCCCAGCGCCGCATCTCGACGCCGTCGTAGCGGAACACGCCGCCGGCAGTCGCCACCCACAGGAAACCGGTCCGGTCCTGCGCCAGGGCGACGGCGGTCGGGGCGAGCAGGCCCTGCTCCGGGCCGAAGTGGCGCACCAGGCGCTCCTGGGCGTGGAGCGCGGGCGCCAAGAGGAGGATGGTGACGATGCTGATGCGGAGCACGCGGCAAGTTGCCGCGCCGGAGGCGTGTCGCACAAGTATGTGAATCGTGGACGCCGGGCCGCACTCCTACCTTGGCGACAGTCCCTTCTGGAGCTGTCAGATGGCCCGCATCGCCCGTCTGTTCGCCCTCGGTTTCGCGCTCGTCGCCGTTGCCTGCGGCGGAGACAATCCCGCCGGACCACCTGTCGTCTCGAGCGTCGTCGTGACGCCCGGCGCCGATACGCTTCTCACTCTCGGCCGCACGCGACAGTTCACGGCGGTTGCGCGAGACGCGAATGGCAACCCGATCTCCGGGGTCACGCTCGCCTGGACCTCATCCAACCCGTCGGTGGCGACCGTCGACGCCGCTACAGGGATCGTGACGGCGGTGGGGAACGGGCTCTCGATCATCCGCGCCGACGCGGGCGGCGTGCAGGGGCAAGCGACACTCGCGGTCGCTCAATTCGTAGCCAACGTCCTGGTGACCCCCGGAACCGCCGGTCTCGCGACCGTTGGCGTGACCCAGCAGTACGGCGCCGTGGCCAAGGATTCGTCGAACGCGACGGTGACGGGCGTGCGCTTCGTTTGGCAGTCGTCCGACCCATCGGTGGCGATCGTAGACACGACGGGCCTAGCGCTCTCGAAAGGCCCGGGTCAGACGACGATCACCGCGACGGGGCGGGGGACACCGGGCAATGCGACGCTCACCGTCACGCAGGCGGCGGCGGCTCTGGTCTTCAGCGTGCCTCCGACGAACGCCATCGCCGGAGAAGCCGTGAATCCCGCGATTCAAGTCGAAGTGCGCGACGCGTCTGGCCACCTCCTGGCGGGAGACCGCCGGGCGATCACGCTGGCCTTTGGGGCGAACCCGGGGAGCGCGATCCTGCACGGCTCGACGACGGTCAATGCCGTCGGCGGCATCGCGACGTTCAGCGGCATCACGGTCGAAACCGCCGATTCCGGATACACGCTCAGCGCGAGCGCCGCGGGCACTCCCGCGGCCACGAGTCCGTCTTTCTTCATACTTCCCGCGGCGCCGGCACGCCTGCGGTTCGTGCAGTTCAGTGCCACGGACACGGCAGGCCAGTCGTTACCGTTCGAGGTGCGGGCAACCGACCGGTTCGGCAACGTGACGCCCAGCGCGGTGGGCTCGGTATTTGTCCGGATCTCCACCAACCCGACGGGCGCGGCGCTGATCAACGGCAACTTCTCGTTTGTGGTCACCAACGGCGTCGCTGACCTCTCGTTGCTGTCGATTCAGACGTCCGGATTCGGGTATCGATTCGTGGCCACCGGGGCGGGAGGCGTGGCCGGGCTCGACTCGGCGTTCTCAGGGGACCTCACCGTCAACCCAGCTTCGCCTACCATCCTGGCATTCACGCAGCAGCCTCTATTCGGGTTTCTCGGGGATGTCCTGCTGTCGTCGCGCGTGCGCCCCCAGGACCAGTTCGGGAACTCGACAGGCACGGCGACGACGATCACGCTGACCGTGGGCGCGAATCCGTGGGGCGGCGCACTCATCGGCACCAGCACGAAGGTCGGCAGCGGTGCGCTCACGTTCGACTCGCTGCGGCTCGACAAACCCGGCGTCGGTTACACGATCATCGCGACGGCGGCGGGGCTCACCCCCGACACCACGAACCCGTTTACCGTCATCGTGCCGATCACGTCAACGGGCGAGGCGGCGGGCGTGAGCCACAGTTGCGTGTTGGTGAGTGGTGGGTACCCGGCTTGCTGGGGCAACAATGACCTGGGGCAGGTGGGACGGCCCAGTGGCGGATCGGACTCGATCCCGAGGCTTGTCACGGGCCGCCGAGCCTTCACTCGACTCACCGCCGGCGACCGGCACACCTGTGGGCTCGAGGCGAGTGGGGCGGCGTGGTGCTGGGGAGAGAATCTCCTCGGCCAACTCGGGAACGCCGCCACCGGCGCCAAGAGCGTCGTCCCGGTGCTGGTCGATGGCGGACTGCAGTTCGCGAGTCTCTCCGCGGGAGGGACGCACACCTGCGGCGTGACGACCGGCGGCGTCGTCTATTGCTGGGGCAACAACGCGTCCGGTCAGCTGGGCGACAGTGGCAAGGTCGCGACATTCACGCCCACACCTACGGCGGTCTACGGCGCGATCACGTACCGCGCCGTCGCCGCCGGGTTGAACCACACGTGCGCCATCGCGGCGGACAGCACGCCGCGCTGCTGGGGTGACGATGCCTTCGGCCAGCTGGGCGACAGCACCCTGACAACTGGTGGGAGCGACACGGCTGTGGTCGTCCGCGGCGGCATCCATGCGCGTAACATCGCGGCCGGAGCGTCCCACAGTTGTGTCAACACGGCGTCGAGCGCGTTCTGTTGGGGCCGCAACAATCACGGGCAGCTGGGCAACTCGAACCTCGGCGTCAACAGCGACAAGCCCGTGACGGCGACCGGCGGAAACTTCGGGGGTCAACTTGTGGCTGGCGGCGATCACAGCTGCGTGCTCAACGGCAGCAGCCAGTTGTTCTGCTGGGGCAGCAACGCGGCCGGCGAGCTGGGCAACGGCTTGGCGCCCACGGACGGCGATCACCCCCTGTTAGCGTCCACCCCGGGCGGAGCGGCGTCGTTCTTCGTCGCGGCCGGCGCGACGCACACCTGTGCCACAGTCGCCGGTCTGGCGGGGAACAAGGTGTATTGCTGGGGGAGCAACGTGCAGGGACAGCTGGACGACGGGACGAGGACCAACCGGTCAGTGCCTACTGCAGTTAAAGAGCAATAGGCGCGTCAGCGCTGACAGCGGGGACAGAACGTCGTCGCCCGCAGGTCGATCTTGTGCGTTGCGGTCAGTCGCTTGCCGCAACGCACACATTTTTCTCCCTCCCGGCCGTACACGCGGAGCTCGAACTGAAAGCGGCCGCGCTCACCGGTGCCGGTGCGGTAGTCGCGCAGCGTCGTGCCGGATGACGCGAGCGCGCGCTGCAGCACGTCGACGATCGCGGCGTGCAGCCGGGCGAACTCCTCGAGGGACAGCTTGTTGGTGGGCTTCGCCGGATTGAGCCGCGCGTCGAACAGCGCTTCGTTCGCGTAGATGTTGCCGACGCCCGCGACGCGCCGCTGATCCATGATGGCTTTCTTGACCGCCGTGCGCGTGCCCTTGAGCCGGTCGGCGAACACAAAGGGCGTGAACGTTTCCTCCAGCGGCTCGGGGCCGATCCGTCCCGTGTAGGCGATCCACCCTTCCTCATCGAGCAACCAGATCGTGCCGAGCCGTCGCACGTCGCGGTACACGAAGACGCGGCCGTCGCTCAGGGTGCACAGCAACACCGCGTACTTCCGCTCGGCGCGCGTCAGCGGCTTCTCGTGCACCAAAAACGATCCCGTCATCCGTGGCTGGATGATCATGCGGTGCCCGCTCGATAGTCGAAACACCGCGTGCTTGGCGCGGCGCGACACGTGCTCGATGGTGGTACCGGTCAGCGTCTTGATGAGGCGGGACTTGGTGACCTGCCGCAGGACATCGGTCTTCCTCAGCTGCAGCTGCGCGATCTGGCACCCCTCGAGACGGGGGGCCAGGTCGCGGACCATCGTCTCGACTTCAGGCAGCTCCGGCACGCTGCAGCTCGCGCCACGCGATATCGCGCCGCCAGGTCTTCCCTTCGAACGCGATTCTGTCGCAGGCCGCCGCGCTCACCCGGGCCGCCGCGGCCACACTGCTGCCGAGGCCGGTGACGGTCAGCACGCGGCCCCCGGCGGTCCGCAGGGTGCCGTCAGCATCGCGCGAGGTTCCGGCCTGAAAGACGACCACGTTGGCTCCCAGGTCGCTCGGCAGGCGAATCGCGGCGCCCTTTTCAGGCTTCTCGGGATAGCCGCGGGCCGCGAGCACCGTCGTGACTGCCGCGCGCGCCGGCGCGATCACCTGGCGCTTGGGCCGCCAGCGGCGGCGCGCGATGTCGATGAGATGCTTGGTCGCGCCCTTGGGGAGAACCGGGAGAATCGCCTGTGCTTCGGGATCACCGAAGCGGCAATTGAACTCGAGGACGTTGGGGGTACCGTCGGGCGCGAGCATCAGACCCGCGTACAAGATCCCTTCGTACGGGGCACCCTGCGCCGCCATCTCGCGCAACACCGGCTCGAGCACGTCGCGGCGCACCCGCGCGAGCAGGTCGTCCGTCGTCAGCGTCACGGGACAGTAGGCGCCCATGCCGCCGGTGTTGGGGCCCGTATCGCCTTCGCCCAGCCGCTTGTGGTCCTGCGCCGGCGGCAGGATCACGATGCGCTCGCCGTCCGTGAGCGCCAGGACCGACAGCTCCTCGCCCTCCAGGAACTCCTCGACGACGATCTCCCGGCCCGCCTCGCCGAGCGCGCTGCCCGCGAGCATGGCGCGCGCGACGGCGGCGGCCTCGGCGCGGGCCGCGCACACCACGACGCCTTTGCCCGCGGCGAGTCCGGACGCTTTCACGACGAGCGGCTCGGCATGCGCCTCGATGCAGGCGAGCGCCGCCGCGAGGTCGGTGAACGTCTCGCTGGCGCCGGTGGGGACGCCGGCGCGGCGCATCACTTCCTTCGCGTACGCCTTCGACGACTCGAGGCGCGCGGCGGCCTGGCTCGGTCCGAACACGGCGCGACCCGCGTCGTGGAGCCGGTCGGCGAGGCCCGCGGCGAGGGGCGCCTCGGGGCCGATGATCGTGACATCGATGTCGTGTTGAGTGACGGCGGCGACGAGCGCGTCCACGTCCGTCGCGGCGATGGGGAGATTGGTGCCGAGCGTCGCGGTGCCTGGGTTCCCGGGAGCGGCGAAGAGAGTCGCGTCGGGGGTGTCGCGGTGCAGCGCCCAACACAGCGCGTGCTCGCGGCCACCCCCGCCGACGACGAGAACTCTCACTTCTTCTTGAAGGCGTCCGAGAAGGCTTGTGCGGCTCGCTTGGCGGTGTCGACCACGTCGTTCACGACCGCCTTGGCTTCGTTCATGTAGTGATCGCGGGCGTCGTCGATGTCCTGGTCGATGGGGCGCTGTTCGGCCTCGGGGCCGCGCCGCGTGTACGCCCCACCCAGGATCTTCTCATACTCGCCGGCCATGACCCAGCGCTCCAGCTCGGCGGCACGCAACGTGTTGAACGGGTGCGACTGCTCCAGCGTGTTCAAGATCTTGAAGATGCGGTCGATCGCGCCGCCCGTCTCCTCGTACTCCTTGGCTTGCTGCAGGAAGGCGTCGAGGTCCATCTCCTTCATGTCGCCGCCGCCCGCCATCTTGAGGAACATCCGCATCGACGCGCGCGGGTCTTGGGACGAGAGCAACCCGGCGCGGTCGGCCGACAGCTCGCTCTTGCGGGACCATTCGAGCAGCGCGAGCCGGATCGGTGCGAGCACCAGACCCGTGAGGAAGGGCAGGAAGTTCAAGCTGACGATGAGGATGAGAATCAGAATCGTGTGGTACAGCGCGTGCCCGCTCATCACGTGGCCGAGCTCGTGCCCCAGCAGCACGCGCATCTCGTCATCGTCGAGCAGCTTCAACGCGCCCGAGTTGATGACGATGAACGGGCGGTCCATGCCGTACGCCCCGGCGTTGACGAACGGGGTTTGCGACACGAACAGATCGGGGCGCACCGGCCAGTCCATGGACGTGAGGACGTCGGTGTAGAGCGCGTTGAGCTTGGGAAACTGCGTCGGCCCCACGCGTACGGCGTCGGCGGTGAACAGCAAACGGAACCCGCGCTCGCCGAAGAACCCGACGATCTTCTTCACCACCTCGTCGAAGCCCGGGACGGAACGCAGGGTTTGGAGCGCGGCGCGATCGGCAGGGTGCTCCCACGTCACGGGGGCGATCTGCGTCAGAATCTTGCGCGGGCGCGCGGCAGGAAGGCCGGTCGCGTCGGTCATGTCTGTCTCCTACAATGGGATGCCATCACGTACGGATTCCCATCTGTCGTGTTTCGGGTCCTCAATCGTCCCCTAAAGCCTGCTCCAAATCACCGATCAGGTCATCCACGTCCTCGATCCCCACCGACAGCCGGACCAGGCTGTCGGTCAGCCCCATCCGCTCCCGCATCTCGCGCGGCACGCTGGCGTGGGTCATCGACGCGGGATGTCCAATGAGACTCTCCACGCCACCCAGCGATTCCGCCAGGGCGAAGATCTTGGTGCGCTCCACAAAGCGGCGGGCTACGCCCAAGTCACCGAGCTCGATGCTGATCATCCCGCCGAACCCCTTCATCTGACGATGGGCCAGCTCGTGCTGCGGGTGAGACGGCAGCCCCGGATAGTAGATCTTCTTCACGCCGCGCTGCGTGCCGAGCCACTCGGCGATGCGGCGGCCGTTGGCGTCGTGCTGGCGCATGCGCAGGGCGAGCGTCTTGGTGCCGCGCAGCGCGAGCCAGCAGTCAAACGGTCCCGGCACGGCCCCGGAGCTGTTCTGCAGGAAGCCGAGGCGCTCGGCGAGATCGTCGCGGCTCGTCACCAGCATGCCACCGATCATGTCGGAGTGGCCGTTCAGGTATTTGGTCGTGGAGTGGAGGACGATGTCGGCGCCGTACTGCAGGGGTTGCTGAAAGAACGGCGTGGCGAACGTGTTGTCCACGACGAATAACGCGCCGGCCTTTTTCGCGATCTCGCCGGTCGCGGCGAGGTCGCAGAGTCGCATCATCGGGTTCGTCGGGGTTTCGGCGTAGACGATCTTCGTTTTGGGCGTCACGGCCGCCGCGACCGCCGCGGTGTCGCCGCCGTCCACGAACGTGAACGTCAAGCCGAGGCGCGACCAGATGTGCGTCATCTGACGATGCGAGCCGCCGTACACGTTCTCGCCGCTCACGACGTGATCGCCCTGCGACAACAACTTCATCACGGCGTCGAGCGCGGCGAGTCCCGAGCTGAACGCGAAGCCGTAGCGCGCGCCTTCGAGCGCCGCGACGTTGCGCTCGAGCGCTTCGCGCGTCGGGTTGCTCGTGCGCGCGTACTCGTACCCTTTGTGCTTGCCGAGACCCTGCTGGACGTACGTGGAGGTCTGATAAATCGGCGTCATCACTGCGCCGGCGAGCGGTTCGGGTACCTGTCCGGCGTGTACGGTGCGGGTGGCGAAGCGCAGCGTGAGGTCGGTGTCGACAATCCGCGTCATGCTCGGAACGTAAGGGCGCCTTCCGCCAGGGGCAAGCGATGCATACTGTTAGCGCACGATGTCGCCATTTGCCGGAATGCGCTGCCTCGTCGTGGACGACGAGCCGCGCCTGCGCCGTGTGCTGATCCGTCTCCTCGAGGGGGAGGGATTCGTGTGTCGGGAGGCGGGCTCGGGAGTCGAGGCGCTGGCGCTGCTCGAGCAGGAGCCGGTGCCGCTCCTCATCTCGGACCTGCGGATGCCGGAGATGGACGGCGTCGGCTTGCTGCGCGAGGTGACGGCCCGCTGGCCCGAGACCGCAGTGATCGTCGTGACGGCCGTCGCCGAGGTCGAGAGTGCCGTTGCCTGCCTCCAGATGGGCGCGCTCGACTACGTCGCCAAGCCGTTTCATTTGGACGAGGTGCGGGCGCGGGTCACCCAGGCGCTCGACAAGCGCCGCCTCATCCAGGAGAACAAAAGCTACCAGGCGCATCTCGAGGAGCGCGTCGAAGCCCAAGCCCGGCGCATCGAGGAGCTTTTTCTCGAAGGCGTGCACGCTCTGGTGCACGCGCTCGAAGCGAAAGACGGGTACACGCGCGGTCACTCGATGCGCGTGTCGCACTACGCGGGGAACATCGCCCGCGCGTTGCAGCTCGATAAGGACCTCGTGGATACGATCGCGTTGGGTGCCGAGCTGCACGATGTGGGCAAGATCGGCGTGAGCGAGGGCATCCTGCACAAGGCCGGCAAGCTATCCGAAGTGGAGTACCGCCACATTATGGAGCACCCGGTCATCGGCGCGCGTATCCTGGGTCCGCTGATGCGCGACGCCCCCGGTGCGCTGTCGATCGTGCGGTCCCACCACGAGCGATTCGACGGCAAGGGTCTCCCAGACGGGCTGGCGGGCGAGGCGATCCCATTTGAGGCGCGTGTGGTCGCCGTCGCCGACGCCTTTGACGCGATGACGAGCGTCCGTCCGTACCGTCCCTCACTCCAGGTTTCCGTGGCAATGAAGGAGTTGGAGGAAGGGAAGGGGGTGCAGTTCGACCCCGCCGTCGTCGACGCCTTCCGGCGCGCCTTCCCCGAGCTGAAGTCGCTCCCGATTCCCACCCCGCAGCTCCAGCCTCTGCGCCTGCCGGTTCGCGCGATGGAGGCTCGCCGCGCCTGATGTCGGACACGCTCATGGTGGGTGTGGCGGGGGTGCGGGGGCTCGTGGGTACCGATCTCACACCGGAAGTCGTCGCGCGCTGGGCCGCGGCCTTTGGCACCTGGGCGAAGTCGGGCAAGGTCGTGCTCGGCCGGGACGCGCGCACCTCGGGCCCGATGTTCGCGCGCGCGGCGACAGCGGGATTGATGTCGGTCGGCTGCGACGTGATCGACGTCGGACTCGTCACGACGCCCACGGTGCAGCTCGCCGTCGAGCACCACCGCGCCGCGGGCGGAATCATCCTCACCGCGAGTCACAACCCCATCGAGTGGAACGCGCTCAAGTTCGTCGGCCCCGACGGCATCTACCTGGGCGTCGAGGACGGCGGCCGAGTCGCCGCACTCGCGAAGAATGGAGACATGCGTCGCGCGGGCTACGATGGGGTCGGGGACGTCACCGTCGATCCGGACAGCATTGCGCGGCATCTCGATGCATTGCTCAAACTCCGCGCCCTCGACGTCAAGGCGATCCGGCGGCGGCGGTTCCGCGTCGCGCTCGACACGGTCCGCGGGGCCGGGGGCGTCGTAATGCCCGAGCTGCTCGAGCGACTGGGATGTCGCGTGGCCGCGATCAACCTCGAACCCGACGGTCGCTTCCCCCGGCCTCCCGAGCCCCTCCCCGAACATCTGAAGCCGCTCGGCGCTCTCGTGCGCCGCCACAAGGCCGATGTGGGCATCGCCGTGGATCCCGATGTCGATCGCCTGGCGCTCGTGGACGAGCGAGGCAAAGCGATCGGCGAGGATTACACGCTGGCGTTTGCGGTGCGAGCCGTGCTCGGAACGATGGAACGTGGGAACGATGGAAAGAAATCGCCGAGACGTCGTTCCAACGTTCCATCATTCCATCGTTCCATCGTAGTCTGCAATCTCTCCACGAGCCTCGTGGTGGAGGACGCTGCTCGCGAGTGTGGCGCGACGGTCGTTCGCTCTCCCGTCGGCGAGGCGCATGTGGCGCGCACGATCATCGCGCACAAGGCCGCCATCGGCGGGGAAGGGAACGGCGGCGTGATGTACCCGCCCCTGCACGTGGGGCGTGACGCGCCTCTCGCCGCGGCCTTCGTGTTGGCGCTGCTGACGCGCGAGCGTCGGACCGTGAGTGCCCTGGTGGCGAGCGCGCCGCGCTACTCGATCGTGAAGGACAAGGTATCGCGTGGGCCGCGCCTCGAGCCCGTCTATGAAGGACTGCGCCGGGCATTCGCCGAGGCCGCGGTCGACACGCAGGACGGCCTGCGGCTGGCCTGGCCCGACCGCTGGTTGCACGTGCGGCCGTCGAACACGGAACCGATCATCCGGCTCATCGCCGAGGCACCAACGGTGGCCGACGCCCAGCGACTGATCGACGAGGGACGACGCCTATGTGCGGGATCGTAGGCTATGTGGGGAAGCGAGTCGCGGCACCTCTGGTG
>Ga0070696_100001550_pt1 | contig 15049 bp, 11 predicted proteins | sample KBSK1253metaG_FD_65474 | JGI IMG/M metagenome (GOLD analysis project Ga0070696, IMG submission 65474) | Corn, switchgrass and miscanthus rhizosphere microbial communities from Kellogg Biological Station, Michigan, USA - KBS K1-25-3 metaG | ecosystem: Host-associated > Plants > Roots >... | reverse complement strand
GCGAACGCTCGTGGATCATGGGCGGCCGCTTCATCATGGCGAAGCACACCGGTGTCATGGCCGGGGCGCCCTTCGAGGGCATGGAGATCGAGGGGTACGACATCCGCTCCGGTCAGTACGTGACCACGTGGCTCGACAACATGGGGACCGGCATCTACAACACGACGTCGGGCGCCATGGATCCCGCCACGAAAACGTTGACGATGACGATGCCGATGTTCGATCCCATGGCCGGTGCGATGGTGCCGTACAAGCTGGTCACGAAGATCATGGATCAGAACCACCACACGTTTTCCATTGTCGCGAATCGCGGCGGCAAGGAAATGACCGATATGGAGATCACCTACACGCGGGTGAAGTAAGACGGAATCCGGGGCGGCGCGCGTGCTTCCAAGGAACATGCGGCCGCCCCTTCTCGTTGCCATCGCGGTCACCCTGACCACGTGGGCGTCCGCGTTCGTGGCGATTCGCCACGCCGTGCGCGGATTTCCCCCCGGATCCCTCGCGTTGATCCGCTTCGGGATCGCGTCCGTGGTACTCGCGATCTACGTCTTCGGCATTCGGCGCAAGGCTCCCCCACGACTTGACCGCCGCGATCTGGCCGGCTTCGCGCTGATCGGCGTGGTCGGGATCGTCATCTACCACGTGGCGCTGAACGCCGGCGAGCGAACCGTGAGCGCCGGCGCGGCAAGCCTCCTCATCAATACGGGGCCGATCTGGACGGCGCTCATCGCGATCGCGTTCTTGGGCGAGCGTCTCGGGGTCCGCGGGTGGATCGGAACGTCGATCGCGTTCGTGGGGGCCGTGCTGGTCTCGCTCGGCTCCGCGGGCGGGGTTCGCTTCGACGGGGATGTCGCGCTCGTCGTGATCGCGTCGGTGTCCCAGGCGGTCTACTTCGTTTTGCAGAAGCCGTACCTCAAGCGGTACGGCGCGCTCGACGCGGCCTGCTACGCGATCTGGATTGGGACGGTCTTCTTGCTGCCGTTCGCGCCGGAGGCGCTGCGCGCGCTGGGGACAGCGTCCCGGGCCGAGATCGCCTCCGCCGTCTATCTCGGCGTCGTGCCGGGGGCGATCGGGTACCTCACGTGGACCTACACGCTCGCGCACATGCCCGCCTCGCGCGCGGCGAGCCTCCTCTATCTCGTGCCGTTCCTCGTCTTCGTGATCGCGTGGTCGTTCCTCGGCGAATCGCCGGGATGGCTCTCGCTCGTAGGCGGCGTCCCGATCCTGATCGGCGTGTCGCTCGTGAATTCAGAACGCGCGCCCGCGCGCTCGGGTCAGGGCGTCGCGCCGGCGCCGTCGCGCACGTAGAGACGCGCGCCGCCCGGGAGCGGGGTTGGACCCTGGAACCCGGGCAACGATTCCGACCGATCGAGGATTCCCACCCAGGCCGTGTCGCCGTCGGCGGCGTTTCGGCCGCGCGCCCCAAGTGAGAGGAAGATCGCGGCAACGTCGTGGTCGCGGAGGAGCGGCCCGAGCGATCGGCGTAAAGGGAGCAGGATCGCGGGTCGATCGAGGTGCCACGCGGCCCAGTCGGGCACGTCGGTGAGGAGGATCGCGTCCCTGGACCATGCGGACGCCGGCGGTTCGAGCGCCGCGAGCGTTTCGCGCGGAATGGGTGTGGCGTGGCGCGCGGCGGCGCGCGCCTGGAAGGCCACGGTGGCGCCGCGCTCGAGGAGGAGGAGCGCGAGGATCGCGAAGATCATCCGCCGCCCGTTGAGGCGATCGAGCGCGGGCGCTGCCGCGACGCCGAGAAGCACGCACGCGAGGGGCGCCACGGACACGAGATGTCGCGGCCCGCGCTCGATCGCGGCGAAGGTCGCTACGGCGAGAACGATGGCGACGACGAACGGAAGCATCGGGCGAAACGGCGCGTAGCGTTCCTTCGCGTCTCGGACGAGGAGCCCCGCGAGTCCGAGCCCCACCGCCACGGGCCCGAATCCGCTCGAGAGATCGAGCGCGAATCCCACGACGTCCTTCGCCCAGCGAAACGCGAGCGACAGGGGATGCCGGAACGCGTACTCGAACGCGGTGGGCAGCGTTTCGCCGTAGACGCGCCAGGCCGAATACCCGGGATACTCGGGCGTATAGAGGAGCATCAGCCGGCCGAGCAACCCGGGCGCACCTCGGTCCGCGGAGAGGAGCGTCGGCACCCAGGGGGCGCACAGCGCGATGAATGCCGTCGCGAAGATCGCGCCGCGCGCCCATCGGGCGCCGCCGCGAGACGCGACCCAAATCCAGACCGGCGCCAAGAGAAGCGCCTCCGCGCGGAGATACCACGCGGCCGCCGCAGGTATCGCGGCGAGCAGGGCCGTGCCGACTCCCCTCCCGCGTAGGAGAAGGAGCCACGCGACGAGGGAAACGGCGGCCACCGGCATCTGGCTCACGCCCGGGTTGTAGGGATCGAGGAAGAACGGCGAGGCCAACGCGCAGGTGGCCGCGATCGCCCCCGCGCGACGGGAATGGAAGTGGGCGCCCAGGAGAAAGACGAGCGCCGTGAGAATCGCGTGCGCCTGGACGCAGACCAGGAGAAAGACGTCCGGCGCCTTGAATCCCAAGCGCAGCGCGAGCGCGCCGCGCGCCGCGTAGAGCGGCATGCGCCAGCGCACCGGATAGGGCGGACGTTCGTCCGCACCGAGCAGAACCGGATACGTGTAGAGGGAGGTGAAGCCGTCGCCGCGCGCGAGCTGACGCGCCTCCTGCGAGTCGTCCCAGAGATCGCTCGAGGGAGCGATGTTGGGGCGCACGACCGCGGCGAAGAGGAGGGAGACCGCCAGCGCGCCGATGCCCCAGAGAATCGCATCGCGGAAGTGGAGTGGATTCGCCCTGTGTAGCGGTGTCGGCTTCACGCGGCCGGAGCATAGGGCTCGGGGGCGCGCGGGGAATAAAAAAACTCCCCGCCGTTGCATCCGACGGCGGGGAGTGCGTCTCTCCGCGGTCTTGCGGTCCGCGGGTTCTTCGGTTCCAGAGAGTCCCGGTCCGACGCGGGTCAGCCGGAAGGAGGTGGCCGGTCTAACCCTTTAGGACAGTTGCGATTATCTCGCTAACTCTCTACATACTTAGACCGCTCGAGGTCCGAAAAAGTTTCCATTTTTATGGATTTGTAACCCATTTATTAACAATAGGTTAAGGAAAAAGCGGTCGAGTTTTGGAGGTTTTCGTGCGACCCAGGGCCCAGATCAAGGCGCTCAGGAGGAGCCCCGGATAGATCGGTTCGACCCCCATCCAGTAAGCGCCGCCACCGATCCGCGCGGACAAGAGCCACGCCAAAGACAGGGTCCCCCCGAGCACCATCGCCGCGACCGCGAACGCGGGTCGCGTTCGCCATCGCTCCCCGTACGAGGTCACGAGGGGAATCAGGAGGGCCGGCACGCCCACGGATCCCACGTCGTGCCACAGATCGACCGCGGATCGGAAGAAGAGCGCCATCACGAGCGCCACGACGGCGGTCGCGGCAAATCCGATCTGGACGTAGCCGTTCACGCGCGACTCGTCGGGCTCGCGCCGCCATCGCCAGAGGAGATCGCGCCCGAAGTTGACGCCGCCGATGAACGTGTAGCCGTCCACGGTCGACATCACGGTCGCGAGGAGCCCCAGGTAAAAGAGGCCCTTCACGACCGGCGGGAGGAACCAGATCGCCAGCGCCGGGAACGCGGCGACCGGAGTCACGAGTTCCGGCATCAGCGCGCGTGCGTAGAGCCCGGTCGCCGTCGTGAGGAAATCGAAGAGCACCCAGAACCCGATCGATATCCAAACGCCGGTCTGGGCCGTGCGTTCGTCCTCCGCGGCGAACGCGCGCTGGTAGAAGGTGGGCTCGACGAGCGTCTGGAGCGCGATCAGGTACCAAACGAAGATGTATCCGGCCGGGTTTCCGCCGTGCCAGGTGAAGTGGGTCGCCGGGAGGTGGCTTCGCAAGAACTCGAAGCCGCCGTGTTGCACGACGAGGAGCGGCAGCGCCACGAGGAATCCCAGGTACATGAGCACGAACTGGACGTTGTCCGCGCGCACGACGGAGTGGAGCCCGCCGCGGAAGGAATACGAGGTCGAAACGACCGCGCCCACGACCGTCGCCACCCAGAGGTTCCAGCCGAACATGAGCTGGAGCAGCACGCCGAGCATCAGGATGTAGGGCGCCGGCGAGGAGAGGAACTGGATCACCACCGCGCCGATGAGACCGGCGGGGCGCCCGTAGGCGTGGGCCAACTGGTCCGGGACGCTGTAGAGCTGGGATCGTCGCGCCCGGCGCGCGATCACGATCGCGAAGAGGGCGGCGCCCACGTAGTACGGAACGCCGAATACGATCCAATTCGCGATGCCGTAGCGGAACGTGAACTCCCCGACGCCGAGGATGCCGCCGTACCACGTGGTCACGAGCGTCGCCACAAAAGACGGAAGCGAGAGTCGCCGGCCCATGACCAGATACTCGACCGCCGGCCGCCGCGCGACGCCGAGCATGCGGAACGTCAGCCAGAGGAGAAACGCCGCGTAGAGCGCGATCAGCGCGAGGTCGATCGGGCCGAGCGTGGATCTCACGGCGCCCTCAGAAGTCGGCCTTCAACGCGACGAACACGCTCCGCCCCGAGGCGGGATAGAAATACGGGACCTCGGCGTAGACGTACCCCGCCGTCTCGTACTGGAGGCCGGTCAGGTTCATGCCGTGGACGTCGAGCGAGAGGCTCCGCTCCCCGAGGAATCGGGTGCCGAAGAGCTCCGTCAGGCCAAGCGAGAGAGATCCGTTCAGAACCGCGTGCTCCTCGATGAACTTCCGCTGATAGCCCGGGACCTGTGTGAGCGCGGGCGTCTTCCGGTTGTCCTCGGAGTTGTCGAGGAATTGCCGGCCCGACTCGACCACGGTGAGCGCCGCGCGTGCCCCGCGCGCGCGATATCCAAGGGACAGGTTCGCCATCCGGTTCGGGAACCCGGCGATCGCGTTCCCGCCGAAGTCGTTGAACGTCGTCGCGTCGATCGCCTCGTGATATTCGACGTACTCGTTCTGGGACACGGTCACGTTGCCCGAAAGGGCGAAGCCGGCGCGAAGCGGAAGCCCGAACTCGGCCTCGATGCCCTGGTGCTTGGAGCGCGCGGCGTTTCCGGTGATCGGATTGCCGAGCGCGTCGATCTGCCCGCTCGGGACGATCTCGTCCCGGAAGTCGAGGTAGAAGCCGGTCAGCCGCGCGAACGTATCGCCTCGACGATAACCGAACCCCAACTCGTAGTCGTTGAGCCGCTCGGGGTCGATCAGCGGGTCCTCGTAGACGTGGTTCGCGGGATCGAGCCGGCGGAAGAGCGGCACACTGTACGGGTCGTCCGCCCGGTAGATCTCGCTCAGGATCGGCTCGGCGCGAACGTGCGCGTAGGAGGCGAAGAGGGCGACTCGCTCGTTCGCGTTCCAGTTCACGCCGACGCGCGGATTCAGAAACGAGTAGTGAAGGTCGAAGTCGTAGTTGTTGAATCGATCGTTTCCGATCGCGTACCGCGTCCGGCGCCACTGGAGGCTTCCGGTCAGGCGGAGGTCGGGACGCATGTCGTAGGCCTCCTGCGCGAATCCCGAAAGGACGTTGACGCGGCCCGTGTAGTCGTAGAAAACGTGATTCGGCTCGGCGCCGGGCGGAAGCGCGGCACCCCACGTCAGCTCGCCCCAGTGGCGTCCAACGTGCTCGCGCCACTCGCCGCCGAAGGTCAGCTCGCCCCGGCCGTGGCGGATTCTCGCGCGAGGCACCCACCCATAGTGACGGTTCCGCACCCAGAGCCGCTGCGTCATGTCCGCCGCCACGACCAGGTAGCGTCCGTTCGGCTGGAGTTCGGGTTGCCCGGTTCCGTCGACTTGGTAATAGGCGGTCGGGTAGAGCGTGTCCGAATCGGTGTAAAAATCGGACAGCCGGCGGGACGCGAAGGTCTGCGGCCCATAGGGCAGGTCGTCGTAATACCCCTTTCCCGGAAAGTAGAACGCCGCCGACGTGAGCGACGCGTGGTCGCTCAGCTTCACGTCCTGGATCAACTCGTAGTGCGGCTCGAAGAAGTTGTCGGTCTCGTTTCGCCAGGTGAGCGGATTGAAGCGGCGGTCCTTGTCGGCGTCGCCGGTGATCCGGCCGTCCAGGTACGGACGATCGATGCCGAAGTACGCGAGGTGCAGCTCCTCGGGGCCGCCGTAGAGGTTCACGCGCGTGGTCATCCACGAATCGAGTCGCGCGGCCGAGGCATAGTAGGACCAGAGCCGCGTCCAGGATTGGTCCCGGTATCCCTGGCTCACGATTCGCGAGTACCGTCCCGAGAGGGAGTAGGTGTTGTCGAGGATGCCCGACTGGTATTGCATCGCGAACCGGGTCGTGCCGTAGGACCCGGCGCCCGCCTCGAACGAGATCGCCCGTTCGCGCGGCACCCCGAGCGTCTCGATGTTGATCGAGCCGCCGACCGCGCTCGCGCCGTAGAGCGTCGAGCCGACCCCGCGCTGCACTTGGAGCGACGCCGCGCTCGCGAGGAGATCCGGATGGTCCACCCAGTAGACCTCGTGCGACTCCGGCGTGTTGAGCGGAATGCCGTTGATCGTGACCGCGACGCGGCGCTGCGAGAAGCCGCGAATCTTCACATAGGAATAGCCGATGCCGTTCCCGGCGTCGGAATAGGCCATGACCCCGGGCGTCTCAGCGAGGAGCATCGGCACGTCCTGGCCCCAGTAGCGTTCCGCTACGTCGCCGCGCGAGAGTTCCGTGAACGCGACCGGCGACTCGCGCTCGACGGCGCGGGTCGTGGTCACCTCGATGCCCGACAGCGGAAGCGCGCGCGGAATGAGGCGGAATGGAGCCGTCGCGCCGGGATCGGACAGGTCGACGCGAAGCCGCTGGGGAGCGTAGCCGAGACGGGTCGCTTCGATTTCGATCGAGCCCCGACCGGCGAGACGTTCGAGCCGGAAGCTTCCGGCGGCGTCGGTCACGGTTTCCCGCGCGTCGGCCGCGGGCACGCCGAGAAGCCGGATGCGCGCGTCGGCGATGGGGCGCCCCGTCTCCGAGTCCAACACGTCGCCGGTCAGCGCGCGCGGGTGAGGCGTTTCCGTCGCGTCCGAAGGCGGTGTCGTTGGCGGCGCGGCGGATTCCTGCGCGGCGGTCGGCGGGGCCAGCGCGAGCGCGATCGTCAGGGCGAGGACGCAGGGCGCGGCCAGGGCGAGGAGCGCGGCAGGCGAGGGGGGGCGATTCATCGAAGCACCTTCCTTCCGGATACAAAGGGGCCGCGCCCAGGAGGGGCGCGGCACCGAAGAAGGGTGCTTCTTTGGTCCGTTTCCCTACGCTGGAATGACCCAGGTCAGGTTCTTAGGGTTTGATCTCAGGCCGGTATCCCGGCCACCCCTAACGGCTGTCTCGATGATGCGGCGAGTGGGGTAGCGTGTCAAGGCTGCGGAAATCGCTACCGCTTCTTGTCGCGCGCCCTTGCCTCGTTCTCCTTGGCCCGGACCTTGACGATCTTCTTGACCAGGGTCACGGGAATCTTGCCTCCGATCGGAAAGCGGAGCGTTGCTTTGGAGGTTTGGTAGGGCTTCAGCTCGGCGGCGAGGGACTTCGCGGACCTACCCATGATGTAGAGGCCCACGTGATGCCGGTAGGCCGCGAAGTAGATGAGCCGGCCATGGTGGTGGTAGTAGGGCATGCGGTAGCTGATGCGTTCCTCCGCCTTCGGCGCCGCTGCCCGGATCGCACGCCGGAGTTGCCGAAGCATAGGCCGCGTCTCGACCGGAGCCGCGGCGATGTAGGCGCTCACATCCTTTGCCGGTCCAGACTTCACCGGGAGCACCTCCCTCGCCCGGAACTACTTTGGAGTTTCCTTGAATCTCTCGTAAAGAACTTCGACGTTCGGTTCCACGAACCAAGTTTGAAAACGATATTCCGCAACCGCTTCGCCGCGGGTGAAGAAGCCTTTCATTCCCGAGAGATCCACCACCTTGCGCGTGCTGTCGAGCGACAGGCCGCGGGCCACGGCCGACTTCACCTGCTCTTGCACGGCGGATTCCATAGCAATTAGGTTTCTCAAATAGGTCTTCCCGGATTGGACCGCGCCATGGCCAGGGATCATGTGATCGAAATCCAACTCCCCCACCTTGCTCAGCGTCGCCACCCACGTCATCGGTTCCGGTGTGAAGCCGTAGGGCACCGGCTCGGTCATCATGTCGCCGGTACACACAACGCGGTCTCGAGGAAGGTACACGACGAGGTCGCCTGGGGTATCGCCGTGGCCAAGAAACATGACCTCGATGGTTCGGGCGCCCCGATGCAACACGAACTTGCCTTCAAGCGTCGCGGTAGGAAGGGTGATCCTCGCCGCGCGATACTCACGATATCGGGTGGGGATGTCGCGCGCGTAGTATTGCTTCCAGTATTCGAGCACCTTCTCGTATCCAGGCGCTCTTTCCTCGGTGATCTCCTTGCGGAGGCCTGCATAACGGATTGCCGCGGAATCGTAGATCGAGATGAACCGCGCGACGTAACCTCGACCGCTCGTGTCCAGAGCCGCCCGCGCGTGGGGGTGGGAGATGATCTCAACGCCCGGATAGGTCTTGGCGAACTCTTGATTCCCGAGCGTGTGGTCGACATGATCGTGCGTGTTGATCAAGTACCGGACCGGCTTGGGCGTTAGTTTCTTGATCTCGGCAATGATGTTGCGCGCAGCAAGCGGCGCGCCGCCGGCATCGACGACCACGACATCCCGATCGTTGACGATGATCGTGGCGTTGCCCTCCACGAAGTATCGCAGCGGGTCCGGGCGAGAAACCACGTACACGCCATCCGTCACTTTCCTGACAGTGGCTTTGTACAGGTTCGTTGGATCCTGGCCGTCCGCGCCGACACCGGACAAGCCGAGCGCGGAAGCCAGAATCAGGGTTAGCAGGAGAGGGCGTCGACGCATCGCTAGCGCTCGCCGACCCGCCGCCAAGCAGTGTCGTCGAACTCCCATGTGTCGGCGAAGAGATCCATCCCATCGGGATCTCCGCCGCCGAAGAGCACGAGGCGCCCGCGCTTGGTGTCGTAGGCGACACTCGGGAGGTAACGGGCGGCGGGCTCCGACGACGCAGGTACCAGCGCCCAGCCGGCTCCTGTTCGCTCCAACATCCGGATGCCCTGAAGCCTCAGGCCGCCCACGACGACCAATGCGTTCCGACGCGGGTCGAAGGCCATGGACGCGTGGGTGCGCGGAACGGTGGTGGGTGCCGCCGGCGTCCACCGTGTTCCGTCCCACCCCCAGGTGTCCCCGAGCCCTCCGCGCCCCGGAGTAGCGCCCCCGAACGTGACCACGCGATGCAGGCTTGGGTCATAGGCCAGAACGTGATGGATCCGAGCGGGAGGGCCTTCCGCAGCGACACGCTGCCAGCGAACGCCGTCGAACTCCCAGGTGTCGGTGAAAGCGGTATTGGGATCCGCACCGCTTCCCCCAAAAAGAACGCACTCCCCTCGCTCGGGGTCGTACGCCATCTGCGTGTGATCCCGCGGACCGGGGCCTTCGCCGGCGAACTTTCGCCAGCCCGTCTTGCGGGACCATTCCCACGTCTCGCCGTAGGACCGGTCGGTGTCGTACGTCCCCCCGTGCATCACGAGGGCATGGCGGCGTGTGTTGTATGCGACGCCGGCGAGGTTTCGAACCGGGGGCCCCGACGAATCGATGAGGCTCCACCGTGCGCCATTCCAGCCCCAGATTCGGGTTCGCGTCGACGCCGGTGGGGGGTTCGTTCCACCGAGACCCGCGTTTACCAGCAGCATCATCTCCAGGTCATCGGCGTAGACGAGCCCGTGGCCGGCACTGCCCGGGGGAGTGGCTTCCGGATTGGGATCGCCCGGCGAAGCGGAACATGCCGCAACCAGCAACAGGCAGCCCGCCAAGAACCGGACGACGTGGGTCATGCGAGCTGGCCAAAGCTTCGAGCGTTCAGCCGCATCACTGGCGTGCACTTTCGGCCGGCGCCCCGGCCGCGATCAACGCTTCCAACCGCGGGTCCTTGTGCAGGAGGGCGAGATCCGGGTCGTACCGCACGCGTTCACGGCCTTCGAGGCCCGCGTCGAAGGACTTCTTCAAGAAATCCAATGCTCGCTCCTTGTTCTGGAGAAGCCCGGCGCTGCATGCAGCGTCGTACCAGGCGCCGGCACGAACCTCGTTCGATCGAGCGGCCTTGGTGAACGCCGCGACGGCGTCCTCGTAGCGCTTGCTCGAATGGAGTGCCTGCCCCAGCTGGCGCCACGCCGGCGCATCGTCCGGCTTCTCGGCCACGAGTTGCTCGCAAATGCGGATCGCTTCGGAAGGGTTGCCTTCGGAGACGAAGATCTCGGCCTGCTGCACACGACGCCCCCGTGAGTCGAGGCTCGGGTTCAGCAAGGTATAGGAATTGGACAGATAGGCTTCCGGAGTCCACCGGTACTCCATGTACTGGGCCGTTTCATCCGCGACGTACCGTCCGAGCAACCGTGCGACCACGTGAAGCGACCCGTCGATTCCGGCGGAGACTCCCGCCGTCGTGACGATCGTACCGTTGTCCACGAAGCGGCTCCCGCAACGCACGTCCACCTTCGGGAACTCCTTCTCGAACTGGTCCAGCATTCCGTGCCAGGTCGTGGCTTGCTTGCCGTCGAGGAACCCCGCCCTTCCGAGGATGAACGCTCCGGTGCAGACCGACAGCGCCACCTCCGCATTTGCTGCGGCGGCCTTGGCCCATCCGAAGAACTCTGGATCCGACAGGACCGAACTCCCTCCGCCGCCCGGAAAGACGACGATGTCCGGCTTCGGGGCGTCCTTGATGGAGTAATCCGGAAGAACCCTCACGAAGCCCTGGCTCACGATCGGATCCTTGGTCTTCGAAACCGTGTAGACGTGGAACGCGGTCGAGCCTCCCTGCGCCGCGATGTTTCCCGCCGCGGCGAAGACTTCGGTAGGCCCTGCCCAGTCGAGGATCTCCGCTCCGTTCCACACGACGATCGCGACGTTTCGTACCCGGCTGTGCGCTTGCTCCGCGACCACAGCCTCGCCGCCGAGGGACAGTAAAGTGGCACACGCAATCACGACGAACCCTCCGATTCCGAATCGCATTTCATTCTCCCGCGTTGAAGTCCGAACGATTCGAGCGGGTTCTCCGCTCGGCGCTCAGGACCGATCCACAGTGTTCCTTCCATAGCCGGCGGAGCTGCCGCGCATCGTCGAATCCGCATCGGTTTGCAATTGCCTCCAGAGACAGGGCGCGATTTTGAACCAAGACTCGTGCAACCTCCAGTTTGACCCTGTGGGCGAACGCGATCAGCGTGACTCCGGTTGCCTCGCGAAAAACGCGCGTCAGGTGCCGTGGACTGAGGGCCGCCACGTCGGCGAGGACACCGAGCGTGGCCTTGCGGTCCGGGTGTTCCACGATCCAGTCTTGAACTCGGTGCACCCCAGGGTGCGTATGCGCGCGAAACTGGAGGTAAGCCGACTGCTGGTCGCTCTGACCGCTGCGCCGCGCGTATACGACCATTTCGCGCGCCACCTTTGCCGCGAGCGCCGGGCCCTGATCCTCTTGAATGAGAGCCAAGGCCATGTCGATTCCCGAGGCCTCCCCCGCGCTCGTGACGACGATGCCGTCGCGCACGTAGAGCCTGTTCTCGAGGACGCGGGCGGTTGGACTCCATTCGCGAAGCCTCGACGTCAGCTTCCAGTGCGTGGTGCAAAGCCGGCCATCGAGGAGCCCTGCCTTCGCGAGCGCGAACGCGCCGGAACAAATGGAGGTAACTCTCGCGGCGTTCCTCCCTGCCTCCTGGAGCCACTCGCTCGGAGCCTTGAGCTCTTCGAGTCGAGCGGATTCGGTTCCGGGAACCAAGACCCAATCGGAACCAGTCACTCGTGGCAGCGGCTCGACGGCGCCGAACTGGAACCCTTGGGCGCTCCGGATTCCCCGTGCGGTCCCGACGTACCGCAACTCGTACTTCGCGCCGAAACCGTTCGCTTCGTGTATCGCCTGCACGGGCCCGGCGAAGTCGAGGGCATGAACGTACGGGAGGAGGAGAACCAACGCCCGGCGAGGAGCAGCGGGGAAGGGGCATGCGCCATCTGGAGCCATCGTGGGAATAACCCTATATCATTGTTAATTAATGTTGTTAGGACATAAAGCGGACGGATATGGCCATGCACGTAGGGATCGGCGCACCGCGATTTCGTCACATGACTTGAGACACTCGGAGAGGTCCACATCGTTTGTGTTCATGATGTGGCCAGGGTGGAGCCGATATTCCGCGTATGGAATGCTTCTATCACCGTGGCGAAGTGGCCATCGGAACCTGTCGCGCTTGCTTCCGCGGCCTTTGCCGTGAATGTGCGGTAGATCTCGACAGGGCGCTGGCGTGCCCCAATCGGTGCGAAGGGAATGCGCGCGCGTTGATCGAAGCTCTCGACCAAAGCGCACGCCATGCGGGCACGGCGGAGTCTGCGCGGAAACTCTTCGGCGGCCTGCTCGTCACGGCCGCGGCAATCGGCATCTTTGTAATTCTTTGGGCTCTCGCACTACCCTCGCATCGCGAGATCGCGCTCCTCGGAGTTCCCTTCCTTGCCATCGCGCTCCTTCTCCTGAGGGCACTACGCGTCCCCGCAGCGAAGCGCCGATCGAGCTGAGCTTCACAAGCCACTGCCCTAGACGATCCGCACATTCGTTTGCGGTTCGACGCCCCGACCACGTCGAATCAATCGGGGCCGGCCATATACCGGATGGAAAAGGTCACGACTGCATGGTTCCGCATCGCAGGACTGCCTCTGAGACATTTCTGTCACGCACGATCTTCGATACGAAGCACTCAACCTTGAACGCGTGATTTGCATCTACACCAGTACGGGCGCATTTCCCTGTGCGCTCGTCGCGGTCCCCCCCCGCCCATGGATCCAGGTGTCGCACCGATCCAGTTGCACCGATCCAAGCTGAAATAATTCAGCAGTTCAGAAACAGCCGGAAGCGCTTCAACCGAGGCCTATGGATCGGAGAATCCGAGCCGTAGTTGTCGACGACGAAGATCTAGCGCGAGCGCAGCTATCTGGATTCCTGAGGAGCGAACCCGACGTAGACATCGTCGGAGTCTGTGGTGACGGCCGCCAGGCGATCGAATTGCTCAAGCGGTCCAACCCCGACGTTGTCTTCCTCGACGTTCAGCTTCCGGACACGGGCGGCTTCGAAGTGCTTGCCGCGCTCCATCCGGAAGAGCGCCCCCTCGTGGTGTTCGTCACCGCGTACGGGCACTACGCCGCGCGGGCGTTCGAAATGGGAGTCGTCGATTACCTCATCAAACCCTTCGACTCGCTGCGATTCGGTGTGGCGCTCGCGCGTGTCCGGAAGGAGCTGCGGCGCGGTGCGGGAGACCAGGGAAGGCGCATCGTCTCGCGGATGAACGGCACAGCGTCGAGCTCCGCGACGATGACCGCGCCTTCCCGTACTCAGCCCGCGCGTCACCTCGGAAGGATCATGGTCAAGGACGGCGGGCGGATTCACTTCATCCGCGTGTCGGACATCGACTGGATCGAGTCGGCGGACAACTACGTGCGAATCCACGTCGCGAAGGAAGTTCATCTGATGCGTCATGCGCTGAAGCACCTGGGCGCGTGCCTCGACGCGGGACGTTTTGCCCGCATCCATCGCTGCACGATCGTGAACTTGGATCGAGTACGTGAAATCCAGCCCGGGATCGGGCGGGACCACATCGTGATCTTGGAGGACGGAACGCGCCTCAAGTTGAGCCCGCGGTATCGACGACATTTGGAGCAACAGGCGGAGCCAGGGCGATGACGCGTCGCATTCGCGAACGGCCCGTTCGCCCCAGAAACGGCGACGGTCACCCCAAAACGCGCATGCCGGCGCCGCAAAGTTGCAATCATACGCAGGAGTAATAGCGATTCTAGCTGGGTAGACCCCCCCTCCCAGACATCACTGCTTGGCACCAATGGCGCTCATTCAAGAACACAAATACCAAGGAAAGGGGGTCGGTCAGACCACGTGAGAGAGCCCAACATGCTCGAGCACTGTCCCGACGAGCGGGCGATCTCCGAAGTATCTCCAAGCCCAACTCGAAGTACAGAAGTCCGTGAAGTTCGGTTCCAGAAAGTCCTCCCGATACAGGACTCGATTGCAGGACACGCATGAGGAGGATGCGAAAATGCGTAGAACCTTAATAGCCATGCTGGGTCTCGTGGCGATCGGCATGTGGGCACTCCCCGCTGTCGCCGGCGTCACGTCCAACCAGCCGCCGGTCGCGGAGTTCGTGCCCCAGGAAGGACGAGCTTCGACGGCGAACGGACGGACGACGACCCTGAGCGGGACATCGCTCAAGGCATCGGCCGTAGACGTAACGATGTGGTACCTGTACCCGGGCGCTTGCCAGGACCGCGCCGGGGGCGGCCCGCCGGGACCCTGGGCTCCGAAGCCCACGGCGGTCGCCGACAGCCTCGATTCGTACAATCTGGCCGACCCTCCGCCGCAGGGCGCTTATTCGAGGGTCGATCTCTCGCTGAAGCAAAGCATCTGGAATACGCCGACCGGCCCTGCGGGCGGCAGCGCGACGACCCCCCCGATTCCGGTCGGGACGCGCGCCCTCTGGTGCGGTAAGTACGAGCCGAACTTCACAGTCGACGTCGGCTACCCGAACCAAACGTTCCAGATCCTCTACATCGACACGGGCGCGCACGCGGCCAACTACACGTTGACCTACGTCATGAATCAGAGCACGGAAATCGACTACGACTACGTGCACCTGATCGGCGGGGGCGACGGAGCGGTCGATCCGATCGGCAACAACCGCGCTCGGCTCGACGAGTTGGTTTCCACCGGACACTCGGGCGGCGCAGACCTGCTGGTCACCTGGACGGCGAGCATCACGACCAGCCAGGTTCTCAACACGGTCGGCGCACCGACGGCGCTAACGTCCACGGGCTCCGGCTCGGCTCAGCCGAGCACCGTCACGTGTACGGTTTCCCTCGCGGCCGAGCATCGCGCGCTCTATTTCCTGTTCACCGCGGACTGCGGCTACTCCTCGGAAGACGGGCTCTGGCCGGTCGGTCATGGCGTGATCTTCGA
>Ga0070696_100001549_pt1 | contig 15052 bp, 12 predicted proteins | sample KBSK1253metaG_FD_65474 | JGI IMG/M metagenome (GOLD analysis project Ga0070696, IMG submission 65474) | Corn, switchgrass and miscanthus rhizosphere microbial communities from Kellogg Biological Station, Michigan, USA - KBS K1-25-3 metaG | ecosystem: Host-associated > Plants > Roots >... | reverse complement strand
GGCGACGAGCCGGGCGACCTCAGCCCCGCCGGCGCCGTATTCCCGAGAGATGGTGATGAGCATGGGGTAAAGGATGGGGCGGAAGTAAGAGAGGCGGAAGATGAAGAGGCGGACGGTGAAGAGGCGGACGGTGAAGAGGCGGACGGTGAAGCGGCGGACGGTGCAGAGGCGGACGGTGTAGCGGCGGACGGTGAAGAGGCGGACGGTGAAGAGGCGGACGGCAGGGAGGCGGAAACCGATTCAGCCGACATTGTCCGCCGCCTTGGGCGCGTCCGCCGCCCTAGGCGAGTCTGCCCCTTCCGTCCTCTCCGTCTTCTCCCTCCTCTCAATCCCCACGATCACGGCGACCAGAAAACAGATGCCGCCGCCCAGCGCGATCGCTACCCGCACGCCAAAATGTTCCGAAACCCATCCGGCCTGGAACGAGCCGAAGGGCGCCAAGCCGAGGACCACGAAGGAGTAGAAGCTCATGACGCGGCCCCTCAGATGGTCCGGCGCCTGGGTCTGCAGCGTGGTATTGGCGGCAATCCCGTTCAGGGCCATGTTGCATCCGCTGAGAGTGAAGAGCACGATCGCCGACCAGAACTCGGGGGCCAGTCCCGCGGCCGTCAGCACCAGGCCGAAGAGGAGCGAGGATCCGAGAACGAGGCGCGGGCCCGGGGTCCGCCCGCCGAAGCCGGCCATGAAGATCGCCGCTGCCGCCGCGCCCAATCCTACTGCCGACACCAGCACTCCATATCCCTTGGCATCCAGGTGCAGCACGTCCCGAGCGAATACCGGCATCATGGGCATGAAGGAGAACCCGAACACGCTGAAGGTCGCGATCAAAATCATGACGGCCCGGGGCAGCGGATTGCCGAAGATGTAGCGAAACCCTTCCTTGAGTGCCCCCAATGTCTCCACCTGGCTGGGGTTAGCCGGGCGGGCGACCCGCATCCGAGTCAGGCTGACGATGACGGCGAGGTAGCTCGCCGCGTTCACGAAGAAACATGCTGGCAATCCCACCGTTGCAATCAGGGCGCCGGCGATGGAGGGCCCGACAACTCGGGCGACATTGAACGCGCTGGACCCGAGGGCGATGGCATTCATCAGGTCTTCCCGCGCCACGATCTCCGCGATCATCGACTGCCGGGTGGGCACCTCGAAGGCAGAGAGTAGACCGGAGAACACCGCCAGCCCCATCACCCAGTGGACCGTGATCAGGTGAAGTTGCGTGAGAATGGCCAGTATCAGCGCCTCGATGAGCATCAGACTCTGCAGCAGGAGGACCAGGCGGCGCTTGTTCACCCGATCGGCGACGACGCCGCCGTAGAGGGTGAACAGCAGAATCGGAAGCGAGCCCATGGCCGTCACCAGGCCCACGGCGAAGGCGGAGTTGGTGAGCTGCAAGACCAGCCATCCCTGAGCGACCGTCTGAATCCAGGTTCCACAAAGCGAGACGAACTGTCCGATAAGAAACAGCCGGAAATCGCGGTGGCGGGTGGCGGCGAAGACGGAGCGGATGGGGGAGGAGGATGGCACGGGGGGGGAAGGTAAGGTGGAACAGCGTGAAACGTGAACAGTGAAACGTGAAGGGGAACCGTAAAACCCAATGGGGAACTGTCTTGCGAGACGCGGTAAACTACGGACCCCACGAACGTTGCTGGAGAGCTTGGCGGGGGCTAGAATCAAACAGAGAAGGAACGCCCCGCCAGCCCGTTCACGTTTCACGGTTCACCGTTCACGCAGTTGGGGGCCATGCGCTTCACCACCTACTCCAAGTACCACCCCGAGCTCGCCGATGCGGTGAACCTGCAGGGGTTGCTGGATCAGCTGAGCGACTTCCTGCTTCAATCGGGGTTCGCCGGGGGTTCCCCCTCATTCTGGCATGACGAGATGGGGGACGAGGAGCGCTCGCTGGAGTCCCTGCGGCAGGCCATTCTCCAGGCCCTCATGGACTCGGGGCAACTCACCCCGGAGATGCTCAAGGTGCTACGGGGAGAGTCCACCGGGGACCAGGCGCTGGACAAGGAAATCGAGCAGCAGTTGAGCCAGTTGCTCGACCGAATCGTCCAGCGGCTGATGGAGGAGGGCTACCTCAACGTGGGGCAACCGCCGCAAGTGCCCCAGGGCTACCAGTCGATGTTCGGTCCGGGGGGACACGCCCAATCGGCCGCGCAGCAGGTCCAGTTCAACCTCACCGAGAAGGGCATCGACTTCCTGGGCTATAAGACTCTGAAGAATCTGCTCGGCAGCGTGGGAAAATCGAGCTTTGGCGCGCATGATACCCCGTACCTCGCGACCGGGGTCGAGGCCGAAGGGGTGAGCAAGCAGTACGAGTTCGGCGACGTGCTCAACCTCGACGTGCCGGCGACGCTGACCAATGCCATAGCGCGCGAGGGGTTGGGTGTCCCCATCAACATCGAGTACAGCGACCTGATGGTGAGTCAGTCGGAGTACCGGTCGTCGGCCGCAACGGTGCTCATGCTGGACTGTTCCCACTCGATGATTCTCTATGGGGAAGATCGATTCACTCCGGCCAAGAAAGTAGCGCTCGCCCTCACCCATCTGATTCGCACGCAATACCCCGGGGACAGCCTGCGGGTCGTGCTGTTTCACGACTCCGCGGAGGAGATTCCGCTGAGCGCGCTGGCGACCGCGCAGGTCGGTCCCTATCACACCAACACCGCCGAGGGACTCAAGCTCGCCCGCAGAATCCTTCTGGGGCAGAAGAAGGACATGCGCCAGATCATCATGATCACGGACGGCAAGCCGTCCGCGCTCACCATGCCGGACGGCCGGATCTACGTGAACTCCATGGGACTCGATCCCCAGATCCTTCAGGCCACTTACCGGGAGGTGGCCCACTGCCGGCGCAGCGGGATCATGATCAACACCTTCATGTTGGCTCGCGATCGGAGCCTGGTGGACTTCGTCAAGCAGGTGGCCTCGATCTGTAAGGGGAAGGCGTACTTCACGAACACCATGACGCTGGGACAGTTCATTCTCATGGATTTCATGAAGCGCAAGACTCGGAGGGTCTCGTAAGTCATCTGAGGACCGCCCGGCGCATCGTCGTCACCCTCTCGCTGGTCGGGTGCGGTGGGGCGAAGGGCGGGGCGGGGGTGTCGGCCTTCCCACCGCCACAGCGGGCGGAACAGGCACCCTGGGTCAGCGTGCAGCAAGTTCTCGAGGTTGATAGCCTGCTCGGCCGGCGGGTGAGGGTCGCAGGCAGGTGCCTGAGTGCTGGTGAGGGTCGAGCGGCCGGGTACTGGACCCTGGTTGCGGGCGGGTCGGTGATCGAGGTGCGGGGGCTGGTTCCGCCAACATGCTACCAGACTGAGGCCCTGGTGGAACCCCTGATCATCTTTGCGCAAGTGGTGCCCAAGGCGCCGGGAAGCATGGACCGGCTGCTGCTTCGTCTGCCTGACTGATCCCCGGGATTGATCTCTGGCCTTTTACTACAGAGGCACAGAGAAGCAGTGAGAAGTGAGAAGTGAGAAGTGAGAAGTAAGAAGTATTAACCGAAGCCGGCAGGTGTGCTCTTGACCCATAAGCAGTTCTCCGTGTCCTCTGTGACCTCCTTGCCTCTGTGGTAAATCGCCAGCGATGTGTGCCTATCGGTTGAACCCCTTCGTGACCTTCGTGACTTCGTGGTGAACCCCGCATTGCAGCCTCGTCATCGACCAACCGCGCTCCTAGAAGGGAGCCTGCCCCGACTGGCCGAGCGGATCACCCAGTGCAATCGCTGCCCGCGGCTCCGGGCCCACTGCCGCACCATCGCACAGGTGAAGAAGCGGGAGTTCGCTGGGGAGGAGTACTGGGGCCGGCCGGTCCCGGGCTTCGGCGATCCGCAGGGCCGATTGCTCATCATCGGCCTGGCGCCGGCAGCGCACGGCGCCAACCGGACCGGGCAATTGTTCACCGGTGACAGCAGCGGGAGCTGGCTCTATGAGGCGCTGCACCGCTACGGCTGGGCCAGCCAGCCGAACGCGCTGAGACGGGGCGACGGGATGGTGCTGACCGACTGCTACATCACGGCGGCGGCTCACTGCGCGCCGCCGGGCAACAAGCCGACCAGGGTGGAGCTCGAGCGCTGCCGGCCTTACCTCGAGGCTGAGCTGAGACTGCTCAAGTCCACCCGGGTCGTGCTGGCCCTGGGCCGGATCTCGTGGGAGACCTGGCTCCGCGCATCCGGCTGGTGGGAGCGGCTCTCGCCCCGAGAGCGGCCGGGGTTCGGCCACGACCGGGAGAGCCGGATGCCGGACGGCACCCTGCTCGTCACCTCGTTCCACCCAAGCAGACAGAACACCAACACCGGCAAGCTTACCCGGGCGATGTGGTATGCGGTATTTGAGAGGATCCGGGGAGCGGTAGGGCGGTAGGGCGGTACGGCGGTACGGCGGTACGGCAATCGGTGGAACGGTACAAACTCGATCGCGACAGTCGCGAGATTGTGGCATGCTGCCGTACGAGAGATTCCAGGCTTGGCAAACCTGCCATGAGCTCACCCAGGCGGTCTATCGCACAACACAACGCTGGCCGCAGAACGAACTCTACGGCCTGACTGCCCAAGCAAGGCGAGCAGCATTTTCTGCAGCTGCTAACATCGCAGAGGGATCGGCGAAGCGCGGTGCTCGCGAGTTTCGCCGCTACTTGGATATATCCCTCGGCTCCCTTTCAGAGCTCTCTTACATTTTCCTGCTTGCTAAGGATCTGGATCTCCTGCATCAGGAGGAATTTGCCAGTCTCGATCCACTGCGTGATCGTGCCGGCAAGCTCGTTTGGGGGCTTTGCCGAAGCCTCACCAAGACCGGCGGGACTCAGACTGCCACCTAGGGCCATAGCGCCCTTCCGCCTTACCGCCTTACCGCCCTACCGCCTTACCACCCTACCGCCCTACATCCCGTTCGCCCCCGGTTGCCCCTGCGGCCCTCTCCCACCCACCACCCGCTTCACCATCCGCCCCGCCGGGATCACCGCGTCCGGCCCCTCCAGCTCGTTGATGATGGCCAGCTCCTCGATGGGGATCGACGATGGGTACTGGCTGTTGAACTGCTGGAGGGTCATCTCCTTGGTCAGCTTGATGACCTCGACTCTGGCAGGCTTCACATTGAGGGCCGCCTGATTGCGCAGCTCGCTGAAGCTGCCGATCGACCGCCGCAGAACGGCGTCATACTGCTGCAGCTTACCCGCCGGGGTGTAGCCTAAAAGACCGTAGGTGGTCCCGCCATAGGAAATGAACGAGACCAGCCCCTCCACCACACCCTGCTGGGTCTGCGCTTCGAAGTAGCTCGACGCCGCCGGCAACCCATTGATGCTCGAGCGGGAGCCCTGCCCCGCCTTCACACCCTGCTGAGACAAGAACTGCTGTGCGGCTTGCTCGGGCGGAACCTTCCCGGCCAGACCGAGTTGCATGATGGCGTCCTGGCTCGGGCTCGCGGCCACGACCGCATCCGCGCCATTCTGGGTCTTCCACCCCTCCGGGAAAGTGAGCTGGAACTTGAGTTGTGGATGATAGAAGGTGGTGCCCTCGAAGAAGCCCTGCCGCGGATCTTCGCCGAAGGCGAGACCCTGGACGTGCTGGAGGTACTGCTCGCGATTCAGGGTGCTGTTGCTGAGATCCTTGTGCAGCGTATCCAGCCGCTGCTCCACCTTGATGATGCGGTTCCCCGGGTTGGGATGGGTCGCGAGCCACTCTGGCAGCTTCCCCCCACCACTTGCCGCGCTCACCCGGTCGAGGGTCTTGAAGACGTTGGCCATCTCCCGCACATCGTAGTTCTGGTTGAGCGCGTAACGGAAGCCCGCCAGGTCGGCCTCGTTCTCGGCATTGCGGCTGTATTTCAGGAAGAGCAAACTCAGGCCCTGTCCCAGGAGTCCGGCCAACCTTGCGACATCCGAGGAGACGATGCTGCCGATGCCGAGGCCGAGCTGGGCTAGCTGCGCCTTGCTGATCATCTGAACCGAGTGCCGGTTGGTCACGTGCCCGATCTCGTGCCCCACGACGGTCGCCAACTCCGCCTCGTCGTTCAAGTGGGTCAGGAGGCCGCGGGTGACGAAGATGAAGCCTCCTGGCAGCGCAAAGGCGTTGACCGAGGCGTCGTTCACTACGTGAAACTCCCACGGCAGGTTGGGCCGCTCCGAGGCCTTGGCCATCTTCATTCCGATCTGGGAGACGTAGGCCTCGACCTGGGGGTTGTCGACCACCCCGATCTGCTGGATGGTCTGCTGGGCGGCCTCCTTCCCCATCTGGATCTCCTGCGACTCCGAGACCAAGGAGAGCTGGCTCTTACCGGTGACCGGATTGGTGGCGCATCCGGCGAACCCCGTCGCCAGACCGATAACGAGCCACGCCCTGAGCGAGGGCGAAGGGAGCAGTGAACGGATCATATGTATCCCTCGAGTCCGGGTTCGCCGACCATCTTCATCCCAGCAAGCGCTCGTCAGAGCTCTACTCTAAGATCCCGGCTACTGGAAGGGCTGTGATCCCCATCGCCGGAGCCCAAATAAGCGGCCCCCACCCGGTGAAGTCGAGGCGGGGGCCGAGGATAGCCGCTGGAGGCCGGAGAGCTAGTCGCCCCGCTCGAGGCTCCGCGCCAGCTCGATTCCACTCTGCTGCCCGCCTTTACCTCCCCGGCTGAGCCGCTCGCGGAAGTAGGCGACGGTACGCTCCAGGCCCTCGGACAGCTGCACCTTTGGCTCCCAGCCGAGCCATTCCCTGGCCCGGCTGATGTCGGGCTGCCGCTGCGCGGGATCGTCCTGGGGCAGCGGCTGGTGGACGATCTTGACCTCTCTACCCACGATCCGGGCCACCTCGTTAGCCAGCTGGCGGATGGTGAACTCTTTGGGGTTGCCAAGATTGACCGGCTCGTGGCGACCGTTGGCCATCATCAGCCGGACGAGCCCATCGACCAGCTCGTCCACGTAGCAGAACGACCGGGTCTGCTCACCCGAGCCGTACAGGGTGAGCTCCTCTCCCCTGAGCGCCTGAACGATGAAGTTGGAGACCACCCGGCCATCGGACTCCGCCATGCGGGGACCATAGGTGTTGAAGATCCTGGCGATCCGGATGTCGAGTTTGTCCTGCCGATGGTAGTCCATCATCAGGGTCTCGGCCACCCGCTTGCCCTCGTCGTAGCAGGACCGGGGACCGATCGGGTTCACATTGCCCCAATAGCTCTCGGTCTGCGGGTGGACTGTGGGATCCCCGTAGACTTCCGAGGTCGAAGCCTGCAGCACCCGGGCCCGAAGTCGCTTGGCAAGCACCAGCATGTTGATGGTGCCCATTACGTTCGACTTGACTGTCTTGACCGGATTGTACTGGTAGTGAATGGGCGAGGCAGGACAGGCGAGGTTGTAGATCTGGTCCACATCCACGAACACCGGCTCGGTCACGTCCTGCCGCATCACCTCGAAGCGGGGATGATCCAGCAGATGCTCGATGTTCTCCCGCCGGCCGGTGAAGAAATTGTCGAGGCACACCACGTGATGTCCCTCGGCCAGCAGCCGGTCACTGAGGTGCGAGCCGATGAAGCCCGCGCCGCCGGTGACCAGAATACGCATCATGGCCCTATCTGGGTCGAGCCGGCGGCTGGGTCCGCCCGGGGGCGGACGCCTGTGGACGGGTTTGCGCCGGAGCCCGATCGGTGTCGGCCGGCTGCTCCGGCTCGGACGCCTGGGGCGCGTCCGACTGGTCCACCTGCGCTCCCCGGCGATCCACCAGCGTGAAGGTTCCCGAGCCGCGCGAGTCTACTCCGAGTCCGGCCCGGGTCGCGCCAGTGCGGTCGGCGAAGACCAGAGTGGCCGAGCCCTCGGGGTTGAGCCCCAGCACGCTCCGGGTCATCCCGCTCTTATCGGCGAAGGTGAGGCTCAACGTCTCATCCGGCAGCAGCGCCAGAACCCCGCGGGCTCTGCCCGAGGTGTCGCTGAAGGTGAGTCCCGGGGCGCCGCCCTTGAGCACGGTCATGGTCACCGCCGACTTGCTGTTCGGAGCCAGCAGAGTGAGCCGGAGCGCGCCGTCCTGGTCGATGCCCCAGGCGCCCCGTACCGTCCCCGCCTCGTCGCGAATCTGGAACTGGCGGGCCTCCACTACGTCGGCTACCTGCCCGGGGAGGCTGTGCCGCCCGGCCATCATCACCAGCGCGGCGCCCAATCCTAGAACGATGGCGAACACGATCACCATGGCGATCCAGAGCCGGCGGTACCGCCGGGTCTCCCGCTCCAGATCCTGAATGCGGTTCACCAGCCCCCGCTCGAGCTCGTGCATGAGGCGCCGGAGCTGTTCCGGGGTCGTCGGGAGTCCCGGAGTCGCCGGGGTCGATTCCGCCTTGGTTTCTGTCATTCAAGCCTTCTCTCTCTCAGCCTAGAGCGCAGCTTACTCCTCACTTCTCACTTCTTCCTTCTCACCTCTCACCTCTCACTTCTCACCGCCGTTCAGGCGCTCTCGAGCTTGTTCAAGAAATACGAACGGCAGGCCATGTCCACCAACTCCGGCGTCAGCCGAGGCGCCACCTCGAGGAACTTGGCCAGATCGCAGATGTGGCCCATGATATCCCGGGGATGGCTGGCCCGCGGAGGGATTTCCAGCGCCTGGTAGAAGTCACGATAGATCTGCAGCACGGCGTTGGGGTCGTACCCCACCCCCACCATCTCGCAGTTGCGGCGAAAGATCTCCTCGTATCCCGCTCGGGTGGGATCGGTCACTGGGATCTTATAGTGAATCCGGCGCAGGAAGGCTTCTTCAACCAGATCGGACGGTGCCAGGTTGGTGGCGAAGATCAGGAGGCAGTCGAAGGGAATAGGAAACTTCCCTCCCGTGTGCAGGGTGAGGAAGTCGATCCGTTTTTCCAGTGGGACGATCCAGCGGTTGAGCAGGTCACGGGGTGGCACCCGCTGGCGGCCGAAGTCGTCAATGATCAGGACGCCCCCATTGGCTTTTACCTGGAAGGGTGCCTGGTACACCTTGGCATACGCATCGTAGCGCAAGTCGAGCTGATCCATGGTGAGCTCGCCGCCGGTGACCACGATCGGTCGGCGCACCCGGGCGAAACGCCGGTCGTATTCTCCCTGGGTCTCCACCCAGAGTCCATCCTGGTCGGCATCGTCCTCCGAATCTACCGGCTGATGGTGGACGGGATCGTGCACCAGCATGATCTGGCCTTCCACCTGGACCGCGTAGGGGACGAAAAGGCTGCCACCCATCATCTGGGACACCGCCTCGGCAATGGCGGTCTTGCCGTTGCCGGGGTGTCCGTAGAGAAAGATCGACTTGGAGGAGTTGACCGCGGGTCCGAGAATCCCGAAGAGGTCCTCATGCAGCACCAGGTGGGATAAGCCGGCTCTCAGGGTCTGACGGTTGACCCGGGCGTGCCGGATGGACTGAATCGCAATCCATTCACGGTATTGCTCCAGGGTCACCGGGGCGGGGCCGACATACTGGCTGGCCTCGAGTGCCTCCTTGGCCCGGTCGCGTCCCTCGCCCCCGATATCGAAGATGTAACTGGCCCGGTTGGGACCGGTGGTGCCGCGCACTTCCAGAAAGCGGCGGTGCTGCAGGGTCAGCAGATGATCATCCAGCAGCGTAAACGGGAGGCGAATGAACCGGGCGAGTTCCTGGCCGGTCTGGCTCCCCTGGACGTACAGGATCTTGAGAATGAGATCGCGGACAAAGTCGGCCGTGAGGCCGGTGTCGGCCATCTGCTCGGGAAGCGGTGGCGCTTCCGGCGCCGCGTAATTCGGGATCTCATCATCGGGATAGAGGGGAACAGCACTCATAGCCTTGCCTCCACCTGTGGACCGTCGCGACCGGCCTGGCGGGCATCGGCAGCCGACCAGCTCAACCGATCACCCACCACAGTGCCGCTGGCCGCGAGCGCGCCGCTGGGCAGCTCGAGCGCGTGCCGCGCATTTCGGTGCCAGAACGTACCGGCGCCCGGACCGAGCCCGGGATAGATCGCGATCACGACACCAGCCTGGTCGAGAAAGGCGACGTCGATCGGATACCGCATGCCCAACATGTGCACTGCCCGGCAGGGCGTCAGCATCAACCCCTCACCCGCGCCGGGAGCAGGCCGTCCCAACATACCGCGTAACCGGGTAAGCCAACTGTCGGCGTGCAGAATCCGGTCGCCCAGCACAGCGCCGCCGCGCCGGTTTACGATTCGCAACGTCCTCATTGGAACGATACGAACATCCGGTAGATGGCGATCACCGACGGACCCAGCACCACCACGAACATCGCCGGGAACACGAACAGCACCAGCGGGAAGACCAGCTTGATGGTGGTCTTGGCGGCGGCCTCCTCGGCTCGCTGCCGTCGCTTGGTCCGCATGGTATCGGAATGCACCCGCAGCGCATCGGCCACCGAGGTGCCGAAGCGGTCGGTCTGAATCAGCATGCTGACCAGCGACCGGATGTCCACCAGGCCGGTCCGCTCGGCCAAATTCTTGAGCGCCTCTTCTCGAGGAGTGCCGGCGCGCATCTCCAGGTTTACGATCGCCAGCTGCTCACTCATCACCGGGCTCACGTGATCGATCTCGTCGGCCACCCGCACAATGGCTTGATTGAGGCCGAGGCCGGCTTCGACGCAGACCACCAGCATGTCGAGCATGTCGGGCAGGGCCCGCTGGACCTCTTTCTGCCGAGCCTTGAGCTTGGAGCGGACGAAGAAGGTCGGTCCCACCCAGCCCAGCGCGGTGAGCCAGATAATGCCCAGAAGCACTTGAACGAAGGGGATATCAAAGAGTGGCAGCACCAGAAGCGAAGCCACACACAGGCCCATGGCCAGAGTGAACCGCGAGGCCCAGTAGATTGGTACCGAGCTGGGGTCGGGGTACCCTGCCTGCATGAGGAACTGTCGGGTCGCGCCGGCGTCGGTTCGACCTCCAGCTACGTTCTCACCTACCGCTTCCAGCACCGATTTGAGCCGGTCGGAGCGCTGCTGCCGCCGACGGCGAGCCAGCACCTCCTGCGCGCCGCCACTAGGCTGTAGCTCGTCCAACCGGCCGGCCATGCCGCTCCGCCCGGGCGCAATTTGGAGCAGCAGGACGGTTACTGAAATGACCGCGAGGGCTGTCAGCACAGCTATGAGCAACACCATGGGAATGCCTCAGATCTCGATGTTGATGATCTTCCGGATCCAGAGGAAGCCCGCGAGCTGCATCGTTAGCGCCACTGCGGTGAGCATCTTGCCGATCGGGTCGCGGAACAGCACCGACATGTATTCGGGGTTGACCCAGTACAGGATCGTGAAGAGAAAGAACGGGAGCAGGGCCAGCAGGTAGCCGGTCATCCGCCCCTGGGCAGTGTAGACCTTGATCTGCCGGCGAATGGTGAAGCGGGCCCGGATCACGTTCGACAGGTTGTCCAGGATCTCGGCCAGGTTGCCGCCCACCTCACGCTGAATCAGGATCGCGGTCACCAGGATGCGCACGTCCACCAGGTTGACCCGGTCTGCCATTCCCAGAAGCGAGTCTTGCAGGGGCAGGCCGAAGCGCTGCTCCTCGAAAACTCGGCGGAACTCACTGGCCACCGGCTCAGACCCCTCATCGGCCGCCATCCGAAGTCCGGAGGAGAGCGGATGTCCCGCCCGAAGCGCCCGTCCCACCAGGTCGATCGACTCCGGGAGGATCTCCTCGAAGGCCGCGATCCGCTTATTGCGTCGGTGCCGGACGTATACGATCGGCAGGGAGGCTCCCACCGCGGCCATTATGATCGCGACCGGGAGCACCTGCAGGAGCATGAGCGTGACCAGACCCAACGCGAAGCCGGCGCCAAGACACATCAAGAGCAACGTCTGGAGGGTCCAACCCACCTGACCCTGCTGCAGCATCATCTCCACGTCCTGGAGCGCCGGCATCCGGGCAGCGATGGGGCGGAGCCAGGGCGAGTCCAGGATCGCCGAGCGGAGCAGCGGACCCCGGCCGGAGGGATCCAGCGGCTCGTCGGCCAAGGTACGCAGCTCTCCCACCATCCGCCGCTTGCGGCGCTGCTCCTGGAGCCACTCGAAAATGAGCGCCACCGAGGCCGTGCCCAGCGCCACCGCGAAGAAGGCGATGAGCGCCGGCATCAGAACATTGGTGGGAATGCCTACCATCGGTGCGCGCTCCCCCTGACAGTGTCCTGATTAGAAAAGAGCAGGGACGACAGATCAATGCCGAAGGCCTTGAGCCGCTCGGCGAAGCGGGGGCGGATACCGGTGGCGCGGAAGTGGCCCAGGACCTTGTCGTCCGGGCCGATTCCCTCGCGCTCGTACACGAAGATGTCCTGCATGGTGATGATGTCGCCCTCCATGCCGACGATCTCCGAGACCTGCATGACCTTGCGGCCGCCGTCCGAAAGACGGCTGACCTGGATGACCACGTTGATGGCGCTGGCGATCTGCTGCCGCATGGCCTTCTCCGGCAGGTCGAGGCTGGCCATCGAGATCATGGTCTCGAGGCGGCTGAGCGCGTCCCGCGGCGTGTTGGCGTGCAGTGTGGTGAGCGAACCGTCGTGGCCGGTGTTCATCGCCTGGAGCATATCCACCGCTTCGGCTCCGCGACACTCACCCATGATGATCCGGTCGGGCCGCATACGGAGGGCGTTGATCAGGAGGAGCCTTTGAGGCACCTCACCCTGGCCTTCGATGTTGGCGGGCCGAGTCTCCAGCCGCACCACGTGGGGCTGCTTGAGCTGAAGTTCGGCCGAGTCCTCGATGGTGACGATCCGCTCGGAGGCCGGAATGAAAGAAGAGAGAATGTTGAGCAGGGTCGTCTTGCCGGCGCCGGTGCCGCCGGAGATCAACACGTTGAGCCGGGCCCGCACGATGGCCTTGAGCAGCTCCAGCATCTGCTCGGTCAGGCTCTCGGTCCGCAAGAGGTCGGCTCCCGACAGCGCGTCCCGCTTGAACTTACGAATCGAGAGATGGGGGCCGTCCAGCGCCAGCGGCCGGATGATGGCATTGACGCGTGACCCGTCCGGCAAGCGGGCATCCACCATGGGCGAGGAGTCGTCGATCCGGCGCCCGACGGCCGAAACGATCCGGTCGATGACCTGGAGCAGATGGCGATCGTCCTGGAAGATGACCTCGGTTCGCTCCAACCTCCCGTACCGCTCCACGTAGACCTGCTTGTAGGTGTTGACCAGGATGTCGGAGATCTCGGGATCCTGAATCAAGGGCTCGAGCGGCCCCAGGCCGAAGATCTCGTCCAGCACCTGGCCCACCACCAGATCCCGCTCCTCGAAGTTGAGCGGGACCGACTCCTGGGTGATCTGGTCCTGCACCACCTTCCGGATCGCGTCCACCACCTGCTGGCGGTCGAGCCGGTCGAGATTGGAAAGGTTGAGCCGCTCCAGCAGCCGCCGGTGGATCCGGCCCTTCACCTGTTGCAAGGCATGGGCGTTGGCGGCGTCGCTCAGCGGCCCGGTGACTTTGGGCGCGCCCGGCTGGGTGCCGATCCCCTTGGATCCCTCCCAGGGAAGTGCGCTGCGTTGCCCGTTGGGCCCGTTCAGCGGTGGCGTGGGGGGCATGAAGTCCGTCATGGATTACTCTCCCTTTCCTTCCGACTCGCCCGATTTCCGGCGGATGGCCCGGAAGGGCGTACCGAGCAGGCGCATGATCCCGCCTCGGCTGCCCTTGGTGTGCAGGGGAACTCCGGTGAGCTGGGCGGCCAGAGCCTTCACATCGTGAGTGTAAGCCGAACCCCCGTTTAGCACGATAGGTTTGCCCGAATTGACGGACCCCATCACGGCCTCGTAGTCGTTGCGGATCTTCCAGTACACCTTGAGTCCCAGGCTCTTCTCTACGTCCGCAGGCGAGATGGAGTCGTCCGGGTCGTAGCGATTGAGGATCAGGCGAATCTGCTCTTCCCCTTTGGTCAGGACTCGCTTCAGCATGGGAAAGCCCCGCTGCACGTTTCGCAGTGAAGGCAGGTCCACGTTGCTCACGATGAAGACCAGATCGGCCTGCTCGAACACCGCGAGCGTGGGCGGAGCGAACGAACGGGGGGTGTCCACCACGATGTAGTCGTAGTGCTGCCGCAGGAATCCGAGGATCCGGCGGATCTGGTCGGCCGTGACCGTCTCGGCTTTTTCCGGCTGAAACGGGGCCGAGAGGAGGTGCACTCCCGAGTCGTGCCGCTCGATGTAGGACGCGAGCAGGCCGGCGTCCATCCGCCGGAAGTTCTCCACGAAGTCAACGAAGTTGAACCGGGGCTGGATACCCAGCACCAGGGCGCTCTCTCCCAGCTCGAGATCCAGGTCCACCAGCAGGGTCTTCTTGTGAGTAGTGCGGTGGATGACGATCGCGAGATTGGTGGCCAGCGTGGTACTGCCGCCGCCACCTTTGGGACTGAAGAAGGAGAGAATGCGGCCGTGGGTCTTCTCCTGTTCTGCCCCCGGCTTTCGCAGCTTGTTCACTCCCCGGTGCATCGCGGCGCGGAGATCCTCCGCGGCAACCGGCTTGGGCAGATACTCCGAGATGCCGGCCCGCATGGCGTGGAGCAACTGCTCCGAGCTCAGGAGGGGCCCTGTGGCGATGAGGATCTGACCGGGATTCTGCTCCAACAGAAACTGCGCGAGTTGGAGTCCCAACTCGGGCCCGGTCTCCAAGTCGAGGAGGATCACCTCGGGGCCCAGCGACCGGAGCGCCTTGAGCTGATGCTCGCCGAACTGGTGGAGCGCGGCATTGAGCTCCAGCTCGACCGTCATGGGACGGTCAGGCCCGGAGACCGCCTCACGGACCATGGTGGACAATCCATGATCCGTGGTGATCAGCGCGCTACGAGGAACGTGGGGACCGGACACGATACTCCATTCCTATTTGATGAGGACCAGCTTCTTCACCAGAGAGCCGGAAGGATTGCCGTTCTCGCCGCCGCCGCCTACCAAGCCGAGGAAGTGCGCCGTAAGCGGCTGCTTGCAAGCTCCATTGCCGCTACCACAAGGGCGCTTATCCAGAAATATTCTGGCCAGATTGTTGAACGAGATCGTATTGCACGAAGAGCAATTGGAATAGACCGAAGGATTGTACATCCCTACCACTACCACCCTGTCGCTCTGGGTCAGCCAGTTGGCGCCCTTGTTGGAATTGATT
>Ga0070696_100001548_pt1 | contig 15052 bp, 10 predicted proteins | sample KBSK1253metaG_FD_65474 | JGI IMG/M metagenome (GOLD analysis project Ga0070696, IMG submission 65474) | Corn, switchgrass and miscanthus rhizosphere microbial communities from Kellogg Biological Station, Michigan, USA - KBS K1-25-3 metaG | ecosystem: Host-associated > Plants > Roots >... | reverse complement strand
ACTCGCGATCAATTCACCGCCATGGGCTGCGGCAACGCGCATCTCGAAGATTGGGGCGAGTTCGGCATGGGCTGGCAGCAATCCAATACCTGGGTGCGCATGACTTCTCCCGACGCAGCCGTCTTCATCGCCCAAGCTGCGCCCTGGTCGCCCGCGACGAAGGGCGCCGTCAACGCGGCCGCGATTTGGGTCAACATCAAGGAAGAAGCGGACTTTGACCAATACAAAGGAAAGCTCTCCGGGAAAATTGTTTTCCTCGGCGAAATGCGCGAAGTGAAACCGGTGGACAAGCCGCTCTTCACGCGCAACGAAGACGCTGACCTGAAACGCATCGAGGAATATCCCACGCGGCTCGGCGAAAACTTTTCCTTCGCAGCATTCCTCAAGACTCTCGCCTTCCGCGAAAAAATAGGACACTTTCTCGCTGCTGAGCAGGCAGTAGCGGTGATCACTCCGAGCCGCGATGGCCGAAACAGCGGCGGCTCCGGCGGCACCATCTTTGATGACACCGGCGCGGGATTCGGCTGGCTCATTTATCAGCGCGAACACGCGAACCCTTTGCCCGTTGCTGTCACCGCGATTGAAAACTACGGCCGCGTTTACCGTCTCCTGAAAGCCGGGGTTCCCGTGAACATCGAACTCAACATCGACACGAAATTTACCGGCGATCATGAGCACGGCTTCGACACCATCGCCGAAATTCCCGGAACCGACCCGAAGCTAAAAGACGAAGTCGTGATGGTCGGCGGGCATCTCGATTCCTGGGCCTCTGCCACCGGCGCAACCGACAACGGCGCGGGCAGCGTAGTCGCCATGGAAGTCATGCGGATTTTGAATGCGCTGCCAGTGAAGCCCCGCCGCACGATTCGCGTCGGCCTGTGGACCGGTGAAGAAGAGGGTGAGTTCGGCTCCTACGGTTACGTGAAACAGCATTTCGGGTTTGTGCCGCGTTCGAACGCTCCAGACCAACTGTCAGTCACCGAGTACGACCGCGACCCCTCCGGGCCGATCCAGCTCAAGCCCGAACATCAAAAACTGTCCGCGTATTTCAACCTGGACAACGGCAGCGGAAAAGTCCGTGGAGTGTATCTGCAGGGAAACGCTGCCATCGCTTCCATTTTCGCGCAGTGGATTGAGCCGCTGAAAGATCTCGGAGTCGCCACTCTGTCCATGCGCGATACGGGCGGCACGGATCATGAAGCCTTCGATGCCGTCGGCCTGCCCGGTTTTCAATTCATCCAGGATCCCCTCGATTACGGCTCGCGTACCCATCATTCGAACATGGACACCTACGAGCGCTTGCAGCCCGAAGATCTAGCTCAAGCCGCGCTCGTCGAAGCTACCTTCGTCTACAACGCCGCCATGCGCGACCAGATGCTCCCGCGCAAACCGCTCCCGCATCCCGAACTCGAGCCCAAACGCAAGCAACCACTCAAAAACGTAATGCCCGGCGCGGAAAACGAAAAATAGTCTCCGTTTTCCGCAGCAAACTTCTTCGATCACGTGCAATCCCCGCTTCCTTGTGTTAGAAGCCCAAGCGGGATGCATGCGTCCGCTTCCACGACGAGCGTTGGTCTGGCCGCGCGCCGCCACATAGCGCGGCGACTCTTGCCCTATCTTTTCACCCTTTTCGTCATCGCGTTCCTCGACCGCGTGAACGTCAGCTACGCCGCTCTCGAAATGATGCATGACCTTTCCTTCAGCAACCGCGTCTTCGGCTTCGGCTCGGGTATATTTTTCGCCGGCTATTTGCTCTTCGAAATTCCCGGCTGCCTCATCGTCGAGCGCTGGAGCGCGCGCAAATGGTTCGCGCGCATCATGGTTACCTGGGGACTCGTCACGGTCCTGATGGCGTTCATTCGAACGCCCATGCATTTCTACCTGGTTCGAATCCTTCTCGGCGTCTGCGAATCCGGTTTCTTTCCCGGCGTTCTCGTTTACCTTACGCACTGGTTCCGCGCGGAAGACCGCGCCAAAGCGTGCGCAATGTTTATGATTGCCATTCCCGTCGCCAACATCATCGGTTCGCCGCTCGGCGGCTGGCTCCTCGGAGTGCACTGGTTCGGTTTGCAGGGATGGCGCTGGCTCTTTATCGTCGAAGGAATTCCCGCAATTGTATTTGGCATCATCACGGTTTTTTATTTAACCGACTGGCCGCGCGAAGCGCGCTGGCTCCCCCCGGAAGAACGCGACTGGATCACCGCCGAGCTAGAACAAGAGGCCCTGGCAAAAAAGGCGACGCGATCCTACAAAGTCTGGGAAGCCCTGCGCCAGCCCGCGGTCATTCGCTTGACGGTCATCTATTTCTTCGCCGTCAGCAGCATCTACTCACTCACCATCTGGCTTCCCACTTTTCTCAAACGCGCTTCCGGCATGTCCGATCTCGCCGTCACCATGCTTTCGATTCTTCCTTATGTCGCCGTGCTGCTCGCCATGCTTTTCAACGGCTGGCATTCCGACCGCACCAACGAACGCCGCTGGCACACCGCAATTCCGCTCATGTTCGGGGTCGTCGCGTTTTCTTTGACGATTCTTTCCGGCTCCCATTTTTGGTTTGCGTTTGTTTGCTTGATCGTCGCATCCAGCGCCAACGCTTTTCTTCCGTCCTTCTGGCCCGTGCCCTCAGCTTTCCTCGGCGAATCGGCCGCCGCTGCGTCTATCGGCCTCATCAATTCGATTGGAAATCTCGGAAGTCTTGTGACGCCATCGGTGATTGGCTATTTTCTCGACCGCACCCACTCGTTTACGCCCGGATTTCTTTACGTCATCGTGAGCCTGCTGATCGCCATTTATCTGATTTTGACTCTGCCGTTGCGCCCTGGCGCTCAGGCGCAAAAAATAACTTCCCTCTAATTTGCCTAGCGCAATTTACTCGTACCTTAGGACAACGATGGGATCGACGCGAGTGGCGCGGCGTGCGGGATGTAACAAGCCACGAATGCAGCTCCCGCCAGGACCAGCGTCGCGGCGCCGAACACCAGCGGATCGGTTGCCTGCACGCCAAAGAGCAGACTGGCCAGCATTCGCGTGAGAGCTAGCGAAATGGCAACTCCGACGCTGACGCCGATCGGAATCGCCGTAAGGAAGCGGCCGCACCCCGTCCGGCTGATGAGTTACCGGCTTGTTTAGACGCGATGATTGCTCTACTGGTGAGCCAGCTGAGAGCAGAACGAAGGAGCTGGAATTGCTTCGCCTCTTGAGAGCTTTGTCGCGCCGTTCTGTCAGATTTTGCAGTCAATCGCTTTACTCTGACGGATGACGCCACGTTCATCTGTAAGCGCAGCATACCCGCAGGTTTTGTCGGTCAAGTCCTCTAACAATAAGTCGTAGGCTTGTCCGTCCGCGGTCAAGTTCAAACGCAGCGACCAACCGGGCAAAATCTCCGGACCAGTGGAAAACTGAGCGTTGGCGAGCTCCGGATCAATCTTCGCGACCCATCGAATCGACTTGCCGGAGCGAAATTCTTCGCTCGCCAGCAATACATCCCAGGCCGCATAAAGGCCATTGTGTTTGTATTTGTAAACTACTTCAGCCGTGTTGATGTTGCGCAAAAGACTCACAGCCAGCATATGCTTTGCCGACTCGGGATCAGGGGCTGGATTCGGGGCGTTCTGGCTGAAGGAAGGAGCGAGAGCTCCGGAAAGGAGCAAGATAACAGTCAGACAAGCGAGTTTTGCTTTCATGTTTACCTCCATTGCAGACCGGTTCTCTAGAAACATACTCCCCAGGCAAATTGCGGTCCATAGAGGTACACCTGCCGGTAACTAATGCAAGTCGTTTTTGTAGACAGTGCCGGCTTTCATGACGAATTTCACGCGCTTGAGCTCGGTGATGTCTTTGAGCGGATCGCCGCCGACTGCAACGATGTCCGCCCATTTGCCTGCCTCGATGGTCCCGGCTTTGTCGCTCCAGCCAAGCAGTTCCGCGGGAACGACCGTGCCTGAACGAATGGCTTGCATCGGCGTCATGCCGTAGTTCACGTAGTACACGAACTCTTCCGCCTCGTTCAGTTCTTTCCAATCAAAGCCGCCGGCGTCGGTTCCCAGAGCAATTTTTACGTTTTTCTTCAGCGCTTTTTGAAACGCGATTTTTTCAAGGTCCACCATTTTTACCCAGTTGCCGCCACGGCCCGGTGCAACGTACGCGCCGACAGTAATCGTGGGCACCCAATAGACGCCTTTTCTGGCGGCCTCGTCCAGAAGAGCATCGGTGAAACCGTCGCCGTGTTCGATGGTGTCCACCCCGGCTCGCAACGCAGCCGCAATTCCATCGGAACCGATGCAGTGCGCCGCGACTTTTTTGCCGAGGCGGTGCGTTTCGTCGACGATGGCTTTGGCTTCTTCGTCCGTAAAATTCACCATGCTGTGCAGGACGCCGTCGTCTTCAAAGTGATAGCGGCGGTCGGAGTAATATTTGATCCAGTCCGCGCCGAACATCACCTGCTCCCGCACGGCTTTGCGCGCCCCGTCGGCTCCGTCGACATACTGCACGCCTACCGGCACTTTCAACTCCCACGAATAGCCGAGCAGCGGATACATTCCCGTCGGAGTCATGGCACGCGTGGCAACTTGCATGCGCGGTCCGGGGACTTCGCCTTTTGCGATCGCCGTCTTGACGTCCACGTCCGCGTACATCGCGCCTTCCGTTTCGACGTCGCGAATGGTGGTGAAACCATGATCCAGCGCGATGCGAGCGTTGCGTGCGGCCAGAATGGCGCGGTAGGGAGTGGATTCCTTCAAAAGCTGCGTGTCGTAATCTTCCGCGGTGATGTCGCCGTTGAGCAGTACGTGCGTGTGAACATCAGCGAACCCCGGCAGCACGGTAGCTTTCGAAAGATCGATCAGCTCGACGCCGGCAGGCGGAGTTCCTCCACCAGTTACGGAAACAATTTTGTCTCCTTCCAGGACGATCAGCGCGTTCAGAATCGGCGTGTCGTTCTTTCCGTCAATCAATCGTCCCGCGCGGATGGCGATTTTCTTGGCGGGAGCTTTGTCCTTTTCCTGCGCTGGCGTTGCCGGACAGACGGAAAGCATCCATCCCGCTCCTACGCCGATCAGCGCGGCTAATTTCTTCCGAGAGGTCATGGCCGTCTCCTCATTTCGTCCCTCTAAAATGCCTTTTTCGCTTGATGCGCGCGCAAAGAGTAGCACAAGCGCCCACACTCGCAACTTGGCAAGGCGGCCTTGTGAGCACAGGGCAGAAAAAAATCTTGACACCAGCCCCGCCCAGACATATACAGACGGCTAGTTGTCTAGACAACTGGGGAACGAAGTGGACTCTCTCAACCTGGACCGTCAAAGTGTTGTCCCCCTCTATTTCCAGATTCAGCAGCAGCTTCTCCAACAAATCCGCTTAGGCCGCTTCAAGCCGGGCAGACCGCTTCCCTCCGAAGAGTTCATTTCCAGGCGCCTGCGTGTCAGCCGGATGACCGCACGGCAAGCTCTCAAATCGCTCTGCAGCCAGGGCGTCGCTTACAGTCAGCGCGGTAAAGGCACCTTCGTCGCCGAAACCAAATTAGAAAAGAACTTCCGTCAGGTGCTTTCCTTCAGCGAAGAGATGGAGGCTTGCGGAACACGTCCTCACTCGAAGGTCACTTCTTTCGAGGTGGTTTCTGCTGGCGGGGCGGCGGCCGAAGCTCTCCGCGTTTCTCCCGGCGAAAAGTTGATTCAGTTGCGCCGCGTTCGAATGGCGGATTCCCTGCCAATGGGCGTGGAATGCACGTGTCTGCCTCTCCGCCTGTGTCCGGATTTGCTCCAAAAATTTGATCCGGGCACCTCGTTGTACCGCACCCTGGCCGAGGTCTACGAAATTCATATCGTGCAAGCGGACGAAGTCGTCGAGGCCGGGCTGGCAAGCTCCGAAGAGGCGCGCCTCTTGCGAATTTCAAAAGGCAGTCCCGTCTTTCAGTTTACCCGCACTTCCTACGTGGAGAGCGGAGAAGCGGTCGAGTACGTCAAGTCCACATTCCGCGGCGATCGCTACAAGATTGCGAATCGTTTGCGCCGCCAGGGCAACGGCAATTCTTCAGGGGGTGTGCAGTGGACACAAGGTTAGAAGTATCCAAGACGCGAAAGAAATATTCGGACTCTTTAGCGTCAGCAGGGGGTGTGGAATGGAGGAGGTACTCGATGAGAAGCATAGTCGGCAAGTGTCTGTTCCTGTTTTTGGTCGTGGTTAGTCTCAGTGCCGTAGCTTTCGGTCAGAACGTCACCGGCACCATTTCCGGAACGGTGTCTGACCCCAAAGGCGGTGTCGTTCCTAACGCCGGCGTAACCGTTACCAACGCAGACCAAAAAGTCGCTGTGCGCACGATTACAACCGACGACCGCGGCGAGTACGTCGCTGCACTCTTGCCGGTTGGCCGTTACAACGTCACGGTGGAAGCCCAGGGGTTCAAGAAGGTCATACACTCCGGCATCGTGCTAAACGTTGACGACAGACTCCTTGTCAACTTCACGCTGGATGTTGGTTCGCTAAACGAGACTGTATCCGTCGAGGCCAACGCTTTGCACGTCGACACGGAGAGCGCGACCGCTACCGGTGTTATTACCGGTCTGCAGCTCCGTGAACTCTCCCTCAACAGCCGCAACTACGCGCAGCTTGTACTTCTCGTCCCCGGCGCTTCCGATTCCGGCAACGCCGATCAGATCTTCCCCGGAGCAACCGCTCCTATCGGCACCAACCTCATGACTTTCCAGATCAACGGCGGCCGCCGCGAGGAAAACAATTGGCAGGTCGATGGCGCGGACAATGTCGACCGCGGCTCCAATCTCACGCTCCTCTCCTTTCCCAGCATTGACGCCATCAGCGAATTTCGCGTCGTGCGCGGCGCCTACGACGCCGAGTCCGGCCGCTCCGCCGGCGCGCAGGTCAACGTCATTACCCGCTCCGGAACCAGCGACATTCACGGCGGCGTCTACGAGTTTTTCCGCAATAACATTCTCAACGCCAACAGCTTTTTCAACAACGCCACCAACCCCGTTGTTCAGCGCCCCGTGCTCCGCTATAACGACTTCGGCGGGACCATCGGCGGCCCCGTTTGGATCCCCAAAATTTACGAGCAGCGGAATAAGACGTTCTTCTTCTTCTCCGAAGAGGCCCGCCGAATCGTCACGTACTCCAATCCCACGGCGACAGTTCCTTATTCGGGGATGGCGAATGGACAGTTCAACCACGTAGTTTGCACCCAATGGGCCAACAGCAACGGAGCCCCGGGCGCTTGCACCGCGTACGGCACCAGCATCCCAACAACCTCGATAGATCCTATCGCCGCGGCTTACGTTAAAGACCTCTTCTCCAAATTCCCGCTTCCCAACGCGGCGACCGCCGCCAGTCCGTTCACGGACATAACCACCCTCGGGAATATTTTCAACTTCCGGGAGGACATGATAAAGATCGATCACGTCTTCGGGCCCAAACTGACCGTAAACGGCAAGTTTCTTCACGATTCGAATCCCACGGTCGAGGCCGGCGGTCTCTTCACCAGCTTGCCCGTCAACGGCATCGCGACCACTTCCACAAACTCGCCGGGACACCAGTACAACATAGCTGGCACTTTCACGCCCAACGCGAAATTGGTGATCGAGGCCGGTTACCGCTATTCCTACGGCGCCATTCTCAGCAGCGTAATCGGCGCCGAGAATTTCTCGCAATCGCCGGACGTCAAGACGGCGCTGGGCAGCGTGCTGCCTTTCGAGAACCTCCTCGGCCGCGTGCCGACTATCACCCTCACGGGTGGCACGGGCATTTCGACATTTGGTCCGTACGATGATTTCAACGTCAACCACACGGTCTATGGCAATGTCACCAAAATCGTTGGTTCGCATACGCTGAAGTTCGGCGCCATCTACTACCACTACAACAAGCATGAGAACCAACTGACGGGAAGCAATAACGGTTCGTTCTCTTTTGACGCGCAGAATGCACCAACTTCGGCGACACTCTTCAATGGCAATCCTGTGTGTACGGGAACGGCCGCCGGCGGAGGAACTTGTCCTTTCTCATTCGAGCAGTCCTATGCAAACTTTCTGCTGGGTCAGAACAGCACGTTCGCGCAAGCCTCGCTCGACGTTACCGCGAACATTTTCGACAACCAGTTCGAGTACTACGGCCAGGATACCTGGCGCGTCAGGAAAAACGTCACTGTCACCTACGGTATCCGCCACTCGTTCTTCCGTCAGCCCACGGATGCCAGCGGTGCGAACGGCTCCAGCCGCCTCGTCAATTTCGATCCCGCGCTCTATGATCCGGCGAAAGCACCCTGCATTACGGCTTCCGGTGCCATGGATGTGAAGCTCGTCAACGGCGTGCCGACGAGCAGCGCTTGCAACCCAAACTACAATCCATTGAACGGCCTGATCTTTGCCGATCCGCCAACATTCAACGGCTTTGTCGGCACGAAATCGCCCTTCGGCAGCAAAGTCGGCAAGGAATTCAATCGGGCCATCGCTCCACGCATCGGAATCGCCTGGGATCCCTTTGGCGATGGTCGAACCTCCGTACGAGCCGGCTACGGCATGTACTTTGACAACGGCCTCGAGTTCGGCAACCCGGAACTCAACGTCGGCCTAAGCCAGGGCTTCCTGACCAATCTCAACATCAACCGCAGCACACTCTCCAGTCCAACGGGGGCGACCACCACGGTTGCCACGACCACGCCCTTCACCATCCAGTCGCGCATGCCCATCGATTACAAGTCTCCGTACTCTCAGCAGTGGAGCTTGGACGTCCAGCGTCAATTCGGCACTACGTGGCTGGTCGATGTCGGCTATTACGGCAGCAACGGCATCCACCTTCCTGGCTTTGAAGATTTCAACCAGGCACCTGTGGCCTCCTATTTGAACTGCACAGCCGCGACTCCGTGCACCGCCGGTCCTGCTCCAACGGCCGCAGACCAGGTTGTCATCACTGGGCCGGTCAATGGCAACACCAACTCAAACAAACTTGCCGTGCTGAGGCCTTTTGTTGGCTATGGCCCGGGGCTCTTCTTCGTCGACGTCTTCACCGCCAACTATCACTCGCTGCAGACGCAAGTGCAAAAGCGTTTGTCCGGCAGCTCTATGGTCAACGTTTCCTACACGTGGTCGCATGGCTTGACCACGGATCCCGCCGACCGCAGCACTGGCGGCGCTGCTCTTCCGCAGGTCACTGGCGATCTTCGCAGCAATTACGGACCGACGATCGCGGATCGGCGTCACGTTTTGACTGCTAACTTCGTTTGGGAAATCCCCTGGACTCACCGCTTCCAAGGCGTGGCCAAACATGTTCTTGACGGCTGGCAGTTCTCCGGCGTCCAGACTTTCCAGACCGGTCTTCCTTTGACGGCCGTTTTGGGTAACGGTGGATGTGCTAGCGGTACTGGTGCAACATGCAACGATCCCACGGGTTCCGGCTGCCTGCTCAGCGCCTCACCTCTCGGCTGTCGTCCAAACCTGGTCGGCAACCCCAATTCCGGTACCTCTACCTATGCACAGTGGTTTAACTTAGCCGCCTTCGCTGTGCCGGGTACAACTCAGACTACGCAAACTACCGAGCCTCCCGGCGCCATCCGTGGCCCCGGCTTTTGGCGTACGGACCTCTCGTTATTCAAGAACATGAAGTTTGGTGAGCGCGTCTCCGGACAATTGCGCTGGGAAACGTTCAACACCTTCAACCATACCAATCCGATTTGCTGCGCTTCGCTCAACTTCACCTCGAGCTTGTTCGATAAGGTGACTTCGACGCGCGACCCCCGTATCATGCAGCTCGGATTGAAATTTAACTTCTAATTGTCTGGATTTAGTTCAGGCAAAGCAGCGCCGGTAGCGAACTCCCGCTACCGGCGCATTTTTTTGAGTGAGTTTCGACGGTCATTCGGCCCGCAGTGCCTGGATGACGTCGACCCGCGCGGCGCGGGCCGCCGGCAGAGCTGATGCAGCAACAGCCGCAACGAGCAAAATAAAGGCCGAAGCGACCACCGGCAACGGGCTCGGCATTTTCATGTCCAGCAGATAACTACCCGCCAGGCGCGCGAGGACGTATCCGCAAGCCGCGCCTGCTACGATCCCGGCCGTGGCCATCACAGCGCCCTCGCGGATGACTCCTGCCAGCAGGCGGCTTGGCTGCGAGCCAATCGCAAGGCGGATTCCGAATTCTCGCGTGCGTGCGCTGACGGAGAACGCGAGCACGCCTGCAACACCGACGATCGCGATGGCCAAAGCGACGAGGGCAAAGCCCCCAAAGACGAGCGAGTTAAGTTTGTCAGGTGTGAGCACTTCGGCCCGGATATCTTCGAGCGTGGCCGCGTGCTCCACGGGCTGGTCGGCCGAGAGATCGCGTATGAGGCGCGTGATGGGCGTGACCAGCCCGTAGGGATCTGCGTGCGTGTGCACGAACAGGCGGCCTCCGAAGAGACCCTGCTGCTCCATCGGGTTATACACAGTCATTGTGGGAGCAGGAATAACGTGGTTGTCGTCAATATCGGCGACCACACCGACGATGCGGCGAGGCACGGGTTCGATGCCGATGAACTTAATGACCGGATCGGTCCACGTCAGGTGCCGGTTGATGGGGTCGCGGCCCGGGAACATACGCTGGGCCAGGGTCTGGCTGATGATGACAACCGGCTCGACGTTCGCGCGGTCCAAGTCATTGAAATCCCGCCCTGCCAGGATGGGAACCCGAAGAGCCCCGAAAAATCCTGGCGAGATGGTTCGGAACTGTGAGCGAGGGTCTTCTTCGCCGGGAGCGCGAACGTGGCCGTCGGTGGAGAATTGCAAGGCGAACGAAAACTCCTTGTCTCGCCACGGAGTAGCGTCTCCCACCGCTACGCTATCCACTCCAGGCAACTCCGCAACGCGGCGAATTGTTTCTTTATAGAACTGGTTGATCTCCTCGGGTTTTTTGCCGTAAGAATCTACGGGGACGTTGACAGCAAGCACGCGGTGCGTGTCCAAAATAGTTCGCGCGCTTTGCATGTCGAGAAGAGTTTTAAGCAGCATGCTGGCGCCGGCGAGAAGCATGAAGGAAGCGGCAATTTGCGTCATCGCGAACAGACGTAGACGGCGGTTGGTGCCGCCGGTAATGCGCACGCTGCCGGTGGCGAGGCCGAATCCCTGGGAAGAGTTCGCCGAGGGGAGACGCGGGACATAAGCCAGCAGCACGGCGGCAATGATCGCCAGGCCGGCGCCGACCCACAGCATGCTCGAATCTACGGTCAGATCGAGAGCGCGTACGGAGAAGCGTGAGGCGTAGCGGGCTAGAATGGCGACCATGGGACTTGCACTTAGCACTCCGAGGAGCGCTCCTGCGCCACAGAGAAGAAGGCTTTCCGCAAGAAGAGTACGGCGCAGCGTCCCGGGGCTGGCGCCGAGAGCGGCGCGGATGGCTAGTTCGCCTTCGCGGCGGACGGATCGAGCAAGGATAAGATTGGCGACATTCGAGCAGGCGATGATGAACACAAGTCCCGAAGCGGCGAGCAGAACGAGAAGGATGGTGCGCGCGCCGGAAGTGATTTGCTCGCGCAGGCGTGTCGCGCTGATCCGGGAATCCGCCTGCTTTGAGTAATCCTCCGAATGCTGGCTCATCATGGAACCGTAGACCGTGCGCAGTTCAGCGCGCGCTTGCTCAAGAGTTGCACCCGGGGCGAGCCGGCCGAAGAGTTCCGTCATCCGATGGACCCGGCCTTCCACCATCGTGGCCGAGAGATGGTGTGGGCTCGTCACGACATTGGCGATGATTTCGGTATCCGCAGGATACGGGATGGAAGGTTCGAGAACCCCGATAATCGTGCCAGATCGAGTTCCCATGGCGCCGCTTCCGAGGCGAACTGTCTTGCCCAACACCGAAGGGTCGCTATGGAGCGCAGAGGACCAGAACCGATACGTGAGAACGACTACCCCCGCAGCTTTAGGGCCGTCATCTTGCGGCCCGATAAGGCGACCGAGTGCAGCATGCAGACCCATCACGTCGAAATAGCTGCCGCCGACAACGCCGGCGCGGACTTCGCGTGGCTCACCGAGACCCACAATGACGAAGCCGGTGGTCGAGAAGTCGCCGAACTCGCTGATGGTCTTGACGCCGGATTCGATGTCCTTTAGCTCCGGGACGGAGAAGTAAGCGTTTGCCGTTCCAATGCCGGGCGCGCTTTGACGGATGTAGATGAGGCGGTCTTCGTCGCGATTCACCAGCGGGCGTAGCAGCACGCCACGAACGAGCGTGAAGATGGCGGCGTTGGCGCCGATGCCCAGCGCGAGCGTGAGCACCACCGTGATCGCCAGGCCCTTCGCGCGCGCCAGCGAACGCAAGGCAATCTTCAAATCATTCGCGAATAACTCCGGCTTGAATTCCATCGGCATGTCTCCTTACTCGTAGTAAACGCGTTCACAAATCCAAGTGTTACCGGAAAATCTAGCTTCGCAACGGGAGAAGTGCGCGAACACGGGCGTCGCGAAAGAAAAGCCCGCCCCACACGAACACTCCTAAAAGGACTGTCATCACGTAGGAAGGGTCGCCGATGCGCACGTTGGTGGCGGTGGCACCGCCAAGATAGCCAGTCATCAAAATGGCCCCGAGAACTGCGGTGTCCGGAATTACATACACGATACAAGAGAGCAGTTCAAGCACCCCTATGGTGACAATCTGGCTCTCGGGATATCCGTATCGGGGCATTCCCTGCACGACAGGAGCGGCCTTGATCAGCTTCATCACCGCGCTGAAAATCATTAAGAGTACGGGTATGGCGCTAATGACGCGCCCGGTCCAAAGCATCCGCTTCGAAGTCGGAGCGGCTGTCGCAGCCGACTGACTGATTGCGGGACTTTGTGTCACTGAGCTCATGTACTTTCCCCTTCGTCGCGTGATCGATGAAGATTTCAGTGGAGTACCCCCGATTGCGGGCGTCCTCCATGAGACTGAACGTTAGGCCGACTGTTGAGCCGCTTGCTCGCAGTTAACCATCCACGGGATCCCGAATTGATCGACAAGCATTCCAAAGCGAGCCGACCAGAAGGTTTGCTGGACCGGCATCTGCACTTTACCGTTTTGCTCCAGTTCATGGAAGATGCGTTCGGTTTCGGCCGGGTCCTTGATGGTGAGTGAGACGGAGAAGCCTTGGGGCTTTTCATAGTGGTCCGGTGGCGCGTCGGAGCCCATCAAAACCACTCCGCCTACAGTCATGCGCGCGTGCATGATCTTATTTCGCCATTCCGCTGGCACTTTGTCGGACATGGGGGAATCGCCGTGGGTCATCATCCCCTCGATTTTGCCGCCGAGGGCTTTCTCGTAGAACTTGAACGCGGCCTCACACTGCCCATTGAAAACGAGATATGGATTCATTTGCATGTTGTTCTCCTTTGGCTAACTATGACGTTTTGCTCCAACTTTTGTTTCCACTCCCACTTCGGCGTCGTTTCGGCCGGAGATCTCGACCTCGGAAAGTCAGTCTGCCAATCTAACTTGCATATTGCAAGTGAAAAGTGTTACCATCCTCCTATGCCGAAAAAGAAGCCGGCCTACTCTCGGCGCTCCGGATGCCCGCTCAACGCTTCCGTCGAGATGCTGGGAGATCGCTGGTCGCTCTTGATCCTTCGGGACATGATGATCCGCGGATACCGCAGCTTTAACGAATTCCTTCAATCCGATGAAAAAATCGCCAGCAATATTTTGGCGGACCGCCTGCGCCGCCTGGAATCCTACGGAATTATCGCCACGGAACGAGACGCTTCCGACGGCCGAAAAGTGATTTATTCGCTCACCGCAAAAGGAATCGACCTCGCGCCGGTTCTTACGGAAATGGTGATGTGGGCGGCAAGACACGAAGAAACCGGGAACCAGCCACTCGTGCGGCAAATGCAAGCCGGCAAGGAACAGTTCCTGGCTGCCGTGCGCCAAAGATGGGCGAAAGAACATCGTCACCCCGCCGCTTAGCTGCGTGCGTTGGAATGCATCCATCCAAATGCTCAGCGAGCCGATAAAGGCTTTCCCTTCAGCCCTGCCCCGGCGGCAAAAAAGAAAAAGGCCAGCCGCTCTCTCTGGACGGCTGGCCTTTTTCTCTTATTACTTTCGACAGAGGCTGCTTCCATCCTGTAAGGAGGCAGGTTGGACAGCTCTCCGTGTGCTCTGGCAATAGCCAGAAACTCGTCAGCGGCTTAACGGGCCGCGGCTGAACCCGGGCGCCGCAACGGCCGGCGCGCCATGTCTTCCACGGCGTTAACACCTCGCCGTGCCATATCCACTACCGGGTGCTGGCTGTCGGCTACGCGTTGGACGCCTGTTTCCCAAACCTTCTGCATCATGTACAGACTGACCACGACAAAAGCGATGGCCGCAAAACCCAGCGCGAACAGCGCAAAAGCCGCCAGGAGTTCGCGAACGAAATACAGTTGCAGCGCGAGCACAACCCCCAAGAACCACCACATCCACTTGCGATTGCTGTCTTTGATCTTCATCTTTCCTCTGTTCTCAATCCCCACTTGTTGCGACAGTTGCTGGCCTCTTGCAGCTTGCTTATTGGCCTGTTCTTTGGATGCGCGAAACCTGTCATTTGGTCCAGTCGCTTGCACCTGTCCCATTTGACACCAGACCTGTCCTAAACGCGATGGTACGGAAGGCACATTTTTTGGCCTAAACCAGCATAATGGTACTCCTATGCCCCACTTTGGAACGAAATAAGCTCTTTGGCGTCAGCTCCTTATGCATCTCGAACCTTTCGCTCCTGTTTTCGCCTGTTTTTCCCTGTACTGCATGTTTGAAACCTGGCCCAACGGACAGGTGTTTTTGGTCTCTTCGAGTGGTGATGCGGGACGCCAAATTGTATCAAACTTAGGGTTGCCTGATGTCCCCGAAGGTCTGCGAGCTCCACTACGCTGGGGAAGCTATGCAGTCAGGCAATTCGAGTGTCATATGATCCAGTTTGTGAAGCCGGGTGGCGGATCGAAGCTATAGCAAACGAAAGAGCTGAGAACGACGCGTCTGGAACGTGTGAAGAAATTGGTTTTTGAAACGAAACCAGCCGCGGGCAACGGTACGACTGCGCGATGTCGGCGATTCTTTCTCCTGCATACTTTCCGTTCGA
>Ga0070696_100001545_pt1 | contig 15081 bp, 13 predicted proteins | sample KBSK1253metaG_FD_65474 | JGI IMG/M metagenome (GOLD analysis project Ga0070696, IMG submission 65474) | Corn, switchgrass and miscanthus rhizosphere microbial communities from Kellogg Biological Station, Michigan, USA - KBS K1-25-3 metaG | ecosystem: Host-associated > Plants > Roots >... | reverse complement strand
TCTGGACGAAGATGTTCTCGTTCGCGAACTGGAACACGTTGACCGGGCCGGGTTCCATGCCGAGGTAGCGGCAGATCTTCCGGGCCAGGTCCGGGTTGGCATTGCCGTGGTAGATCTGGAACTGGTCCGCGTACACCGGCGCGTCCTCCAGTCTGCCGACCCCAGGATTCACCAAGGACTGCTCACGAGGCCCCGCCGACCGACGGGGACCCGCCACCCGGACTCGCATCCGGGCCGCCATTGTCGTCGGTGTCGCGCGCTTCCGCCAGCCCCGGCCGGAAGGCGGCGATGCCGACGACGCGATCGCCCTCGTTCAGGCGCATCACGATCACGCCGCGCGCGTTGGCCGAATAGCGATTCACCGTGTCCAGCTCGGTCCGCACGACCTGCCCCTGGGCCGAGATGAGGACGAGCTCCTCGTCCATCTCGGTGACCTGCTGGACGGCCGCCACGACGCCGGTCTTGCGGCCCTCGAGCGAGATGAGCCGCACGCCCTGGCCGCCTCGATGCTTGATCCGGAACTCGTCGATCGAGACGCGCTTGCCATAGCCGGTCTCGGTGAGCACGAGCAGGTCCGCGCCGGGCTGCACGACGCTCATCGCGACGACCTCGTCGCCCTGCTTCTTGAGCAGGCGGATACCGATGACGCCGCCGGCGTCGCGGCCCATCGCCCGGACCTCGCTCTCGTGGAACTTGGCGAGCATGCCCTCGGCGGTGGCGAGGATCACGTCGTCCTCACCCGTCGACACGTCGACCCAGGCGAGCTCGTCGTCCTCGTCGAGCGTGATCGCGCGGATTCCGGTCGAGCGGACGCGCTCGAACTGCTCGAGCGGCGTCTTCTTGATGATCCCGCGCCTGGTGGCCATGACCAGGTACGAGCCCGCCGCGAACTCGGGCAGCGTGATCGTGGCCATCGGCACCTCGCGGGCCTCGACCTGCACGCCTGGCATGTTGATGATCGGCAGGCCCTTCGCCTGGCGGCTGGCGTCGGGGATCGCGTGGACCTTCGCGGAGAACACGCGGCCACGGTTGGTGAAGAAGAGGGCCCAGTCGTGGGTGTTCGCGACGAGCAGATGCTCGACCGCGTCCTCCTCGCGCGTGACGTGGCCGATGATCCCCTTCCCGCCGCGATGCTGGCGCCGGTAGGTGTCCACCGGCTGGCGCTTGATGTAGCCGCGCTGGCTGATCGTGACGACGACGTCCTCGTCGGCGATCAGGTCCTCGTCGGTCAGCTCGCGGTTCGCGTCGTCCTCGACCCGCGTGCGCCGGTCGCCGGCGTAGCGCTTCTTCAGGTCGAGGAGCTCCTCTTTGATGATCGACAGCACGCGAGCGGGATTCGCGAGGATGTCCTCGAGCTCCGCGATCAGCTGGATGACCTCGAGGTACTCGTCCTCGATCTTCTTGCGCTCGAGCGCGGCCAGCCGGGCGAGCCGCATGTCGAGGATCGCCTGCGCCTGTCGTTCGGAGAGCTTGAACTTCGTCATCAAGTTCGTCCGCGCGACGTCGGTGTCCGCCGAGGCGCGGATCGTCTTGATGACCTCGTCGAGGTTGTCGAGCGCGACCTTGAGGCCCTCGAGGATGTGGGCCCGATCGCGCGCCTTCTCCAGGTCGTACTCGGTCCGGCGGCGGACGATCTCCTTGCGGTGCGCCACGTGGTGCTGCAGCACCGACTTGAGCGGCAGCGTCTGGGGCTGCCCGTCAACGAGCGCGAGCATGTTCATGTTGAACGCGGACTGCAGCGCTGTGTGCTTGAACAGGTTGTTCAGGACGCTGCGCGGGTTCGCCTCGCGCTTGACCTCGATGACCATGCGCATCCCGTCGCGATCGGACTCGTCGCGCAGGTCGGCGATGCCGTCCACCCGCTTGTCCTTGACGAGGTCCGCGATCTTCTCGAGGAGCGCGGCCTTGTTCACCTGGTACGGCAGCTCCGTGACGATGATCCCCATCCGGTCGCCGTGGAGCTCCTCGAACGTGACCTGCGCGCGCATGACGACGCGTCCGCGGCCGTGGGCGTACATGTTCCGGATCGCGTCGACCGTCTCCCACTCGCCCGTGATCGTGTTCCGCTGTCGCTCGAACCGGAAGATCGTGCCGCCGGTGGGGAAGTCCGGGCCGGTCACGTAGCCGCACAGGTCGTCGGTCGTGATGTCGGGATCGTCGATCAGGGCGATCGTCGCATCCGCGATCTCACCGAGGTGATGCGGCGGGATGTTCGTCGCCATGCCGACGGCGATCCCCGACGAGCCGTTGACCAGCAGGTTCGGGAGCTTGGCCGGCAGGACCGTCGGCTGCTTCTGCGTGGCGTCGTAGTTGTCCTCGAAGTCGACGGTGTCCTTGTCGATGTCGGCGAGCATCTCGGAGGAGACCGCGGTGAGGCGCGCCTCCGTGTAGCGCATCGCCGCCGGCGCATCGCCGTCGACGGAGCCGAAGTTGCCCTGGCCGTCGACGAGCGGGTAGCGCATCGAGAAGTCCTGGGCGAGCCGGGCGAGCGCGTCGTACAGGGCCACGTCGCCGTGCGGGTGGTACTTGCCCATCACCTCGCCGACGATCGCGGCGCACTTGCGATAGGAGCTCGTGGCCGAGAGCCCCATCTCGCCCATCGTGTACAGGATCCGGCGGTGGACCGGCTTCAGGCCGTCCCGGACGTCCGGCAGGGCGCGCGACACGATGACGCTCATCGCGTAGTCGAGGTACGAGACCTTCATCTCGTCCTCGACGCGGATGGAGCGGATCTCGCCCGGGCTGTCGGTCATCGCGTCTGGCTCCTCAGCTCAGCGGTGGCTCGGGCATGCGCCGGCCGAGCCCCATCTCCGCGAAGCGGCCGGCGAGCTCGGCGGCCTCGGACGTCGCCGCGGCACCCGCCCGACGGCGGACCTTGGCCAGCGTCTGCCGGAGTCGCGCGGCGTCGTCTGGCTCGAGCTTCGACAGGCTGTCGCGGATCACCCAGGCGCGATGGCCATCATCGTGCGTGGCCGCGGTCGTCGCCTCCCGTTCGAGGGCGGCAGTGGTTGCCGTCGGGTCGACGACGGCCATCGAGCGGTAGCCCCACGAGAGCGCCTTCTGGACGTCCGGCTCGGCGTCGCCCATCAGGGTTCCGAGCAGCGGCAGCGCCGTGGCAGCCACGTCCGGCGCGCGCCCCAGGTTGCGGTTCACGTAGGGCATCGTTGCAATCGTGGAGCCGACCAGGCGCCGCTCCCAGCGCGACGGCGAGACGGTCAGCTGCTCGAGCTCCGCCCAGCGGTAGGGCTCGGCGAGGATGCCCTTGCCGTATGGATGGGCGAGGTCGTCGACGGTGATCCAGTCGCTCGCCTCCGCTGCGGCGCGGCGGAGGAGCTGCCACGTTCGCTCCGGCTCAGCGGGCAGGGTCCGCTGGAGCGTCGAGATGGCGAACCAGCGGGCCTCGCGCTCGGGCTCGCGCAGCAGTCGGTCGCAGACCACGAGCAACTCTGCCGGAGAGGCGCGCCGGGATGCCTTCTCGAACGCGCGGCGGAGCCCGACCTGGAGGGGCGTGCGCACGCCGTGCGTGGGGCCGATGCCCGGCGCGACGAACGCCTGGCCGGCCCGATACTCGGGATCCGCGAGCTCCGCGAAGGCATCGTGGAGTGCCTCGGCGAACGCGGCCGGATCGCCGGTCAGCTCCGCAAGCGACGTGCCCAGCGCCCTCGCCCTGCCCTCTCGTTCGGAAAGGATCGTCGCCGCGTGCTCGCCTGCGGTCGTGCCCGGGGCGACGGTCCACGGGCTCATCACGGCGTCCCGACCCCGGCGGGCTGGTCCACCAGTCCGGTGGTATCGGGTTCGTCGGCGGCCGGGCGGCGCATCCCGTAGCGCGCCTTGAGCCGCTCGACCTCGCTCGGCGGGACGGCCACGAAGGTGGATTCGCCCGTCGCGAGGACCTCGCCGGTGCCGAGGTCGAGGATCCTGCCCTCGGCGCGGTGGACCCGCCGGCTCTCGTCGACGACCCAGCCTTCTCCGCGAATGGCCCGTCCGACCGGGATCGGCCGCCGGAAGGTCACGTTCAGCCGGGCCGTGACGCCCCACGTTCCGCGCCCGATGACCGCCCAGGCCATGACCTCGTCGAGCAGGGTGCACACGACCCCGCCGTGGGCGACGGCCTCCCAGCCCTGGAATCGCTGCTCCAGGGTCGTCTCGGTCCACGAGCCCGTCGGATCCGTGTGAATCGCGAGGTGCAGGCCGTGCTCGTTGAGCTCGCCGCATGCGAAGCAACGGTGGGGCTCGAAGTCGAATGCCCCCTCGCGATCGCGGCGCATCGGCACGGCGCCGCGCGCCCGCCCTCGCGATGCGGTCTCGCGGGCCCGCTGCGGCGCGGGAGCCTCAGATGTCAAGGTTCCGAACCTTGCGCGCCTCGGCCTTGATGAACTCCTTGCGCGGCTCGACCTTCTCACCCATCAGCTTGGTGAAGATGGCGTCGGTGTCGACCGCGTCGTCGGCATCGATGTTGGCCCGCAGCAGGACGCGCGTCTCCGGGTTCATCGTCGTCTCCCAGAGCTGGTCCGCGTTCATCTCGCCGAGGCCCTTGAACCGCTGCACCGAGACGCTCTTGACATTCATCTCCTTGACGATCCGGTCGCGTTCCTTCTCCGTCTGCGCGTACTTGGTGACCTTGCCGGTCGAGATCCGATACAGCGGCGGCTGGGCGATGTACAGGTAGCCCTGCTCGATGACCTGCGGCATGTGCCGGTAGAAGAAGGTCAGGAGGAGGGTCCGGATGTGGGCGCCGTCGACGTCGGCGTCGGTCATGATGATGATCCGGTGGTATCGGAGCTTCGCGATGTCGAAGCTGTCGTCGATGCCCTCGATTCCCGCGCCGAGCGCGATGATCAGCGGCCGGACGTTCTCGCTCGCCACGATCTTGTCGAGCCGCGCCTTCTCGACGTTCAGCACCTTGCCCCGCAGCGGGAGGACGGCCTGGAACCGGCGGTCACGGCCCTGCTTGGCCGAGCCGCCGGCCGAGTCGCCCTCGACGATGAACAGCTCGCTCCTCGCGGGATCCCGCTCCTGGCAGTCCGCCAGCTTGCCCGGCAGTGACAGCCCGTCGAGCACGCCCTTACGAATGACGAGGTCGCGGGCCTTCCGTGCGGCCTCGCGCGCCCGCGCGGCCGTGAGGCATTTCTCGATGATCCGGCGGCCGTCGCCGGGGTTCTCCTCGAGGTACTGGGTCAGGCTGTCCGTCAGGGCGGTCTGTACCTGGCCCTTGACCTCGGCATTGCCGAGCTTCGCCTTCGTCTGACCCTCGAACTGCGGGTCGGTCAGCTTCACGCTGATCACGGCCGTGAGGCCCTCGCGGACGTCGTCGCCCGACAGGTTGCCGTCCGAGCCCTTGAGCACGCCCGCCTTGCGCGCCCAGTCGTTGAGCGAGCTCGTCAGTGCGGCGCGGAAGCCGGTGACATGGGTGCCGCCATCGACCGTGTTGATGTTGTTCGCGAAGGCGAGGACGTTCTCGGTGTACGTGTCGTTGTACTGGAGCGCGACCTCGACCAGGGTGGTGCCCTCGCGCCGCTCGACGTAGATCGGGCGGGTATGGAGGACCTCCTTGTTCTGGTTGAGGTGCCGGACGAAGGACTGCAGCCCGCCCTCGAAGTAGAACGAGCGCTCGCGGTCCTCCCGCTGGTCGATGAAGGTGATCCAGACGCCCTTGGTGAGGTACGCCGATTCGCGCAGCCGCTGGGAGATGGTGTCGAACGAGTACTCGGTGGTCTCGAACATCTCCGGATCCGCCCGGAACAGCGTGCGGGTGCCGTGCCGGTCGCCCTGCGGCGCGATCTTCTTCACCGGTCCGAGCGGCTTGCCGCGCTTGTACTCCTGCGCGTAGACGCCGCCATCGCGCGCCGTCTCGACGCGCAGCCACTCGGACAGCGCGTTGACCACGCTCACGCCCACGCCATGGAGCCCGCCGGAGACCTTGTAGCCGCCGCCGCCGAACTTGCCACCGGCGTGGAGGACGGTGTGGACGACCTCGAGCGCGTCCTTGCCGGTCTGGTGCTTGCCGACCGGGACGCCGCGGCCGTCGTCGATGACCTCGACCATGCCGTCCGGGGCGATCGTCACGCGAATCTCCTTGGCGTGGCCGGCCATCGCCTCGTCGATCGAGTTGTCGACAACCTCCCAGACGAGGTGGTGCAGCCCGCGCGCATCGGTCGAACCGATGTACATGCCCGGCCGCCGGCGGACCGCCTCGAGGCCCTCGAGCACCTGGATGCTGGCGGCCGTGTAGTCGGAGCCTGCCTTGCCCCGGCGGCGCCCGGCGCCATTGCCGGCGTCGGTCCCGTTCGTGGCGACCTTTGCGGGCACGCTGGCTCGCGCAGTGGCCTTCGCGCGTGGCTCGGTCACGACTCGCCTCCGACCAGGCGCTGATAGAGCCGGGCGAGCTCCTCGTCGCCGAAGTACTCGATCACGATTCGGCCGCCGCGTCGCGTACGCGTCAGGCGGACCTTCGTGCCGAGCGACCGGCGCAGGTCCTCCTCGACGCGCTCGACGTCCGGATCGTGCGCGGCCTGCGCCGCGACCCGCTCGGGCCGGGGCTCGCGCACGCGCCGCACGAGCTCCTCCGTCTGCCGAACGGACAGGTCGTCGGCGATCACCGTTGTCACGGCGGGCGACTGCGCCTCGTTCGGCAGGCCCGCAAGCGCGCGCGCGTGACCCTCGCTGATCAGCGACGCTGCGACGGCTTCCTGGACCGCGGGGTGGAGGTCGAGGAGTCGCAGGGTGTTGGCGACCGTCGACCGCGCCCGACCGACACGCGTTGCCAGGTCCTCCTGCGTGAACGAGAACTCGTCCATGAGCTGGCGATAGGCGTGCGCGGCCTCCATGGGATCGAGGTCCTCGCGCTGGAGGTTCTCGACGAGCGCGAGCTCGAGCTGCTGGCGGTCCGCCAGCTGTCGGACGGTGGCGGGGATGCGCTCGAGGCCCGCGATTCGGGCGGCGCGGACGCGTCGCTCACCCGCGACCAGGGTGTAGCCATCGATCGTCTCGGTCACCAGGATCGGCTGGATCACCCCGTGCTGGCGGATGCTCTCGGCAAGGCTGGCGAGGGCGGCATCGTCCATGCGCAGGCGCGGCTGGCGCGGGTTCTCGCGGATCCGCGCGAGCGGAATCTCGATCGAACCGGCGGCAGTCGGCGCGCGCTGCGGGATGAGGGCCGCAAGACCGCGCCCGAGACCCTGCGAGCGGTCGCTGCGAACCGTCATGCGAGCACGGCCTCGGCCGGCGGGGCGAACGTCGAGGCCTGGGTTATGCGCGCGGGCCGTTCGTCGCGCGCCCGGATCTCATCGGCGAGATCGCGGTATGCCTCGGCGCCCCGAGAAGCCGGCGCGTACAGGTGGATCGGCAGGCCGTGGCTCGGAGCCTCGGACAGCCGCACCGACCGCGGGATGACGGTGTCGTAGACGCGCTCGCCGAGGTGGCGGCGGGCCTCGTCACCGACCTCGGTGCTCAGCCGGGTGCGGCCGTCGTGCATGGTGAGCACGGCGCCCTTGACCCCGAGCCTCGGGTTCAGGTGGTCCGTGACGAGCCGAATGGTCGCGAGGAGCTGTCCGAGCCCTTCGAGCGCGAAGTACTCGCATTGGATCGGGATGAGCGTGGAGTCGGCGGCGGTCAGGGCGTTGATGGTCAGCAGTCCTAGTGACGGTGGGCAATCGATGAGGATGTAGTCGTAGTCACCTCGCAGCGGGTCGACGAGGCCCGAGAGCCGTCGTTCTCGTTGCTCCAGGGGTGTCAGCTCGACCTCGGCTCCGGCCAGCGCGATCGAGGACGGAACCAGCGTCAGGCCGTCGACCTGCGTCGGGACGCCGAGCTCCCGGAGCTGGACGTCGTCGATGACGGCGTCGTAGACCGATCGGTCACGGCTGCGATCCACCCCGAGCGCGCTCGTCGCGTTGCCCTGGGGATCCAGGTCGATGACAAGAACACGGTCGCCGGCGAGGGCCAGGTAGCTGGCGAGATTGACGACCGTGGTGGTCTTTCCGACGCCGCCCTTCTGGTTGGCACAGGCGATCGTTTCGCCCACTCAGGCAGTCGTCCGGCGTTGCTTCACTGACGTTGATTCTAGCATTCGGGGGCGTTCCACTCCGCCGCTCAGGGCCTCGAATCCGTGCCCCTGAGTCTGGCGGGCAGTGGTTCGCGGCCAGTTATCTGCCGATCGCGGCGCTGCGTTTCACGTGAAACATTGTGCGATCGAGGGAGCGATCCGCGAGGGACCTCGCAGCGCGGCAGAGGCACGAACGAATGGCCCACGCCTCCGGGACTGTTTCGTCACCTCTCTCGTTGCCCGGGAACGGGGTCGCATGGGATACTTCCCAAACGACGGGGTACGTACGGCCCCTCGTCGCCGCGAGGGCTCAAGGTTCGCGCGCGACCCCTCAACTCGCCGAGGACCGATCGCCGATCCATGAGCCTCCTGTTCGCTGCGATCGGGGCGGTCATCACGGCCCTCGCCGAGGTGACATTCGGTCTGTATGACGCTGTCGGGAGCGCCACTCCACATCCCGTCCTCGTGGGCGGGGTCATCTGGACCATCGCAGCTGGGATCGACCGCGGACTGACATGGGCATTCGTCGGAGGCCTCGTCCTTGACTCGCTCCTCGGTCGGCCTCTTGGCGTCTCGTCGTTCTCGCTGCTGGTCGCCGTTGGCGGTGCCACGCTCATCGCCCAACCGTTCCCGCGCCTTCGACTCGTCGCCCCGATCGTGGCCGTGCCGCTCATGAGCGTCGTCTATTCGGCGCTCCTGCTCGGGATCACCGCGGCGGCGCAGCAGACCGGTATTCCCAACGATCCGCTGACGCTCCTCACGCCCGGCGTGCTCTACGACGGTGTCCTCGGGCTGTTCATCGGTCCGCTCGTGGTCACCCTCCACGATCGGCGCGCCGCCACCGAACGCCCCGACTGGTAGCGGTCGCCCATGAGCTACGTCGTCGACCGACCCCGGAGCGGCCCGTCCCGCTTGCGCTTCCTCGCCCTCGCGCTCGCGGTCGTGCTGTCCGCTGGGGCGCTCTCGGCCCGCCTGTTCGCGATCCAGGTCGCCGGCAACGGCCAATACACGGCCCTCGCCGCGACGACGCGCACCGTTCTCGAACCCCTGCCCTCGACACGAGGGATGGTCTTCGATCGCAGCGGTCGGCCGCTGGTTGAGAACGTCGCCTCGTACAGCGTCCGCATTCGCCCCGTCGATCTCCCGGAGTCGAAGCGCGACGAGGTCGTCAACACGCTCGGCGCATTGATCGGCATGGATCCCGCCGAGATCAATGCAGCCATCGACTCGAACCCGGGCTCGCGCTACGACAGCGTTCGGGTTGCGCAGAACGTCAATCCCACGGTGGCGAGCTTCGTCTCGGAGGCCAAGGACGACCTCCCCGGCGTCGACGTGGTCGTCGAGACACAGCGCCGGTACACGATGGGTTCGCTGTTCGCACACATCCTCGGGTACACGGGGCCGGTGAGTGGCGACGAGCTCACCAACCTCCGGGATCGGGGCTACCTCCCCGACGACCTGATCGGGCGCGCGGGCGTCGAGTCCACCTATGAGCAGCAGCTCCGCGGCACGTACGGGCTGCAGGCCGTCGAGCGCGACGCGTCAGGCCGCGAGATCCAGGTCCTCCGGACCGAGGTCCAGCCCGTCGCCGGGAGCTCGCTGGAGCTCACGATCGACACCAAGATCCAGCAGGAGGCGCAGAAGGCCCTCGCGTGGGGCATGCGCGCGGCGAACCTGAAGCGCGGCGTGATCATCGTCCTGAACCCCCAGAACGGCGAGATCCTGGCGATGGTCAGCGCGCCTTCCTACGACGACAACGAGTTCTCCGGCGGGATCAGTGCCGCGGACTACAAGCGGCTCATGAACGACCCGAACAAGCCGCTCGTGAACCATGCGATCAGCGACCAGTACCCGCCCGGCTCCACGTTCAAGCTCGTCGCCGGAACGGGCACGCTGTCCGATGGCAAGCTCACGACGCAGACCCAGCTGCGCACCGCCGGCTACCTGACCCTCGGCGGCTTCCGGTTCTACGACTGGAACCACGCCGGCTTCGGCATGTGCAACATCATCTGCGGCTTCGAGCACTCGAGCGACACGTTCTTCTACCAGGCGGCGGCGCTCCTCGGCATCGACCGCCTTGCCTACTGGGCGCATCACTACGGCTTCGGCAAGCTGACCGGCATCGACCTGCCCGCCGAGGTCGGCGGGATCATCCCGAGCAATGCCTGGAAGCAGGAGGTGTTCGGCCTCCCGATCTATCCGGGCGAGGTCTACCACGCGGGCATCGGGCAGGGCTACGACGCCGTGACGCCGCTCCAGCTGCTCAACGCGTATGCCTCGCTGGCGAACGGCGGGACGGTCTACCGGCCTCACGTCGTCCGGGAGATCATCGGGCCGGACGGGACCGTCACGCCCATCGAGCCCGAGGTCATCGGCAAGGTCGGCGCGAGCGCCGCGGCGCTCCGGACGATGCGCAAGGCCGCGCGCATGGTCGTGGTCAGCCACCACACCTGGAACCTGATCGACGTGCCCCTGGTCATCGCCGGCAAGACGGGCACCGCGGAGTTCGGGACGGCCGGCCCGAACGGCGTGCTGCCGTACCACAACTGGTTCGTGAGCTTCCTGCCCAAGGATCCGCGGCCCAAGAAGTCGGACCCGAACGGCCTCAAGGCGGTCCAGCGAACGGACTCGCAGCTCGCGGTGCTCGTCTTCTCGTACAACGCCGGCACGCTCGGCAACACGGCGACGGAGACCGTGAAGTACTTCTACCAGCTGCACTTCCACATCAAGAAGGACTACCGGAACTTCTGGCTGATGAAGAAGTCCAGCTACCGGCAGAGCGACTAGGCGATGAGCGTCCGTCCCCTCGACCTCCGCGCTTCCGGCGGGCCGGTCCGACGTCGCAGCGACTTCGTCGACCGCACGGTGGGCGCCGTGTGGCGTGCCTTCGACGTCCAGCTGGTCACATACGCCGCACTCCTCGCTTGTTTCGGGCTGGCCATGGCGTACAGCAACACGGTTGCCGGTGGGATCGGCCTCTTCGACGGCGGCTCCACGCTGCTGCGCGGCCTGATGTGGCTCGCGATCGCGATCGCCGTGTTCCTGGTCGCGGCAGCGTTCGACTACCACTGGCTCAAGACGTTCGCCTGGCCGCTCTACTTCCTGCAGCTCGGCCTGCTTGCCCTGACGCTGGCGATCGGCAGCGGCGTGGGCGGCACCTCCCGTTGGGTCTCGGTCTTCGGTCTGCAGTTCCAGTTCAGCGAGATCGCGAAGGTCCTCATGATCATCGTGCTCGCGAACTACCTGGGCAGCCGGATGGGCCGGATGGGCTCGCTGTGGTCCATCGTCGGCGCGGGCGTCCTCGCCGGCCCGCCGTTCATCCTGGTCATGCTCCAGCCGGACCTGGGCACCGCACTCGTCTTCGGGGCGATCCTGGCCACCTGCGTGTTCATGTCGGGGGCGAGCCTGCGATGGCTCGGTGTCCTCGCCGGCGCCGCGGCGGCGGCGTTCCCGTTCGTCTGGACCTACATCCTGCAGGACTACCAGAAGGCCCGGCTGACGGCCTTCCTGAACCCAGGAGCCGACGTGCAGGGCGCGGGCTTCCAGCTGTTCCAGTCGCAGATCGCGGTAGGTCTCGGCGGCTGGTTCGGCGTCGGGCTCACGAACGGCCAGCAGAACGCCCAGGGCCTCCTGCCCGTGCAGGACACCGACTTCGTGTTCGCGATCCTGGCCGAGGAGCTGGGCTTCATCGGCGCGATGGTGGTCGTGCTGCTGTTCGTTGGCCTGCTCTGGCGCGTCCTCGTGACCGGCTGGCGCTCGAAGGATCCATTCGGGACGATCTTCGCCTGCGGCGTCGCGGCGTGGCTGCTCTTCCAGCTCGTGGTGAACGTGGGGATGGTCATCGGCATGATGCCGATCACCGGCATCCCGCTCCCGTTCATCAGCCATGGCGGCGCGTCGCTGATCAGCATCGCGATCGCCCTCGGCGTGCTCCAGAGCATCAACATCCGCCAGGGCCGCGCCGAGTGGTGATGGCGCTCTCCCTCGATTGACGCTCTGAGCGAGCTCGCCGTACAATCCCGCTTCCGCTTCGGGTAACCGCGGCGTCTTTTCCTGTCCAAACCGCAGCGGCATCCGCCGCGCGATCCGTAGTCACGCCCAGGGGTTCCATGTACGCAGTCATCGAGACCGGCGGGAAGCAGTACCGCGTCGAAGTCGGCACGGAGCTCGAGGTCGAGCTCCTCGAGGCCGCGCCCGGCGAGGCCGTGGCGTTCGACCGCGTCCTCCTCGTGGCTGACGGCGACGCCGCCTCGATCGGTCGACCGGTTGTCGCCAACGCCTCGGTTTCGGCCGAGATCGTTCGTCGCGACCGCGGCGAGAAGACGATCAGCTTCAAGTACCGGCCCAAGGCGCGACGGCGAGTCAAGAAGGGTCACCGGCAGGAGCTGTCCGTGATCCGGATCAGCGACATCGTGCTCGACGGCAAGAGCGCCGCCGGCGCGATGGCCAAGGCCGAGGAGGCGCGCAAGACGGAGCGCCAGCGCCTCGAAGATGCCGCTCGCAAGCAGGCCGAGCAGGACGCGGTGCTCGCCGCGAAGCTCGCGGCCGACAAGGCCAAGACCGACAAGCCCGCGACGAAGGTTTCCACCAAGGACGCCACCAAGGGCAAGGCCGAGGCAGCGAAGCCGGCCGCGAAGACGTCGGCGAAGACGTCGGGCCGAACGGCAAAGGCCGATACCACCGGGGCGGGGGACGCCAAGGCCAAGCCAAAGTCACGGCCAACGACCCGGGCCAAGGCGGCGGACGCCAAGGCCGCACCGAAGAAGACCCAGAAGTAACGCGGAGATCCATCGATGGCACACAAGAAGGCGGGCGGCTCCGTCAAGAACGGGCGCGACAGCGTCGGCCAGCGGCTGGGCATCAAGGCCGGTGACGGCCAGGCGGTGCAGGCCGGGGCGATCATCGTCCGGCAGCGCGGCATGACCTTCCTCGCCGGCCCGGGCACAGACCTCGGCGGCGACTACACGCTGTTCGCGACCACCGCCGGCACCGTCAAGTACGAGTTCGCAACCAAGTCCAAGAAGCGCGTCCGGGTCATCCCGGCAGAGACGGTCAAGGCGGCAAAGACGGCATGAAGCCAGACATCCATCCCAAGTATTTCGAAGCCAAGGTGCACTGCGGGTCCTGCGGACGGGAGTGGACCGTGGGCTCGACGCGCCCCGAGCTGCGCGTCGACGTCTGCGGCAACTGCCACCCGTTCTACACGGGCACCCAGAACATCATCGACACCGCCGGCCAGGTCGAGCGCTTCCAGAAGCGCCTGGAGCGCCAGGTCCGCGCCTAGATCCGCCACGACCCGATCTGTTGGGCTGCGAGGCGAGACGACGATGGCAGCGGCTTAGACTCCGGACATGGCGAGGTTCAACTACGGCGGCCAGGCCCTGATCGAGGGCGTCCTCATGCGCGGCCGAGACGCGATCGCGGTGGCCTTCCGCCACCCGGACGGCCACATCGTCTGGGCCTCCGAGTCGCTCGACAAGGGACCGCACGCCTGGCGCTACGCCAAGACGCCGTTCGTGCGCGGCCTGATCGTGCTGTACGAGACCCTGATCGTGGGGACGCGCTGGCTGGTCCGCAGCGCGAACATCCAGGCCAGCGCCGAGGGCATCGAGCTCGGCCGTGGGTCGGTCGCGATCATGCTCGGGCTGACCCTCATCGTGGGCATCGGCTTCTTCTTCCTGCTGCCGCTGTTCCTCGCGGCGCTGACGACGGCGAAGGCCGAGTCGGGCTGGGTCCAGCATCTGACGGAGGGCGGCATCCGCGTCGCCCTGTTCCTGGGCTACCTCGCGCTGATCGCCCGTGCGCCGGACATCCGGCGCGTGTTCGAGTACCACGGCGCGGAACACATGACGATCCACGCCCTCGAGGCGGGCGACCCCCTCACGACCGACGCGGTGCGCAAGTACCCGACCGCGCACCCCCGCTGCGGCACGGAGTTCCTCGTCGTCGTGATCCTGCTCTCGGTGCTGCTCTTCGGCTTCCTTGGCCGCGACAACCCGGTCGTGATGGTGGGCGGGCGACTGATCCTGATCCCGGTCATCGCCGCCGTGGGCTACGAGATCCTGCGGTTCGGCGCGAAGCACCGGTCCAACCCGCTGGTGCGCGCGATCATGGCCCCGGGCATCCTCGTCCAGATGATCACGACCAAGCGCCCGACCGACGACCAGATCGAGGTTGCCATCGTCTCGATGGAGCAGGCGCTCGAGGCGGACGGCGAGCAGGTCCCGAGCGGCTCGGAGCTGCCCGAGCGCGAACGACTCCCGGACCCGGCCGCCGCGGTCGCGTGAGGCGGCCGCCCGGCAACGCGCGACGCCCCGAACGGCCCCCGGGGATGAGCAGATGAGCACGGCCGCGAGCCTGGACACGCGTCTCGACGAGGTCGCCCGCCAGTACGACGACCTGAGCGCGGAGCTCGCCCTGCCCGAAACCTCGCGCGACGTCGAGGCGATCAAGCGCCTGGGGCGCGAGATCGCGCGCCTGGAGCCGGTCGTCGAGGCGTACCGCCAGCTGCGTCGGATCCGCGACGAGCTCGCCGGCGCCCACGCGCTCCGGGATGAGGCCAGCGACGACGAGATGCGGAGCCTGGTCCGCGAGGAGATCGATCGGCTGGAAGGGGAGGAGACGCGGCTCGTCGAGGAGCTGAAGGTGCTCCTGCTGCCGCGCGACCCGGCCGATGACGGCAACGTGATCGTCGAGATCCGGGCCGGGGCCGGCGGCGAGGAGGCCGCCCTGTTCGCCTCGGAGCTCCTGCGCATGTACCTCAGCTACGCGCGCAACCACGGCTGGCGGGCCGAGGTGATGAGCCTCAACGAGACCGGCATCAACGGCGTCAAGGAGGCGATCCTCGAGATCTCCGGCGACCGCGTGTACTCGCGCCTGAAGTTCGAGGGCGGGACCCACCGTGTCCAGCGCGTGCCGCAGACCGAGTCGTCCGGGCGCATCCACACCTCGACCGCCACCGTGGTGGTCATGCCCGAGGTCGAGGAGACCGAGATCGAGATCGACGAGGACAAGGACCTGCGCATCGACGTCAAGCG
>Ga0070696_100001543_pt1 | contig 15094 bp, 11 predicted proteins | sample KBSK1253metaG_FD_65474 | JGI IMG/M metagenome (GOLD analysis project Ga0070696, IMG submission 65474) | Corn, switchgrass and miscanthus rhizosphere microbial communities from Kellogg Biological Station, Michigan, USA - KBS K1-25-3 metaG | ecosystem: Host-associated > Plants > Roots >... | reverse complement strand
CGAGATGCAAGCCCTCGACATCACCGGCGACGCGTTCCATCCTGAGTGGAACTACACGATCAAGCCGCGCCAAAAGTAGCGGTTATTGTCCGAGGTGTCCTAAGCAGTGATGCCTTGCTTCGCTTGCGCCCGACCGGCAAAACAACACGATGTCCGCAGCAACCAAGACCGATCCCACCTCCCACCGCTTCGCCGAGCGCCTGCGCAAGGCCCTGCAGGGCGAAGTCCTGTTCGACCGCTTCAGCCGAGGGCGCTACTCCACCGACGCCTCGCACTACCAGGTCGAGCCCGTCGGTGTGGTGGTGCCCAGGTCGGACGAGGATGTGCGCGCGGCGCTGGAGATTGCCCGCGAGGAGGGCGTGGCGCTGCTGCCGCGCGGCGGCGGCACCTCGCAGTCGGGGCAGACGGTGGGGCGGGCGCTGGTGCTCGACTTCTCCAAGCACCTCAAGCGTATCCTGGCGCTCGATGCCGAGGCCCGCACCTGCATCGTCGAGCCGGGCATCGTGCTGGACGACCTGAACCGGCAGCTCAGGTCGACCGGGCTGTGGTTTCCGGTCGATGTCTCCACCGCCAGCCGCGCCACCATCGGCGGCATGGCGGGCAACAACTCGTGCGGCACGCGCTCGATCCGCTACGGCATCATGCGCGACAACGTGCTGGCCATCGACGCGATCCTGGCCGACGGGACGGCGGCGCGCTTCGCGGAAGTAGGGCACAACCTCGCCACAGGGTCCCCTCCCCCCTTGTGGGGGAGGGACAGGGTGGGGGGGAATCCCGAAGCTGACAGATCGGGAGTCCCCCCACCCCTGACCCCTCCCCACGAGGGGGAGGGGAATCCCGTCAACGCGCGCGATGACGTCGAGGCCAATATCGCCCTGTTCCGCGATCTCCTGGCCCTGGGCCGCCGCGAGGCGGAGCACATCGCGCACGCCTTCCCGGAGGTATCGCGGCGCGTCGGCGGCTACCTGATCGATGCGCTGGTGCCGGGCGCGGGGCCGGTCAACCTGGCCACGCTGCTGTGCGGCTCGGAGGGCACGCTGGCGCTCTCGCGCCGCATCGAATTGAAGCTCTCACCGCTGCCCAAGAACAAGGCGCTCGGCATCTGCCACTTCGCCACCTTCCGCAAGGCCATGGAGGCGACCCGGCACATCGTCAGGCTGGGGCCAGTGGCCGTGGAGGTGGTGGACCGCACCCTGATCGAGCTCGCCCGCGACATCGCCATGTTCCGCCCCGTGATGGAGGCGTACGTGCGCGGCCAGCCCGACGCGCTGCTGCTCGTGGAGTTCGCCGAGGACGACCAGGCCGAGAATGAGCGCCGGCTGGAGCGACTGGACGAGCTGATGGCCGATCTGGGCCACCCTGGCGCCGTGGTGAAGGTGTCGGACGCGGCGGGCCAGAAGGCGGTGTGGGAGGTGCGCGCCTCGGGCCTCAACATCATGATGTCGATGAAGTCTGAGGGAAAGCCCGTGTCCTTCATCGAGGACTGCGCGGTGCCCCTGGAGCATCTCGCCGACTACACCGAGCGCCTGAACGCCGTGTTCGAGAAGCACGGCACGCGCGGCACCTTCTATGCCCACGCCTCGGTGGGCTGCCTGCACGTGCGCCCCGTGCTGAACCTCAAGCTGGAGCAGGATGCCCGCACCATGCGCGCCATCGCCGAGGAGGCGTTCGACATGGTCCGCGCGTACAAGGGCTCGCACTCGGGCGAGCACGGCGACGGCCTGGTGCGCTCCGAGTTCCACGAGCGCATGTACGGGGCCAGGACGGTGCGCCTGTTCGAGGAGGTGAAGGACCGGCTCGACCCCGCCGGCGTTCTCAATCCCGGCAAGATCGTGCGTGCTCCCCGCATGAACGATCGTTCGTTGTTCCGCTTCAAGCCGGACTACCGCGTGCCCGAGATGAAGGCGGCGCTGGACTGGTCGGGCTACGTCGGCGCCGGCAGCGGGTTCCAGGGCGCCGTCGAGATGTGCAACAACAACGGCGAGTGCCGCAAGCAGGCGGCCGGCGTGATGTGCCCCTCGTTCCGCGTCACCGGCAACGAGCGCGACGTGACGCGTGGGCGCGCCAACTCGCTGCGTCTCGCCATCTCCGGCCAGCTGGGGCGGGATGCGCTCTCTTCCGACGACATGCTGGAGACGATGAAGCTCTGCGTCTCCTGCAAGGGCTGCCGCCGCGAGTGCCCCACCGGCGTCGACATGGCGAAGATGAAGATCGAGGTGCTGGCCGCCGCCAACGCCCGCCGCGGCCTCTCCCTGCGCGACCGGACGGTGGCTTATCTGCCGCGCTATGCCCCCTACGCCGCCCGCCTTGCCGCACTGCTGAACGCGCGCGATGCGGTTCCCGGTGCAGCATGGCTGTCGGAGCGGCTGATGGGGCTTGCAACGAGACGGCCGCTCCCGAGATGGAGGGCACGGCCTTTCCATTTGCCGCACGCGGATTCCCCTCCCCCTTGTGGGGAGGGGCCAGGGGTGGGGGGAACCACGACATCCGAAGCTCGGGCTTCCCCCCCACCCTGTCCCTCCCCCACAAGGGGGGAGGGGACGCCAAACGCCGGCGTCGTGCGGGAGGTGGCGCTGTTTCCTGATACCTTCAACCGCTACTTCGAGCCGGAGAATCTGGAGGCTGCCGTCGAGGTGCTCGGCCGGCTCGGCTACCGCGTCGGCGAGCTGCGCCCGCTCCCCGCCGACGGCGCGCGCCCCCTGTGTTGCGGGCGTACGTTCCTCTCCGCCGGCCTCGTGGAGGAGGCGCGGGCGGAGGCGCGGCGGCTGCTGGCCGCGGCCGGCCCGGCCCTGGCGCGGGGCGTGCCCGTCGTCGGGCTCGAGCCGTCCTGCCTGTTGACGCTCAGGGATGAGCTGCCGGCGATGCTGCCGGGGGCCGAGGCCGAGGCGCTCGCCTCCCGCGCCTTGCTGTTCGAGGAATTCCTCGCCGGCGAGGCCGCAGCGGGGCGCATCCCCCGGGCCATCGCGCAGCGGGATGGGCGGGTGTTGCTGCACGGTCATTGCCATCAGAAGGCGTTCGGAGCCATGGATGCGGTGCGGGGCGCCCTGGCCCTGGTCGAGGGGCTGCAGGTCGAGACCGTGGAGTCGAGCTGTTGCGGCATGGCCGGCGCCTTCGGCTATGGCGCGGAGACCTATGACGTCTCCCTGGCCATGGGGGAGCTGTCGCTGCTGCCGGCCGTGCGCGGCGCGGCGCCGGAGACCATCGTCGCGGCCGATGGCTTCTCCTGCCGGCACCAGATCGAGCACGGCACCGGCAGGCCGGCGCGGCACGTTGCCTCCATTCTGTGCAAGGCCATGTCGGATCGGGCCGATTGGCCGGGGCTATTGGCCCGGGGCGTTAGGCGGGGCGGGCACCGGCGGGATGCCGTGTCGCAGGGGGGGCCGGCTGTTTGACCGATGGACGCTGCGGCGGGCGGCGGGTTAGGGTCGGGGGCCGCCTGTCCGGCCAAAACGATCACTATTCTATTCCGTCGCCAACGCGCCTCGACAGACTTTCGATCGGGAGGGAAGAATGATGCGGGGAGAGGCCGACACCCGTGGGCCGGTGAAATCGCCGCTGGACTTTGCCGGCGGGCTGTTTCTGTTGGCTATCGCCGTGCTGGGATTCGGCGGGGCCTTCAACCTGCCGACTGGCACGCTGTCGGGCATCGGCTCCGGGCTCCTGCCCAAAACCCTGGCGGTGCTGGTTGGGGCGTTCGGGGTGCTGCTCATGGTGCAGGGGCTCCTGTTCGAAGGCGACCGCCTGGAGCGGTGGCACCTGCGTGGACCGGTGTTCGTGCTGGGCGCAGTGCTCGTCTTCGCCCTGCTGATCCGCGGCTCCACGGTGAACTTCGGCGGCGTTCTCGGCATTCCGCTGCTGGCAAGCGTCAAGCTGCCGGGGCTGGGGCTGATCGTGGCTGGTCCCCTCTCGGTGATCATCTCGTCGTTCGCCGACAAGGACACCAAGCTGGGGGAAATTGCGGTCTTCTCGATCCTGATGACCGTGCTGTGCGGGCTTCTCTTCAAGGAGATGCTTAGCCTGCCCATACCTTTCGATCCGGCCGGCCTCATCCCCGCGCCGGTCGACGACGCCTACGTGGGCATGAAGTCGGCGATCGGGCACGCGCTCGCCGGGTTCAAGAACCTGCTGCCTCGCTGAGGGACGCACGCGGTCATGGATTTCATTTCCAGCCTGCTCGGCAACCTGGCGCTGGGTATGAGCGTCGCGCTCTCCCTCAAGAACGTCGCCCTCTGCTTCGTGGGCTGCATGATCGGCACCCTGGTCGGGGTGCTGCCGGGCGTCGGCCCCATCGCCACCATCACCATGCTGCTGCCGATCACCTTCGGGATCGACCCGATCGGCGCGCTCATCATGCTGGCCGGCATCTACTACGGCGCCCAGTACGGCGGGTCGACCACGGCCATCCTTGTCAACATCCCCGGCGAGGCCACCTCGGTGGTCACCACGCTCGACGGCCACCAGATGGCCAAGCAGGGCCGTGCCGGCGTCGCGCTCGGCATCGCCGCCATCGGCTCGTTCATTGCCGGCTGCGTGTCGACCGTCATCATCGCCGCGCTGGCGACGCCGCTCACGTCGATGGCGCTGCTGTTCGGCCCGGCCGACTACTTCTCGCTGATGGTGCTGGGCCTCATGTTCGCCGTCGTGCTGGCGCGCGGGTCGGTGGCGAAGGCCGTGGCCATCATCCTGGTCGGCATCCTCCTCTCCACCGTCGGCACCGACCTGGAGAGCGGCGAGGAGCGCCTCACGTTCGGGTGGACCGAGATCTCCGACGGCCTCGACGTGGCCGTGATCGCCATGGGCATGTTCGGCTTTGCCGAGATCCTGCGCAACCTGGAGATCACCCAGGCGCGCGACGTGGTGCACGCCGCGATCGGCAACCTGTTGCCCAATCGCAAGGACTTCAAGGATTCGGCGGCGCCGATCGCCCGTGGCACCTTCCTCGGCGCGCTCCTGGGCCTGCTGCCGGGGAACGGCGCGGTGCTCGGGCCGTTCGCCTCCTACACGCTGGAGAAGAAGCTCGCCAAGGACCCCTCGCGTTTCGGGCGTGGCGCCATCGAGGGCGTGGCGGGGCCGGAATCGGCCAACAATGCCGGCGCGCAGACCGCGTTCATCCCGCTGCTCACGCTGGGCATCCCACCCAATGCCGTGATGGCCCTGATGGTGGGCGCCATGACCATCCACGGCATCGTGCCGGGGCCGCAGATCATGACCAAGCAGCCCAACCTGTTCTGGGGCATGATCGCCTCGATGTGGATCGGCAACCTGATGTTGCTCGTCATCAACCTGCCGCTGATCGGGCTGTGGGTGCGCTTCCTCAAGGTGCCCTACCGGCTGATGTTCCCCTCCATCATCCTGCTGTGCTGCATCGGCATCTACTCGGTCAACAACTCGCCGACCGACGTGGTGATGACGGCGGGCTTCGGCCTGTTCGGCTACGCCCTCATCAAGTACGGGTTCGAGCCGGCGCCGCTGCTGCTCGCCTTCGTGCTCGGCCGCCTGATGGAGGAGAAGCTGCGCCAGGCGCTGGTGATCTCGCGGGGCAGCTTCTGGACCTTCGTTGATCGCCCGCTGAGCGGGGGCCTGCTGGCCCTGTCTCTGGTGCTGGTGATCATCGCCATCCTGCCCAGCATCCGCAAGGGCCGCGAGGAGGTCTTCGCCGACGCGGATTGACTTCCTCACCTGTCATCCCCGACGGAGCGATGCGAGCGGTACGCGAGCAACGCTCCGAGCGGGGACCTTGTGAGGCGTTCGACTCGTTCGATGAGGTCCCGGATAGCCTCGCTTCGGCTCGGCTTCCGGGATGACGGGTGACTACGCTACAGGCGTCTTGGCGATGGTGTCAGACCCGGAGGGTCTGACGCCTTCCTCCTTCACCGCATAGGTATGCTCCGGGCCGGGGAAGGTACGCGCACGCACCTCCGTCGCGTAGGCCTGGATGGCGCCGCGGATCGCCTCGCCCACCTTGCCGAACTCCTTGACGAACTTCGGCACGCGGGGCGACAGCCCCAGCATGTCCTCCATCACCAGGATCTGGCCGTCGCAGCCGGCGCTGGCGCCGATGCCGATGGTGGGGATGGGGATGGCGGCCGTGATCTTGCGGGCCAGCTCCTCGGCCATGGCCTCCAGCACGATGGCAAAGGCGCCGGCCTCGGCCACCGCCTTGGCGTCGGCCTCTATTGCCGCCCACTCGTCGCGCGCGCGCCCCTGGGTCTTGAAGCCGCCCAGCACATTGATCGACTGCGGGGTGAGGCCGATGTGCCCCATCACCGGGATGCCGCGCTCAGTGAGGAAGCGGATGGTGTCGGCCATGCGGCGTCCGCCCTCCAGCTTGATGGCGCCGCAGCCCGTCTCCTTCATGACGTGGGCGGCGTTGCGGAAGGCCTGCGCCGGGCTCTCCTCGTAGGAGCCGAACGGCATATCCACCACGACGAGCGCGCGCCGCGCCCCGCGCACCACGGCGCGGCCGTGCATGACCATCAATTCGAGGGGCACCGGCACGGTCGATTCGTAGCCGTGCATCACCATGCCGAGGCTGTCGCCGACCAGCAGGAAATCCACAAACGGGTCGGCGATGGCCGCGGTGTGGGCGTGATAGGAGGTGAGCGAGACGATGGGCTCGCCGCCCTTGCGGGCGGCGATCTCGGGCGTGGTGATGCGCTTGCGCGGGATCGGGGTTTCTGCGGCCATCGGGGGCTCCTCGGCGATGTCGGAGTGGCCCTCGGGGGAGGCGAGGCCACCTTCTGGCAGCCACACTTAGACATTCCGCGCGCGCCGGCAAGGGTCCGGCACGGCGGCGGCAGGCCGGATTGACGCCCGCGGTGGGCGGCCCCGCTATCCGCCGCCGGGCTCCTGCAGGTGCCGCGCCAGCCAGCGGGCGGCGCGCAGGAGGCGGCCGTCGTCGCCGCGGCGGCCGATCAGCTGCACGCCCATCGGCATGCCGTCGGCCTCCAGCAGCGGCAGGGTGACGGCGGGCGTGCCGAGCCAGGTCCAGAACGCGCAGAACGCCGGATTGCCGGTGGTGCCGAGGTCCTTCGGCGCGGGGCCGGGGGCGGCGGGCGTGAGGATGAAGCCGTAGTCGACGAGCACCTCCTCGACCGTCGTATAGGAGCGCTCGCGCGAGGCCAGGGCGGCGCAGTAGTCGACGCCGGGGATGCGCCGGCCCTGCTCGATGCGTGCGGCCAGGCCCTTGCTGATCAGCTCCGGCGCGCGGTCGAGCAGTGCGCCGTAGTGCGTGGCCATCTCCACGTCCTGCACCGTCCTGGCGGCGGCGAGGCCGGCCTCGGTGCTGTGGTCGAGGTTGACCTCCTGCACCTGGGAGCCCAGCGCCTCCACCAGCTCGCCGAAAGCCTCGTGGGTGGCGGCCTCCGCCTGCCCCCAGGCGCTCGTCTTGACAAAGGCCAGCAGCGGCGCCAGCGGGAACTCCTCGGCGGCCGTGGGGAGCAGGCGCGGCCGGCTGGTGGCGAGGCTCGCCGGGTCGCGCTCGTCGTGGCCCTGCAGGGCGTCGGCCACGAGGGCCACGTCCTCCACCGAGCGCCCGAACACGCCGATCGTGTCGAGGGTAGGCGCCTGGGGCAGCACGCCGTGGCGCGGGATGAGGCCGAAGCTGGGCTTGAAGCCGTAGACCCCGCAGAAGGCCGCGGGGCGGATCACCGAGCCGCCCGTCTGGGTGCCGACGGCCGCTGGCACCATGCCCGCCGCCACGGCCGCGGCCGAGCCGGAGGAGGAGCCGCCGGGCGTGTGCTCGGGATTGCGCGGGTTGCGCGTCGGCGCCGGCGTCATGTTGGCAAGCTCGGTGGTCACCGTCTTGCCGAGGACGATACCGCCGGCGCGGCGCAGTGCGGTGACGCAGCCGGCGTCGTGGTAGGGGCGGCGGCCCTTGAAGATGGGGCTGCCGTGCTCCGTCGGCAGGTCGGCGGTGTCGATGATGTCCTTGATCCCAACGGGCAGGCCTGCGAGCGGCCCCACACCCTTTCCGTCCCGGCGCGCGGCATCGGCGGCCCTCGCCTGCTCAAGCGCGCGGTCGCGGTCGAGGAAGGCCCAGGCCTCGATCTGAGGCTCGAGCGCGGCGATGCGGTCGAGGCAGGCGGCAACCAGCTGCTCGCTGGTGACCTCCCCCGACGCGATCTTGGCGCAGGCCTCGACGGCTGTCAGCGCTGTGAGATCCATGGCGGCCACGCCGGTCAGCTCATGCCCTGCAGCACACCGGCCAGGATCATGGTGAACGACAGGGCGACCATGGATGTCAGGAGCACCGCTACGTAGGGCTCAAGCTCCGTGCCCACGAAGCGGTGCGTGCGCCCGCCGCGGGGCAGGAGCGCCCAGAACAGGAGTATGGTCGCTGCGAGCACGACCAAGCCCATGACCTCAAGCGCGAACATGCGTTCTCACAGCTCCTATCGGTAGATGTAGTTCGGCAGCCACAGGCCGATCTGCGGGAAGGTGTAGAGCATGACCATGGAGATGATGACAATGATCATGTAGGGCATCACGCCACGGAAGATGTCGTTGATGTTGACCCAGCTGGGTGCGACGCCCTTGAGATAGAAGGGCGCCATGGCCACCGGCGGCGACAGGAACGACGTTTGGATGTTGAGCGCCACCAGGAGACCGAAGAACAGCGGATCGATATTGAAGAGCTTCAGCAGCGGCAGGAAGATCGGCATGAAGATGACGATGATCTCGGTCCACTCCAGCGGCCAGCCCAGGATGAAGATGATGATCTGGGCGAGGATCATGAAGCCGGTGGGCGACAGGTTCATCGCCAGCACGAACCTCTCGATCGGCTCATGGCCGCCCAAATAGGCGAACACCGCCGAGAACGTGAACGACCCGATGAACAGCCAGCACACCATGGCCGTGGTGCGCGCGGTGAGGAACACGGATTCCTTGAGTTGCGGCAGCCTGAAGGTGTTGCGGGGCAGCATGATGAGGATGATCAGGGCGGTCAGCGCCAGCACAGCAACCAGCACCCCTCGCGGCGGATTCGTGCCGGGTGCAAGCCACCAGCCGATGAGAAATACGATCAGGACGCCGTAGATGCTCATGGCGACGACGCGCCAGCGCTGGGAGTAGTCCGCCCCGTAGCCGGCGGCCAGGAGAAGGGCGCCGAGCGAGCCCATGGCGGCCGCTTCCGAGGGCGTCGCCAGCCCGAACATGATCGAGCCGAGGGCCGCGCCGATCAGCCCGGCAAGCGGCAGGAACGATGTGACGAGCGCGGTGGCGATCTGAGTATAGGAGACGTTGCGTTCCTCCGGGGGCAGCCGCGGCGCCAGCTTCGGGTTCAGGAGAGCCATGATGCCCGTATAAAGCGCATACAGGCCGGCCAGCATGAGGCCTGGGAAGAACGCGCCTGCGTAGAGCTTTACAACCGAGACGCCTGCCGTGGCGCCGTACAGGATCAGCATGACGCTGGGCGGAATGAGAATGCCGAGGCACCCTCCCGCGCATACGGCCCCGGCGGCGATCTTCACGTCGTAGCCCGCGCGCAACATGGCCGGGAAGGCGAGCAGGCCCATGAGCGTGACGCACGCGCCGACGATACCGGTGGCGGTGGCGAAGATGGCGCAGGTGGCGATGGTGGCGAGCGCCAGGGAGGCCGGAATCGGCCCTGCGGCGAGCTGCAAGGAGCGGAACAGCCGGTCGAGGATGTTGGCGCGCTCGATGATGTAGCCCATGAAGACGAACAACGGGATCGAGATCAGCACGTCGTTCGTCATGACGGAATAGGAGCGCTGGACGAGCAGCGAGAAGATCAGGTCGCCCATCGCGAAGTAGCCGAAGAAGACACCGAGCGCCATCAGGGTGAAGGCGATCGGAAACCCGAACATGATGAAGACAACGAACAGCGCCAGCATCAGCACGCCGAGTTCGGGATTGCCCAGGCCAAACATCAAATGTCTCCCTTCCGCATGCCCGCCTCTTCGGCGCGCGATACCTCGGCGGCCTTCCTCTGCTCGGCCTCACTGAGCATGACCTTCTCCAGCTCCTCCACGTCGTGGAGCCGGGCGGGCCACTCGCCGGTCCGTATGCACTTGATGCAGCGGATCACCTCGACGATGCCCTGCAGAACCATCAGGCCGCCGACGATGGGGATGAGCCATTTGAACGGCCACACGATGGGCCCGTTCGGGCTGGCCGAGGAGTGCTCGTTCATGCCGCGCGACAGCTCGGCGAAGTTGTAGCCCGCGTAGATGAAGGCGAGCATGCCCGGGAAGAAGAAGAGGACGTAGAGGAGCATGTCCATCAGCGCCTGCCGGCGCGCAGACCAGGCGCGATAGAGGAAATCGCCGCGCACGTGGCCGTTGCGCGAGAGCGTGTAGGCGCCGGCCATCATGAACAGTGCACCGTAGAGAATGTAGCTGGTGTCGAACGCCCAGTCGGTCGGCGCCCCGAACATGTAGCGCGCGAACACCTCGTAACTGGTTGAGAAGGTCAGAAGGAGAATCGCCCAGCCAAAGGTCTTGCCGACGGCGGCGCTCAGGGCGTCGACCCCGTAGAGCAGGCGATCGCTGACCGCACCGCCGGCTGATCTGCGCAGGGCGTCGCGCAGCTCGAACCAGAACATGACGACGACGATCGGTACGGCGGCCAGAAAGGCATAGAGGGGCAGCTGTTTGGGCCCGCCGATCAGGTCAAACAGGTACTGTGGATATGGCATGTGCGTGGGGTGTCCGGCCGAGGCTGTGGCGCGAGGGAGGACCGCCGCGGAGCGCGTCCGCGGCGGCCGGCGTTGCGATCAGCCGAAGAAGTGCTTGTACGCCGCCTCGTTCTGGGCCGTGGTCAGGTTGTTGAGGGCGAAGTAGGGCGCCACCCGTTTGACCCAGGCCTTCTGCGACTCAAGGACCTTCACGAAGAACGCGTCCTTGTTGGCGGCGATGATCGCGTCCCAGGCCTTGAGCTGAGCCTGGAGCACCGAGTCGGGCGTCGTGACGATGTTGACGCCACGAGCCTTGATGGCCTCCAGGTCCTTCGAGTAGCGGTCATGTGCCAGGGCGAACTGATCCGCCGTTGCGGCGAAGGCGGCATTGCGGATGATGGCCTTGAGCTCGGAGGGAAGCGCGTTGAACTTGGCCTTGTTGAAGCTGACCTCCAGGCACTCGCCGAACTGGTGATGGCTGCGCAGCATGAAGTACTTCGCCACGTCCGGGAAGCCGAGGATCAGGTCGGAGGACGGGTTGTTGAACTCCGCGCCGTCGATCAGTCCGCGGTCGATGGCCGGCACGATCTCGCCGCCGGGCAGGATCGTGACTGCCGCTCCCATCTCCTTGAACAGGTCCGCAGACAATCCGACGGTGCGGAACTTCATGCCCTTGAAGTCGTCGGCGCTCTTGATCTCTCTCTTGTACCACCCGAGCGGCTGGTTGGGCATCGGGAAGTACACGAAGCCGACGGCATTGATCTTCAGGATGTCGTTGACCAGCTCGTTATAGAGCGCCTCGCCGCCGCCGTAGTAGAACCATGCGAGCTGGCTGTGGGCATCCCAGCCGAACGACGGCGGGGTGCCGAATAGCGAGGCCGCCTTGTTCTTGCCGTACCAGTAGGCGGTGACGCCGTGGCCGCCGTCCAGTACGCCGGAATGGATGGCATCCTGCAGCTGGAAGGCGGGGACGACCGCGCCGGCGGCGAGCACGTCGAGCTTCAGGCGGCCGCCCGACATGTCGTTCACCTTCTTGGCGTAGTCGACCGCGTACTCGTGGAAGATGTCCTTGGTCGGCCAGGTGGACTGGAATTTCCAGGTGACCGTCTGAGCGCGACTCACCTGCGGCATCGCGACGGTGCCGACCGCCGCAGTGCCGGCGGCCACGGCGCCGGCCTTCAGGAATTTGCGGCGCGTGACGGTGCTCTCTGTTTTGCTCATCGCTTTTCTCCTCTTGAGTCGCTTCCTCAAACCCTTTTGGCGGGACGCACATCGGACGCCCGTTCAGATGTGGCATACCACGCCCTGCGTTGACAAGAAAACGGGCCATAGAGCGGTTCATGTTGTCACGGGTATCCGACGGACTTGCAGGCCGGGTGGCATTCGCAGGCCGGCTTCGCGCAGCCGACCGATGCTCCCGCACGAGCATGGACGACGCCGGTGGACCCCCTATTCCGGCGATCGATGGATCGAGGGAGCGGCAGGACTGAAGGCCTGCGTGCGATGCGGCAAGCCAGACTTTTGGCTATGGGCGCGCCCCGGGCGCGCCCCGGCGCCGGCCTGCGGCCCCGTCCTGGCCGCGTCCGACCGCGGCAGCGGGGACATTGACGAGGCGGCGCGGAGTGTGCCTCACATGCGGTGATCCTCGATCGGTGCCGGGGCGGGGATCGATGCCTGCCGGCAGGCCGTATATCGGCCGCCGGCAAAGCGCGGGTGCCAGGACCGTCCCACCGACCGACCGAAGACATCCCAACAACCAGCACAAGACCGGGGAAACGCCATGCTGCAACTCGTCTCCGCCCTCGATCGCCTGGGAACCGAGTCCGCTTTCGAGGTGCTGGCCCGCGCCGATGCGCTGCAGCGCCAGGGCAAGTCGATCGTCAACCTCGGCATCGGCCAGCCAGACTTCAAAACCCCGGCCCACATCGTCGAGGCGGCGATCAAGGCGCTGCGCGATGGGCACCACGGCTATACCCCGGCCCAGGGCATCGTGCCGCTGCGCGAAGCCGTCTCCCGCGACCTCAAGCGCCGCCATGGCGTCGAGGTGCACCCCGATACGGTCGTCATCTGGCCGGGCGGGAAGCCTACCATGTTCTTCTCGATCTTGATCCTCGGCCAGCCCGGCGCCGAGATCCTCTATCCCGACCCCGGTTTTCCCATCTACCGCTCGATGATCGAGTATTCCGGCGCCAAGCCGGTGCCGATCGTGCAGAACGAGGCCAACGAGTTCAGCTTTACCGCCGACCAGGTGCTTTCGCTCATCACACCCCGAACCAGCCTCGTCATCCTGAACAGCCCCGGCAACCCGTGCGGCGGCGCAGCCAGGAAGGCCGAGATCGAGAAGCTCATTGCCGGCCTGGAGCGACACCCCCGTGTCGCCATCCTGTCGGACGAGATCTACGGCCAGATGCTCTACGGCGGGCGCGAGCACGTGAGCTTCCTGCGCTACCCCCAAATCAGGGACCGCCTCATCATGCTCGACGGCTGGTCCAAGACCTACGCCATGACAGGATGGCGGCTTGGCTACTCGGTGTGGCCGAAGGCGCTGGTGGAGAAGGTCGTGCGGCTGGCGGTCAACTGCCATTCCTGCGTCAACGCGCCCACGCAATATGCAGGCATTGCCGCTTTGGACGGCCCGCAGGACGACGTGCACAAGATGGTGGCAGCCTTCGACGAGCGCCGGCGCACCATCGTGCCGCTCCTGAACCAGCTGCCGGGCTTCACCTGCGTCGATCCGGGCGGGGCGTTCTACGTCTTTCCCAACATCACCGGGACCGGCATGGACGCGCGAACCCTGCAGAACCGGATGCTCGAGGAGGCGGGCGTGGCAACCGTCGCCGGCACCAGCTTCGGCATCCACGGCGAGGGCTATATCCGCTTCTCTTACGCCAACTCCGTCGATAACATCCGCGAAGCCATCAAGCGCATCGGCGCGCTGCTGCGGGATTAGCAGCGTCATCCCGGACGGAGCGATGCCAGCCGAAGGCGAGCATCGCTCCGGTCCGGGACCTCGTGAGGCGATCTGCGACGGTTGCGCCCGCCCCACGAGGTCCCGGATAGTCTCGGCCTGCGGCCTCGGCTTCCGGGATGACGGGGGGAGGGGTGGGCTGGAAAGTGCGAGGCCACCTATGAGGATCGACGCCGTTGAAGTGACCCTGTTCGAGTGGGACAACATCCCGCCGACAAGGTATTCGCAGGGTGCACAGATCACCTCGGGCAAGAGTAACCTGGGGCTCGTGCGCATCAGCACCGACGCGGGCCTGGAGGGGCACGCCTTCCTGGGCTCCGCGTACTACCCCGCCGACATGGACGCGGGCGCCCTCATCAGGTTCCTGAAACCCGTCCTGATGGGGCGCGACCCGCGGGCGCGGGAGGACCTGCACGCCGACATGCGGGCGCGCCAGCGCGTGGCGGGCCTGCGCACCATCGGCGCCTGCGACACTGCACTGTGGGACATCGCCGCCAAGGCAGCGGGCGTGCCGCTCTATCGGCTGCTCGGCAGCGAGCGCTCCGCCATTCCCGCCTATGCGTCCAGCCAGATCCTGGGCAGCCGCGAGGAGTACGCGGGCCAGGCGGCGCAGTTCAAATCGCATGGCTGGATGGCCTACAAGATCCACCCGCCGCAGAACCCGCCCGACGATATCCGGGCCTGCGAAGCGGTGCGCCGCGCGGTGGGCGAGGACTATCCGCTGATGCTCGACGCCACCTGGAGCTACAGCTACGACGAGGCGCTCCGCGTGGGGCGCGCCATCGAGCGGCTCGGCTTTCTCTGGTATGAGGACCCGCTCAACGAGGAGGACATCTACGCCTACGTCAAGCTCAAGCAGAAGCTCGACATCCCCATCATGGCCACCGAGTATCCGAGCGGCGATCTCGGCAGCTACGCCATCTGGCTGATGGAGCGGGCCACCGACTACCTGCGCGGCGATATTCCCTTGAAGGGCGGCCTCACCACCATGCTCAAGACCGCGCATCTGGCCGAGGCATTCCAGATGAATTACGAGGTCCACCACGGCGGCAACTCGCTCAACAACATGGCGCAGCTGCATTTCGCCTGCGCCATTGCCAACACCACCTATTTCGAGGTGCTGCTGCCGCACGAGGCCCACAAGTACGGCGTGCTGAATGATATCCAGATCGGCCGCGACGGCCTCGCCCACTGCCCGCAGCTGCCGGGCATCGGCGCCCAGATCGACTTCGATCTGATCAAGAAGAAGCAGCTCGCGCTGCTGACGTGACAGGTGTCAGACCCTCCGGGTCTGACACGAAACGAGCGGATTCCCCTCCCCCTTGTGGGGAGGGGATAGGGGTGGGGGGAATCCCGATATTCCAGGTCTGGGATTGTCCGACCGGGTTGATCCCTGACACTTTGGACCGGGCTGATGCCTGACAGTATTCGCTCATTGTTCCACTGTCACCGGCGCTTCCGAAGCGACGCGGAGCCGCGCACGCGGCGGA
>Ga0070696_100001542_pt1 | contig 15103 bp, 16 predicted proteins | sample KBSK1253metaG_FD_65474 | JGI IMG/M metagenome (GOLD analysis project Ga0070696, IMG submission 65474) | Corn, switchgrass and miscanthus rhizosphere microbial communities from Kellogg Biological Station, Michigan, USA - KBS K1-25-3 metaG | ecosystem: Host-associated > Plants > Roots >... | reverse complement strand
CGCCGGCTCCTTCTGCGGCAGCCCGGCCTTCATCGGAAAGTCGGTGCGCGGAAGAAAGACGGTCGATCGGTAATCGGTCTTGGTGTCGGGGGCGTCAGCCATGGAAGCGCGGCCTTAGCGGGGCGATAAGAGATTGCAAACTGACGCGGAGCGTCACCCCGGACTTGATCCGGGGCCTGCCTTTTCTCGGTGAAGCAGAGGCGGATCCCGGCTCGAAGCCGGGATGACGACTATTCGATTGCGAGAAGCTTTCGAGCTTGGGCCTCGTCGTCCTTCATCTGAGCGACAAGATCGGCGACATCACCGAACTTCCTCTCCTCGCGGATGAAGGCGTGCAGCGCGACCTCGATCTTGCGGCCGTAGAGGTCGCCGTCGAAGCCGAACAGATGCGCTTCGAGCAGTTCCTGGGGCGGCGCGAAGGTCGGGCGGACCCCGAGGCTGGCGACGCCGGGACGCTCGCTGCCCCCATTTGGTCCATTGGCGTCGAGCGTCACGCGCACCGCATAAATGCCGTACTTCGGCCGCTGGTAGTCGCCGAGCTCGAGGTTGGCGGTCGGATAGCCGAGCTCACGGCCGCGCGCGTCGCCGCGCTGGACCACGCCCTCGATCGCATAGTCGCGGCTCAGGAGCTTGGTCGCGGTCGCCGTGTCGCCTGCCTCCAGCGCCTCGCGGATCCGGCCCGACGATATGCGCTCGCCACCGAGCAGGACCGGGGCGACCGCTTCGGCGACAATGCCATGTTGCTCGCCGAGCTCGCGCAGCATCGCGACATTCCCCTTGCGGCCACGGCCGAAGGTGAAGTCGTCGCCGGTGACCACGCCCATCGCACCGATCTGTTTCGCCAGAATCTCTCCGACGAAATCCTCGGCGGTCGTGGTGGCGAGGGCTTGATCGAACTGGAACACCAGCATCGCGTCTGCTCCGGCATGGGCGAACAGATGCTCGCGCTGGTCGAGCGTGGTCAGCCGGAACGGCGGAACGTCGGGCTTGAAGAACTTGACCGGGTGCGGGTCGAAGGTCGCGACGATCACCGGGCGCCGCTCGTGAAAACCGCGGGCGATCGCCCGCCCGATCACCGCCTGGTGGCCGAGATGGAAGCCGTCGAAATTGCCGAGGGCGACGATGGCCCCCTTGAGATGGTCGGGGACGCCGCCGGCGAGGGTCAGCCGCTGCATTGATCGCGGCTGTAACCAGTGGAGGGCGTGGCAGACAAGCCGCTTGCCAGCCTTTGTTTCCTGTTCAAGAGTGGCGCACATCGGAAAGGGGTTGGGATGTTGCCTTACTTGCTGCTGACGCTCGCCGCTGCCGTCGCCACCCCGACTAGCGACGCGCAGGCCAGCCCGACGTCCAACTTGCCCAATCCGCCCCGCCGCCTCGAGGCGTTGAGCGGTCGCTGTGAGCATTTCGAATTCGCCGGAGCGGACCAAACGGCGCATTGCCGGGCACTGCTGACAAGCATGTACTATGCTCGGGGCAGGTCGATGCAATTCTGGACCGAAGATCCCAAGCGGGCGATCAGCTTTTTCGGAATTCCACAGGCTTCGGGTCACGGGACGAGGCTCAGCCTCGAGATGATCACGGTCGTAGAGGGAGCCGGCGATGAGCCGACCACCCGCAAGGCGCGAGCGAGCGGCAGCTGCCAGATCGGCGACGCGGCTGCCGGTCCGGCCCGCGTGACATGCGAGGCGGTAGTTGACGGGGAGGCCTACAAGGGGACCTTCCTGACCGATGGGAATCCGCCCAAGGGCAGTGATTTCCCGAAATAACGGCGAGCGGGAGGGACAAGTGCGTACCGTACGAACCATGGCGATGCTGGCGCTGTGCGCCGGAGTTGCCGCGCCGTTGCCGGCGGCAGCGCAGCAGGGCATCGCCCCGGGCACCGTCATTGGGATGTTAAGCGGAACTTGCAGCGCGCTGATTGTTGGCGGGGAGGACCGCACCGCCGAGTGCAAGTCGACGACGATCAACAACGCCTACAAGACCGGCAATAGCTCCTTCATGTTCGTGATGGGGGATGCCATCGTCAGCTTCTTCGGCCGCGACACCGCTGCGGTCGGCGACCAGGCGGTGATCCACCTGACGCGAGTGTTCGTGAACAACGGCGGGAAGGTCGACGAGCGGCAGTCGTCGGACGTTTCGGGAACCTGTACCTACACCAACCCCAACAAGGGCCCGGTGCGGATCAACTGCGAGGCGAATGGGACCAAGGGGAAATTCCGCGCCGTGTTCACCTCGGACGGGAAGCCGCCGGAATATCTCGAGCTCTGACCCGATCCGCCGTCCCGCGGCCGACCCGCGTCAGCGGTTCGGCAGCCGGCTCCGCAGCAACCGCCACTCGTGCCAGGCGAGCGCCATGACGATGAGGTCGAGCAGGCTGAGCACGATCAGTCCCGGATCGCGGACATGGGCGAAGCGGTAGAGCTGGTAGGCGATGAACAGGCCGAGCACCGCCAGGGTCGCGGGATAGGCCCAATGCTTCTCGCGCAGGAGGCCGACGACGAGCGCCAGGTTCACCGCGCCGTGGCTGAGCAGATAGAAGGTGTAATAATGGTGCTCCGACGGAAAGACGCGGACCGCCCAGTCGCTGCTTCCGAAGCGGTAGAGCAGACGGGCGATCGAGTCGGTGCTGAACAAGGCGAGCGCGGCTCCGCCGGCGAGCTCGGCCGCGGCGTGAGCGCCCTTGGCCAGGACGCTCAGCTGGAAAAGCCGGTGGATGCGCCGTTCCTGCATAGCTGCGGCCTAGGCGCACCGGCGCGGCCCGCGGTCAAGCGCCGAGCTTGACTCGGGCGGGGGGCAATCCTATCTCCTTTTCATCCCGATCCACCGGTTTCCGGCGGCGCATTCGTGCGCGCGTCGGTTTTTCGCTTAGGAACGGGACTTTCAAGCGACGAGATGGGGCGGTTGGCGCCCTGTGGAGCTGAAGAAGGGTAACGAATGGCTCGTATCGCCGGGGTCAATATCCCCACCAACAAGCGCGTGGAAATCGCGCTGACCTACATCCACGGAATCGGCCGCACCACGGCCAAGGGCATTGTCGCCAAGCTCGGCATCGCGCCCGAGAAGCGGGTCCAGGACCTCACCGACCAGGAGGTGCTGCACATCCGCGAGGCGATCGATAAGGACCATCAGGTCGAAGGCGACCTCCGTCGCGAGACCGCAATGAACATCAAGCGGCTGATGGACCTCGCCTGCTACCGCGGCTTGCGTCACCGCAAGGGCCTGCCGGTCCGCGGCCAACGCACGCATACCAACGCGCGCACTCGCAAGGGCAAGGCCCGGCCGATCGCAGGGAAGAAAAAGTAAGCGAGTGATCGTCCGGGGGACGTTCGCGAGACACTTTTCCGCCGGATGGCGTGCTGAAAAAGCGCACACCGGCCAACGGATTTAGGAACGAGTAGACATGGCTCAAGCACCGCAGCGCCTTCGCCGGAGAGAGCGCAAGAACATCACCGCCGGCGTCGCCCACGTGAACGCCAGCTTCAACAATACGATGATCACCATCACCGACGCACAGGGCAACGCGATTGCCTGGTCGAGCGCCGGGATGATGGGCTTCAAGGGCAGCCGCAAGTCGACTCCCTACGCGGCGCAGGTCGCCGCGGAGGACGCTGGGCGCAAAGCCGCCGAGCATGGCGTGCGCACGCTCGAAGTCGAAGTGAAGGGCCCAGGCTCGGGCCGCGAAAGCGCTCTTCGGGCGCTGCAGGCGGTCGGCTTCACCATCACCTCGATCCGCGACGTGACCCCGATCCCGCACAACGGGGTCCGGCCGTCGAAGCGCCGGAGAGTCTAAGGGTTTCGCGGGATTCCCCCCCTCCGGGGGATGACGTGAGAAGAATTTGAAATCAGGGGTTTAGGCCCCCAACTGCCAAGGGAACAACATGGCCGTCAACGCAAAGAACTGGCAGGAACTGAAGAAGCCCAACGCCCTCGAGAAGAAGGTCGGCGGGGGCGACAGCCGCCGCCGCGCGGTGTTCGTCGCCGAGCCGCTCGAGCGAGGCTTCGGCATGACGCTCGGCAACTCGCTCCGCCGGGTGCTGTTGTCGTCGCTCCAGGGCGCCGCCGTCACCTCGATCAAGATCGACGGCGTGCTGCACGAGTTTTCGAGCCTCGCGGGCGTCCGCGAGGACGTGACCGACATCGTCCTCAACGTGAAGCAGATCGCGCTGAAGATGGAAGGCGAGGGGCCCAAGCGGCTGCACCTCTCCGCCACCGGCCCGGCCGACGTCACCGCGGGGATGATTGCCGCCACAGGCGACATCGAGGTCACCAACCCCGATCTCCTCATCTGCCACCTCGACGAAGGCGCGACGCTCAACATGGAGCTGACGGTCGACATCGGCAAAGGCTATCAGCCGAGCCAGGCCAACCGCCCGGCCGACGCGCCGATCGGCCTGATCCCGGTCGACGCGCTGTACAGCCCGGTGCGCCAGGTCGCCTATAAGGTCGAGAACACCCGCGTCGGGCAGGAGCTCGATTACGACAAGCTGACGCTGACCATCGAGACCGACGGCACGGTCGCGCCCGAGGACGCGCTCGCCTATGCCGCGCGGATCCTCCAGGACCAGCTGCAGCTGTTCGTCCACTTCGACGAGAGCCAGGTGCGCATGGCGCCGTCGCCGATGATCGGCGCGACCGCGGCGATGCCGGTCGAGACCCAGACCGACACCAACCAGCTCAACCGCTACCTGCTCAAGAAGGTCGACGAGCTCGAGCTGTCGGTGCGCAGCGCCAACTGCCTCAAGAACGACAACATCATCTACATCGGCGACCTGGTGCAGAAGACCGAGGCCGAGATGCTCCGCACGCCCAACTTCGGGCGCAAGAGCCTCAACGAGATCAAGGAAGTGCTGGCGTCGATGGGGCTCAGGCTCGGCATGGACATCCCCGGCTGGCCGCCCGAGAACATCGAGGAAATGGCCAAGAAGCTCGAACAGGAGATGCTGGGGTAACCGCCAGCCTCCGGCTCAGGAACAAGAAGGGTCGCTCCGTTGGGCGGCCCTTTTTGATTCACCCGCGATATAATCGGGCGCGGTTGCAGGCGAACGGCCTCCCGGCTGCGACGGAGCGAGCCGGTCCCCCATGGAAAAAGCGCGAAGGCTCGGCGTCTTAAGAGTCGGATCCAGCCTGCTTTTCGGGGGGGTGCTCATGGCCAGCACGACAGCCACGCGGCCGAACCATTATGAAGTCCTCGGACTGACGCCCGCGGCGAGCCGTGATGAGATCGAGCAAGCGTTCGCCAGGGAAGTCAGCGTGATGCGGCCGCGCGCCTTCGGCGGCGTGGTCGACGTCACCATCGCTTACGGGGTGTTGCGCGATCCCGGCAAGCGCCGTGCCTATGACGATTCGCTCGGGCTGAAGCCACCGCCGCCGCCCGCGCCGGCGCTAACGACACGGGGCGTCTGCGGCGCGGCGTTTTTCGGGCGTACGCGGCTTGTTGCCGAGCCGCCGGAGCGGGCCGCCACAGGTGCACGGACGCCACCCGAGCCAGAGGCAAATCCGCCGGCCCGGCCCGAACTGCGCACCGAACCCGCGACCACCACGTTCATCGCCGCCCGGCTGCGCGAGCTGGCCAGCCCAGAGCCGCTGATCGAGTCCGCCCCGATTTCCAGATCTGAGCCGCTGCCCCGTCCGGACACCGACGTGAGGCAGATCGCCCTTCACGATAGTTTAGGCGGTACCGAGGCGGACACGATTCCCTGGAAGCGAGCCGCAATAGCGGTGGGTGCCATGGCGCTCGCCGCTGCCGTGCTCGGCGCCTGGACGGGATGGGACAGTGAAGCTGGCAAGAGCGCGGCGAAAGTCGCGCTTCCACCGCCAACGACGTTCACGGTCGGCGATCCCGCCGCCACGGCTCCGGTACCGGCCCCGGACGCCGCGCGGCCCTCGCAGCCGAAGCAACCGCCCCGCGCCGCAGCTCGGGGCGCGCCGGTGCAACCAGCCGGACGGCCCGCCGACCTGGAACGAGAATTGGCCGAGTCCTCAGCGCCGGCCGCGGTCCCGGTGATGACTGCCGAAGCTCCGGCGGCGGCGGCGGCGGCGGCGGCGAGGCTGCCCCTGTCTAACGCGGTGATCGCTCGCACGATCGCCCGGATCGGCTATCCGTGCGGCCGGGTTGCTGCAACGACCGCCGCCGAGGGCGGCGCTCCGGGCGCCTTCACGGTGACCTGTACGTCGGGTCATTCCTACCGGGCAGCACCGGTAGGTGGACGGTATCATTTCCGCCGGCTGGGTGGCCGGTAGGCGACGCGCAACCGGCGTCGCCTGTCAGTTGTGCTGAGGCCGTCGCCAAGGCCCCCGCGGCCGTAAGACTGGTTCACGCGCCGGCGCGAAAGACAGCTCTTAGGTGAAGTCGATGAAGCCCTTGAGCGAGGCATCGGGGATCTTGCGGCGATTGAGCTCGAACACGCCGAGTCCGTTCGCGCTACCTGTCGGGTTAGTGTTGCCCTCCACCGTGCGCAGCGGTCCGCCAAACGATTGACGGACGAAGCCGGTGTGGCCGGCGCCGCCGCCGTGATCGAGGATGAAAACCTGCCCCGGTTTGACCAGAGCGGGATTGGCGAGTGCCGCCGCGCGGGTGATGATCCGGCTCGGGCTTTTCGCCTTGACCTTGTTCCAGGCGTCGATGCAGCCCGCGGTCTTCGGAAACGGGTTTACCTGTCCGGACTGGGTGGCCGCCTCCCTGAAGCACCAGTGCACGAATGCCATGCACCAGAAGAACCCTCCGCCTAGTCCAACGGATGCGAGATACTTCTCGACTTGAGGGCCGGCGTTCGAACCTAGCGGCTGCTCCATCACGCCAAGCTGGGTGACCGCCATGCCGAGCGCACCGGTGGCAATGCTGCCTCCGCTCGCCACCGTCACAGGCGTGGGGAAGAGCGAGCCCCAGGTCATCGAACCGACCTCGCCGTCAACCTCCAGCGGCCGACCGGCGGCGTCGACGTTCTGGGACTGGTACAGTTTTACCAGGGACTTTAGCGCCCGGTCGTATACGCCCGGCGGCGAAGTGACCGCATAGCCGCGCTTGGCCAGGCCGGTCGCGATGAAACGAACAATGCTGCCGTCGGCCTCGTTGAGCTTGATGATCCTGCCCGGAAAATCCATCGTCTCTCTCCCTCCACGACCGCGCAACCAGGCACCAGATGCGGCAAATGCCCGTATGGGCCGCGCTGAAACGACTCATCCCGAGCAGGCGTGCAGGGTAGCTCAAAGGCGACAGCAGGCCCATAGGGGTGACGCGAAGGAGCGCCTCTTGGGCCGAGGCGCCGGCGCGCGAGCGCGGCGGGCGGCGAATCGCTGCCGCGCCACAGATCGAGGTCGGTCAGCCAATCTTCCATCACCCGCTATCGACCTGTGCTAGGGTAGCCCAAAGGGAGCCAAGCAATGAAGGAACGGTTCGAGCGGCACCGGCAGCCCTGGCGCGCCGACGAGCTCCACAAATTGCGGACGCTGGCGGGGAAGGGCATGGCCTTGAAGGCCATTGCCAAGGCGCTGACGCGCAGCGAGGAATCGGTCAAGCAGCGCGCCAAGGAGGATGGGCTCAAGATTGCGAAGCTCCGGTGAGCCCTATCAATTCTTCGGTTGTTCGAGTTTGGGCTGAGCGCTGGGATCGGCGTCGCGGGCGAGGCGCTGTTGCTCCTCGAGCCGCGTGAGTGCTGCGTCGGCGGCCGCCTGCCAGCTGTCGCAACTGCTTGCAAGGATCGCACGCTCGACCTCGTCGCGCCGATCGTAGGCGAACTTGAGCTGAGCCGCCTGGCGGGCCTCGAGCTGGGCGACGTAACGGTTCCACGCCGCCAGCACGGGCGCCGGCGTCTCCTCCAGCACGACCAGACGGGGCAGCGACGCCGTCGCGGTGAATTTCAGCGTCACGCCAGTGATCGTGCAGCGCGCGCCGGTCTTCGACCAGCGCACTGTGGCGCCGATCGACCAGCTTGAGGTCGCGGGGATCGGCTTGCGGCTATCCGGATCGTGCGGCGCGGCGCCGGTCAGCGAGGTGTGGATCTCGGGAACCGTGCGCCCGGTGACATCGTAGTAGGTGACGGCGACGTTGGGCAGGTCGCGGAATGCCGTCAACGGGGCCGCGGCCGTCGGAGAAACCACAGGCGCGAGCTGGGGCTTGCGACTCGTCTCGGCCGGCGAGCCGCGCAGGTAGGTCGGAGGCCCCTGGAGGACCGCGAGCGCGAGGACGACCAGCATCATTCCTCGGTCCGCACCAGCACAGTCTCGCCGATCAGCAGGAACAGGAGGAACGGCGCCCAGGCCGCAATCAGTGGCGGGTAAGCGCCGGCATTGCCCATCGCGAGGCTGAAATTGTCGGCGACGAAATAGGCGAAGCCCAGGGCCATGCCGACTACGGCGCGCAGCAGCACCTGGCCCGAACGGGCGAGTCCGAAGGCGGCGACCGCGGCGAGCAGGGGCATCAGCAGCGTCGACAAGGGCTGCGAAATCTTGTGGGCCAGGCCGGCCCGGGCCTCGTCGGCCGGCCGGCCCGCGGCCTCAAGCTCGGCGATACGCTGTTTGAGGGTCCAGTAATCGAGCTGGGTGGGATCAACCTTGGCGAGGGTGAGCTGCTCGGGCGTAACGCCGACCAGACCTGTCATCTGCCGGCGGCGGAGAACGAGATTCATTCCGGCATCGTAGATGCGGGCATTGTCCAACCGCCACTGGCCGCCGCCAATCGGGACCGCTCGGTCGGCGGTGATCACCCGCTGGAGCGCGCCGCCGCTGCGATCGTAGACGGTGACAGCGTCCGCGCGGAAGCTCGCCCCGCGGCCCGTGACCTGGCCCGCGCGGACGAGGTCGTCGCCGCTTAGCAGCCAGACGTTGGACAACACGCCGCTATCGGGCGGGATCGGCTTGTAGTCGTTATCGCCCCACGCGGTCACGACGCGCGCCGATTTCACCACCACGGTCTCATTGAAAGCGAAGGCGAACGCGGCGATGCCGAGGCTGGCGACGATCAGCGGAGCGAGGATCTGGTGCGCGGAAATGCCCGCGGCCTTCATCGCCACCACCTCGCTGTGCTGGTTGAGGCCGACGAAAGCGATCAGCGTTCCCAAGAGCACCGAGAAGGGGAGGAAGCGCGCGATCAGCAGCGGCAGGCGCAGCGAGACGTAGCGCCACAAATCGGCATCGCCATTGCCGGGAACGGCGAGAATCTTGCCGGACTCGCCGAGGAGATCGAGCGTCATCAGGATCAGCACCAGCGCCACCAGGACGGCAAGGCTGCGCGTCAGGAACAGCCGCACGGTGTAAAGCGCGATCCGCCGCGACGGGAACAGCTTGAGGTTGATCACGCCGAGCCTAATCCCTCTGGCGCCTTGGGCAGTAGCGAGCGGATCGCACGCGCGACCTTGGACGCCGCCCGCTCGAGCGCGCCGATCGGCTGACCGCCGGGCTTGTGCGCTAGCACGTGGTACATCCAGGCGATCATCACCGCGAGCAGCACGAACGGGACCCACATGGCGACGACCGCGTCGAGCCGGCCCTGCGAGGCCATCTGCTCTCCATATTGATTGACCTTGTGATAGGCGACCACGATCACGATCGCGAGGAAGATCCCGAGTGACGATGAGCTGCGCTTGGGCGGCACGGCGAGCGCGACCGCGAGCAGCGGCAGCATCAGCATCATCACCACTTCGACCAGCCGGAAATTGAGCGTCGCCTGGGCCTCGAGTTTCTGGTGGAGATCGCTGGCGCCGCCGCCGTAGCCGATCCGCGCCAGCTCGTGCAGGTAGAGCTCGTCCGACTGGGTGCCGCCGCGGCGGCGGAACTGGTCGATCACGGGCAGGCTGATCGGCAGGTCGTAGGTCTCGAACGACAAGGTCCTTGGAGTCGGGAACTTGGGTGAATCCTGGACCAGCCTGCCGCGGACGAGGCGGAACAGGATCGTGTCTGGGTCGTCGGTCGACAGGAACCGGCCGTGCTCGGCGGTCGCGGCGACCGACATGTTCGACTTGGCATCGTCCATCTGGACGAAGATGCCATGAAGCTGCGTGCCCTTGTTCTCGCTGCGGTCGATGCGGAGCGTCAGGTGGCGCCCGAGACGGTTGAACTCGCCTACCTTGATCGCCGCACCAAGCGCGCCCGATTTGAGGTCGAAGCGCAGCCCTTCGTAGCGATAGTGCGAATAAGGCTCGAGATAGCCGACGATGAACAGGTTCAGTGCCATCAGCGGCAGCGCGAACATGTAGGGCACGCGCAGCAGCCGGCCGAAGCCGATGCCGATCCCGCGCAGCGCGTCGAGTTCCGAAGACAGTGCCAACTTGCGGAAAGCGAGCAAGACGCCAAGCATCAGGCCGATCGGAATCCCGAGCGCGAGATATTCGGGCAGCAGGTTGGCCAGCATCCGCCAGACCACGCTGACTGGCCCGCCGGCGTCCACTACATATTGGAACAACCGCAGCATCTTATCGAGGACCAGCAGCATTGCCGCGAGCACCAGCGAACCGAGCAGCGGAACCGCGATGTTGCGCGCCAGGTACCGGTCGATGAGTTGCTGGCGCACTTTTGGTCGTCCCGACACCATCATTTGGCCGCAAAGACGGCCGACAACTGACGACGGGCGGAAGCGCCCGTTTCTGGAGCCTATAGCGAAGCAGCCCGCGAAATCATGCCGAAAACGCGCCATTTCCCGATTGCTTCACGCGCCCCGGCGCGGCGATGGCCCACGCAATGACCGGCTGCGGCAAGCATCAGCGGCGACCGCGGATCGCGCTGCTGTCGAACCCCAAGTCGACCGGCAATCTGGCGCAGCTGCCGCGGATCCGCGAATATTGCGCGGATCATCCGGACGTCTTCCATTACGAGGTCGAGCATGCCGACCAGGTCGGCGAGGCGCTGAAAACGATCTCGCGCGTGCGGCCCAAGGTGCTCGTCATCAACGGTGGCGACGGCACCGTCCAGGCGGCGCTGACCGAGCTCTACAACGGCGGCCATTTCGGCGACAGCCCGCCGCCGGTCGCGGTGCTTCCGAGCGGGAAGACCAACCTCATCGCGCTCGACCTCGGCGCCCAGGGCGACCCGATCGACACGCTCGAGCGGCTGATCGCGCTCGCCCAGGGCGACCTTTCGCCGTACATCGTGGCCCGCGAACTAATCGCGCTGAGGAGCAGCGAGAACGGGGACCGGCCGGTGATCGGCATGTTTCTCGGTGGGGCCGGGCTTGCCGATACGATGCTCTATTGCCGCAACAAGATTTATCCGCTGGGCCTCCCCAACGGCCTCAGCCACGTGATCACCGCCATCGCGTTGCTCGCCAAGATGTTCCTCAGGGCCAAGGCGAGCTTTCTGCCGCCTGATCCCGAACCGCTCAGCGTTTCGGTGCACAAGGACGGGGCGATCCACGGGCGCTTTTCGCTGTTGGTCGTGACGACACTCGACAAGCTGCTGCTGTCGGGTGACCTCAGTGGGAAGACCCCGGGCGCGCTTAAATTGCTGGCAATCGAGGAGCGGCCCGTGTCGCTGATCCGCGCCTTCGCCGCGAGCCTTGGTGGCAAGCTCGGGCGGGCCAAGCTGCGCGGCGTGCATTTCGAGGAAGCCGACGAGATCACGATCGAGAGCGACAGCTCCAACGTGATCCTCGATGGCGAGACGTTCCGCGCCGAACCGGGCCGGCCCATCAACCTCCGGCCGGCGCTGCCGCTATCGTTCGTCAAGCTCGCCGCGTAAACTTCGTCCCCATGACCGAACTGCGTGCGCTCGTCGCCGAGGAGCTGAGCCTGCCGGTCGACCGGCGCGTAGCCGCCATGGCCGAAGCGATCGCAGCCAGGCATGGCGCAGCTTCGCGCGCGGTCCTGTTCTACGGCTCGTGCCTCCGTCAGCAGCAGCTCGAAGGGCTGATGCTCGATTTCTACCTGATCGTCTCCGATTACCGTTCGGCCTATCGGAAACGCTGGCTTGCGGCAGTCAACCGGCTGATCCCCCCCAACGTTTTCTATGTCGAACTTGACGGACTCGCCGCCAAATATGCCGTGCTGAGCGAGGCGGACTTCCATCGCCTGAACGGTCCGGAAACCAGCAGCGTCTCGGTCTGGGCCCGGTTCGCGCAGCCGTCGCGGCTGGTCTGGGCAGCCGACCCGGCGGCAGGCGAGCGCGCGATCGCCGCGGTCGCCAGGGCCGCTCCGACTCTGCTCGCGGCAGCCGGACCGGTCGATGGCGAGGCCGCGCTCGACTGGTGGCGCCGGGCGTTCGCGCTGACGTATTCAGCTGAGTTGAGGGCCGAGCGCAGCGGACGAGCGCTGTCCGTGGTCGATGCCGATCCCGAGCGTTACGATCGCTTTAGCGCGCCGGCGATGGCCGCAATCCCGGCGAAGCGCGACCGCAGCAGCTGGACATGGCGGCGGGTGGAAGGAAAGGCGCTGTCCGTGCTGCGGCTCGCCAAGGCCAGCTTCACGTTCGCCGGCGGTGCCGAATATATTGCGTGGAAGATCAACCGCCACGCCGGAACCAAGATCGAATTGAAGCCCTGGCAACGGCGGCACCCACTGCTCGCCGCGATCAGCCTTTTGCCGCGGCTCTTGAGGTCCGGGGCGGTTCGGTAGCGCTTCGGGCGAGCGCGGCTGCGACCGCGCTGGCGAGCGCGCCGACGGTGAATGGTTTTCGCAACAACTCGCTGCCGCGCAGATCGTCGCTCTCACCTTCGCCAACATAACCGGTGACGTAGAGCACGGCGAAGTCACGCGGCAGGTTGGTCTTCAGGTGCCGGATGAGCTCGGGACCGGTCATCTCGGGCATGATCACGTCGCTGATCACCAGGTCGAAGTCGTGGCTCTTGAACAGCTCGATCGCCTCGGCACCGCTGGAGCAGGCGATGGGCTCGTAGTCCAAGTCCTCCAGCGCGCCGACGGTCGCCGCGCGGACCCGCGGGTCGTCCTCGACCAGCAGGATGCGGGCGCCGGGAACATGCGCCTCGGACTCGGTGCGCTGGGTCGGAGGGTGGATTCGAACCGGGGCCGCCGCGGCGTCGGTCCGGGGCACGTAGATCGACACGGTCGTGCCCCGGCCGATCTCGCTTTCGATTCCGACCTCGCCGCCTGACTGATGCGCGAAACCGAAGATCTGGCTCAACCCCAGGCCGGTGCCCTTGCCCACCGGCTTGGTCGTGAAGAAGGGCTCGAACGCGCGCTCGCGGACCTCCGACGTCATCCCGCAGCCAGTGTCGGTCACGCTGATTTTCACATAGTCGCCCGGACGGACATCGCCGACCTCATTGGCAGCCAGCCGCACGTTCTCGGTTGAGATGCGCATCATCCCCTGGCCGTCCATCGCGTCGCGCGCATTGACCGACAGGTTGACGATCGCATTTTCGAGCTGATGGGGATCGACATAGATCGCCCAGGTCTCGGGCGCGAGGTCGACCTCCACCCGGATGCGTTCGCCGAGCGTGCGATCGAGCAGGTCGCGCATGCCGCCGATCAGTTCCTTGCTGTCGACGCCCTCGGGAAGCAGTGGTTCGGATCGAGCGAAAGACAGCAGCCGGCGGGTCAATGCGGCGGCACGAGTCGCACCCTCCATCGCATTCTGCAGGTGCGCCAACACCTCGCGGCGCGGTCCGTTGAGGCGCCGCTGGGCGAGGTCGATCCCGCCGACGACCACCGCCAACATGTTGTTGAAGTCGTGCGCGATGCCGCCGGTCAGCTGCCCGACCGCCTCCATCTTCTGGACCTGGCGGAGCTGGGCTTCGGCGGCTTCGCGTTCTTCGGCCTCGGCCTTCAGCGCGACGTTGGCTTCCCACAGCTCGTGAGTCCGCTCACGCACCGCCTGCTCAAGTGCTTCGGCGCGCTCGGCCTCGCTTTCAATCTGGCGGCGGGCGACCGCGTTCTGGCGCAGCGCCTGCACCGCGACCACACCGAGGGAGATCGCGCCGATGCCGACGAGAATGCCGAGCCAACTGAGGTAATCGGTGAAGCGGTTCGCCTGCGCGGAGAAGACCTGGCTTTCTTCGATTCGCGACCGCAGCGACTGGCGCTCGGCCTGGATGATTTCATCGAGCTTGTTGTCGAGCGGCCGGCCGGCGGATTCCTTGGCGGCCGCCTGATAGAAGTAGCTGATGCCGGCATCGCCCTGCTTGGCCAGCGCGGCCCGCGCGGCGAGTGCCAGTTCGTTGCCGCGCCGGCGATAAAGTTGCTTGACCTCGGACACCCGCCGCAACTGCTGCGGATCGCGCTTTGTCAATTCGCTGAGCTGATCGATCTGGTGGCCCGCGACGCGCCACGAGCTGGCGTAGATGTTGCCGCTGGTCTTGACGTCCTCGTCGAGCACGAAGCGGGCAAGCGCGGCCTCGGCGCGCGAGACGTTGGCGCTGACGTTGCGGGCGATCAGCGCGACTTCGTAGGTGTGGCGCTCGGCGGACAACGCTCGCTCGCGCGCGTCGTTGGCGAATTTGACGAGGAACACCATGGCCAGCAGGACGAGGGTCGCGAGCAGGCCCGCAGCCGCGGCGCCCCCGCGGCGCCAATCGAACCGCACTTCATCCCCGTCCCCGATCATGCCGCCATTTCTAGACCCGTTAACCTCTTGGCGAAAGCCAAAGGTTCCACCGGTTCCATGATCTTAACTCAGCTTATACAGCCTGTTGCACGGCCCGCCGCAGCGAACATGGACAGAATCTCACCAACCTGGTCCTCGCTGTGCAGCGCACACAGGGAACAGCGCAGCAGGGTCATGCCGGCGGGCGTCGCCGGCGGACGCGCGAGATTCACGTACAGCCCTTCCTTCAGCAGCGCTTCCCACATCGCCGCGCCGGTTTCCAGATCGGGCATGATCACGGCGATGATTGCCGACTGCGGCTCCTCGGTGCCGAGCGTGAAGCCGAGCTGGCGGAGGCCCGCGTGCAGGCGCTTCGAATTCTCCCACAAGTGGGCGCGCTTGTCGGCGCTGTCCATCAGCTTGCGGATCGAGGTCGCGGCGGTGGCGACGACCGAGGGCGGAAGCGAGGCCGTGAACACGTACGGGCGCGTGACCAGGCGGAGGATTTCGAACTTCGGGTGGTTGGACACGCAAAAGCCGCCGACAGTCCCGACCGACTTGGAAAAGGTGCCGATGATAAAGTCGACGTCGCCGATCACCCCCTGCGCCTCGGCGACTCCGCGGCCATGCTCCCCGA
>Ga0070696_100001540_pt1 | contig 15119 bp, 12 predicted proteins | sample KBSK1253metaG_FD_65474 | JGI IMG/M metagenome (GOLD analysis project Ga0070696, IMG submission 65474) | Corn, switchgrass and miscanthus rhizosphere microbial communities from Kellogg Biological Station, Michigan, USA - KBS K1-25-3 metaG | ecosystem: Host-associated > Plants > Roots >... | reverse complement strand
GCGTTGCGGCCGTGGAACCGGACGAGCGCCAGATCCGACGAGGTGACGGCGACCTCCGGCGGGACGCTGCTCTTGAAGCCCTGCGGCTCGTCGACCATCACGAACGGGATCGATCGCTCCGCGAGGAAAGCCAGGGTTCGCTCGCGGTTCTTCTCGTTGAGCCATGAGCCGTTGCGGAACTCGACGGCGCCCGTCCAGCCGTCGAGCCGCTCGAGCGCATCCTCGATCAGCGCCCGGCTCTCGTTCGACGGGAAGACCCACTTCGGGTACTGGAGCAGGATCGAGCCGAGCTGGCCACGCTCGGCGAGTGGCTCGAGGGCCGAGCGGAACATCCGCCAGACCTCGTCGTTCAGCTCGGCCGGGAGGTCCTTGGCGTAGATCCGGGTCTTCTCGCGCAACTCCGCCGGCAGCTCGTCGCGGATCGCCTTGGGGAGGCGCTTCGTCTCGGTCCCCTGCCCCGTCATCAGGGCGTGGGCCTTGATGTCGAACGTGAAGTCCGGCGGCGTCCGCTCGACCCAGAGCTGCGAGGTCCGTTCGGCCGGGAGAGCGTAGTACGTCGCGTCGACCTCGACGACCGGAAACGTGGAGGCGTAATACGCGAGGCGCTGCTCCGCGTTGTCCGATCCGGCCGGATAGAAGACCCCGGAGGCCGTCATCGTCGGATCGGTCCAGGAGGCGGTCCCGACGAGGACGCGGCCGGCGCCTCCAGCCTCGATCGGCTCCGCGGCAGCCGATTCGATCGCCGCCGCGCGGGCGGCGGCGCCGTCGGGCCCCGGATCGTGGTCGGTCGCCGTGGCAGGCTTCGTTGGTGCGTTGGTCGGCATGTCGACAGGCTACCGCGCGTTCCGGTCGGAAGCCGTCAACAACCCTGTCGGAGGGGTTGCGCGGACCGGGACGTTGCGCCGCGCGTTCCCGAACGGCGGCCTAGGCTCCCCGCGATGATCGAGCGCCAGGACGGGACGCCCGAGATCCGCCTGACCGAGCTGACGAAGCACTTCCGCGACGTCCGGGCCGTCGACCGCATCTCGATGGACATCCGGAGCGGCGAGTTCTTCTCGATGCTCGGGCCGTCGGGCTGCGGCAAGACGACCACGCTCCGGATGATCGGCGGCTTCGAGCTCCCCACGGGCGGCCGGATCGAGCTCCGCGGGCGGGACGTCACGACCGACCCGCCGGACAAGCGCCCGGTGAACATGGTGTTCCAGAACTACGCCCTGTTTCCCCACCTCGATGTCGGCGCCAACGTCGCCTTCGGCCTCCGCCGGAAGGGCGTCGAGAGAAGGGAGACGGCCCGGCGCGTGGGCGAGGCACTCGACCTGGTCCACCTCTCCGGCTACGACCGGCGACGTCCGAACGAGCTGTCGGGCGGCCAGCAGCAGCGGGTCGCGCTCGCCCGGGCACTCGTCAACCGGCCGAATGTGCTCCTCCTCGACGAGCCGCTCGGGGCCCTCGACCTGAAGCTCCGCAAACAGCTCCAGGTGGAGCTGAAGCGGGTCCAGACGGAGGTCGGGATCACGTTCGTGTATGTCACCCACGACCAGGAAGAGGCGCTCACGATGAGCGACCGGATCGCCGTGATGCACGCCGGCCGAGTCGAGCAGCTGGGCACGCCCGAGGACCTCTACGAGCGGCCGCGGACGCGGTTCGTCGCGGACTTCATCGGGACGACGAACCTCCTCGCGGGAACGGTCGATTCGATCGATGGCGACTGCGCGGTGATCCGGTTCCACGGCGGCGAGCTCGGCTCGACCGCGGCGACCGGGCTTTCGGTCGGCCAGGCCGTGGAGCTGAGCCTCCGCCCGGAGGCGGTCGCCCTTCGGGCCCTGGATGCGCCAGCCGCCCCGCGTGCGGCGCTCGTGCCCGCCCTCGCCGGGACCATCGAGCAGGCCGCCTACCTCGGAAACATCGTCCAGTACCTCGTCCGCACGGCGGGCGGTCTGTCGATCACCGCACTCACGCCGAAGACCGGGTTGCGGATCCCGGTTGGCGATTCCGTCCACATCAGCTGGTCACCCGGCGACGCGCTCGTTCTTGCCGAGCCCGTCGACACACAGGAGGAGGTCCCGGCATGAACGAACGCCATGATGGGTCGAGCATCGACCTCGACCGGGCGCTGATCCAGGCCCTGGTCGATCGCCGGGTCAGCCGGCGCGAGCTCCTGGAGGCGGTGGCGCGGATCGGTCCGGCCGCGGCCCTGGCGCCGATCCTCGCCGCCTGTGCGGCCCAGACGACGACGACGCCCGCGCCATCGGTCGCGGCATCGGCGTCCGCACCACCGAGCACCGCTCCGGCGGCGAGCCCGAGCGCCACGGCCGAGCCGACGCCCGTGCCCACACCCGAGGGCGAGCTCAACGTCTACAACTGGGACGCCTACATCGGCGAGAAGACCCAGGCGGAATTCGAGGCCAAGTACAAGATCAAGGTCCACTACACGAAGTTCCCCGACGCCGAGACCGCGCTCGCGAAGATCCGCAGCGACGGCAAGGGTGCGGGCTACGACATCTATTACCCGACATCGGTCGACGTCCCCGCTCTGGTCACGGACAAGGTCATCCAGCCCCTCAAGCTCGACCTGATCCCGAACGCCGCGAACCTCGGCGCGCAGTGGCAGAACCCCGGTTACGACCCGGGCAACGCCAACTCGATGCCGTACATGTGGTGGACGACGGGCTTCTGCTGGAATGGCGACAAGATCAAGGACGACCTGACCAGCTGGGAGTCGCTCTGGAATCCGGCGTACCGGGGCAAGCTCGCGATGCTCGACGACATCCGCGAGGTGTTCGCGGTCGCCGGCTTCCGACTTGGTCTCGATCCCAACACGAAGAGCGAAGCGGACCTCGACAAGATGGCCCAGCTGCTCGAGGACCAGAAGCCGCTTGTGCGGACCTACACCACGGACGACATCGGGGTCATGACCGGCGGCCAGGCGAACATCGCCCACGCCTGGTCGGGCGACGTGTACCAGATGTACGACGACGTCCCGAACGTGAAGTACGTCATCCCGCAGGAGGGCGCCGTTCGTGGCTCGGACACGATGGTGATCCCGTCCGGCGCCCCCCACCCGATCGCGGCCAACCTCTGGATCGACTTCAACCTCGACGCGAAGGTCAGCGCCGCGAACACGAACTTCATCGGCTACATGGGACCGAACGCAGCGGCGATGGAGTTCATCAAGCCCGACATCCTCGCCGACCCCACCGTGAACCCGGACATCGCCCTGCTCGACAAGCTCGTCGAGCTCCTCGACCTCGGGGCCGATCTCGACAAGTACACCCAGCGCTGGAACGCCCTGAAGGCCTGATCGAGCCGCCGTAGCACGCACGCCGAGGACCGATGGCGACGACGACCAGCGCTCCGCGTCCCGTCGCCGCGGGGGAGACACCCGTGCCATCGGTTCGGCGATCCTGGCGGGCCCGCGTCGCGGGCCGCGTGGGTGCGCTCGTCCTCGTCGCGCCGGGCGTTGTCTGGCTGGCCGCCTTCTTCCTCGTCCCGCTGGCGATCATCTTCGTGGTCAGCCTGGGGACGAAAGACGCGGCCGGCCACGTGGTCCTCGATCACCTCGGGTTCCAGAACTACGCCCAGGCGACACGCCCGGAGTACCTGCCGGCCTTCGCCAACTCCCTGCGGTATGCCCTGATCACGACCGTCCTCTCGATCGTGATCGGCTACCCGGTCGCCTACTGGATCTCGCGCTACGGCGGCCAGCGCAAGATCCTCCTGCTGATCCTCGTCATGCTCCCGTTCTGGACCAGCTACCTGATCCGGACCTACGCCTGGATGATCATCCTCCGCGACAACGGCGTCCTGAACGGCGCGCTCCAGGCGACGGGGCTGATCGAGGAGCCGCTGATCCTGCTCAACACCGACGTGTCGGTGATCCTCGGGATGACCTACGGGTTCATGCCGTTCGCGATCCTGCCGCTGTTCGTCTCGATCGACCGTCTCGACGAGCACCTCGTCCAGGCGGCCCGTGACCTCTACGCGTCGGGGCGCGGCGCCTTCCTCCACGTGACGTTGCCCCTGACGATGCCGGGCGTCATTGCAGCTTCGCTCCTGACGTTCATCCCGGCGATCGGTGACTACGTGACGCCGGATCTCCTCGGCGGCGCGCAGACCACGACCGCCGCGAAGCTCGTCCAGGTCCTGTTCACGAGCGGCCGCGACTGGCCGTACGGCTCGGCCCTCGGATTCATCCTGATGATCGTGACGCTGGGCGGGACGCTCTTCGCGCTCCGCTCGCTTCGGCGCGAGACCTTTGCATGAAGACCTTCGCGTGAAGAGCTCGAACCGCTGGCTGAGCGCCTTCGCATTCGTGATCTACGCGTTCCTCTTCGCGCCGATCGTCGTCCTGATCATCTTCAGCTTCAACGACTCGCGCCGGACGTTCGTCTGGCGCGGGTTCACCCTCAAGTGGTACCCGACCCTGTTCGAGAACGCCGATCTCCTCGACGCGCTGCGGATCACGATGGAGGTCGCGGTCGTGGCCGTGATCGTGTCGACGATCCTCGGCTCGCTCCTCGGACTGGGCCTCGCCCGGCTGCGCTTCCGCGGCAGCGGCGCGATCGAGACTCTCCTCCTCCTGCCGATGGTGACCCCCGAGATCATCATGGGGATCAGCCTCCTGATCTTCTTCTTCCAGCTGTTTGGCGCCGTCGGCTCGATCGGCCAGATCTCCATTGCCCACATCACGTTCTGCATCTCATACGTGGCGGTCACCGTCCGCGCTCGGGCGGCGGGGATGGACCCGCGGCTGGAGGAGGCCGCGCGCGACCTGGGCGCGTCGGCGTGGGGCGCGTTCCGGCACGTGACGGTCCCGCTGCTCATGCCGGCGGTGCTCGCCGGGGCGATGCTGGCGTTCGCCCTGTCGTTCGACGACCTCGTCGTCACCTCGTTCAACTACGGGGTCAACTCGGCGACGCTGCCCATCTTCATCTACAGCTCGATCAAGTTCGGGGTGACGCCCCAGATCAACGCGATCTCGACGCTGATCGTGGCGGTCGTCTCGGTCGCTCTGCTCATCGCCTGGCGCCTCGGCGCGTTCCGCCAGCAGCGGGCGTCGCTCGCCGTCGAGGACGCCCCGGCGCGCTGACCGCGCCTAGCCGAGCGGCACCTGCTTGCGGGGGTCGAGGAACGGCAGGGCGGCAGTGCGGGCCTGCGCCCGCGACCCGTCCGGACCCTCGATCTCGAGGTCGATCCCCGGGCCGGCCAGAGCGATCGGGACCCAGACATAGCCGATGTTCTTCTCGAGCCGCGGCGACCAGATCAGGTCCGTGACCGTCCCGACCCGCTCGCCGCGATGGAACGCCGGGCGCTTCTCGGCGATCTCGAACGGCAGGGCATCGCCCTCCACCTCGAGCCCGACCAGCTTGCGGCTCACGCCCTCGACCCGGATCCGCTCCAGCGCGTCCTTGCCGATGTAGTCGGCGGCCTGCGTCTCCACGAGGCGCTCGAGGCCCGACACCTCGAACGGGTTGTTCTCGATCGTCATGTCCGAGCCGTAGTTGAAGATCCCGGCCTCGATCCGGCGCGCCTCGCACGGCGCGATCGGGCGGATGTCGTGCGGCTTGCCCGCCTCCATGATCCGGTCCCACAGGTCACCGCCCCGCGACGGGTCGCGGAGGTAGACCTCGTAGCCGACCTCGCCGGTCCAGCCCGTCCGGCTGATCACGACCGGGATCCCGTCGACCTCCGTCTGGGCGGTCCAGTAGTAGCGGAGATCGGCGACAGCGTCGCCGAAGAGCGTCCGGATCACGTCCTTCGACTTCGGGCCCTGGACCTGGACCGGGTGGACCTCGGGCTCCCGAACGGTGACGTCGAGCCCGCTGTGGACCGCGACGCCGCGCGCCCAGAGGCCGGCGTCCGAGTCGGCGAGGGCCAGCCACCAGCGGTGCTCCTCGATCCGGAGGAGCACCGGGTCGTTGACGATGCCGCCGTCCTCGGCGGTGATCAGGACGTACTTGCCCTGGCCGACGGCGCACTTCGTGAGGTCGCGACAGGTCAGCGAGTTCGTGAACTCCGATGCGTCGGGTCCGGTGATCTCCACGATCCGCTCGACGCCGACGTCCCAGAGCGTGACATCGCGCAGGAGCGCCCAGTACTCCTCGACCGGGTCGGCGTAATAGCCGGGCAGATACATGTGGTTGTAGATGTCGTACGCGGAGCAGCCGGCCGCGAGGGTCTTCTCGAAGAACGGCGATCGCCGGTACCACGGCCCGAAATAGAGCGTGGACGACGTCGCACCCTCGGCGACCTCGCGCGTGGCGGTGCTCATGTCTGCTCCTCTCGAGACCCCGCGGCGGCCTTCGCCCGGGCGGTCATTCGGGTGGCCGCGTGGCCGTTGGTCGCGCCCGATCCATTGGTTGCTGTCGCGTCCTGGCGTTGGAGCGTCGTCCGCGGGCTGACGACCCCGTCACCCGCGTAGCGGTCGGCGACCATCTGGTCGAACGCGTGGACCGACTCCTCCAGGCTCGAATAGCGGCCCGAGACCCACGATCGCGATGCCGTCCCGCGCTGCTGCAGCTCGCAGACGTGCCAGTCCTGGCTATTCGTCAGGTCCCAGAACGCGATCGCGTCCGAGGGGTCGAAGTCGGGCAGCGCCATCGTCGTCTCGGGGAACAGGAACTCGCAGACGATCCTCGTTCGGGAGGGGCCGTCGGGCGTCAGGTAGTGGACGAGCAGGTAGTCCGGGTGGATCGACAGGAACGTCATCGGCCAGACGATGTAGTAGTCGATCCGGCGCTCGTCCAGGGCCGTCATCCCGGCCATGGCCGGCCGGCCGCGGCGCGACCCCATGCCGCCGTCGAGGGCCATCGTCTCCGCGCCCGGGACCAGCTCCATCCAGCCGCCCTGCCACGCCCCGTTGGGCTCGTACTCGGCTCCGACGTCGTAGGGCGTCAGCTTGTTGAGCTGGGGGTGGAGCCCGGGGCAGTGGTAGCACTCGGAGTAGTTCTCGGCGACGAACTTCCAGTTCGCGGCCACGTCGTACGTGATCCGACGGGCCGGTCGAAGGGCGGCGAAGTCGAACCGCTCGAAGCGCTCGACGAGGTCGCCCAGCTGGTCGGCGAGCGGGGCCGCGCCGGGGTCGAGGTTGAGGAAGACGAAGCCCTGCCACGTCTCGAGCCGAACGCTGTTCAGGCCGTAGTCCTCGAGGCTGAAGTCCTCGAGCTCCTCGGTGTGCTTGGCCCGGACGAGGTTCCCCTCCAGGTCGTAGATCCAGGCGTGGTACGGGCACTGGAACCGGACGGCCTTGCCACAGGGCTCCTCGACGACAGCCGTCCCTCGGTGCTGGCAGACGTTGTAGAAGGCCCGGAGCCGGCCGTCGCGCGCCCGCACGACGAGGAGCGGCTCGCCGTCGAGCTCCGTCGTGAAAAACGTGCCGGGCTCGGGCGCCTCGGCCTCCCGGCCGACGATCACCCAGTCGCGCCGCAGGAACCGTTCCCGCTCCCAGTCGTGGATGGCGGCGTCGTGGTAGACCCGGCGTGGCAGGAGGCGGGCCGCCCGGTACGGACGGCGGATCGAGGCGAGCTCCTCGGCGGTCAGGATGGGGCTGTCGGACATCCGACCGATTGTCCGGCGGCCAATTTCTATTGCCTCCGACGTCCCATCAGGCGAACCGGCGTTCCACATCGCGGGACGGCCGCCTCGCTCGAGGTGCTCGGCGGAGCGTCAGCCCAGGGTCACGACCTCCCGCCAGTGCGGGATCTTCGTCGTGAAGCCCAGGGCCCGGACCTTCGGCTCCATCACGATCTGCGCGTCCGGGTCGCCGTGGACGAGGAAGACGGTCCGCGGGAACCCGGGGGTTCCGGAGGCCTTGCCGTCGGCGAAGTGCCGCAGCCAGTCGAGCAGCTCGGACTCGTCGGCGTGAGCCGAGAAGCCGCTGATCGAGCGGATCTGGCAACGGACCTGCCGCTCGACGCCGTCGAGCCGGACGGTCTTCGCACCGGCCTGGAGATGGGCGCCGAGCGTGCCCTCGCCCTGGTAGCCGACGAACAGGATCGTCGCGTTCGGATCGTCGATCAGGACCCGGAGGTGGCCCAGGACGCGACCCCCGGTCAGCATCCCGTTCGAGGCGACGATCATGTACGGCCGCGGGGCGTGCTCGATCTTCTGCGAGTCGTGGACGTCGTTCGTGACCGTCTGGTTGGGGTAGTCGAGCGGCGTGTCGCCGTGCTGCAGGAGCGCCTGCGTCTCCTCGTCGAAGTACTCGGCGTGGCGGCGGTAGATGTCCGACGCCTTCGAGGCCATCGGCGAGTCGAGGTAGAGCGGCAGCTCCGGGATCGTGCCCTGCTCGAGCAGTCGATCTAGGGCGTACACGATCTCCTGGGTCCGCCCGATGGCGAACGACGGGACGAGGAGCACGCCGCCGGCATCGGACACCATGCGGACCGTCTCGGACAGGATCCGGATCGCCTCGGCCTCGGGCTCGTGCTCGCGGCCACCGTATGTCGACTCGACCAGGACGTAGTCGGCGCCGGTCACGATCGTCGGGTCGCGGATGATCGGCGTCTTCGGCCGGCCGAGGTCGCCGGAGAAGACGATCGTCGTCTCCTGGTCGGGCCCGCCCTTGCTGTCCGGGCCGCCGGTCCCGGCCGCCTCGATCCGGAGGCGGATGATCGCGGATCCCAGGATGTGCCCGGCATCGAGGAACGTCGCGTGGACGCCCGGCGCGACCTCGCGCTCCTCGCCGTACGCGATCGCGTCAAATCGTTCGACGGCGGCCGCCGCATCGCGCGCCGTGTACAGGGGCAGGTCGAGGTCGATGTCCACATGCGGCGGCTGGGCCCGGAGGTCCGCCTCGAGGTCGACGACGGGCGACGGCCAGCGGCGGTCGTGCGTCATCGCCTCGGGCACCTCCTCCGACACCGCGGCGGACGTGACGGTCGCGGCGTCCGCGGCGATCGGGGCGGCGACCTCGACACCGGCGCCCGAGGCCGATCCGGGATCCGCTCTCGCCACGGGCGGCGGGGGCGGAGCGTCGTCGACTCGCTCGTGGATCACCGGTGCTGGGATCTTGCCGGCGGCGACGTCCAGCGCCTCCTGGTAGGCGGCCTGCTCCTTCGCGTCGTCCTCCGCGGCCCGGTCCGGGTGGCGCTTCTCCCAGCGTGCCTCGCGCTTCGCGAACTCCTCCTGGAGCTTGCCCGAGTCGAGGAGCACGAGCTCCGCCAGCTCGCACGTGCCGGCCGTCGCGAGGATCCGGCCCTTGTAGCCCTCATTCACGAGATGCGGGATGAGCCCGCAGTGGTCGAGATGGGCGTGGGTCAGGAGCAGCACGTCGATCGTCGCCGGGTCGAAGGCCAGCGGGATGCGGTTGCGCATCGCCTCGTTCGGGCTGCCCTGGAACATGCCGCAGTCGACGAGAACGCGGGCGCGGCCGGTGTCGAGAAGGAACTGCGAGCCGGTGACGGTGGTGGCACCGCCGAGGAAGTGAAGGTCCATCTGCGGAGTGTGGCAGCCTCCCCCATTCAGGGCCGAACGGCGACCCCGGCGGCGGGTTGCAGCAGGCTCGCGGATCGCGTCTGACGGCGCCCGCGCTACGCGTCGTGGTCGTCCGAAATCGAACGAGCTGCGAGACCACATCGCCCCGTGAGGCATCGTCCGGTTTCGGACGATCACCGATGAAGCGCAGTGGCTTCCCAGGGCGTGCGGTTTCGGACCACGAGCGTGATCCGATCCGTGGCCGGCGGCGCATCATGTGCGAGATGGCCAACTACGACTTCGTCACCGTCTGGCGCCTCGAGGCGCCGATCGACCGCGTCTACGACGCGATCGCCGATTCGCTGCGCTGGCCCGAGTGGTGGTCGACCGTGACCGCGGTCGAGCAGGTTCGCCGCGGCGATCCGGCCACCGGCGTCGGCGACGTCCGTCGCTACACCTTCAAGGGCTCGCTCCCCTACACGCTCTCGTTCGATCTCGAGGTGGAGCGGCTCGAGCGACCGGTGACCCTCGCCGGTCGGGCGAGCGGCGAGCTGGAGGGCACCGGCGTCTGGACGCTCAGCGAGGATGCGCCAGGCCGGACGGTCGCGCGCTACGACTGGAACGTCCGGACGACGCGCTGGTGGATGAACCTGCTCGCGCCCCTCGCCCGGCCGGTCTTCAAGGCCAACCACGATCTCGTGATGAACGCGGGCGCGAAAGGGATCTGCTCCCTGCTCGGTGGCGTCAACGGCACCTGCGCCTGGGTCAGCGACGGGTCGCGACGGCGGACCAGGGGATCGGCCGAGCCCGCGGAACCCGCCTAGGCGCCGACGGCCGCCATCGCGAGCGCATCGATCGCGATCGCCGCGAAGAGCAGCGTCAGGTAGGAGATCGAGTAGCGGTAGAGACGGATCGCCCCGGCGGTCGACTCCTCCTCGGACGAGCCGCGCCGCCACAGCTGCCACGCCTGGCGCAGGAACAGCCCGCCGAGGATGACCGCCGCTGCGAGGTAGATCGGGCCCATCCGGGCGACCGCGAACAGCACGAGCGAGATCGCGACCATCAGGATCGTGTACAGACCAATCTGGCGCGTCGTCTCGGGCACGCCGCGGACCACGGGCAGCATCGGCACGCCGGCCGCCGCGTAGTCCTTCCGGATCCGTAGCGAGAGCGCCCAGAAGTGCGGCGGCGTCCAGTAGAAGACGAGCGCGAAGAGGATCAGCGCCGGGACCCCGACGTTGCCCGTGACCGCGACCCAGCCGATGACCGGCGGCAGCGCCCCGGCGGCGCCCCCGATCACGATGTTCTGGGGCGTCGTGCGCTTGAGCAGGATCGTGTAGACGACGACGTAGAAGGCGATCGCCAGCAGCCCGAGGAACGCCGCGAGGAGGTTGACGAAGAACGCGAGGACCGCGAACGCGATCGCGCCGAGGGCGATCCCGAAGACCACCGCCCGTTCGGGGTCGACCTCGTGGGCCGGCAGCGGCCGGCGCCTGGTCCGGGCCATCAGCAGGTCGATGTCGCGGTCGAGGTAGCAGTTGATCGCATTGGCACTGCCGGCGGCGAGCGTCCCGCCGACGAGCGTCCAGACCGTCAGCCAGGCCCAGTGGCCGAGCTGGATGCCGGGCACCTGGCGCGTGGCGAGGACCATCGCCGGGACCGTGGTCACGAGCAGCAGCTCGATGATCCGCGGTTTCGTCAGGGCGATGTAGGCCCGGACGCTGTCGCTCCGGGTTCGGACCTCCAGGCCGCCGCGGTTGCCTGGAACGCCGCCCTCGCCGACCCGTGCCGACGTCCGCGCCTCGAGATAGGAGACCGACACGAGGGCGACGAGCAGCGCCCAGATCCCGGCTCCGAGCGCGAGATGGAGGGTCTGCGTCCAGCCGCTCAGGCCCGTCAGGATCTGCAGCCCGCCGACGAGCGCCTGGATCGGGAACAGCAGCGCCGCGATGGTGGCGAGCCGAACGACCGGTCGGGTCCGGGGCCGCATCCGCCAGGCGGCGACGAGGACCGCGGCCACGATGAGGCCGACGATGAACGCGATCCAGCGGTGCAGGACCTGGGCCGAGTTCGCGTCGGTCAATGCCGGCAGGAGCGTCCCGTTCATCAACGGCCAATCGGGGAAGACGTACCACTGCGACGTCGCAGTGACATGCGAGCCGAAGAGCAGGAGCGCGAAGACCGCGCCCGCGGCGAAGGCGGCGACGAGGGTGAACCGCTGGCTGGCGCCGCCGGCGGGGAGCCGCGCGGGATAGAGCGATCGGACCAGGATCCAGACGAGCAATCCGACGAGCGTCATCGCCGCCGCCAGGTGGGCCGTCACAGACTCGCCGGAGTTGCCCAGCCGGACCGTCTCGCGGCCGAGCCAGGCCTGGAATCCGACGAGGAGGACGGCGACCACGGTCGCCCCCACGAGGACCCGTCGATCCCGATGGTCGATCAGCGCGAGCGCCGCCAGCCCGATCACCTCGAACCCGACGATGACGGCCACCGTCCGATGGATCCACTCGATCCAGGCCCGGGCGTCGTCGAACGGCGGGATGATCTGGCCGTGGCACAGGGGCCAGTCCGGGCATCCGAGACCCGATCCGGTGACCCGGACCACAACCCCGATCGTGACCAGCAGGATCGCGGTCGCGACGGTTGCCGCGGCGAGCTTCTGGAAGCGGGTCACGGGCCTCCTCGGGGGCAGAGGGACAAGCGAGATCGGGTGGCGGGGACGGCCGTCTCGACGCCGAGCATTCTACCGTGCAAGCGCAGGTGAGCCGCCAGCCCTAGGCTAGACCCATGACCTCCCGTATCTCCCGCGCCGGGTTTCTGGCCGGGCTCGCGTTGCTCCTCGCTGCGTGCGGCACGACGCAGGCCCCGACGCCGATTCCGAACCAGTCCGTCGCGCCCGCCTCGGGCGGTCCGACGATCCTGCCGATCCCGATCACCGGTGCGTTTCGCGTCGGCGACAACCGGGTCGTCTTCACGCTGACTGACCGGAGCGGCACGAAGCAGGTGGCGGGGCCCGATCGGACGCTCGCCATCGGTTACCAAGGCCCGAATGGCGAGACGATCGCCTCGCAGCCCCAGGCATTCATCTGGGCGATCGAGGGCGTCAACGGCGTCTACGTGGGTCACACGACGTTCCCATCTGCCGGGCAGTGGACGGCCGACTTCACGACCGCAGCACCGGGCACGCCCGCCCAGACGACCTCGTTCCGCTTCGACGTGCGGGACCGGATCGAGGTCGTGTCCCCGGGCGATCCCGCCCCGTCCGTGGACACGCCGACGCTCGCCGACGTCGGCGGGGACGTCGCGAAGATCTCGACGGACACGAATCCCGTCAAGCGCTTCTACGAGACGTCCGAGGCCGACGCGCTCGTGGCGAAGAAGCCGTTCGTCCTCATCTTCGCGACGCCGAAGTTCTGCAAGTCGACGGTCTGCGGGCCAACGCTCGACAAGCTCAAGCCCGTGGCCGCCGCCCATCCCGAGATGACGTTCATCAACGTCGAGCCCTACAAGCTCCAGCTCACGGACGGCCAGCTCCAGCCGGTCCTCGACGCCCAGAACAACCTCGTCGCCGCCCAGGCGACGGACGCCTTCAAGCTCAGCTCGGAGCCGTACGTCTTCGTCGTCGGGGCCGACGGCAAGGTGAGCGCGTCGTTCGAGCTCGTCTTCGCGCCCGACGAGATCGAGGCAGCGATCAAGTCCGTGGAGCAGGCCGGCTAGGGCGCGTCCACGAGGGCGACGGCGACGTGCGCGCCGTCGCGATCGACGTACGTCACCTGGATCGGGACGAGGCTGACCTTGTGCTCGGCGATGTGGCCGGGCGGGAAGGTCGAGGCGTTCTCCAGCGCGCCCACCCGGAAGTCCACGGTCCGGCCGTCGGCCGTCCGGATCGAGAAGCCCTGGACGGACGTCAGGCTCGTCGCCTCGACGGCGACGACGATCCCGGTCTCGACCTGTCGCCCTGGGCCGCCGAGCATGGTCGCCGCGACGAGGGCGAGCCCGATCGCGGCGACCACGATCACGAGGAGGACGGCGAGACGGCTGCCGCCGTCCAGGCCGCCGGGCGACGTCCGCGCCGGTGCATCGGTCACGCCCCGGTCCCGCTGCTCCCCGGCGTGTGGAGAGGGCTGCCGTCCTCGCAGCGCGGGCAGGTCGCCGGACCCGGCTCGTAGGTCGGCAGGTCGAGGCGCCAGAGCGAGCGAAGCGGGTAGACCCGGCCGCTCCGCGGCGAGGTCAGCGTGTTCGTCCCGCCCCCGCTCCGGTCGACGAGCACGACGCACTCGACGATCTCGCCGCCCATCGCCTCGACCACGGGGAGCATCGCCAGCAGCGAGCCGCCGGTCGTCAGGATGTCGTCGACGAGCAGGACGCGCTCGCCCGGCTGGATCCGGAAGCCGCGCCGGAACTCGCGCCGGGTGGAGCCGTCCGCGTCGCGGACCTCCTCGGCGAAGATCGCCCGGACACCGAGCTGGCGGCCCGTCTCGAAGGCGAGGATCACCCCGCCCGTGGTCGGGCCGGCGACGAGGTCGACATCGGCGGCCGCACCGGCAGTGGCACCTCCATGCGCCGCCGCCCAGAAGCCACACAACTCGCTCGTCGCGGCGGGGTCGGTGAGGACCGCGAACTTCTCGACGTAGGCATCGCCATGGCGGCCGCTCTTCAGCTGGAAGTGGCCCTCGCGCAGGGCGCCGGACGAACGGAACAGCTCCTCCGTCCGGTGGGCGATCGCCGCCCGCGTCGCGATCTCGATGGCCGGCTTGATCGTGGTCATGGGCCCGAAGTCTAGCGGCGATCGCCGGCTCGTCGGCCTAGGGCCGGTACTCGACGCCCTTCGACGACGGGGCACCGGGCTTCCGCGGCAGCGCCGTCCCGATGAGCTCGGCGTAGGAGCTCAGCCCGCGACGGCGGCACTCCGCCTCGAGTTCCCCGACGAGCCGGACCGGCAGCGTCGGGTCCGCGAAGATCGCCGTGCCGACCTGGACCGCGACGGCGCCGACGGCGAGGAAGTCCAGCACGTCCGCCAGCTCCGTGACCCCGCCGATCGCCACGACCGGGATGTCGACGATCTGGCTGACCTCGTAGACGATCCGCAGCGCGACCGGCTTGATCGCCGGCCCCGACAGGCCGCCGTAGATGTTGCCGAGCAGCGGCTTGGTCCGCGAGGGGGCGACGGCGATCCCCGACAGAGTGTTGATCGCGGTCAGCGCGTCGGCGCCGGCGTCGGCGATCGCCCGGGCGATCGGCCGGACGTCGGCAACGTTCGGCGACAGCTTCACCAGGAGCGGCAGGTCCGTGGCCTTCCGCACTGCGGCGGTCACCTCGCCCGCTGCACCCGCGTCGATCGCGAACTGCAGGCCGCCCCGACCGACATTCGGGCAGCTGATATTCAACTCGATCCCAGCCACGCCGGGGACGCCGTCGAGGCGGCGGACGACCTCGACGTAATCGGCCACCGACTCGCCCGCGACGTTGACGATCACCGCGGTCTTCCAGCCGGTCCACGTCGCGGCGTACTTTTCGATCACGGCATCGACGCCCGGGTTCTGGAGCCCGATCGAGTTGAGCATCCCGCCGGGTGTCTCGGTCACGCGCGGCGTGACGTTGCCGATGCGGGGCCGAAGCGTGGTCCCCTTGCAGCAGATCGCGCCGAGCCGGTCGACCTCGACGACGTCGCCGTACTCGATCCCGTAGCCGAACGTGCCCGACGC
>Ga0070696_100001536_pt1 | contig 15149 bp, 12 predicted proteins | sample KBSK1253metaG_FD_65474 | JGI IMG/M metagenome (GOLD analysis project Ga0070696, IMG submission 65474) | Corn, switchgrass and miscanthus rhizosphere microbial communities from Kellogg Biological Station, Michigan, USA - KBS K1-25-3 metaG | ecosystem: Host-associated > Plants > Roots >... | reverse complement strand
GAGGACGAGCTAGTCTCCGTGCTTCGGCTGGTGGGGCGTCGGCCGGATGCCCCGCTCGTCTTTGCCGACGCCGGTCGCCGCGCGGCGCGCTATGCCGTGCGGGCCAACGGCGGGTCGAGGGCGCTGGCGAAGGTGTCGCCGTGGGCGCTGGGCCGGTATCTGGCGCGGCGCGCGGCCCGGCGGATCTCCGCCAAGTGCTTCCGGGGCCAGCTCGGAACGAAAGGGCCCGAAACCGAGGTCCGCATGACCCGGCCGCTTTCGGTGAGCGCAATTTCCGATGGCAGTGCGTGTGCATTTTACGGCGCGGCGTACGGTGAGCTGCTGCGCACGCTCATCAACTTCGAAGGGACGATGGTGCACGAGCGGTGTGAGGGCCGGGGAGATCAGGCCTGCTTGTGGCGTGGCCAACGCGCGGGTGACTACGAGTGACGCCGCTGGCCGGGCTCGACCGAAGCGACTTGCGCGCGGCCCTCGAAGAAGCCGGTGCCGACGCATGGCTGCTCTACAACTTCCGGGGCGTCAACCCGGTGGCCGGGCGGGTCCTCGGCGTGAGCGGGATGGGAACGCGCCGCCTGTTCGTGCTGCTGCCGCGCGACGGGGAGCCGGTCGCCGTCGCGCATCGCATCGAGCTCCAGGGAGTGGACGGTTTTCCGGGGACGGTCGTGCCCTATTCCCGCTGGGAAGAGCTGCACCAGGCGCTCGGTCGATTGGTCAACGGGCGCACCGTCGCGATGGAGGTCTCGCCTGAGGACGCAGTGCCCTATCTCGACCGCGTTCCATTCGGTGTCGTGGAGCTGGTTCGCCGTCTTGGCGCGCGTGTGGTTCCCTCGGGTCCGCTCGTCTCCCGGTTTGCCGCGCGCTGGAGCGCGGCGGAGATGGCGGGCCACTCGGCCGCAGCGGAAACCATCGCTGCGATTGCACGATCCGAGTTGAGCCGCGTAGTGCGCGAGCTGGGTGTCAGCGAATCGGCGGTGCAGGCCCGAGTCGTTCGCGCGCTTGAGGAACATCACCTCGTCTTCGATCACCCACCAATTGTTGCGTTCGGTTCGAACGCAGCGAACCCACATTACGAGCCGATCGCGGGGCACGACGCACGGCTTGAGGCGGATCAGGTCGTGCTGCTGGATCTCTGGGGCGCGCCGGGGGCGGAGGCCGTCGCCGCCGACCAGACCTGGATGGGTTTTGCCGGTGCCGAGCCGGCCGCTCGCGTCGAGCAGGTCTGGACCGTCGTTCGTGATGCCAGGGATGCCGCGATCGGCGCGATTCTCGACGCGGCGCAGGCAAGACGGCCCATCGCCGGTTACGAAGCGGATCGGGCGGCCCGCGCGGTGGTCGAGCGAGCCGGCTTCGGCCAATGGTTCGTGCATCGTACCGGTCACTCGATCGACCGCGACTTGCACGGCTCGGGTCCACATCTGGACGACTACGAAACGCACGACGATCGCCGACTCGGCCCGGGCGTCGGCTTTTCGGTGGAGCCGGGGGTGTATCTCCCGGGCGAATTCGGCGTTCGCAGCGAGGTCAACATGTTCTGGGGACCGGAGGGACCGCAGGTGACACCGAAAGCGCCGCAGCGAGAGCTGATCACGGCCCGCGGCTGAGGCGATGCGATTCCTCCTCGCTGCGGTGCTCGCCGCCGCGAGCCTGGCCCGATCAGAGCCTTCCCTTCAGCTGGACGACCGGCTCGCGCTCCGCGCGGTCCGGTTTTATCGAGCCGATCATCGAACCACCAGGGTCACAGCGTTTCTGGAGATTCCCTACGCCGCACTCGTCGACCCGGCCGGCGGCGGAGCTGGAACCGGCTACCAGGTGACCGTTCGAGTGGCGGACTCCACCGGCGCAGTCCTGCACACCGAGTCTTGGACCGGGACGGTCCCCTCCTCGGCGCAGGCCGGCGCGGCAGCGGTCGAGACGGTGGAGTTCCTGGTCGCCTCGGGTCGCTACCGCCTCGATGCGGTCGCGCGAAACCCGCTGACGGGTCGCGAAGCCCGCGCGACGCTCGAACTGGAGGGATTCGATCGACCGCCGGCTGTTTCCGACCTGCTGCTCTCCCCGGGCATCCGCCTGGTCTCAGCCGGCGACACGGTACCACAGCCGGGGGAGCTCCGCCGCGGCGGCGCCCTCGTGACGGCGGCCGCCGTTCCCCGACTCGGTCCTGCGCATACCACCGCACACTATCTCCTCGAGATGTATGCCACGGGCAACCACGAGGAAGTCGGCAACATTACCGTATCGGTTCGCGACTCGACCGGGACGACGACGCTCCGCTGGCGGCCGGTGCCGGTCCGGGTGCCATCGGGTGGCAGCACGTTGCATGGGCACGTGAGCCTCGCCGGTCTGAAGCCGGGCCGCTATACCCTGCTGGTTTCGGTGGCGGTGGCGGGTCAAACGAACGAGCGCGGGGCGGAACTGGTGGTCGACGGCGGGAGCGTGGCTCAGGTGAAGAGCGTGAACAGTGAACGGTGAACCGTGAACCGGCAACTCCGCTGAGCACCGGAGCTCCCTGTTCACTGTTTACTGTTCACTGTTCTCAACTTCCGGCTGATTCCACCAAAACATCTCCCTCGCGAAACTGATGCTGGTAGAGGCGGGCATAGAGACCACCCCGCGCCAGCAGCTCTGCGTGACTGCCTTCCTCGACGATGCGTCCGTGGTCGAGCACCACCAACCGGTCGGCTCGCCGGACCGTGCTGAGGCGGTGCGCGATAATGAGGGTCGTGCGGCCGGCCAGCAGCCGCTCCATCGCATCCTCGATCAGCCGCTCGCTCTCGTTATCCAAACTGCTGGTCGCCTCGTCGAGGATGAGAACGGCCGGATCCTTGAGCAGCGCGCGGGCGATCGCAATGCGCTGACGCTGACCACCGGACAACTTCACCCCCCGCTCTCCGACCACCGTGTCATAGCCCTCCGAGAGCCGCTCGACGAACTCGTGCGCGTGCGCAGCCCGCGCGGCGGCCTCGATCGCCTCCTGGGTCGCCGACGGTCGTCCGTACGCGATGTTTTCACGAACGGTCCCGCTGAAGAGCGCCGGCTCCTGGGGCACCAAGCCGATCGCGCCCCGAAGCTCCGCCAGGCGCAGGTCCCGTATGTTGACCCCGTCGAGCAGAATCCGGCCCTCGCGCACATCCCAGAACCGCGGCAGCAGAGACACTAGTGTTGTCTTGCCGGCGCCGGACGGTCCGACCAGTGCGACGACCTCACCCGGCGCTACGGTCAAGTCGATGTCACGGAGCACCCACGCTGAGGCAGGATCCACTTGATAGCGGAAAGAAACGCGTTCGAAGCGGACCGACCCGGTGACCGGTCTGGGTAGCGGCTTCGGCGCCGGCGAATCCGCGATGGGTGGTGCCGTTTCCAGCAGCTCGAAGACTCGCTGGGCCGCTCCCACGGCTTCCTGATAACTGCTGAAGAACGAGGCGAGCCCGCCGATCGCCGCTGCGATCGTCACTGTGTAGAGGAGAAACGAGACCAACGCACCCGGCGTGAGCTTACCGTCGAGCACCAGGAGGCCGCCCTGCCACAGAACGAACACGATCCCGCCAAATGTGGCGAAGGTGAGCACACCGAAGAACACGCCGCGCACCTCGGCGCGTACCAACGCCGCGCGGACGCTGGCCAGGATGCGATCGCCGTACCGCTGCCGCTCCGCCGGCTCCTGCACGAAGCTCTGCACCGTCCGGATCTGGCTCAGCGCTTCCTCGGCAACCGCGGTGGCCTCGGCCACCTTATCCTGGACGCCGGTGGTCATGTGGCGCAGGCGTCGGCCGAAGTAAAAGGCCGACCCAACCACGACCGGCACGACGCCGAGGGCGGTGAAAGTGAGGCGAGGCAGCATGTAGGTCAGCACGACGACTCCGCCTATGAGCGCCAACGCCTGTCGCGAGAACTCCGCGATCTGATGGCTCATGACGCTCTGCAACAAGCCGATGTCCGTGGTGAGGCGACTGGTAAGCTCGCCGGTGCGGCGGTCGGCGAAGAATCCGGGGGGCATTGTCAGCAGCTTGTCGAACAACTCGCGCCGCAGGCCGGCGACGGCTCGCTCGCCGGTCGCGCTCAGATAATAGGTCTGGATGAAATTGAGCCCGGCCTGAACCGCGAACAGCGCCAGCAACAGAACTGCGATGCGATCGAGCAGCACGCGGTCGCGACGGAGAAACGCGGCATCGAGGAGGTAGCGGACGATCTGGGGGAATGCCAATCCGATGGCGGCACTCAGCAGCAGCGCCAGCGTCGCCAGCGCCAATCCGCCCCGATAGGGCCGCACCCTGGGCCAGAGCCGAGCCAACTGACCCGGTGCGGGGAACCGCCGCCGGATGCCGGACGCGGTAGGCTGTTGTGTCATTGCCGGAAAGTTAATTCAAAGGACACCGCGGAGGCCCGCAAAGGCGCTAAGCAAGGCGAATCAGTGCGGGCGGCTGGGGGCTACGATCGCTTCCTGCTGGGGCTTAGTCAGAATCAGCAGGGTAGCCGGTCGCTTTGCAGTAGCCCACGGCAGGTTTCGGTCGACGGCCATCGCCAAGAACAGCAGCGCAAGGTACAGTAGAGAGTAGCGATACAGCTTCCAGGCGGTCGGTGTCACGCCTGGCGTCCGGAGTAGGCGGATGCAGAACCAGAGAAGCGGGGCGCCCAGCAGAGCAGCACAGACCGCGTAGAACCAGCCAAACGCGCCAAACAACACCGGCATCAGCGTGAGCGGCACCAGCATCAGCGTGTAGACCAGCATCTCGAACTTGGTGCGCTGCTCTCCACGGACCACCGGCATCATCGGGATCCCGGCTCGGGCATACTCGGCTCGCTTGATGAGCGCGAGAGCCCAGAAATGCGGCGGGGTCCAGTAAAAGATGATCGCGAAGAGATACAGCGCCGCGAGATCGAGGCGTCCGGTCATGGCAGCCCAACCGACCAGCGGTGGGAACGCCCCCGCCGCGCCTCCGATCACGATGTTCTGGGGACTCGAGCGCTTGAGCCACACGGTATAGACGAACACGTAGAACAAGAGGCCGCCCAGCGCGAGCTCAGCGCTCAGCGGATTGACCAGCTGCCAAAACAGATAGAATGCGATGATGGCCAGACCGATGCCGAATGCCAGCGCGACTGAAGGGGCAATCCGTCCTGCGGGAACGGGTCGCTGGCGGGTCCGCGACATCTTGTCGTCGATGTCGCGGTCGAACCACATGTTGATCGCGTTGGCGCCGCCCGCCATGAAATATCCGGCGACGATGACGGTCAGGACCAGCTGGGGTGACGGCAGCCCCCGATCGGTTACGAACATGGGCGCGACCGTCGTGACCAGGAGCAGCGAGATGATGCGCGGCTTGGTGAGCGTCACCAGGTCGGCTGCCAGCGAAGGCCGGCGAGCGTCCACGGCCTGGGAAGGGACCTCCACGAACTTGCCTCCGGATCAGCGGGCGAAAGCGGGGGAAAGAACGGTGTCTGAATGGTGCTTGTCAAGCCGAATCACGCCGTGACCGATACAGGGACCCAATCCAGTCTCGATCCCTGGGGCGAACGGCTGCACCGTCGGCTTGGGTTATGGAGCGCGGGTGCGGTGTTGGTCGGCATTACCATCGGCAGCGGCATCTTCCGGGTTCCGGCGGGAACGGCAGGAATCCTCGGTGTCCCCGGCGCGGTGATGCTGGCGTGGGTGCTGGGCGGCACCATTGCGCTCACCGGCGCGCTCACGGTCGCGGAGCTGGCTGCCGCACTCCCCCGCTCGGGCGGCGTCTTTGCGTTCCTGCTCGAAGCGTTCGGCCCACTGCCCGCATTTCTGTTTGGCTGGTCCGAGCTCGCCGTGCTGCGGGCGGCGGCCCTGGGTGCCATCGCGACGATCTTCGCCGAATATCTCGGCTACTTCCTCCACTTCGATCCTCCGACCGTCAGGAAGGTCGCCGCCGTCGCGATCATCGGGATCGGTTTGCTCAACTACGTCGGGGTGCGTGCGGCGGCCAGGGTGATGAACCTGGTTACGATCGCGAAATTCGCTGCGATCGTGCTCCTCGGGACGTTGGCGTTTGCGGCGGGTGACGGCAACGCCGACCACTTCAGGCCCGTCTGGACCGGCGGCGTCTCGCTGTCTCTGGTCGCAACGGCGCTGGTGCCGATCATGTGGACCTACGACGGCTGGGCCGACGTCTCGTTCATGAGCGGCGAAGTACGCGATCCTGGCCGGACTCTCCCGCGCGCGCTCATCGTCGGCACGCTGGCGATTATCGCCATCTACCTGCTCATCAACGCAGCGTACGTCTACTTGCTGCCGTTGCCGGTGATGGCGGAATCGCGCCTCGTCGCGGCGACCGCCGCCGAACGCATCCCGTCGCTCGGTAGCAGTGGGGCGGCGCTCGTGTCGGCGTTGGTGATGGTCTCGTGCTTCGGCTCGCTGAATGGGTCGATGATGGCGGGGCCGCGGATTTTTTTCGCCATGGCTGACCGGGGGCTCTTCTTTCAGAGTGTCGCGCGAGTCTCCCCCCGGTTCGGCAGCCCCTCCGCCGCGATCTGGCTGGCCACCGGCCTGGGCGTCGTCTATGTGCTCCTCAACGACTTTCAGCAGCTCGCCGACAAGTTCATCCTGGGCATCTGGCCTTTCTACGCGCTCTCCGTGGCCGGCGTCTACGTCCTTCGGCGGACCCGCCCCGAGCTGCCGAGGCCGTATCGTACCGTGGGATATCCGGTCACCCCGGCATTGTTCCTGCTCGCTTCGGTGGGGATGGTGGTGAACGCGCTGCTGACGGACCCGGTGAACACGGGAATTACGTTTGCGATCATCGGCGCGGGGGTGCCGGTGTTTTACCGGTGGAGGAACAGCGTGAACGGTAAACGGTAAACAGTAAACGGGGGGCTCCGAGTCACGGGACCTCCCGTTCACCGTTCACGCGGTTATCTCCAACGCCATATCCGCCGCCTTGACTGAATGGGTCAGCGCTCCCACCGAAATGAAATCAGCGCCTGCCACAGCGTACGCCCGCACGTTGTCCAGCGTGATCCCGCCGGTGGCTTCAATCTCGATTCCTGGCCTGAGCTTCCGGGCAAGGTCTGCCCAATCACGCACCGTCTCGGGCGACTGGTTGTCCAGCAGCAATCGCGTCGCTCCGGCTTCGCATGAAGTGCGGAGCTGCGCCTCCGACTCGACCTCAACCTGAAGCCCCTCTACGCCGCGGTAGCGGGCCTCGGCTAAAGCCACTTTCAAAGCCTTACCCTGCGCCGCCAGCGCCCACCAATGATTGTCCTTGACCATGACTGTGTGAGAGAGGTCGAGCCGGTGTAGCGCGCCACCCCCGGCGAGCACCGCTGCCACGTCGAGCAGGCGAAGGCCGGGCGCCGTCTTCCGGGTGTGCAGGATGCGGGCGGTGGTGCCGGTGACCGCGGCGACGTACGCCCGAGTTGCAGTGGCGATGCCGGAGGCGCGCTGGAGGAAGTTGAGGAGAGGGCGCTCCGCCCGGAGCAGGCGACTGAGGGGCCCGCTTGCGTTGGCCACGAGCGTATTTGGAGGCACTTGGGCGCCTTCCCCGGCCACCCACTCGATACGGCAGTCGCACAATTTTGCGACCGCCTCAGCGTAAACCCAGCCGGCCAGGACGCCACCGCTTCGAAACTCGAGTCGCCCGGTGGCGCGCGCCGAGCTCGCCACGGTAACGTCGCTGGTGACGTCCCGGGAGCCGTCTTCCGCGAGCGCGATCGCCGCCAGCCGCTCGGCGTCGGCCGCGAAGTCCGGCGTCACTTGCCCAGGCTCACCATGCGGTCGAGCGCGAGGCGAGCCCGACGGGCGATGTCCTCCGGCACGGTGATCTCGTAGCGATCCAAGACGAGGGCGTCGCGCACCCCGGGCAGGGTAATGGTCTTCATGAAGGCGCAGACCGCTTCCGGGTCCGCCGGATAGAATTGCTTGGCCGGCGCGATCTGCTTCATGCGGTGCATGATGCCGGTCTCGGTGGCGACGATGAATGAATCGGCGGGACGCTCCTTGACCAGCCGGATCATTCCTTCCGTCGATGCGATGTGGAGTCCGTTGGTGGGGATGGCACCCCGACCCATCTCGTAGATGAGCTGTCCGGCGCAGCCACACTCGGGATGTACCAGAACCTCGGCGTCCGGGTGGGCGGACCGCTGCGACTCGAGCACGTTGGGGTTGATGCCCTTGTGCACGTGGCATTCGCCCAGCCACACCTCGACCTTCCGCTCCGGGCGCATCCGTCGAACGTGCGCCCCCAGAAAGAAGTCGGGCAGGAAAAGAATCCCTTTGTCTGGCGGGATGGCGTCGATCACGTCCAGCACGTTCCCGCTGGTGCAGGCGTAGTCGAGCTCGGCCTTCACTTCGGCCGTCGTGTTGACGTATCCCACCACCACATAATCCGGGAACTGGGCCTTCCACTGGCGTACCTGCTCGCCGGTCACGGTGGCGGCCAGCGAGCAACCCGCGCGAAGGTCTGGCAAGAGGACCTTCTTGCCGGGCGACAGGATTTTCGCGGTTTCCGCCATGAAGTGCACGCCGCAAAACACGATTACATCGGCATCGGCCTTTGCCGCCTGTCGGGAGAGACCGAGGGAGTCGCCTACGAAATCGGCGATGTCCTGCACCTCGGGTCGCTGATAGTTGTGCGCCAGAATGACGGCGTTGCGCTCGCGCGCTCGCGCGCGGATCTCCGCTTGGAGCGCGCTGGTGGCTTCGGCGCTGAGATTGAACTCCTCGATGACGGGTAGCGGGACGGCCATCAGACGGCTTTCGACTGGCGAACCTTGGGGGGATAATCTACCCGGCGATGTCCACCTCGGCTCTCGCGGCGACTGCGCGCTGCCTGGGTGATCAGCGTGGCGACGAGGAGCTGATGGGCGGTTCGCCAGTCATCGGCCGGCGTCTCTCGCGTGAGCTCCGCGAGAGCGTCCTCTGCGTGGAGCAGCGACGCCTCGCTCCGCTGAACGCCGACGTCGGCCGTCATGATGGCACGCATGCGGACACGGATGGTCTCACTGACCGAGGTCGGTACGACATCCGGCATTCCTTCGCCCGCCGCCGCGCCGGCTGCCGGCGCGATCGGGCCTTCGGTCGGCAGCGACCGGGCCACCCGGTCCGCGAAGACAAGCCCCTCGAGCAGAGAGTTGGAGGCGAGCCGGTTGGCGCCGTGAACCCCGGTGGAGGCGCACTCTCCGACGGCCCAGAGGCCGGGCAGACTGGTGTGGCCGTCGAGGTCGGTCCGAATGCCGCCCATCGCGTAGTGCAGTGCCGGGGCAACGGGAAGCAGATCGCGGGCGGGGTCGAGACCGCGGCTCGCGAGCATCTGCGAAATGCCGGGAAACTGCTGCCTGAAATCCAGTACTTCTCGCGCGTCGAGCCACGCCCCGCCGTTCGCGTCGGCTGCCGCCACGGCGCGGGCCAGGATGTCGCGCGGGGCGAGCTCGGCGCGGGCATCGTAATCGAATGCGAACCTCCGGCCGGTCGCGTCCACCAGCTTCGCACCGGCGCCCCGGACGGCCTCGGAAATGAGCGGCGCCGGATTTACACCTGCGAGCTTGAGCGCGGTGGGATGAAACTGCAAGAACTCGAGGTCCCGAAGCTCCGCCCCTGCCTCGTGCGCCATGGCCCAGCCATCAGCGGTAGCGACCTTGGGATTGGTGGTCACCGCGTAGAGCTGACCGACTCCACCCGTGGCCAGCACGACGGCTGGCGCGCGCACGGGGAACATCGGACGGTGGTGATGCACCAGCAGCGCGCCCGTGACCCGGCCGCCTTCCACTATCAGCGCCCTTGCTTCGGTATGCTCCAGGATTTCGACCAGTGGGTCGTGGGCGACGATGCGGGTGAGGAGGGCGATCAACGCGGCGCCGGTGCGGTCGCCGCCGGCATGGATGATTCGGGCTCGAGTGTGCGCCGCCTCGAGCCCGAAGCGAAGTCGGCCGTCAGAGCCTCGGTCGAACGTCGCCCCCATGGCGAGCAGCTCGCGAACCCGATCCGGCCCTTCGTTGGTAAGCACCCGGACCGCCTCAGGGTCCGACAGGCCGTCGCCCGCAGCCAGCGTGTCGGCAGCGTGCTGCCGTGGGTTGTCGCCGGGCCCTAGTGCAACGGCGATACCACCTTGGGCCCAGGCGCTGGCGCTGTCGGCCAACGTCTCTTTGGTGACCAGGCGCGCCGCTCGCCCCTCGGCTGCGAGTCGCCAGGCAGTCCAGAGACCCGCGATTCCCGAGCCGATGATCAGCGGTGGTGCATCCTGCATGGCGGGAATATAAAGCGCGATTTCGCCTAGGTCCTCGCCCGAACTAGCAGCGCCGCCCCGATCAGGAGAAAGACGCCGTTCGGAATCCAGGCCGCGGCTGTCGGATCGACCAGCCCGCCGGCGCCCACCGCCTTGGCGATCTGCATGAGGAGAAGGAACAGAACGGTGGTCGCCAGGCTGATCGCGATGCCGAAGGCGGTGCCGGCCCGCGGTGACGTGATCGCGAGGGGCGCGCCGAAGATCGCGATGATGAGGCAGGTCGCAGGAATCGCCAGCTTGAGTGCTCGCTCGACCACGAGCTTGTTGGCGTCGTTACCGGAGCGCTGGAGCGCCTCGATGTAGCGCCCCAGCTCGCCGTAGCGCATTTCATCGGGCGCCTTGGCCTCTGCCAACAGATCGGCTGGCGTCTGGGTGAAGCTTCGAAGCCGGAGAGTGCGGAAGCTGAAGCTTGCCTGGCGCACCGGTGAGGCGATCACCCGGCTGGTGCCGTTCCACAGCCGCCAAGCGCGACGTTGGTTGTCGTAGGTGGCGCTGTCCGCGGTGACGACGAGATCGGGGTACCGGATGCCGGTTCCCTGTCGCTCGAACAGCACCGTCTTGAGCTTCCGGGTGGCAAGCTCGAGCGAGCGGATGGTATAGACCCATCCCTGGTCCGCGCGGTAGACAAAGTTGAAGCGCGCCGACGTCGGCCCCTCCGGCTGGGCTTTCTGCAGCTTGAGCTGCTTGGCCGTCGCTCCCGGCGCCATCTCGCCGACCACGATGCCGAGTCCGGTCGCCAGCACCGATACCAGAAAGATCGGCAGCATGAGCCGCCGAAAGCTCTGGCCACCGGCCTTGGCTGCGGTGAGCTCAGAGTGCCGCGCCATGGCGCCCACGGTGAACACCGTCGCGAACAGGACCGCTGCGGGGAGGACGAGAAACATGTTCTCCGGTATGGAGTACACGTAGCTCACGATGATTTGCCGCACCGTGAGCCCGCGATCGAGCAGTTTGTTGAGCGAGTCGGTGAGATTGATCAGGATGGAAACGATGGGGAATCCGAGCACAGTGAGCCCGAACAGGCGGAGCCAAAGCCCCAGCGTGTAGCGGTCCAGCAGTCGCCCGATCACGCGGACCTGCGGCGCCACCGAAGCCGGTAGCGAAAACCGTCCAGCAGCTCCCGGAAATCGCCCCCCCGGTTCAACCCTGGCTGCTGGTTCACCCGAATGAGACTGAGGACTCCGACCACCGTGAGAATGATGTTGGGCAGCCACATCGAGAGAGCGGGCGAGAGCAGCCCACGATCGGCCAGCGCCTCACCGGCCGTCAGCCCAACGTAGTACAGCGAAAACACCGCCAGTCCACCGCCGATCACGAGCCCCATGCCGCCGCGGGGAAACCGCAGTGCCATTGCCATCCCGATGAGAACGAAGGAAATGCATGCCATGCTGATCGCCCACTTCTTGTGCACCTCGACCATGTACCGGTCCGCCCGGAGATCTGCGTCTTTTGCCCGGTCCAGAGCCAGAGACACCTCTGCCCGACTGCTGAGCCTCACAGGGGGGTGCAACGGCTTGGCCGCGAGCGGGGCGGTGGACGACGAGCCCGCCGAGACCGCCGGAGCAGGTTTCTTCACGACTCGGGACGGTGTGGATTTGGTGGGCGATGGTTGCTGCGCGGCCGGCGCTTTGACCTTCGCCCGCGGGGTCGGATGCGAGTCGGGCGCCTGTGCCGCGAGTTTGGCGGGGGCCAGCCTGTTCCGGACCTCAGTGCGAAGCCGCTGGAGCCAGACGCAATAGTCGTCCGGTGGCTCGGGCGAGGTGGTATCGGGTTGCAGGGCGGGGAGGGCGAGCAGCTCGTGCAGATCGCGCTCCACAAAGAAACGGCGATCGGCGTTGGCTTTGGCCTGGTCGCGGTCGGCGTCCCGTACCACCGCCAGCATGGCGCAGCTCGACAGCTCCCGGTCACCCCGAATCTGATCGGAGGTATTCCGCTCCAGCTCATCGAACACGTTGCGTACCCGGATCTCGTTGGTCGCAAAGCGGGTCACTTGAAAGCGGTCGGCTTCGTCCGACTTGTACTGGTGGACGACCCCATCGAACAGGCGCAGCGTGAGATCTTTGCCGCCCGGCGCATACGCCATGAATCCGCTGTCCGCGTAGATGATCCGCCGCACGTTCTCGTCACCCACGTCGTAGATCGTGACCCCGCGCAGGAGACCGGTGGCCCCATCGATCCGGCTCGAGCGCAGGAAGTATTTCGACGGAGGCACCTCGTTGATGACCTGCTCCCGGAGCTCGAACGTGGGCTTCTTGCGGCCGATGTCGATCAAGAGGGCGCGAAGCTCCGCGTTGCTGTTGGGCAGCACCTGGTCGATAAAGAGAAAAGTCAGCACCGACATCACGATGCCCCAGCCCAGAATGGGGCGGAGCATTTGCGGCACGCTCACCCCGGTGGCGCGAAGCGCCATCACTTCGTTGTCGGCCGCCAGGTGGCTGAAGGCGTACAACACCGCCAGGAGGACCGCCATCGGGATCGTCATGGCGAGGATGAACGGCAGACTCAGCACGAATACTTCGCTGATGACCGACCAGGGCAGCCCTTTGCCCACCAGTGCCCCGAACCGCTTGGCGACCTGATTGAGCAGCATGAGACTGGTCGCCGCCGCGAGGGAGAAGCAGAACGGGGCGAACAGCTGGCGGAGAAGATATCGGGCGAGAAGGCGCACGGTGGAAAGATGGCAGTCCGGTCGGCGAGGGCCAAGGCGGAGCAGGGGCGGAGGGGCGGGTTATAATGAGGGCCATGGCAAGCCTCCGCCGTACCTCACTGCTCGCTGCGCTGGGCCTGGTGATCGGAATCGGCGCCTGTGCCCGCGAGACTGCGCCTCCGCCGCGCGAGTTCGACTCAGCCAAGGCCTTCGAATACCTGCGCACGCAGGTCGCATTCGGGACTCGCATTCCCGGAACGGCTCCGCACGAGCGGATGGCAAACTGGCTCGACAGCCTGCTGCGAGCGCGAGCCGACACGCTGATCGTGCAGTCCTGGACTCACGTAACGGCGGACGGCGACTCGCTGCCGCTGCGGAATTTCATCGCCCGGTTCAATCCCAAGGCCACCACCCGCATCCTGTTTCTCGCGCACTGGGACACGCGCCCGAGATCCGACGGTCCCAACTCGAAGAATCAGAAGGCTCCGGTTCCGGGGGCCAATGACGGAGCGTCGGGAGTTGCCGTGCTCCTCGGCGTTGCGGACGCGCTCAAGCGCCGGCCTCCGGCCATTGGTGTCGATCTCCTGTTCGACGATGGGGAAGACTACGGCGATTTCAACGAGCACCCGAAAGACGTTCTGATCGGAGCGCGATACTACGCGGCCCATCAGCCCGCGGGAGCGCCGCCGAAGTACGCCGTCCTGTTCGATCTCGTTGCCGACAAGGACCTGCAGATACATCAGGAAGGAAACTCGCTCACCGGCGCCCCCGAGATCGTGCAGCTGGTCTGGTCCACCGCCAGGAAGCTCGGCAAGCAGTCCGCATTCATCGACTCGCCAAAGCACACCCTCACCGACGACCACGTGGAGCTGCAGAAGGCGGGCATCAAGGCGATCGACGTGGTGGACTTCGACTATCCGGCCTGGCACACGCCGGACGACACCATCGACAAGGTGAGCGCCGCCAGCCTGCAGACGGTGGGCGACGTAGCGGTGGCGCTGGTGCGGCAGGAGAAGGCGGAGCGCTAGGGGACGAGCGGCGTAGTCCTCAGCGCTAAGGCTACAGCTCGCTGCTTTTCGGCACCCCTCCGCGCCCCACCTTTGCTTACTGTCGTCCCCATGCAACCCGCTGAGCGGCGGGCCCTCCTCCTCTTGCTCGGCCTCGCCATAGGCGGCCACGCCGTCCGCGCGGTCGTCGAGGCACCAAACCAGGCTCCGGGAGAGGTCGAGCTGGTGCGAACCCTCCCGGCCCAGTCGCCTCTCGCCCATAAGGAAAGCACAATGGCGCTCGCTCGGCCCCTACGGCCCGGCGAAAAAATTGACATCGACCGGGCAGGTCCGACCGAGATTGCCCGGCTGCCGCGAGTCGGGCCCGGCCTCGCGAAACGCATAGTTGCCGACCGGGAGTCCCGTGGCCCATTCGGCAGTCTGCAGGGCCTCGACCGAGTCGCTGGAGTAGGGGTTACACTACTCGCTGCTATCTCCGGTCATGCAACCTTCAGCGGTTCGAATAACAACCTTACGTCGGGGTCGGGCCCAGATCCGTCGCCGGGTGCCATGGTGGCTCCATGTCCCGCCGCGTTGGCGGCTTGCAGGACCGACGCATTCCCGCCCGCTGGCCCGCCGAGCCCTCTTCAGTCACGACTCTCCCTGAACCGAGCGACCGTCGCCCAACTGGACTCGCTGCCGGGGATTGGATCGAAGCGTGCGAGAGCTATCGTGAAGGACCGGGAGCTGAACGGACCCTTTCCTTCGGTTGATGCCCTTGACCGGGTGCCCGGCATCAAACCTGCCTTGGTCGCGCGGGTACGCGAAAGGTTGCAGGTGCCTTAGTTATTGACACCTCGCCTTTTCTGGCTTGGGCCGTAGGCCCACCCAACCCACACCGGTGAGCTCGACCTCGACGATGGCGACCGCGGCCGCCAGCCCCGACCGGCTGGGCGATATCCTCATCAAGGAAGGCCTGATCACTCGCGAGCAGCTGCAACAGGCGCTCGCCGAGCAGAGGGCCAGCAAGCATCGCCTGGGCTACGTCCTGGTGAAGCTTGGCCTGGTGCAGGAGCTCGAGATCACCAAGCTGCTCGCACGCCAGTATCGCATGCCGGCGGTCGATCTCTCCCGTTTCGAAGTCGATCCCAAGCTCGTCAAGCTGATCCCGGCGGATCTCGCGACCAAGCACGTGGTGCTCCCGCTCAAGCGCGAGGGGCGGACTCTCACCATCGCCATGGCCGATCCGACGGACCACGGCCTGCTCGAGGATCT
>Ga0070696_100001534_pt1 | contig 15160 bp, 15 predicted proteins | sample KBSK1253metaG_FD_65474 | JGI IMG/M metagenome (GOLD analysis project Ga0070696, IMG submission 65474) | Corn, switchgrass and miscanthus rhizosphere microbial communities from Kellogg Biological Station, Michigan, USA - KBS K1-25-3 metaG | ecosystem: Host-associated > Plants > Roots >... | reverse complement strand
TCAGCATGTGCAGCCACCAACTGATCGCGAACCCGGCCTCGAGCGCCTGCGGCGGCCGGTCCCGGATGAACCCGGCCAGCCAGTTGGCGATGAAGGCGCCGGGCTGGTCGCCGTACCTCGCCGACTCGAACACGCCGGCGACGAACTCCGCCGCGACCAGCGTCCCGATCATCGACAGGATCAGCAGTGCGTCCCGGTTGTAGGTCAGCCGCTTCGGGCGCGAGATGAACCGCCGCTCGAACGCCCACAGCACCGAGACGATCACGATCACCGCGACGACGTTCTGCATCCCGAGCACCGCGGCCCACAGGACGCCGCCGAAGGGGATCGAGATGATCGCCTGGAGCAGCCCGCCGGTGACGATGTTGGCCGTGCCGAAGGTCAGCAGCACGAAGCCCCAGAAGATGCCCCAGTGGAGCAGCGCCGCCCGGACGTCCTTGAACATCTTCGTCTGGATGAAGGCGTACTCGATCACGCCCCACACGCGCGCCGGAACGTTGTCGAACGGGCTCGGCCCGGAGGCGCGGGCCGCGGCGAAGATCCGCAGATGGCGCGCCATCGCGAGGACGAAGAGCAGCATCGCGCCCCAGAACACCGCAAACACGAGCGGGTAGTACGGGACGTGCTCGAACGAGGGCAGCATCACTCGGCGCGCTCGTCCGAGGCGGACGGTGGCAGGTCCCGCCACGGGTCCGTTGGGTCGCCGGGCGGGATCGAGACCTCGACGCCGTCGACGACGGCTGTCTCCGGGTCTTCGACGACCGCTGCCGATTCGCCGGCCGGCGCACCACCGCCCGACGTCTGGGCGTGTGGCGCGAGGCCCGAAACGGGCTCGGAATCGTGGTCATACGGACCGGCGAGCGTCTCGAGCGCGTGGCCGAGCGTGGGCTCGAGCGCGGTGAGCGACTCGACGGCGGCCTTCGGGCTGCCGGGGACGTTCGCGACGAGGCTCTTGCCGATGACGCCGACGACGCCTCGCGACAGGTCGGCCATCGGTGTTGTCGCCCGGCCGGAGGCACGCATGGCCTCGGCCAGGCCGGGCACCTCGTAGTCGATCACGGCGAGCGTGGCCTGCGGGGTCACGTCGCGAGGGGTCAGACCCGTTCCGCCCGTGCTGATCACGAAGGTGTGGTCACGGGCGCCTTCACGCAGCGCCGCCTCGATCAGGGTCCGCTCATCGGACACGGTGCGTCGATCGACGCGGAAGCCGAGGATCGCCAGCCGATCGGCGAGCGCGATGCCCGACTCGTCCTGGCGCGAACCGACCGCCACGCCGTCGCTGACGGTGAGCACGAGGGCGCGTGCCCCGGCTGGAATGTCGCCGCTCATCCGCTCCGCCCGGGCTCAGCTCTTCTTGCGAATCCGGCCGGCGACGCGCTCGCCGGGGCGGCGCGGACGCTCGCCGGATCCCGCGCCGGCAAATGCCTGGCCGTCGGACGGGCGATGCCACTCGCCGCTGCGGCCGCCGGACTTGGACACGAGGTGGAGGGATCGGATCTCGACGCCGCGCTCCGCGCTCTTGACCATGTCGTAGACCGTCAATGCGGCGACAGAGGCGGCGGTGAGCGCCTCCATCTCGACGCCCGTCGGGCCGGTGGTCGCCGCCTCGGCGCGAACGCGGAGGCCGCCTCCGGCGCGGTCGGGCGTGACCGTGACAAGCAGGTCGGTCAGCGTCAGCGGGTGGCACAGGGGAATCAGCTCGGAGGTTCGCTTGCCGCCCATCACGCCGGCCAGCTCGGCCGTCGCGAGGACGTCGCCCTTCGCATTCCGACCGTCGATCACGAGGCTCAGCGTCTCGGGCGAGAGCGCGACGAACGCCTCTGCGACGGCGCGTCGGGCGGTCGCCGGCTTCGCGCTGACATCGACCATGCGCGGGCGCCCGGTCCTGTCCACGTGGGTGAGGCGGCGACGCTCGGCGCGCGGGGCAGATCCACGGTCCATGTCAGGCCCAATGATGCGACACGGACCGACCGCTCGGCGCTACGCCGGGTCGAGCCACCACAGGGCGACGGCGGCGCCGGCCGGGCTGCGCTCGACGTCCTCCGGGACGACAGCGAGGCCATCGGCGGAGGCGAGGGCCGATAGGACGTGGCTCCCCTGCCCTGCCGGGCCCTTCGAGAGGTGCACCTGGACGCGACCCTGGTCGTCGCGCTCCGGTGCGCCATCGGCGTCCCGCACCGCCGTCACGCGAAGGAACGCGCGGCGGTTCGGCGCGGTCCGGACCTCGTCGAGCAGGACCGCTCGATCGACCGGACGGAACAGGTCGCGGCGCCCGGAGAGCGCGCGTATCGCCGGCCTGACGAACAGCTCGAAGGTGACGAAGCTCGACACCGGGTTGCCGGGCAGGCCGACCAGCAGCGCCCGTCCCCCGTCCGGGCGGGGCGCCGTCCCGAACGCGAAAGGCTTGCCCGGCTGCACGGCAACGCGCCACAGCCCAACCTCGCCGACGGCCTCGAACGCAAGCTTGACGACGTCGTACGGCCCGACAGATACGCCGCCCGCAACGACGATGGCATCGGCGCCGTCGTCCAGCGCCGAGCGGAGCCGGCGGACGACATCGGTCTGCTCGTCCGGGGCGATACCGAGATCGAGCGGGATCGCTCCGGCGCCCGCGACGAGCGCTCGCAGCCCGGGCCCGTTCGCGTCGGGGATGCCCGCGGCACCGAGGTCCTCGCCGGCGGGTCGAATCTCGTTGCCCGTCGCGAGCACCGCAACGCGGGGCTGGCGCCGGACCTCGACGCGGACGATCCCCGCGCCCGAGGCGAGTGCGATCGCCGCGGGCGTGAGCGCGGAGCCTGCGCTCAGAATCGTCTCTCCCTGGGAGAGGTCGCTCCCGCGACGGCGCACGTGCGTCCGGGCGGGACCCCCGGCATGCACGAGGATCGCCGCTGGAAGCGGCCCGAGCGCATCACGACCGCGCGCGCCGGCAATGCCGTCGGCGTCGAATGGCGTCGTCTGCTCGACCGGGACCACCGCGTCCGCGCCCGGCGGGATCGGGGCGCCGGTCGCGATCCGAATCGCGCTCCCGTGGTCCACGGCGCGATCCGCCACGCCCCCGGCGGGTACCTCGCCGGTGACCGCGAGCCGAACGGGCGCGTCCTCCGACGCGCTCTCGACGTCGGCCGCTCGGACCGCGTAGCCATCCATGGCCGAGTTGTCCCACGGCGGCAGCGTTACGGCCGCGACGACGTCGCGCGCGAGCACGCGTCCGAGCGCGTCCCCGGTCGACAGGATCTCCTCGCCGAGCGGCCCCGCGATTGCCGCGAGAATCGCCGCGCGGGCCTCCTCGACGCTCGCCAGCCGATCGTCGGCCCCGCTCACGAGCTCGATTCCCCGTCACCCTCCGATGTCGTTGCGGCCTCCCCATTCGGCGTGCCCGGTCCCGGCTTGTCGCGACCCTGGACGAACCTCGCGATGCCGCGCCGGGTCAGGACCCCGGCGAGCCGACCGTCCTCGAGCACCGGCAGGCCATCGAGCCCGGCGCGCTGGATCCGTTCGAGCGCACCCTTGAGCGCATCGCCCGGCGCCAGGAACGTCAGCCTCGGCGGCTGCACCATCACGTCCGCCACCCGGGTCGAGGCCCATTTGCCCGGGAGCAGCCGGCGGACCTGGCCCATGCCCAGAAGGCCCACGACCTCGTCGCCCTCCAGGACCGGCACCGCGCTCACGGGCGACGCGCCGTCCAGCAGCTGCGCCGCGAACGTGTCGACCGTGAGCCCCGGGTGGACCGTCGCCGGCTCCGTCTCCATCGCCTCGCCGACGGTATGCCCGCCGACCAGGTCGTCGAGCCGGACGCGATCACGGACCGCGTTCGCCGACAGGATCAGGAACCAGCCCGTGAGCGCGACCATCGCGCCCGTGACGTCACCCCGCGGCAGCAGGAGCGCGATTCCGATCCCGATGACCACGAGGCCCGTGATCCGGCCCGTGAAGTAGGCGGCCCGCCACCCGGTGCGCTCCGAGCCCGATCGGCGCCAGGCCAGATCGCGCACGATGCGGCCACCATCGAGCGGGTACGCCGGGACGAGGTTGATCAGTCCCAGGAGCAGGTTCAGCAGGACCAGCACCGACAGCACGCCAGCCGCGGCGTTGAACTCGCGGCTGACCGAGACGACGGCGACCGAGCCACCGAAGAGCACCGCCGCGATGCCGATGCTCGTGAGCGGCCCGGACAGCGCGATCGCGGCATCGTCGCCGGGATTTGGCGACGCCGGGTCGAACGGTGTCGAGCCACCGAAGAACGCGACACCGATCGTCTGGACGTCGACCCCGCGTCGGCGCGCGACCAGCGCGTGGGCGAGGTCGTGCGAGATCGAGCTGACGAAGAAGCCGAGCGCGACCAGCCCGCCGAGGACCCACGCGACGGCGGTCTCGAGCTCCGGATCCACGACCGACAGCTGACCGACGGCGATGACGGCGATGAGGGCGAGCACGATGACCCAGCCGAACTGGACCCGGATCTCGATGCCGAAGATCCGGGCGATCGGGATGCCCATCAGGATCCCGCCCTCGACGTCGTGAGCACCGCGGCCGGGGTCGCGGATGCTGCCCGCCGCGCGGCCTGCCACGCGATCAGCAGCGCGAGCGCGATCGAGACCACCCCGACGGCAATCGCGGTTTCGCTCCAGAACTGTTCGGGGAAGAGCTGGACCAGCCGGTCGGTGCGAGGGTCGAAGGAGTAGCTGCCGGCGGGAAAGAACAGGCGGTGGAACACCTCGAACGCGGCGTCGAAGGCGAAGACAGCGAACGCGCCGGCAATGACGAGGACGACGACCAGCCCGCGCGCGCCGCTGCCGACGGCTCGCCACGTTGCCGCTCTCGCCTCTGCTGCTCGGGCCCGCCGGGCCGCCCAGGCAAGGACGACGACGCCGCTCGCGACCAGGACGAAGAAGCCCTGGAACACGCCGCGGACGTCGCGCATGTGCGCCTGCTCGCGCTCGTTGAGCACAGGCGTCCCACCGACGGGCGTCGCGAAGTCGCCGCCGAGGAGCAGGTCGTGGACGATCGATCCGGTGACGGCGTCGAGCGTGCCCTGGTCATAGCCGGTCTCCCGGTCCGCGCCCGAGCGCACCTGCTCCACGTGGATGTACGCGGGGGTCAGGAACGGCAGGATGGACACGCCGAGGATCACGAGCGCGGTCGCCGCGGCGATGAGGAACGCCGCCGGCCGGCCGGGCACCCCTACTCCGCGAGCGTGTGCGCCTGGTCCCACCAGCCCTGGATCGTCAGGTCGCTCGGCAGCTCGGTCTTCAGCTCGTCGGCGCCGCGGACCAGGTGCTGCTTGAACGTGGCCACATCGACGGTAAGGATGTCCTTCAGTCCCTCGAAGCCGCTCTGGCTCAGGAGCCTGTGCTCGGCGGCGCCGAAGCCCGCGAGGTTCAGCATCTGCGCCTCGTCGCGCCATGTCAGCACGTCGTTGGTGCTGGCGCCGACCTGGTCGGCGAGGTACTGGCGGCGCGTCACGGTCTCGGTCACCTCGAGCAGCAGCCCCGTGGTGAAGACGCCCTGGCGCTCGAGACGCCCGAGGTAGATCGGCTCGATGCGGATGAGCTCATCGATCGGCGGCACGTCCCGATGATACGGCCGGCGCCGTCGAAGCCGCGAAGTCCCGATCGGCGACATGGATCTGCAACGGTCCGGGCCTGCTCGAGTGGCTCGGTGCAGCCTCCCGCCGCCTACCGTTCGGACTGCGTCACCCATCGGATTTATTCGGAGGGTGGCGCGTTTCCTTGCCCATCAACGACGAACCCCGGATGCCGCCATCAGGCACCCGGGGTTCTGCTTTGTCCGGAGCGATCGCCTCCGGTCACCGATGTCAGTGGCCCGATGGCGACCCCGGCACCACGGCGACATTGCAGAAGAACAGCTTGACCGGCGCGGCGCTGATCGTCAGCAGGCCGGCGGCTTGCGCGTCGAGGATCTGCCCGTCGTTGGTGTACTGGACGGGCGTGATACCAGCGGCCCACGTCACCGCATAGACGGCCCACCGGCCGCCGTTGAAGTCGCGGTCGCCGGGCTTCGCGTCCGCCACGTTGATCCCGGTGCCGAGGTTGTAGATCTTGTCGTAGGTGAAGTCGGGGGCACCGGTCCCGGAGAAGTCGGTCGGCGTCCCGACCGTCCGGTAGCGGACGTCGTCGATGTAGAACGACAGCTTCGGCGGGCCCCCCGCGAGGGCGGTGCCGGCGCCGAGGGAGGCGATGAGCCCCATTGCCGAGACGATTCCGGCGACGCGCCGGGCAAGCGTGCGAGAGCGCTGCATCGAGGTTCTCCTTGCCGGCATCCGGAGGCCGCCGGTGAAGCCATCCGGCCGCTCCGCCGGGTGCCGTGCACTGTCCGGACCGCTCGCGTCCGGCTGATGACACCGCGTCACCAGCGCGTCATGGTTGTCCCTCACCCTCGGCAGACCGATGATGGCGTTCATGGCCAGACCCGAGGCGCCGATCCTCGTCGTCGACGACGACCCGAAGATCGTCGCGCTCGTTCGGACGTATCTCGAGCGAGAGCGCTACCCGGTCGTGACGGCCGGTGACGGGCGTGCCGCGCTCCGGGCGATCGAGGAACGTCGCCCGCGCCTCGTCGTCCTGGACCTGATGCTCCCCGGGCTCGACGGCCTCTCGGTCATCCGGCGGGCGCGGGCACTCGGCGAAACGCCGATCCTGGTCCTCTCGGCACGCGGCTCGACCAGTGATCGCATCCTGGGGCTCAGCGAAGGGGCGGACGACTACCTGCCGAAGCCGTTCTCGCCCGCGGAGCTCGTGGTCCGCGTTCGAACGATCCTGCGTCGTACCGAGCGACCGCTCGACGAGGCACTCGCGCAGGACGAGCTGCTCGCCTGTGGGGATCTGGTCTTCGATCCGGGCCGGCACGAAGCGCGGATCGCCGGCCAACCAGTGCTCCTATCGGCGCTCGAGCTGCGGCTGCTCGCGACCCTGCTCGACGCGGACGGCCGGGCCCTGACGCGCGACCAGCTCCTCGACGGCATCCACGGCACTGGCGAGGGCGAGGTCCTCGATCGGGCCATCGACGTCTACGTCAAGCGCCTCCGGGAGAAGCTCGGCGACGATGCGAATTCGCCGCGCTACGTGGCGACGGTCCGTGGCATCGGGTACCGGGCTGCCGGACGCGTCGAGCGGCGCCGGATCGAGGCGATCCCGTGAAGCTGCCGATGCGCCCCGACGGCATCGCCACGAGGATCGTTGCCGCCTCGCTCGCGGTCGTCGCCCTGGCGATCGCCATCCTCGCCGTCGGCGTGACTCGAGTGGGCTCGCAGACGTTCATGCGGCTCATGGCCGCCGCGGGCGAATCCGCCGAGGAGGCCGGCTCGATGTTCCAGTCGAGCGTTGCCGGGATCGTCGTCGTGGCTGGGATCGTTGCCGCGCTCGCCGCCCTCGTCGTCGGATCGATCCTCGCGCGTCGGATCGCCCGCCCGATCGAGCGTCTCGCTGACGCGGCGCAGCGCACGGCCGAGGGTGACCTGCGCGCCACGACCCCAGTGGAAGGCCCGCAGGAGGTTCGCGCGCTCGCGAACGCGTTCAACGTCATGGTCGACCGTCTCGCCGAGCAGGACGCCGTTCGCCGCGAGTTCGTGGTCAACGCCTCGCACGAGCTGCGGACCCCGCTCACGAACCTGCAGGGCTACCTCGAGGCACTTCGCGATGGGGTCCTCCCGCCTGAGCCAGCGACCTTCGACTCTCTTCGGGAGGAGGTCGACCGGCTCACGCGCCTCGCAGCGTCGCTCGACCTGCTCGCCGGCGCGGACGACGAACGCCCAATGCCCCAGGACCTCGACCTCGGCGCGCTCGTTCGGTCGAGCGTGGAGCTCGCGTCGCCAACGTTCGCCCGGCGCTCGATCGAGGTCGAAGCGTCGCTCGCGCCCGGCCTCGTGGTCCACGCGCGGGCCGACGAGCTCGCGCAGGTCGTGTCCAACCTGCTCCAGAACGCGATCCGGTACACGCCCTCCGGCGGCCGGGTCAGCATTGCGCTGGCCCGACAGGACGCCTCCGCGGTCGTCCGGGTCGCAAACTCGGGGCCGGAGATCCCGGCCGACGACCTGCCCCGCGTCTGGGAGCGCTTCTTCCGGGTCGAGCGATCCCGTGACCGCGCATCCGGCGGCGCTGGAATCGGGCTCGCGATCGTCAAGCGGCTCGTCGAGGAGGCCGGCGGGCGCGTGGGCGCGAGCTCCGAGGCGGGCGTCACCACCTTCTGGTTCAGCCTGCCGACCTGACCGTCAGGTTCGCGATCGCGCAGTTGCGGTGCCGATCCCGTTGTCCCTCGACACCGCCCTGTAATTGCGGCTGCAAGGAGCGCGGGATATGCCTCTTGGGCTCCGCGCTCAATCCGTTGTGGACCGGACCTCGCGGAGCCCCTCCTTTCCTCGGACGTCAGTCCTTCGTTCGGGCCGCCCGGATCTGTGCGCGCGCCGAGTCGAGCTTCGCGTCAGCGCGGGCCGCGTCGCCCTTGCGTACGTGGCCTCGCTTCTTTGCCGCAGCGAGCAGGTGATCGACGGACTTGTCGGATCGCTTTCCGTTTCCTCGATCCAGCTTCGCCCGCGCCACCTCGAGGAGCCGGTCAGCGTCCACCGGCCTAGCCACCGTGGTTTGACGGATTCGTGAACGCGATCCACGTCACCTTCGTAAGAGAGCCGACGGTCGAGTTCAGGTAGATCGTGAACTTGCCCGACGCGGGCACGACCGCGCGGACGTATTTGCCGGACCGGTTGCTGGACAGGACCGCGAATACGAGCGTGCTCGAGGTGCACCCGGCGAGCGACACGGCCTTCGACGCGTGGCCCGATCGGATCGTTGTCCGGCCGCTCCGGCTGAATTCAGCGCGGCCCACTGTCCGGAGCGCGATGGCGCCCAAGGTGTCGGACGATGCGCGGACCCCTTCACCGCCCGAGGTCGAAGTCGTGCCGACGACGCCGACAGCCCCATCACCCCACACGCCGAGCGTGCCCCAGCCGATCGTACCGAAGTCGTCGCAAAGTCCCAGAACGCCGGATCCAAAGGCCAGCGCGGGGTCGGGTGCCGGGTCGGAGAAGCCGAAGACTCCGCTCAGAGCGATGTTGTCTGGAATGCTCCCGATGTCGCCGGCGACGCCGACGACGCCTGCATTCGATCCATTCGCCACCGGATCCGACGTATCGCTCGAGATCCCGCGGACGCCATGGCCGGTGACGCTCGTGCCCTCGAGGCCGTTGCCGTCGCCGGTCGCGTGGCCGTAGAACGCCTGCGAATCGGCGGTCGCGTTGCTGACACCCGTCACGTCGGCCGCCGTGTTGTTGGTCTCCGTAAGCATCGGCGTCGCGAGGGCGGCGACCGATGCGGGCTTGATCGTGCTGATCGCGAGGGCCGCTGCGCTTCCAGCGGCGGCCGTGAGCAGCGCACGTCGTGTTCGGACCACCCCTGTGGTTGGGGCATCAGCCATCGAGAAGTCCCTCCTCCACACGGCACGCGGCGCCCGCCGCGCGCTACTCCCTCCGTGCGCGTCAGTGACCTCGGTGTGACTTTGGTCACACGCGCGTGCCGCCTGTATAGCCGCCGACTGTGGCCGACGCAATTGCAAAGATTCGCGATGCTCAGGCGGGCGCTGTCTCCGAGGTCGCGTTCCGCCGCCGGTAGATCGCGATCTGCCAGATGAGCTCGCGCCGGACGTCGTGGCGCTCGAAGCCGGCCCGGCGGAGCAGAGCGTCGATGTCTGCAACCGGGTGGATGTGCCAACGCGTTGCATCTCGGGTGACCCAGCCCCAGGCTGCGAAGAGCCTCGAGGCGAGCCGGTTCCACCACGTCTCACGCGGGTAGACCAGGCCGACGCTCCGTCGCGCCCGATCCGCAGCGCGCCCGAGCAGGGCGGGCATGTCCGGATAGCAACACACCACTTTGTCGAGCGTGACGATATCGGCGGGCGCCACGTCGTTCGATAACGCCACGAAATCGCCCACTCTGCCGGTCACGCGGTCGCCGAACCCGCGTCGTTCCGCCTCTGCCCGAGCGACCTCCACATAGGCCTGCGTCGCGTCGACCGACTCTGCGTGCGCCAGGCCCGCAGCGAGCAGCTCGAGCTGGATGGCCCCGATTCCCGCTCCGATGTCCAGCAGGGAACCGCCCTCGACGCCCTCGGCAACGAGCGCATCGATCAGCGCCCGGGTCGAGGACTCGGGTCCCTTGTCGCGATAGCGCTTGAGGTCGTTCTCGGCTTCCCGGCTCGAGAAGACGTTCGCGCAGCCGCAGTCGCACGGCGGTGGGCTCGCCATGACTCGGAAGCGTAGCGCCGACGACGACGTTTTCGGGCCGGATCGAAAATGGCCCCGGCTCGCTGCCGGGGCCAATCGATGGGTTCTACCGGTCTGTCACCGCTGTCCGGTTCCGCCTCGGCAGAGGCCCAGCGTTCCCGGGGCTCCTTTTGGCAGTCCGTAGTACTTCCAGGAGTCCGCAGCGGTCTGAACCTGCGACACGGTCTGGCCTTCAGCCTGGTCAAGGTCGTTCAGGCCACTGGCAGCGCAGGCAGAATTTGCGTGCGCCAGCGCACTGGTCTCGTTGGTGTTGTTGATCTGATTCGGTGGCCCCTTGACCTCACCGGCGAGCACTGTGCTCGCGCCGAGCGCGAAGACGAGCACGGCCGCTGCCGCCGCGCCGAACAACCGGCGAACCATGTGTGAACCTCCGATCTGACCCACCCTCGGGTCACCGGTGTCGCCAGTCGGCGCCACCTCCCGAGCATTCGGCCAAGCGGGACCGCCTCGCCAGTGCAACAACCGAAGTTGCTCGTGCGATTTCCGCACTTGCACTTGCGGATCGGCAGGAGAAGACTGCGTTCGTGCAGTACAAGCAGGTCTGCCCGGTATCGCTGGCGAGCGAAGTCTTCGCCGAGCGCTGGACGCCGCTGATCCTTCGCGAGATCGTGCTGTTCGATCGCCATCACTTCAGCGAGATCCAGCACGGTGTTGGCCAGATTTCGCAGAGCATCCTCGTCGAACGTCTCAAGACACTGGTGGACGTGGGGATCCTCGAACGGCGACCAAATCGCTCCGGAAGGGGCTGGGAGTACCACGGGACACAGGCGGGTCGCGAGCTCGGGCCTGTGCTCGACACCTTGGCGATCTGGGCGGGCCACTGGATCCAGCTCCGCCGTGAGCACTGCGAGCCGCCGTCACTCATGCAGACGTTCCTCGACGGCCTCCTCGTCGAACGCATCGCATGGCGACCGCTCACGGTGCGTTTCGAGTTCAAATCGGACCCGAGGATCTATTGGCTGGTCGTCGATGGCGAAGAGCCGGAGCTGTGCTTCTATGACCCGGGCCGCGATGTCGACCTCGTCGTCACCGTCGACGAGCAGACGTTCGGCGGCGTGCTGATCGGCAGGATCAGCTATGCGGTCGCCGTCGAGAGCGGCGGGATCGAGCTCGCCGGTCCGCCGGAGCTGCAGCGCGCATTCCCAACATGGATCAACCTGGCCCGCTACGCCCGATACACCGCGGTCGTTCCCGCGAAGGGGAAGATGGCGCTCGCGGCTGGTTGACCGGCGCTCCCCCCGGAGATTGGCTCTCCATTCCCCGGATGAACGATCGGCTGTCCGCCTGACACGTCTCGCCGGAGATTGGGGATCACGATGTCGGAAGCCACGAGGCCGATCCCGACGATGATCGCGGGGCCTCCCGTGGCAGGAAAGTGCGAAATCGACACCACGAGGGCGACGACGTACGCAGCCGATCTCTTCCCGCTCGCCCAGACTCCGGCCTTGAGGGTCGATTTGTGCGGGGAATTGGTCGGGGCGGCCGGATTTGAACCGGCGACCACCAGTCCCCCAGACTGGTGCGCTACCAGGCTGCGCCACGCCCCGACCGGAGCGCGAAGTCTAGCAGCGGGTGTCTGTTAGCGGCCCTTCCGCGCGAGGGCGAGGCCCATCCCGACCGTCGTGACCCCGGCGGCCGCGAGGATGAGCCACGCGACCAGGGGGCCGCCGCGGATGATCTCGACGATGGCCGCAATGACCGACAGCCCGTTGAAGGTGACGGCCATGAGCGTGGGCAGCCGCGTCGCGGACCAGCTCCGGGACTGCAGCACCATGATCCCGCCGACCGCGGCGCCGAGCGTGGCCGCGCCGGCCTGGCGGTAGACGAATGGGTCGTCGCCGCTCGCCCCAACGAGCACGCCGAATTGCCCGCCGAGCAGCAAGGGGCCGAGGCCGAAGACGGCCGCTGCCGCGACGCCGACGATGTACAGCCACACCAACCAGTCGGCGATCGGACGCTGGAGCTCCGCCCGGGCCTTACCTGCGTCCGGCGGCTGGCGCAGGAGCTGCGCGGTGCCCGCGCTGAAGGCGACCGAGGCGAGGAGGATGACGAACACGATCGGCGGGGCGCCGCCGCCGTTGATCGTCACCAGGCAGGCCACGATCGAGGCGAGGTTGAACGCGAGGGTCGATGCGATCGGGATGCGCAGCTCGACCCACGAGGCACGCGTTCCGGCCATCAGCCCGATGGCGTAGGCGAACGTCGCGGCACCCGCGAGCCGGTACGTGAAGATGTCGGTCCCGGCAAACCCGGTGAGGCTGGCGAACGTCGCCGGCGCGATGAAGGGAGCGAGCCCGAAGAAGCCTCCGGCCAGGATCAGCAGCCACAGCAGCGGCCGAAAGATGCGGTTCGAATCCACTCGCGCGCCCTCCTCGCCGAGTGTACGTTCGGGCTGCCCGATCGATCAGTCCGCGCTGACGCCGAGGCGCTGCACCCAGCGCTGGAAGTCGGCGAGCTCGTCCTTGGACTCGCGCGACAGGAGGTCGACCAGGCAGCGCTGCACGCTCTTGCCCTCGAACAGCGCGTTGTGTACCTCCTGGGCGATCGGCATCTCGACGCCGTGCCGGCCGGCCAGCGCAAGCGCGGCGTCGACCGTGTAGGCGCCCTCCGCGACGCCCGGCAGCGAAGCCTCGATGTCCTGCCAGGAGCGTCCTCGGGCGAGCTCCTCGCCGAGCCGATGGTTCCGCGACAGCCTCGAGCCGCACGTCGCGATGACGTCGCCGATCCCCGCAAGCCCGGCGAATGTCAGTGGGTTGGCGCCGGCCGCGATGCCGAGCCGGGTCATCTCGGCCAGTCCGCGGGTCATCAGCCCCGCCTTCCCGTTGTCGCCGAAGCCGAGGCCGTCCGCCGCACCGGCGGCGATGGCGATGATGTTCTTGAGGGCGCCGCACAGCTCTACCCCGAGGACGTCGGGGTTGGTGTACAGCCGGAACTCGCGCCGCGAGAGTCGCGCGACGATGCGATCGCCGAGGGCCGGGTCGCTCGAGGCGATGACCGCGGAGGCGGGCAGCCCGCGGGCGATCTCCTGGGCGAGGTTCGGGCCGGACAGGGCGGCAATCCGGGCCGGGTCGATCGGCGCGCCCGCCGCGGTACTCGCGTCCGCGATGACCTCGGTCATGCGCAGGAGCGTCTCGTTCTCGAGGCCCTTCACGACCGAGAGCACGTCCGCACTGGGCGGGATCGCGGCGGCGACACGCTCGACGGTCGCGCGGAGATGGGCCGACGGGACGGCGAAGATCACGAGATCGGTCACGTCGGCGATCGCGCCAGGGTCGGCGGTGACCCGGATGGCCGGTGGCAGCTCGATCCCGGGGAGCCGTCGCTCGTTCTGACGGGTCTCGGCGATGCGTGCCGCCGCCTCGGCGGAGTGGCTGAGCAGGACGACCGGCTCCGCGCGGGCGACGATCAGCGCGAGCGTCGTGCCCCAGGCACCGGCACCGACGATCGCGACACGCGCCGCCTCGTCCGCGGGGGCCGGATCGGGCGTCATCCCCGTCGCGTGGTGCGTCCCGGGCCGCTCGGGCGCGCCGTCGTGCGTGCCTTGGCCCCGGATCCCGTGCCGTTCCGACTTGCCAACCCCGAGCCGGAGCCGCGTTTCCCCGTGCGCGCGCCCTTGCGGCGCGGCAGGCGAACCGCCGCCCGCTCACGAAACACGAGCTGGACCGGCGTTCCGAGGAACCCGAATGCGTCCCTGAGCTTGTTCTCGAGGTAGCGCCGGTAGCTGAAATGGACCGAGGCCGCGTCGCGCGCGAAGAAGACGAACGTGGGAGGGGCGACTCTCGCCTGCGTGGCGTAGAACAGCTTCGGCCGCCGCCCCTTGACCGCCGGCGGCTCCTGGCGGGCGGCGGCGGCGCCGATGACTCGATTGAGCTCGGCGGTCGGCACGCGGCGGCGCCGCTCAGCCCAGACGTCGACTGCCAGCTCGAGCACGCGCTCGACGCGCTGGCCCGTCTTTGCCGAGATGCTGACGACCGGAGCGAAGTCGAGGAACGGCGCCTCGGCGCGGATCCAGGTCACGTACTGGTCGAACGTCTGCCCGGTCTTCTCCTCGACGGCGTCCCACTTGTTGACGGCGACGACCAGCCCCCTGCCCTCCTCGACCACGAACCCGGCGATGTGCGCGTCCTGCGCGGTCAGCCCGTCGACCGCATCGATCAGCAGGACCGCCACGTCGGCGCGCGAGATCGCCTTGAACGAACGAAGCGTCGAGAAGCGCTCCGCCGCCGGACCGCCGGCCACGCGACCACGGCGACGGATGCCGGCGGTGTCGATCAGCACGATCTCGGTGCGGCCCCAGGGAAGGCGCGTGTCGATCGCGTCGCGCGTCGTGCCGGGGACGTCCGACACGATCATCCGCTCCTGCTTGAGCAGGGCGTTGAGCAGGCTCGACTTGCCCACGTTCGGCCGCCCGACCAGGGCGATCGCCGGCGGCTCGTCGTCCGATTCGCTGGCGATCATCGCGTCCCACTTGCGGGCGGCCTCGTCGTCGATCGGGAGGCCCTCGTCGAGGCTCGGCTCGTCGGCGTCGTCATCCGACGACTCGCCCACGACGATCGGCTCCAGGCGACCGGACTCGACCTCCTCCGAGAATGCCTCGGCCTCCGCGTCGCGCCGCTTGCGCGCCAGCTCCGCCTCGGATTCCGGCGGCAGCGCGAGCACGATCTCATCGAGGAGGTCGGCGACGCCGCGGCCGTGGATCGCCGCGATCGGGTGCGTCTGCTCCCAGCCGAGCGCGTAGAACTCGGCCGCCTCGAGCTCACGCTTCGCGTTGTCGCTCTTGTTCACGGCAACGAACACCGGCGCGGAGGCGCGTCGGAGGAGCTCGGCGGCCTCCTCGTCGGCCGGGGTCAGGCCCGTGATCGCCTCGAC
>Ga0070696_100001533_pt1 | contig 15163 bp, 14 predicted proteins | sample KBSK1253metaG_FD_65474 | JGI IMG/M metagenome (GOLD analysis project Ga0070696, IMG submission 65474) | Corn, switchgrass and miscanthus rhizosphere microbial communities from Kellogg Biological Station, Michigan, USA - KBS K1-25-3 metaG | ecosystem: Host-associated > Plants > Roots >... | reverse complement strand
TCCTCGATCGGCTCGGCGGCGCTCAAGTCGAGCATCGGAATCAGAACATCGGACAGCATGTCGCCGGCCACGAGAACCCTGGGTTCCTCGATCAGGAGCGCCGCATGGCCGGGGGCGTGCGCCCGATGCTCGAGGATCCTGACCCGCGGGCCATCCCAGGGAATCGAAGCTGCCTCCGGGGGCAGGCCGGTGATCTGGCCGAGCAGGTCCAGCGGGACGTCCCCGGCGAGCTCCGGCGGCAGCTCCTCGGCCTCGCGGGCCTTCCAATCCGGGTCCGACATCTGCTCCCGGACGGCGGCCGCGCAGCGCGCCGTGCCGTACCGAGGCGCTTCGCCGAGCGCGCCGTGCCACAGCAGGTGGTCCCAGTGCGGATGCGTGGAGAACCCTGCCACCACCGGCTTGCCCAGCTCGCGAAGGTGGTCCGCGATGGCGGCGAGCTCGGCATTGAGCAGGCCCGGGTCGATGAGCAAGGCGCCGGCTCGGCCGTACACGACAACGGCATTTGTCTGAACGAACGCGCTCTCCTGGACCAGCACTCCCCCTGCGACCTGCCACAGCACGTGGACTCCCTCCCTCAGCCTGATGCCACGAGTGGCGCCAGGAGCGCTTTCCAGGCCGATTCGTCCCGACCGGCAGCGACGCCTGCACCAACTCGGACGAGCGGCAGCTTCAAGAGCCGCTGATCGTTGAAGAGGCGGTCCGCCAGCTCGAGGTCGTCCATGCGCAGGTACGCCAGACCCGAGTCGCGCCAGGCCTTCGACGTCTCGTCGGCGACGGCCCGGGCGCCGAGCCTGTCGATGAACCGGCGCAGCTCGGCGGGAGCCATGGGCTTGCGGGCCACGTCGACGAAATGCACGTCGATGCGTCGCTCCTTGAAGAAGCGGAGCGCCGCGCGGGTGGTCTGCGAATCGGGCGTGCCGAAGACCTGCACGCCGGGTCCGGGCATGGCCCGAGGGTAGCCCGGGGTACCATCGCCGAACAGGAGGTGCCCGCCCGATGATGGTCTGGTTCACGGTCCAGCTCGAGGACAAACCGGGCTCCTTGGCGCGGGTCGCCGCGGCGCTCGGCGAGCGCGGGGTGAACATCACCGGGATCGTCGGGGTGGCCGAGGACACCGACGGCGCGCTGATGCTCACGACCTCCGACCCGGACAAGACGCGCGCGGCGTTCGACGCCCTGGGCCTGCCCTTCGAGGAGCACGGCGGCGACAACCCCGAACTCGATTCGATGACGATCGCGGGGATGCGCGGCCGCTAGACGATCGGAGCGGCGCCATGCGCATCGCCACCTGGAACGTCAACTCCATGAAGGCCCGGCTCGAGAAGATCGAGTGGTGGCTCGATCGGGCTGCGCCCGACGTCCTCCTGATGCAGGAGACCAAGCTGTCAGACGCCGACGCGCCGTACATGACGTTCCAGATGGCGGGCTACCAGCTGGTCCACCACGGTGAGGGTCGCTGGAACGGCGTCGCGATTGCGCTCCGGGATGGCACGACGTTCGATGAAGAGCTCACGAACTTCGGCGATGGACCGGTCCGCAACTCGGGGGCCGGTGCCGCGCCCGGACTCGACGAAGAGGACTTCAACCCGTTGGATGAGGCGCGGATGCTGTCGCTGCGAATCTCGCCCCCGAGCGGTGACCCGATCCGCGTGGTGAGCCTGTACGCGCCCAACGGCCGCGTCGTCGGCTCGCCGTTCTACGAGGGCAAGCTGCGCTGGTTCGCCCGCGCCCGGCGCTGGCTGGACGAGACGCGCGACCCGAAGGAGTCGCTCCTCCTGGGCGGCGACCTGAACATCGCGCCGGCTGACGACGACGTGTGGGACGCGCGCGCGGTCCATGGCGGCACGCACGTCTCGGGCCAGGAGCGCGACGCGTTCCGGAAGCTCCTCGACTGGGGCCTCCATGACGAGTTCCGCGAGCTCCATCCGGACCTGCGCGGGCGCTTCACGTGGTGGGACTACCGCGCCGGCAACTTCCACAAGAACTTCGGCATGCGCATCGACCACCTCCTGCCGACGGAGGCCATCGCGAAGCGCGTCGTCGCGGTCGAGATCGACCGTGAAGCGCGGAAGGGCAAGCCGATCCCATCCGACCACGCGCCCCTGGTGCTCGACCTCGATGCGCCCGGCAAGCCGTTCGATCCCGGCTGGGCCGACGCGGAGGCGAGGATCGCCGCGCGCGGCGGGATCCGGCCGAGCTGACCTCGCGCAGAGATCCAATCGGATAACAACGGCGTATCACCGCTCGACCGGCCTCCTGAATACGCCGGGCCCGAGGAGACACCAAGGTGCACGATCTCAACCTGATTCGCCACAGCCGCGTCGGCATGCTCGCCGCCACAGCGATCCTGGTCGCGGCCTGCGGCGGCGGCGGCGCGACGACCGCCCCGACGACCGCTGCGGCAACCCAGGCGCCGCCGAGCACGGCGCCCGCGAGCGAGCCCGCGGCCTCCCAGAGCGCGGAGGCCTATGAGGTCGACCTCGCCGACAGCGACAAGTACGGGAAGTTCCTGACCGGCGAGGACGGCAAGACGCTGTACCTGTTCACGCCCGACACGACGACCGCCAGCAACTGCAACGCAGGCTGCATCGAGAGCTGGCCGGCGTTCACCATCGAGTCCGATGAGACCGTCAAGGGTGGCGACGGCGTGACCGGAACGTTCGGCATGATCACGCGGGCCGACGGCACGACGCAGGTCACCTACGGCGGCCATCCGCTCTACTACTACGCCGCCGACAAGGCGGCCGGCGACACCAACGGCGAGGGCCTGTTCGACAAGTGGTACCTCGTCGGGGCCGACGGCAACGCCATCATGGGTGCCTCGACCGGCTCGAAGGGCACCTACTGAGCGGCCTCACAGCCGGCTGGGAGTGGACAGCGACGCACCAGAGGGTGACCATCGCCCCGAGTGCACGACGGTGGGCAGTTGATCGACAGCGATTCGACAGAGCTCGACGACGCACGACTCGTCGCGCGCATCGCCGCGGGTGAGGAGGCAGCATTCGTGACCGCATACGACCGGCACGCGACGTTCGTGTTCGGCTCGGTCGCGCGCTTCCTCGGCGACCGCGAGGCCGCCGCGGAGGTCGTCCAGGACGCCTTCGTGACCCTCTGGCGACGCGCGCGCCAGTTCGACGCACGCTCCGGCTCGCTGCTCACGTGGCTGCTGGCGATCGCGCGCCACCGCGCGATCGACCGGCTTCGGGCCGAGGGTCGCCGCCCCAGCCGGGACGCCGTCCGGCTCGAGGCGCTGACATCCGATGGCGGCTCCAGTGGCACGGCGGCGCGGGCCGAGATGCCGCGCGAGCTGATCGCCGACAACGACACCGACCCGGTACGCGTCGCGTCTCGGCGCTGGACCCAGTCCGTGGTGCGCACCGGCATCGCCGAGCTGCCCGAGAACGAGCGGCAGGTGATCCTGCTCGGGTACGCGGAGGACCTCTCGCAGGCCGAGATCGCGGAGCGGCTGGAGTGGCCACTCGGCACGGTGAAATCGCGAACGCGCCGCGCGATGGCGCAGCTGCGCGCCAGCCTCGGCCCGGTGGTCGACGGCAAGGAGCCCGCGCAGGCACCGACTCGCACGACGACGGGAACGTTCGAGCGATGAGCGCAATGGACCACGGCACCGCGCACGAGCGCATCGAGGACCTGCTCCTCGAGCCCGCCCGGCTCGCCGGCCTCGACAGCTCCCGTGCGCCGGAGGACGTCGCCCTTCGCGAACACCTCGCCGGGTGCCCGGCCTGCCAGGCGGACCTCGAGGGCTGGGCACAGCTGCAGTCTGCCGTTGCCGACTCCCTGCCCGCCTCGATCGCCGAAGCAAACGCGGTGGTCCAGCCGCTGGAGCTCCCGCCGTCGCTCCGGGCCCGGGTCCTCGCCTCCGTCCGGCCAGCTTCGGCCGAGTCGCCGCTCGCTCCAATCCAAATGGCCGGCGAGCGGCGCCGGTGGGCGGGTCTCGCGACGCCGCGCACTGCGTGGCTGAGCCTCGCGGCCGCGCTGGTCGTGCTTGTCGTCGGCGCGGGCGTCCTCATTGACCAGGCCGGCAGGCTCACGAACAGCCAGGAAGAGGCGCAGGGCCTCGCGCAGGCCATGGCCGCGGTCGACCGCGTCCTGGCCGAGCCACAGCATCGGGTCGTCGCCCTGACGACCCCGGCGGGCGGGGCCGGCGGCTCCATCTCCTGGACCCGCCACGACCTCGTCGTGCTGACGACGGCGCTGGAGGCGCCGAAGCCGGGCGAGGTCTACCGCTGCTGGCTCAACAACGACGGCACGGGCTGGGCGATCGGCAAGATGTACTTCGCGGGATCCACCGCGTACTGGGTCGGCTCGCTCGACGAGTGGGCCTCGTTCGAGATCGGCCCGACGACGCAGTTCCGCGTCAGCCTGGAGCCGCCTGGCGCCGACCCCGGCACCCGCTCCGGACCGATCGTGCTCGAGGCGTCGCTGGCCTCCTGATCCCCTAGCGTCGACGCGGGTTCGGCCGCCGCCCACGCGGCGCATCGCCCGGCGCCGCGGTTGCGGCTGTATCCGCTCCCCGGGTCGCGGGCGCCACAAGTGGCAGCTCGGTCTGTGATTCGAGGCCGGCACGGATGATCCGCTGGAGCTCCCGCTCGGCGAGCGGATCTGTTTCGACCTGCTCGTACGCGGCGAGGCGTCGCTCGACCTCCGCGATCGCGCGGCGATTGGTGTCCGGGGCGCCGGCCTTCACCCAGTTCTCGCGGTTGTCGCGGTCGTACACGCGGCCGGGCAGGTACAGCTCCTCGGGCCAGTGGCGCGACGTGTGCTCCGAGGTGATCAGGTGTTGCGTGGCCAGGAGCTCGTCGACGAGTCCGCGCGCGGGGATGTCATCCCGGTTCCTGACGTCCCGCACGAAATGGAGTGCCTGGCCACACAGCTCGTCGTCGAGGACCAGCTTGGGCAGGCTGAAGACGAGCAGGAAGTCGAGCATCCCGGGACCCGACACGGAGTTGACGCCAGCGAGCGCCGCCAGAAGCGCGCTGGCGAACGTCTCGGCGCCCGCCTGGGCATCGACCTCCTTCGCATCGGACAGGGCCATGTATGACTGCGTCGGCAGGCCGAGCGACTTGGCCACCTCGACGTAGGCGACGTCGAGCAGCATTGCCTCGATCGCCGCCATCGGCGAGCTCGCGATCTTCATGTGGAACGTCGCCGGCGCGCCGCCGAACAGCACCGGCGCCCCCGGCCGGACGAGCTGGGCCATCGTGATCCCGGCCAGGACGTCGGTCGTGTGGAAGACCGTGGCACCGACGACGGTCACCGGCGCGATCAGGCCCATGAGGCTGACGGGCACGATCTCGACCGGGATCCCCGCCTCGACGCAGTCCACCAGGTTCTGGCACGAGTCCTCGCTGTACCGGAAGTTGCCGGTGGCGGTGATCGTGAAGATCGACATCGGCCGCGCGATGAGGTCCGCGAGGTCGCGCCGGAACAGCGCCATCATCTCGACCATCCGCTCGACGCCGTGCTCGGTGAACGCGCCCGATACGACGGGCCGCTTCGTGTTGGTCAGGACCAGGTACAGCCGCCAGGCATCGGAGACCTGCGGCTCGATGTCCTCGTTCGTCGAGAAGGCCGTGGCCAGGTAGCCGAGGTGGTCGAGACCGTCGCCGAGGCGGATGTACTCGACGAAGTCGGTGGAGTTGGCGAGACGCGCCTCGCCGGTCCGATGATCGAGCACCCGCAGGCCGCTCGAGCCCGGCACGTAGTGGACGCGGTCGCCGCCGAGATCGGCCCGCTCAACCCCGTCCCGGTCGTACAGCTTGAAGCTCGAGGGCGCGCTCGCGATCGCGCGATCGACGACCTCGGGCGGGAAGCGGACGCGGCCGTCCTTCGTCGTCGGCAGGCCCTGCTCGAGCAGCCGCGCCCGGAGCTTCGCGCCGCGGATCTCCATGCCGACCTCGTCGAGGAGGCGCTTCGCCTCGTCGACGATCGAGCTGATGAGCGGCGGTTCGAGGACCTGGAGCCGGGGACGCATCGGGCCAGTGTGCCAGCGCGCAACCGTGATCCGCGCCGCTCGCGGCGTCGCCGCCCTCCCCTCCGCGCTCACGGACGATCGGGTCCGCTCGCTTGGATGCTCGGGCGCCTCCTTGCGCCCGGCACGGCTGACGGCTGCGCTTTCTGCCGGTCAGTCGAGCGTGACGGACTCCCGCCAGCGTGGGATGTGCACCTGGAAGCCGAGCGCCGACACCTTCGGCCCGATCGCGAGCTGCGCCTCCGGGTCGCCGTGAACCAGGAAGATGGTGCGCGGGTAACCCTTGTCGCCCGCCTTCTTGCCGGCGGCGAAGTTGCCCAGCCAGTCGAGCAGCTCCGACTCATCGGCGTGCGCCGAGAAGCCGCTGATCGAGCGGATGCGGCACTTGACCTCGTGCACCTGGCCGTCGAGGCGCACGGTCCGCGCACCGGCCTGGAGGTGGGCGCCCAGCGTGCCCTCGCCCTGGTAGCCGACGAACAGGATCGTGGCGGCGGGGTCGCCGATGAGGTTGCGCAGGTGGCCCACGACGCGCCCGCCGGTGAGCATCCCGTTCGAGGCCACGATCATGTACGGCCTCGGCGCGGTGGCGATCGCCTTCGACGCCTGCGCCGTCCGGGTGATCTCCTGCTTCGGGTAGTCGAGCGGGCTCTCACCCTTCTTGAGCAGCTCCGCGGTCTCCGCGTCGTAGAACTCCGGGTGGCGGCGGTAGATGTCCGACGCCTTCGAAGCCATGGGCGAGTCCAGGTACAGGGGCAGCAGCGGGATCTCGCCGCGGTCGATCATGCGGTCGAGCTCCCACACGATCTCCTGCGTCCGCCCGATGGCGAACGACGGGATGAGCAGGACCCCGCCGGCGTCGCTCGTGGCGCGGACCGCCTCGGCGAGCATGCGCACCGCCTCTGCCTCGGGCTCGTGCTCGCGCCCGCCGTAGGTCGACTCGCAGACGACATAGTCGGCGTCGTTCTGCACCGTCGGGTCGCGCAGGATCGGCGTGCCCGGGCGGCCCAGGTCGCCCGAGAAGACGATCGTCGTCGGGTCCGCGCCGTCGGTCTCCCGGATCTCGAGCCGGATGATCGCCGAGCCGAGGATGTGGCCGGCGTCGAGGAACGTCGCGGTGATACCGGGTGCGACCTGCACCGGATTGCCGTAGCGGACCTTCTGGAAGTGGGGCATCACCTGCTGGGCGTCGGCCTCGGTGTACAGCGGGGCGTCGAGGTCGGCCTCGACCTGCGGCGGCTGCTGGCGGAGCTCGACCTCGGGATCGAACACCGACGACATGGGCGGATCGGGCTCGATGGAGGTCGGGACGTGGCCCTCTTCCTCTGCACGATGTGCCTCGTCGACCGCAGCCTCGTATTGGCGCTCGCTGCCCTTGTCCGCCGCGATCGCCTCCGTCGGGTGGCGTCGCTCCCAGCGCGAGTGGCGCTCGGCGAACTCCTCCTGGAGCCGGCCGCTGTCGAGCAGGACGATCTCCACGAGCTCCGCCGTCGCGGAGGTCAGGTAGATCGGGCCCGTGTAGCCCTCCTTGACCACCACGGGGAGGTAGCCGCAATGGTCGAGATGGGCGTGGGTGACGAGGATCGCATCCACCGTCGACGGCTCGAACCAGAGCGGGACGCGGTTTCGGATGGTCTCGTTGGGGCTGCCCTGGAACATCCCGCAGTCGATCAGGACGGTCGCGCGCGAGGTCGTGAGCAGGAACTTGGAGCCGGTGACGGTGCTCGCGCCACCGAGGAACGAAAGTTGCAAGTGGGTCGCTCTAGACCCGGACGACGGTGTCGAGCGCGACGGCCGCGAACAGCAGCGCGAGATAGGTGATCGAGTAGCGGTACAGGCGGATGGCCTGGGCGGTCGATGCCTCGGGGGACGCGCCCTGGCGCCAGAGCACGTAGGCCCGCCACAGGAAGAGCGCGCCGAGGACCGCCGCCGCGACCGCGTAGATCGGGCCCATGCGAGCGACCACCGCGAAGATCGCCGTGAGCGCCACGAGCAGGATCGTGTACAGCCCGATCTGCTTGGTGGTCTCGGCGATTCCGCGCACGACGGGCAGCATCGGCACGCCCGCCGCGGCGTAGTCCCCGCGGATGCGCAGCGCGAGCGCCCAGAAGTGCGGCGGCGTCCAGTAGAAGACGACGAGGAACATCAGCAGCGCCGGCAGCCCGACGTTGCCCGTCACCGCAGCCCAGCCGATCACCGGCGGGAGCGCCCCGGCCGCGCCACCGATGACGATGTTCTGGGGCGTGCTGCGCTTGAGCAGGATCGTGTAGATCACGACGTAGAAACCGATCGCGAGGAGCGTCAGGAAGGCGGCGAGCACGTTCACGGTCCAGGCCATCAGCGAAACGGAGATGGCGCCGAGGACGATCCCGAACACGACGGCCCGCTCCGGCGTCACCGCGTGGGCGGGCAGGGGCCGGCGCCGCGTCCTGGCCATGCGCTCGTCGATGTCCCGCTCGAGGTACTGGTTGATCGCGTTCGCCGAGCCCGCCGCGAGCGTGCCGCAGACGAGCGTCCAGAAGGTCAGGCGCGCCCAGTCGATCATCGGCAGGCCGGGCACCTCTCGCGTGGCCAGCACCATCGCCGGCACGGTCGTCACGAGCAGCAGCTCGATGATTCGTGGCTTGGTGAGCGCCACGTAGGCGCGAATCTGCTCTCCCATCGTGGATTGGCGACCGGCGCCGGCGGGCTCCGCCTCACGGGCGACCGGCGCGGCGATTCGCGCCTCGTAGTACGCGGCCACCGCAAGCGCCACGCTCCCGCCCCAGACGAGGGCGCCGAGCGCGACGTGGAGCGTCTGCGTCCACGGCGCGAGCAGCGTCGCGATCTGCAGCGCACCGACGCCGACCTGGATGAGGTAGACGACGAGGATCGCCGCGGCCAGGCGCGCGAGCCGTGGCTGCTCGCCTCGCCGGCGCCACGCGATCCACGCGACGGCCGCGAGGATGAGGAACACCACCGCCGCCACGTAGCGGTGCAGCTCGTGCGCGCCGTACAGGTCCGCGAGATCCGCGCGACCGTCCGGCGGCACGGGCAGGAGCGAGCCGTTCATGAGCGGCCAGTCGGGGAAGATCAGGCCGGCGTCCCGCGCGGTGACGTTGGCGCCGAAGAGCAGCACCCCGAACACCGCCGCGGCCGCAAACGCGGCGAGGAGCGTGAAGCGCTGGTTGCCGCTGGCCCTGCCGCCGAGTCGCGCCGGATACGCGGACCTGACGAGCAGGTAGACGAGCAGCCCGACGAGGGCCATCGCCGCCGCGAGATGCGCCGTCACCGACTCGCCGGTGTTGCCCAGCTGGACCGTCCGACCCCCCAGCCACGCCTGGAATCCCACGAGCACGACCGCCGCGAACGAGGGCCACAGGATCGACCGCCGATCGCGGTGGTCGATCCACGCGAGCGCCGCCAGGCCCAGGATCAGGAAGCCGATCACCGCCGCCACCGTCCGATGCAGCCACTCGATCCAGACGTGGCCGTCGCTGTCGAGGCCGGGCAGGAACTGGCCGGGGAAGCAGCCGGGCCAGTTCGGGCAGGCGAGGCCCGAGTCGGTGGCGCGCACGACGACGCCGATCACGACGAGCAGGAACGCGGCGGCGACGGTCGCGGCGGCGAGCCGCTGGAAGCGGGTCAACGAACCTCCGGGGTGGCGACCGCGGATTCTAGCCCGGGAACGGCCGGGATCGCGCCGGCATCGCCCTCGACCGACCGGCGGTACCTTGTGACCATGTTCCCCCGGCCCTCGCGACGATCCGTGGTGCGTGCCGCCGGCTCGCTCGCGATTGCCACGGCGCTGACCGGATGCGGACCGTCACCGGGCGCGACCGGGCCGGCCGGGAGCCCCGGCGCATCCGGGACCGCCGCGTGCGCCACGGCGCCGACGCCACCCGACAACCTCGCCGGCTGGACCTCAGCCTCGCAGTCGGATGTCCTGCCCGTGCTCATCAACGGGGCGGGCCAGGTCGTCTGCGGCCAGAACCGCATCCTGTTCACCCTGACCGACCAGGCCGGCACGCCCGTGGGCTCCCCCGACCGAAGCGCGTCGATCGCCTTCTACGACCTCGGGCGCGATCCCTCGAAGCCGATCGCCTCGGCGAACGCCACCTTCATCTGGGCGATCAAGGACACGGTCGGCATCTACGTCGCGAATGTCTCCCTCTCCGAGGCGGGCCAGTACGGCGCGGAGATCACCACCGCAAAGGGCGGCGGCACGCCCGAGGCGCTGCGGGTGCGCTTCGACGTCCAGCCGGACACGTCGGTCATCGGCGTCGGCGACAAGGCGCCGGCATCGAAGACGCCGACCCTCGCCGACGTGGGTGGCGATGCCTCCAAGATCTCAACGGACGCGAAGCCGGACCCCGCCTTCTATCGGACCTCGATCGACCAGGCCGAGGCCAAGCACGAGCCGTTCGTGGTGATCTTCGCGACGCCGAAGTTCTGCACCAGCCGCCAGTGCGGCCCGACCCTCGACTCGATCAAGCCCTACGTCGCGAAGTACCAGACCGTGACCTTCATCAACGTGGAGCCGTACAGGCTCAAGCTGGTCGACGGCGTGCTCCAGGCGGACACCGACGCGAGCGGGCAGCTCCAGCCGACCGACGTGACGAACGAGTGGCACCTGCTCACCGAGCCGGTGGTGTACGTGGTGAACCGGGACGGCGTTGTCACCGCGCAGTTCGACCTGATCTTCTCGGACGCGGAGCTCACCGCAGCCCTCGACGCGGTCAAGTAGCCGCCGGCGAAGGAGTCGCCGGGACCGCGTCCTCCAGGTGGTACACCACCGGTTCGCCATTCTCGATCCGGTAGAACGCGCGAATCGGTACGCCGGTCGCCATGTGCGTCGCGAGATGGCTCAGCGAGAACTGCATCGCGTTGTCCAGCGCGCCGACCTTCAGGGTCACGATCGTCCCGTCCGACGTGCGGACCTCGAACGAGTTGACCTCGGTCAGGCTGACCTGGTCGATCGACACCACGACCCCGACGACCGGCGAAGGTGGGAGGTCCTGTGTCGGCAGTGCCGGGGTGCAGGCACACACCCCGGACGGTTCCAATCCACTGACCCAGGCCGCCGCGATCACCACGGCCATCGCGAGGAGCCCGCCAAAAAGCCAGCGAGGCAGGGTCGGTCGGCTCCGGACTGGCGTCTGCGTCGAGCTCGGGTCGGTCACCCGGCGGCGGTTCCCTTGCTCCCCGGCGCATCCACCTCGACGCCGTCGCTGCACAGAGGGCAGGTCTCGAGACCGGGTTCGTACGTCGGCAGGTCGAGGATCCACAGCGCGCTGAGCCCGTAGCGCCGCCCGCTCTGCGGCGACGCGAGCGAGCTCATGCCGCCGGAGCGATCGACGAGGACGACGCACTCGACGATCTCGCCGCCCGCCGCCTCGACCGCCGGGATCATGGCCAGCAGCGAACCGCCGGTCGTGAGGATGTCGTCGACGAGCAGCACTCGCTCGCCGGGCTCGATGTGAAAGCCGCGGCGGAACTCGCGCCGGGGATGGCCGCCCGTGTGGACCTCCTCGGCGAAGATCGCTCGCGTCCCGAGCTGGCGTCCGGTCTCGAAGGCGAGGATCACGCCGCCGGTCGTCGGGCCCGCGACGAGGTCGATCTCGGCGCCATTTCCCACTGCCCCCGGCGCACGGAACTGGCCCGCCCAGAAGCTGCAAAGCTCGCTCGTCGCCGCCGGGTCGGAGAGCACCGCGAACTTTTCGAGATAGGCGCCCGAGTGGCGGCCGCTCTTCAGCAGAAAGTGGCCGTCGCGCAGGGCGCCCGAGCTTCGGAACAACGCCTCCGTCCGCGCGGCGATCGCAGCGCGGGCCGACGTCTCGAGGGTCGGCTTCAGGGTGGTCATCGGGAGGGAGTGTATGGCGGACGCCCGATCGCCCACCCAGAGGCAGCCCCCTCTAGGCACCCCCCTCCGGCAGCGCGGCGGGACCGCCCGGATCGCCCCCGAAGGTGCGCCGAGCCCGGCGCCCGATCACGTAGCCGATGCCGCCCAGGACCCCGAGGACGACGAGGATCGGCAGCCACACGATGCCCACCCAGATCCCCACCGTCGCGACGTGCTGGAGGATCCCGACGAGCTGCGCCGTCGCGCCTTCGGCCTCTCGCCCCGGATCGAATCTCGCCTCCTGTCGCGCGATCACCGGCGCCGGCCGCATGTTCACTCGAACCGTCAGCGTCGAGTAGGCCGCGCGTCCCTGGAGGTCTGCGGCCTTCGCCGACAGCTGTTCGATCTGGCCCCGGACGTCGCTCAGGCGTGACTCCACCTCGAGCACGTCCTCGATCTTGCCCGCCCGGGTCATGATCGCCTCGATCGCGGTCTCGGTCGCCTGCAGGTTCCGGATCCGCGCCTTCAGGTCGACCACGTCCCCGGTCACGTCGACCGTCTCGGTCTGCTCCTCGAGCACGTCGTCGCCGGCGCCGCGCGCGGCGGCGAGGGCCGCCTCCCAGCGGTTCGCGGGGACGCGGAACGTGATGCTCGCGCTCGCCTCCTCGCCCGTGCCGGAGCGTGTCGACCCGCTGGCGTAGCCACCGAGGCCGACGATCTGCTGGGTGACCTTCTCGACCGCCGGCCCGATCGACCCGGCCTGGATCGCGATCTCGCCGGTCTTGATGATCAGCAGGTCCGGCCGTGCCGCATCGAGCATCCGAGCCGACGCCTCGTTGCCGCTGCCGCCGCTGCCGCCACTCCCGCCGGCGCCGAGGACGTCGGGGTTGGAGCCTGGATTCCCCGTACCCGGCCCCTGGTTGTCGGGGTCGAGTCCGGCGTCGCCGCCCTCGTCGACCGTGCCGACGCCGGGCGGCCCAACGCTCGCGCCAACCGTCGACAGGATCTGGCTGACCTGGCTGCCGAGCAACCCGATCGCGACGATGCACACCAGCACGACCACGCCGACGGCCACGAGCGGCCGCCGCCAACCGATCGACCCGTCCTGCCAGTCGTCCATCACCTCTCCCCGTGGTCCGATGCCGGGGACTTTCACCCGGCGCGTGACCGCGTGGAATCGGCGACGGCCGCAGCCCCGTTTGCGGGATTCCCCGCAGGCGGCCGCGGAGCGAGGGCGGCTAGGCGCCGCCCTCCGCGACGGGCGCGACCGGGTCGGGCGGCCCGCCGTCGCCCATGCGCCGGACGCGACGGAAGCCGAGATAGACGATGCCCAGGACGACGCCGAGGAACAGCAGCGCCGGCACCCACACGATGACGAACCAGATCCCGGCCGTCGCCAGCCCCTGCAGTCCGCTCACGAGGTTCGCCGAGGCCTTCTCGGCCTCCGCCCCCGGGTCGAACTGCTGCTGCGAGGTGAGCACCGGGTTCGGCTTGAGGTTGAACGTGACGGCGAGGGTGGACATCGCGGCCTGCTGCTCGAGATGCGTCTTCTCGGCGGTCATCTGCTCGATCTGGCCGCGCACCGTCGTCAGCTCCGCCTGGACCGCAAGCACGTCCTTGATCGCGGTGGCCTTGTCCATGATCGTCTGGAGGGCCCGCTCGGTGGCCTGGAGGTTGACGATCCTGGCACCGAGATCGACGACCTGGGTCGTGACGTCCTCTGTCGTCGAGCGCTCGGCGAGGACCTTGATCGCCATGCCCCGGAGCCCTGCCAGCGCCTCGTCCCAGCGCGCGGCCGGGATGCGGAACGTGACCGAAGCGGTGGCGAGCTCGTCGTCGCCGGAGCGGTCGGAGCCGCTGACGTAGCCGCCGAGCGCGTCGATCTGCTTGGTCGCCTTGGCGACCGCCGCGTCGAGGCCCTCGACCTGCAGGCTCATCGTGCCGTTCTTGATGATCAGCAGGCCCTGCTCGTCGGGGGCGAGCAATGGCGCGCCGCCACCGCCGCTCTGACCGTTTCCGCCGGAATCGTCAACCGGTCCCGCAGCAGGATCACCCCCACCCGAGGCGGGCTGTGGTGCCTCCCGAGCGGGCGCGGCCGAGGCGCCCGGCGCTGCAAAGCCGCCACTAGCCGCACTGCCACACGCGGCCGCGAACGCCAGGATGAACAGGATCGCGACGACGAGGGGCCCGCGGCCAATCGACCGTCGACGAATGGACAGCATCGCGCTGCCTCCTCTCGAGTCGGGCGCGCGCAGGCGCCGTCGGCGCCCCGGACGCCGCCACTCGACCAACGGTTCCCAAGCCCCTCTTGGCCACTTCCGAGCCGATCGGCTCAGGGCCGGTACTCGACCCCCTTCGCGGATGGCGGACCGGCGCGCTTCGGGAGCGCGGTGCCGATGAGCGGCGCGTAGCCGTCGAGGCCGCGTCCGCGGCACTCCGCAGCGAGCTCGTCGACGAGGCGCGCCGGAAGCGACGGGTCGGCGAAGATGGCCGTCCCGACCTGGACCGCCACGGCTCCGACGGCGAGGTAGTCGAGCACGTCGGCGAGCTCAGTCACGCCCCCGATGGCGACGACCGGAATGTCGACGACCTGGGCGACCTCGTACACGATCCGCAGGGCGACGGGCTTGATCGCAGGCCCGGAGAGGCCGCCATAGATGTTGCCGAGCAAGGGCTTGGCGCGAGTCGGCGCGACGGCGATGCCGGACAGCGTGTTGATCGCGGTCAGCGCGTCCGCGCCGGCGTCGGCGATGGCGCGGGCGATCGGGCGCACGTCCGCGACGTTCGGCGACAGCTTGACCAGCAGCGGCAGGTCGGTTGCGCGGCGGACGGCGGCGGTGACGGCGCCCGCAGCCTCGGCGTCGATCGCGAACTGGATCCCGCCCTTGCCAACGTTCGGGCAGCTGATGTTGAGCTCGATGCCCGCAATACCGGGCTGGCCGTCGAGGCGCCGCGCCACCTCCGTGTAGTCGGCGATCGACTCACCGGCGACGTTGACGATGACCGGCACGCGCCAGGCGGACCAGGTCCCGGCGTACTTCGCGATCACCGCGTCGACCCCCGGGTTCTGGAGGCCGATCGAGTTGAGCATCCCGCCGGGGGTCTCGGTCACGCGCGGCGTCGCGTTACCGATGCGCGGCCGGAGGGTCGTGCCCTTGCAGCAGATCGCGCCAAGGCGCTGGACGTCGACGACGTCGCCGTACTCGATGCCATAGCCGAATGTTCCCGACGCGACGAGGATCGGGTTCGCGAGCCGCAGGCCCCGGCCCACGTCGACCGAGAGATCGATCGCCCGGTCCGCCGACGTGGCGCTCGCCGACGACGGGTGGACTGCCGCCGGTGCTCGACCTGCGCCG
>Ga0070696_100001532_pt1 | contig 15165 bp, 12 predicted proteins | sample KBSK1253metaG_FD_65474 | JGI IMG/M metagenome (GOLD analysis project Ga0070696, IMG submission 65474) | Corn, switchgrass and miscanthus rhizosphere microbial communities from Kellogg Biological Station, Michigan, USA - KBS K1-25-3 metaG | ecosystem: Host-associated > Plants > Roots >... | reverse complement strand
CTTTCCGTTCGCGTCGGTGAATCGCGACGACGTCTGCGGCGCTCTCGTGAAATGACCGGCGCCGTCGTTGAGCAGGAAGAGATCGGGCTCGGCGCGCTGTGAACGCACGATGCCCCCGAGCTCGGGATGGTCCTCGACGCGGTACTCTTTCTCCCAGGGCGGCACGACGATGTACTTCGTCCCGACCTTCTTCACCACCTGATCGAACGCCCGCAGTTGCGGCGGATACGCGTCGAGCGCGTTTCGCGTTTTGTAGGTACCGACGTACAGGTCGAGGTCGCCGTCGCCGTCGACGTCGGCGAACGTCAGCGCCGTCGCCGCGAAGCCGGGCGGCAGACCGCTGCTCGCCGTTGCGTCACGGAAATGCCCCTTGCCGTCGCCGATCCAGAGCTTCAGCGGACCGCCCAGGGTCCCGACCACCAGGTCGAGATTGTGGTCACCGGTGACGTCGGCGAATGACGCGCTCGTCGTCGCGAGGCCTTTGGTGTCGATGCCGCTCGACGCCGTGATGTCGGTGAAATGAAAATTGCCGTTGTTCTTGTAGAGAGCAGCCGGCCGCTCTACGGACGCGAAGAAGAGCTCCGGGAGTCCGTCGCCGTCGAGATCGCCCGCTGCGACGCCGGCCCCGATCAGCAGATTGCGATTCGCCAGCGCGTGTTCGTCGTCGACGTCGTTGCGATGCGTGATGCCCGTGACCGACGACGCGAGCGGCTTGAACCCCACGCCGCGCGATGGACCTCGCACGTCGAGCTCGCGCCACGAATAGCCGGCCTCCCTGTGCCAGCTGGCATCCACGTGCCGCTGTTCGCAACCGGCGACCGCGACGGCGAAGAGCAGGAACGCCGCACCGCGGCGGAAGCTCACGACGTCGAAGGGCGTTCGAACCTCAAAGCGATTTCCTCAGCTATTTCCTCAGTCCGGGCATGTCATGCTCGAAACTCAGATACAGGAACACGCCGCGCTGGCCGTCGTTGGCGCGGAACCCGATGGGGAACGCCAGGCCCGGAACGATCTGGAGCCCGGACGCGAAGTCGTGTGCCCATCGCAGGCCCGGCGAGATCGTGATTCCCGTGCTGCGGGTGCGGGCCGTTCCCACCCCAGTGAAGCTCTCGAAGCTGGTGATCGTTCCTTCGAGCATGAGATTCACCTTCGGATGCACCAGCCAGACGGCGCTCTGTCCCGCGTTGAGATCGACGAGCCGCCCCGAGCCGCCGACTCCGTCGTCGGCGTTGGGCGCGACGGTCACTCCGGCATTCGTGTGGAGGACGAGCTGCGGAACGACGGTGTAGCTCGATGCCAGGGCTCCCTGAAAACCCAGGGTCCCCCCACCCAGCTCGTCCGCCGCCGTCGGAAGAAGCACCGTGAGGCGCGGCGTGACTGCGAGGCGCGTGTCCCCACTCCCGACCAGCTGCAGCCGGTAATTGAGGGCGATGTCGCCGAGCGCCACGGTGTTTCCCGCGAGCGAATTCTGAAGCGGGATCGTGAGAGAGAGCTGGTGCCGCTGACCGTTCACTGGCCACTCGTCGGTCAGCGCGTAGAGCCAGCTGTGAATGGTGCGATCGAAGAACACGGTATTGATGTGCTGCACCACGCCCGCTTCCTGGTTGTACGCCTCTTCCAGGAGAAAGCTGTTGTCCTGAATCGGTTTCGGGCTTGGGACCGTTGCGGGAGGGGGGGACCGTGGACTTTGCGCGCCAACACTGGTTGCGGCGAGGACCGCAACGACAAGAATGGATCGAATCGTCAATGTGAGATTCCGTCGCCCGCTTTGAAGAAGCCCGGGAGTGACACCGGAGATTTGCCGGTAATCGGTTGCGCTCCCAGAATCGCCCGCACGGCCGCGATCTCGGATACGTCGGAGACGCTGTACGTGTTCACGTACGCGCGGGCGTTGGGAAACTGGCGAATGACGTACGGATTGCCAAATGCCACGACGACGCTCGGCCCAGTCGATTTCGACGCGACCGAGTCGATCCAGGCTGCGATGAGCGGCGGGACGGTGGTCCGACCCTCGCCTTCCACCCGGCGCACGTATGTGGCGAGCACGATCGCGTCATTGCCGCGGAGCAGTTTTGCAATCGAGTCGAGCTGGGATGGCACGGTGCTCGGCGAGATCTTCGCCACGACGCGCGCGTCGGGACGCAGGACCCGCAGCTCCCTGGCGAACGCCCGTCCTGCTTTGAGCTCGGTCTCCGGCATGTAGCTCACCACGGCGATCTTGGAGCCAGTCGCGAGCGGCACCGTGTTCTGACCATTGCGCACGAGGGTGAGCGCCCGTTGCGCCACGTCCTGCGCGAGCGCGCGGTGCGGCGCGGAACCGACGACGAGCCGCACCGAGTCCAACGACACGAGAGGCTGGCGCACGATACCGACGCGCGCCTTGAGCCACAGAATACGCCTCACCGACTCCTCGATGCGGGACGCCGGGATCGCTCCGCTCTCCACCGCCGCGACCACCGCGTCGATGGCGGGAACCACGTCATTTGGACGAGCGTCTCCACTGGCCGGCTTGAGGAGAATGTCGGTGCCGGAGTTGATGGCGCGCACGACCGACTCGGCGAGACCGTAACCCTTGCCGATCCCTTGCATGCTGAGCGCGTCTGTGATCGCCACTCCACGAAAGCCCAGCGAGTCCCGCAACAGCGCGTGCATGACGTCGGGTCGCAGCGTCGCGGGAGTGGTGCTGTCTCCGCCGATCGCCGGAAGCGCAATGTGCGCGGACATCACCAGGTCGGTTCCCGCCGCTATCGCGGCTCGAAATGGCACGAGCTCGACGGCCTTGAGCCGCGCCATGTCGGCATTGATCACCGGCAACCCAACATGCGAGTCGACGTCGGTGTCGCCGTGTCCAGGAAAATGCTTCGCGGTCGCCAGCGCGCCGCCGTCGTGGGTGCCTTTGATGAACTGCTGCGATAGCCGGGCGACGCGCTGCGGGTCTTCTCCGAACGAGCGCGTCCCGATTACCGGGTTGTTCGGGTTGATGTTGACGTCGACGACCGGCGCAAAGTTGACCTGGATCCCGACGGCGCGCGCCTCTTCGGCAATCGCCTTGGCGACGTTGTACACGTCCTCGTCGCGTCCTGTCGCCGCGATCGCCATCGCCGTTGGAAACGCGGTCGCCCCTCCCGTCTCGAGCAGGTAGTGCGGGAAGATGGCCGTCTCCAAGCGCATCAACGAAGGCTCGAGATCGCTCGTGACGAGCAGCGGGATCGCGGAGCGCCGCTGCAGGTAGTTCAACTTCGCGGCGACTTCGATGGGCGTCCCAAGAGAAACGCTGATACCGCCCACGCCTTCGCGTTCGACCCAACCGAGGACCTCGGCGAAGGTGGAGTCGTCGAGACTCGTGTAGTCGCCGAGCATCCAGAACATCACCATCTGCGCGACGCGCCGGCGCAGCGGCAGCGACGCCAGCGTGCTATCGACCCAGCGGGCGGTGTCGAAACTGCCGCCAGCGCCCGGCGTGACGCGATACAGCGGCACGGCCACTTGTGCTGGCTCCGGTTGCGTCACCGTCCCGGCGGGCGCCGCGCGGCCGCATGCGGCGGCCGTCAGGATGGCGAAGAAAAGTCGTTTCCCAGCGGCTCGCGACATGAGCGGAATATATGAAGGGAGAGAGCAGCTCGACCCCTGGCCAAAGCGCGTCAACAGAAATCCGCCACGGCTTTACGCAGGGTCTCGTCGAGCGCATCGAGCGTGGCCGGCATGATCAGCGTATCGAGCGCGTGCTCCGTGGCCAACAGACGAACTTTGTCGAGCGCTTCTCGCGTGCCGAACATGACGACGGAGATCCCACGCATACGGGCGTGTCCGAAGAGCTCGTCTCTCATGAGGGTCGGATCGTCGCAGTCCACCATGGCAACCGATGGGCGATCGCGTTTCAACGTAACGTCTGGATCCTCCGGCGGATGGTAGAATCTGACGAGGTAGCCGAGTGTCTCGACGAGGGCCCCGAGTAAGGCGGCGGCAACCGCGTCCGAGGACAGGATGAGGACGACGTGCTTCCCGGGCGGGCCGTCGGCCGAGCCCGGGCTTCGCGCTCTGGACATCGAGTCTCTGGTTGCGGCTGACACAGCTCCATTCCGGGGCAATCGCCGCACCGTCATCGCGCGTTCGCACGAAATGTTCATGCGCGAATTTTTCAAATGCTTGACGCCGTCTGAGCGCGCAAACAATGTGCTTTTTCAACAGGCTCGACCGGCGCTTTACTCTCCATCCACTGCCCGCAATCCATGATGGCGTTCGATCGCACATCCGACAGCGACGTTCAGACGCGACTGTTGCAGCAGCTCATCGCGCGCTGCATTCAGGAGTACTATGCAAGCTGAGCCCATTCTCCTGGCCGCCTTTGCCGCGGCGCTCGGGGTGCCGGTTTCGCCGCGCGCCGACACCGTTCGCAGCGGGCTCGAGGTCGCGATGACCGACTCGCTGCACCTGCTGCAGGGCAAACGGCTCGGCTTGATCACGAACCACTCGGGTCTCGATCGTCACGGTCGACGCAACATCGATCTGCTGTACCGCGCACCCGGCGTGAAGCTGGTGGCGCTTTTTGGACCAGAGCATGGACTCGCGGGAGTCGTGCGCGGTGGTGACAAGATCGGCACCAGCACCGACAGCGCGACCGGCCTCCCGGTGTACTCGCTGTACGGCGACACACGTGTTCCGACCCCCGACATGCTCAAAGACGTCGACGTGCTGGTTTACGACATTCAGGACGTCGGCGCGCGGGTGTACACCTTCGTGTGGACCATGGCGCTGGCGGCCGAAGCAGCGGGCAAATTGGGGAAGTCGTTCATCGTGCTCGACCGGCCAAACCCCATTCGCGCGGACAAGGTCGAGGGCAACATCCTGGATCTGAGATATCGCTCCTTCGTGGGACAGTACGACGTCGCTCTTCGCTACGGCCTGACGCCGGGCGAGTTGCTCAGGTACCTGGTGGGCACCGGTCGCGTGCGCGCGAATGTCGCCGTCATTCCCATGCAGGGTTACGCGCGCTCGATGGTGTACTCCGGCACGGGACTGCCGTGGGTGAACCCTTCCCCCAACATCGGTGACGAAGAAGCCGAGCTTCTGTATCCGGGAACGGTCTTCTTCGAAGCAACCAGTCTCAGCGAAGGACGCGGAACAGACGCGCCACTCAAGCAGATCGGCGCCGACTGGCTCGTTGACGCGCCAGCGATCGCGCGCGAGCTGAACGGGATGCGACTGCGCGGCTTGCGATTCGAAGCGCGTACCGCCGCTGTGGCTCGAGGGGGTGGCGACAAGCACGCCGGGAAGACGATTCCATTCGTGCGCATTCACGTCACCGATCCCAATGTCGCGGAGCCTGTCGGTGCGTCCGTGTGGATGATGCGGATCATTCGTCGCCGGCATCCCAAAGAGTGGAAATGGCGCGAGAATGGCATCGAGCGCCTCGCGGGGACCGCGGCGCTGCGGCGCGTCGTCGAGCGCGGAGGGGTCGCGGCGCTGCTCGATGATTGGCGCAAGCAGTCGAGGCGTTTTCAGACCGAGACGCGGAAGTTCTGGCTGTATTGAACTGACTCACCCCAGCCGCGAAACCGATGATCGCTTGGAGTGACTAAAAGGAGACAGGTTCTGGTTGTCACATTAGCGTCGTGGTAAAGTTTGCTGGAGCTTGTCCCCGGAGGATTGTCTTGAGGATTGTCGCATCCGCCATTCTTTTCGTCTCGGTCGTCAGCGGCTGCTATCGCTACGTGCCGACCGCGCGCACCTCGCTCGCACCCGGTGCGCCCGTCGAGGTCGAGCTGACGTTACAGGGCTCGATCAACGCCGCTCGCTCCATCGGGAACAATGTTGCGAGCGTGGAAGGAACCGTATCGAACACCGATAGCACCGGTGGAATCACTGTTTCACTCCTTTCCGTCAGGCGACGGGGAGAGAACCTTCCCTCGACGTGGAGTGGGGAGTCCCTTCGACTATCCAGCGAAGACATCGCCGAGATCAGGGGAAAGCAGCTGTCGCGAGGCAGAACAGTTGCTGCCTGGACCGGGCTCGGTGCGGCGTCCGTCGGCTTGATCGTAGTGATCGCGAAGGCCATAGAGAACGTCAGCGGCAGCAGCGGAGGGCGTCCGATCCCAACACCCTGACAGAGCCTCAGATAAAAAGGGGGCGACCCATCGGGCCGCCCCCTCTTCGTTTAAAAACTCCAAGCGTCAGATCACTGGCAGACCGGAGTTCCGGTAATTGCCGAATTCGCCTGGCGCTCGAGCAACGGAATCGGCAGCAGGCATCCAGGCTTGCGCACGGCGACCGAGGTGGTCACCCAGCGCGGATCCTTCACACCAAAGCGGTACATGTCGTTCAATCTGCGTCCCTGGAAGACGAGGTTGATGCGCCGCTCCCATTGCAGCAGCTGCAGTCGCGTCGGGCCGGTACCGTTGTACGCCGCCTTACCGTCGATGGCGCGCAATGCATTGATGTTCGTGTCGAAGCCTGCGGTGTTCCCCGCCGCGAGCGCCGCCTCGGCAAGAATGAGATACATCTCACGCTTCGAGATGACCGCCATCGGAGGGTGGTTGATGTCGCTCGCAAAGATGAAGCGTCCGATCATCTTTACCGCGGCGGCATCGACCAGCCCCGTCACCGGGTCCCTCGCGATGATCGTTTTGGGCTTCTTGTTGGTCAGGTCGATCGTGACGAAGGCCGCCGTATCCGGCGTGTGCTCGACACGAGAGTTCATCTCGAACCCGACTCCGCCGCTCGCATCGTCACCGGAGTTCGTGTTGTCCACGGTGAGGTCGAAGATGTAGTCACCGGACATCTCGCTGATCGCCTGTGTCGCGTCGGCGACCGCCTGGGCGACGTTGACCAGCGGATTCGCCGGCGTCGTCCCGGGCGGATTCAACAGCGTCCACACCGCCCTGTCGAAGCGAACGCGAGCCCGCATGCCAATGATGTTCGCGTGGTTGTTGCCCGTGGCGATGGCCGCGCCCGCATCGAGCCACTTCAGCGAGGAATCGTAGAGCTGGACCATGTTCGCCTCGCCGAGATTCGGACCGGCGACCGTGCGGTCCGAGATAGCCACATCGTCGTACATATTGGCCATCTCGTCGTAGATCAACGCGCCCATCAGATAGGCTTGCGCCAGGAGCTGAGGGTCTGCAAGCGATCCATCGGCCCGGAATTTCGCGACCTTCTGCATGGTCTGCTCTGATATCCAGCGCGCTCGCATCGCCACGAGATACGATGCCTGCAGGTACTCGTTGGTGTTGATATCGAGTCCGCCGGTGTCCAGCAATCGGTAGTCATCGCGTGAGCCCGTCTGGAACGATTCATCGGAGATGATGTTGTAGGCATTCATCATCGACGAGAGGGCATTCGCGTTGAGGTTGATCGCCCCGTTCACGAGAGCGGCGGCGGCAGTCGGATTGTCGAGCGCGCTAGGCGTCACGTTGTTGGGATTGTCCACCTCGAGCAGGGAGTTGCACGCGCCCAGAAGCAGGGCGCCGACTCCCACCACGAGCGTCTGCTTCAACCGACGAGCGACGCCGTGCACTTGGGTTCTGCGAGTGTTTCGCATGGTGTCGTCTCCGGGTTAGTAGCCAATTCGGACCGAGAGCCCGAAGCGGCGCGGTATCGGGAAGCCAAACGCATCGATGGATTCCACGAAGTTCTCGTCGACTCCGGACTGACCACCGCCGCCGACGTAGGCCACTTCTGGATCGACGCCCTGGTACTTCGTCCACAGGAGGAGATTGCGGCCAGTCAGCGTCACGGAGAGATCTCGTCCGCCGATGCGCGACGCGACTGTTCGGGGCGCCGTCCACGTGATGCTCAGCTCGCGGAAACGCAGGAAATCGCCGTCCGACACTTCGTTCAGACCCTGATACGGGGTGAGCGAGGCGAGATCATTGGCCCACACCTTGGCCGCGTCGAGACGCTGCTGCGGCGTGGAGGCCGGATTCATCAGCGTCGCCCGCGTCCGCGCGAACAGCTCGGAGTTCGTCCCGCGCGGCGAGGCGTTGCGGAATCCGCAGATGAGGCACCAGTAGGTGTAGTTCCCGCCCTTGTACTCGAAGAGCGAACTGACACGCCAGTTGCGGAAGAAGCTGAGGTTCGCTCCGAACGATCCGGTGTAGTCCGGAGTCGGCTTGCCGAGGTCGGAGTTGAGCCCGTCCTCGACCATGATCACGGAGCCGTTGAACAGCGCGGTGTAATCGCGCGGCGTCGCCAGATAGGCAAGCATCTGCGCCTCGGTGTCTGGCGTGCCGTTCTTGTCGATGTCGTACGGGACCGAGCCGGCCGGCACCTGCTTCAACTTGGCGCCGAAGAACTCGCCGGGAGCGTAGCCCTCCTTGATGTAGCCGCGGATGCGCGCGTACGAGCCGCCGGTCTTGAGCTCCGGAGCCGCGCCCAACGACACCACCTTCTGCTTGAGGAACGCAACGTTGCTGAACGCTTCGAGGGACACGTCCGGCGTTTGGAGGATGAAACCCCGCACGCCGAGCTCGGTGCCGTGCGCGTCCATCACTCCGACATTCGTGAGCTGAGCGTTCGTGAAGCCGCCGGAGGGAGGATACTGCAAGCCGAAGAGCAAATCGTTGACACGACGCTTCCAGAACGTCGCCTCGATGCCAATGCGGTCGCCCATGAATCCGATCTCGGTGCCTCCTTCGATCTCGGTGGCAACTTCCGGCTTGAGATCAGGGTTGCCGAGGTTGTCCGGGCGGAGACCGGCGCCCGCGGGGCCAGTCTGTGCCGCGAACGTCGTGAACTTGGCGAAGGCCGAGGGCTGGCGACCCGACTGACCCCACGCGGCGCGCAAGCGGAGCGAGGAGACCGACGGGAGATGGAAGCCCGCGAGGTCCGACGGCACGAACGACAGCGAGGCCTTCGGATACAGCACGCCAGCCGCGGTCTTTCCGAACGCGCTCGAGTAGTCGTAGCGCGAGCCCAGCGTCAGATACAGGAAGTTCTTGTACGCCACCTGCTCCTGAGCGAAGTACCCGCCGTTCACCGTTTCGAGGATGCCGTCATGCGCGAACTGGAAGCCGGCGGCGTCCGTGCGGGAGATGCCCGGTCCGGGGAAGTCGTAACCGAACGAGCCGGGGTATTTCACCTTCGTGATGAAGCCCTGAACGCCCGCAAGGAAGGCGGAGTTGAACGATCCCATGAAGTCGCGGGTCCAGTTGGCCTTCAGGTCGAGCGTGAGCTGCCGGTTGTTGGTGTCATCGATGCTCTTGTCGCCGAGCACGTCATCGCCGATCACCTGGTCGAGGTTGTAACCGAACGGCTGGAAGTTCGTGGAGGTCTGGCTCAGGTAGTCGACTCCGAACACACCCGTCAGGTTGAGGGATGGAATCGGCGTGTAGGACACGTCCATTGACGAGATGAAGCGGTCGGAGCCGATTTCGCTCAGCTTCATGGCCGTCTCGCGCGGGGTGCCGAAGGCGTTGGGCGAACCCGTGGGATTGCCGGCGATCTTGCAGACGCCGGGAGATCTTATCCCGAAGTCGGGATCGGTGCCCGTCGGGTCGGAGTTGGCGCACGAACCATCTTCGGGCTTCGAGAACTCGAGCAGGGTGACGGGCGAGTAGATGTTATTGCCGTACTGCGGACGGTTGGCGTAGGTGTTCATGTACGTCGCCGTTGCGCCGAGCTTCACCCTTGGAGTCATGAAGAAGCTGACGGTCGTGCGGCCGCCAGAGCGACGGACGACGTCCTTGGCGAGTCCCTGGAGCTTCTGCGCGGCCCATGGCCCGTCGTCGCCGGTGTAGGTGCCCGAGACGAGGTAGTTGAGGTTCTCCCTTCCGCCGGCGACCGAGACGTTGAGCGTCTGGGCGGAGCCGGTCTCGAAGTACTTCCGCTGCAGCGGTTCACTGAACGGAGTGAAGAGCGCCAGATCGTTGCGCCCCCACAGCTTTTTGAGTGTGTCGAGCTGCCCCTGGCGCGTCGGAACGCCCCAGTTGTCGTCGATGCGGTTGGTCGGGTAATTGGAGAAATCCTGCGCGACCGTGATGTCCCACCTCGGCGGTCCGGAGGACCCCTTCTTGGTGAAGATCTGGATGACGCCGTTGGACGCTTCCGTACCATAAAGCGTCGCCGCGGCCGCGCCCTTGAGAATCTCCATCCGCTCGATCGTGCTCGGATCGATCGCGTCGAGGTTGGACAGCGTCGCGTTCGCGTTGCTCGTGCCGCCCGAGTTGATGCGGATGCCGTCCACGAACACGATCGGCTCATTGGACTGCGTCAGCGACGCGTTACCGCGAATGCGGATCTTCATCGCCTCGCCAACGAGGCCGCTGGAGGACAGGCCGACGACGCCAGGCTCGCGTCCCTGGAGAAGCTCGGAGGCCGTCCTGACCGGCGCGAACTTGGGCGGTTCGATCGTCGCGACAGTGTTTCCAAGTCGCTTCACTTCCGTCGCACCAGCGGTGCCGGTGGTGACGATCGCCTGCAGCTGCACTGCGGAGGCAGAGAGGATGAAATCGACGGTCTGCGTAGAGCCGGCGGTCACCGTGGCGCTCTTCGTGACCGGCGCGTAGCCGATCATCCGGATGCGCAACTGAACCGCGCGCGCCGGAACGTTGACGATACGATAGACGCCATCGGCGTTGGTCGTGGCGTCGATGTTGGCGCCGACCACATGAACCTGCGCGCCTTCGACTGGGCGGGCGGTGCCCATGACTTTTACGGTTCCTTCGATGGTGCCGACTCCGGCTTCCTGCGCCCGGAGCGCGAACATCGGGATGACCGCGAGTAGAAGGAACGCGACTCTCCCGCGAACTGATATTGGCATTTTGCCTCCGCCTGGGTTGGAACGGGCAGCATCGCCACGGTGCCGTCGTCGGGCACGACGGCTAGGTGGCCCTATCTGAAGGCTCTAACCACGGTTTGTCAACCATTGGTCACTTAAACCTGACGGCTCGCTAGCCATCAGGGGCGACCGGTCCCAGTCCGCAGTGCGCGTTCGAGGCGGTTTGCCATGTCACGCGCGGTCGCGTCGGACGAATCGAAGGCCAATCCGCGGCGGAGATCCGCCAGCCCGCGGCCCAAGTCCTTCTGCAGAATGGCGATTCGCGCCAGCTGAAAGCGCGCCAGCGCCAGACCGGGATCGGCGTCCGTCGCCTTTCGGTATATCTCGGACGCGAGGGCGAGATCGCCGCGCACAAACGCGATGTTACCCAGGTTGAACCACGCCAACGGCTCTGATGGATCCAGCGTCGTCGCGTTCGTGAGCGCGGTAACTGCGGCGGCGGTATCCCCGGCTGTGGCGAGCGCTATGCCGAAATTGACCCACGCCAGGCTGTTCGACCGGTCCATGGCGAGACTGGACTGGTACGATGTAATGGCGCTTCTCAGGTCGCCGGCATCCCGTTGGGCGTTGGCGCGACTCATCAGGAGCGCGGCACTCGACGGACGAACATCGAGCGCGCGACCGTACGCAGTGAGCGCGGCGCCGAGATCGCCCTTCGCGGCGAACTGGTCACCCATGTAGCCGAGCGCCAGGGCCCATCGGGACCGGACGGCGAGGTCGTGATCACCTTCGGCGCGCAATGCCAAAGCCAGCACGCGGCGTGTGCCGCGCTTGGAACCCGAGGCAAGGTGGAGTGCGGCAAGCGCCATCGCGCGCACGTCCACGTCGTGCGAGCCAACCATCGCACGCAATCGCGTGTCGGCCGCGGCATCGACCCCGCTGTCCGGACGGACCTGGGCCTCGAGGAAGCGACCTACGCCGGCAAACTGTGCAAAGGTATTATTGCTCGCGGCAGAAGCCGTGTCGGCCAGCCAGAGCGCGCTCGATTCAGACGGAGAGGGTTGCGCCGGCACACGGAGCTGCGCCGCGACGCCCATTGGCATCGGCTTGATATCACCCCACCAGGTGCGAATCTGGCGCTGCTGTTGCGCCACAGGCATCGCCTGATGGCATGCGCTGCACGCGCTCACCAGCCCCAACGTCGAGTCGAGCGCCGGCCGCGGAATGGAGATGCTGTGATCGGAGCGCGCGTACATCACCACCCCGCCGTTCGACGCCGTGGCGCGTGTCGCCGGCTCCTGACGCGCCGGCATGTGGCAGCTGGTGCAGCGCACCGAGGGCGGATGCTTGGTATGCTCGAGCGGTCGATCGGCTTTGCTCGCGTGACACGACGTGCACTGCTTGTCATCGAAGCGACCCTGCAACGGCTCGCCAACCACGGATCGGTATCCCTGACCGTGCGGATCGTGGCACGACGTGCACGTCATGCCGCCGTTAAGATAGCAATCGCTGTACTGCTGTCCTTCCTGGTAGGCGAAGGTGCGCACACGGCCGTCCGAGGTCAGCGGCCTGTCGCCGAGCAACGGAAACTTCGTCGAGTAATACGCCGCGAGCTTTTCGCCGGAGACAAAGCCGTCGCGCAGGCGATCCTTGAGCGCGTGACACTGATAGCAGACGCCGGACGATGCGTCCTTGTCGAGCGCGGCGAGCGCCGCGAACCCGACGTCGGCCGAGGTCCCCCCCCCGATCGCGCCCGTGGTGGCCAGTTGCACATGCCGTCGCCCAGGCCCATGGCACGATTCGCAGTTGATCGTCAGCGAGGTGAAACGCGTGTCGTATCCACGGCGGATCGTATCGAGAACCAGCGTCGCCTGGCTCGCATGGCAGCTCTGACAATTGGTGAAGCGCGCATGGTCCCCCACGACCCGCGCGGGAGGCCAGTCGCCGCACTCCTCGAGGCGCATCGAGGCGGTGATGGGCGTCCATCCTTTGCCACTTCGCGAGTTGGTGTTGCAGAACCACGCGGCCGCCTGACGCGACCACTCGAACGGAAGGAAGCGGACGGTCCCATCCTCGGCTCGGGTCACAAAGCCCTGTGTACCCCCGCCGAAGATGTGTCCCCCGCCGAGCACGCCGTCGACGCGAAGGACGCGCACGGAATCTCCCGACCGCTCGACCACAAACTCGTAGATCCCCGCGCGGATTCGAGGAACCACCCGCGCGTTGGCGAATGAGATCACGCTGCGGCCGAAGGGCGCCAGTACGGTTGCGGACGACGGTGCCCCGCCGGCCCGGCCGTGGGTGGACGACTTCCACGTGTCGTATTCCGCGGAATGACACTGCGCGCAGCGTTCCGCGCCCACAAAATCGTCGCGTGATACGGTTGGCGCGGCGACCACTTCGCGTGGTGCCGGCAGGTCGATCGGCCGCAGAAAATACGACCAGACCGCGAAACCCAGGACGGCGATTGCGGCGACGAGCGCCGCCGCGACACCGCTGCGGCGGACGTTCACTCGCCCTCCGCTGCAGCCGCGCTCACCGGCGATCGTCCGTCGACCACGTCGGCCCCTCGCACGCACACAACGTCCGGATATGACGCACCAGCGACCGTATCTCGGCGGGCGATAGTGTCTGACCGAAGGGGGGCATCCGCGGGCTCTTTCCCATCACGAGCCCGCCGCCGGCGATGGCGTCGAAGAGCGCGTCATCCGGTCGCGAGCTCATTTGCGCGGCGCTCGCGTGAACCGCGGGACCCACCGGAAGGAACTTTGCGTTCGGTCCATCGCCAGCTCCAGCGGGTCCATGACATGAAGAACACCAGCGCGAGTAGAGAGCTGCGCCGGTGATTGGCGTCTTCAGCGTGGATGGCGCGGATGGAGTGCGCGCCGGCACGGGCGCGGCAGCCGCGGTCTGACTCCCCTGGGCGAGATAGCTGACGATCAAGTCGCGCGTCGCCGGAGGCATGAGCACTTTCGGCATCGCCGCGCCTGGCACGACGCGCTGCGGGTCGTCGATGATCGCCGATATATAGGATGCGTTGCGGCGTCGCCCGACGTCGGTGAGCGATGGTCCGATTCGGCCCCCGTCACCAGCGAGCTCGTGACATCCGAGACACGGGAGTCGGACTCTCAATAGTTCGAGCGCTTTTCTCTCCTGGAACGGCGTGATCCCGCTCACCTGCGCAGCGAGCGGGACAGCAAGGAACGGCAGAAGCGGATAGAGGATTCGCATTTAGCGGCCGATAATACGGTTGGGCACGATGAGTGCGCTAATTCTGCTGTCCATTCAGGAGTGTTCATGGCCGAGATTCGCGTGGCGCCCGTGCGCCGGAATCGCGCGATGGTGTGGATGATCGTGGTCGCGCTGGTCGTGGCGGCCGTAGTGGCTTGGTACTTTCTTGCTGGCCCAGGGGCCGGCGCCTAACGCAGGAGATTCAATGGCGAAAAAGGATCCTCGCAGCGCCCGCGATGCCGCGGGAATCGGACCCTATGCGCGCGAACGCGAGCGGTTGACCCCGTTGAGCAAGATGGGTGGGTGGAATGTCATCGACGGAGAAGCCGACATCCGCTCGTGGGAAGTGAAGACGCTGTCCGGCAAGGTTCTTGGCACCGTAAACGAGCTTTTGATCGATCCAAACGCGGGTGAAGTGGTGATGCTCGACGTCGATCTCGCGGGCTCCGGTCGTCATGCGTACGTGCCTATTCGCGCGGTCGAAATCGATCGTGTCCGGCGCGTCGTTCGTGCCGATTCCGGAGATCTCGAAGAGCACGAACTCGACAATCAGCGGCTGACGGCCAGCGATCTCGCGAAAGTGCGTAAGGACGTCAGATACGCGAGCCCGGGGGAACGCGTGGTGGAGCGCCGCCCGATCATCGAGGGCTCCGTGACGCGGCAACGTTCTGCCTCAGGCGACGACACCGAATCGCGCTTGTAAACAATCTGTAAGAATGGTCTGTCGAACATCGGCGCTCCTTGTGGAGTGCCGATTTTCGCTTACATCCTAGTGTCCCGCTCCGCGCCTTCCTCTCTCATCTCCTCTTCTCCCGCATGCACGGCCAGTTTTCGTGGTACGATCTGATGACGCCGGATGCCGCCGCGTCGAAGAGGTTCTACCCGGCGGTGACGGGTTGGGGCACCGAGGAATGGGACAAGGCCGACTACACGATGTGGACCGCGGGCGGCGCCCCGATGGGAGGAATGAATCCCATTACGCCGGAGCAGACGGCCCAGGGGGTGAGCTCACACTGGCTCGCCTACGTCACCGTTGACAATGTCGAGAATGCGGCCAGCACCGTGAGGTCCTTTGGCGGCCGTGTCATGCACGGCCCCGAGGACATTCCGGACGTGGGGAGGTTCGCGATCATTCAGGATCCGCAGGGCGCCATGCTGGCGATCTTCAAATCCAGTACACCATCGCCGGGCTTCGACGGAACGCCGGCGCTCGGGAAGTT
>Ga0070696_100001528_pt1 | contig 15177 bp, 15 predicted proteins | sample KBSK1253metaG_FD_65474 | JGI IMG/M metagenome (GOLD analysis project Ga0070696, IMG submission 65474) | Corn, switchgrass and miscanthus rhizosphere microbial communities from Kellogg Biological Station, Michigan, USA - KBS K1-25-3 metaG | ecosystem: Host-associated > Plants > Roots >... | reverse complement strand
TTTGCGGCCGATTCTCGGCAAGCCGGTGCGCGATCCGACTTCGGGTTTTGTCGGCGTGAATCGGAGCGCGCTCGAGGTTTTCAGCCGGAGTTTCCCGCTTGAATATCCGGAGATCGAGGCCCTGGTGGTGTTACAACGGCGGAGATTCCGTTTCGTGGAGGTGCCATGTCGCATGTTTCCCAGACGCACCGGACGCTCCACCATCACGCCGCTCAAGTCCATCTACTATATTGTTCATGTGCTGCTCGGCGTTTTTGTAAACCTGCTGAAATACGAGCGCCGCATTCCAGCGAAGTCCGGGAGGTGATGATTTGGACCGCCTCTTGAATGTGATGACGGGCGTGAGCGTGCTGCTCATAGCGCTGATTCTGTTTTCGGTGCGGCGCGCCCGCATACGGGTGGAGTATTCGGTCAGCTGGCTCATCGGCGCGGTGGCGCTGCTGGTGCTGTCGCGCGCACAGGGCCTGCTGCACATGATGGCCGACGCGATGGGCGTCACCTATCCTCCTTTGGCACTGGTGCTGTTGGCGGGAGGCGTCTTCCTGATTATCTTTTACCGTTTCTCGATGATCATTTCGCAACTCAAGGACGACAATATCGCGCTGGCGCAGCGTGTGGCGATACTCGAGTATCACATTCAGTCGTTGAAGAACCAGGGCACCGGCTGTTAGTTTCTGAATGAAATCCAAAAAACAGGCCACACGAAGGACGCCGCGAGCGCAACCCGGGCCTGCCGTTGCGGAAGCATCGCCGGCCCCACGTTGGCCTTATGCGGTCGGCATCGCTCTTGCGGTAGCCGCAGTCTTCGAGGTGTACGGACCATCGCTCAACGGCCCGTTTCTTTTTGACGACCAGTACCTACCGTTCGGCATGGCGAATTTCCCGCTTGACTCACTGCGCGCCTGGATGGCGGGCGTTCGGCCGCTATTGATGTTCAGCTACTGGATTAATTACCAGCTTTCCGAGCTACGAACATTCTCGTACCACGCTTTCAACTCCCTGTTCCATGCGGCCAACGCGGCCCTGCTTTTCTTCATCGTGCGAAAGGTTCTGGAATTTGCACAAGTCGAGCGCGGGCGGCGCGATTTGCTGGCGGCCTTTGCGAGCGCGTTGTTCTTGCTGCACCCGGTGAATTCCGAGGCCGTCGCCTATGTTGCCAGCCGGTCGGAGAATTTCAGTGTTCTGTTCTTCTTCGGCGCGTTTGCGGCCTTTCTGTACCGGCGGACAGCGGCGTGTTCCTGGGCGCGATCGGCGGCCATACTGTTGCTCTTCACGGCCGCAGCGTTGACGAAGGAACATACGGTGGTCCTGCCGGCGCTGCTGCTGCTTACCGATTATTTTTGGAATCCGCCATTCTCTTTCGACGGCATCCGGCGAAATTGGCGTCTGTATGCACCGGTCGCGGCAGGCGGCGTCCTGATGGGGTTATTCGTAGCGCGGCAACTGCGCGGCGCTGAGTCCGCGGGATTCGGAATGAAAGATCTGAAGTGGTACGAGTACTTCTTCACTCAATGCCGCGCGCTGTGGGTCTACATACGGCTGTTTCTGTTTCCCGCGGGACTGAACGCCGATTACGATTTTCCGATCTCGCGTACGATCCTGGACCACGGAGCGATTTTCGGTTTCATAGCGATTGTGCTTGCCGGGGCGGCGGCATTCTATTTCCGGCGTCGGTACCCGCTGGCCGCCTATGGATTCTTTTCTTTCCTGATCCTGATGGCGCCGACGTCGTCGTTTGTTCCCATCAAAGATCCCGTGGCCGAGCGAAGGTTGTACCTTTCGATCATCGGCCTGCTGTTTATCGCGCTCGAGCTTCTACGCCGCGTGAATGTGAAGCAAGCCAAATGGTCTGCTGCGCTCGCCGCCGTGCTGGTGCTCGCGGGTGTGTTCACCTATCAGCGCAACAAGGTGTGGAGCGATGCAGTTTTGCTCTGGGAGGATACGGTCACCAAATCGCCCAAGAAGGCGCGTGATCAGTTCCAGCTCGCGCAAGCCTATTATGAACGCGGTGACTGTGGCAAAGCGCTTCCTCATTACGATGCGGCCGCGAAGCTGGATTCTTCCGATGACCGGCTGTTCATCGACTGGGGGCTGGCGTTTGATTGCCTCAATCAGCCGGATCAAGCGCTCGTCAAGTTCCGGCAGGCAGCGACGCTCAAAGCCACGGCGCACGCATATTCGCAGATCGGCATGATCTTCGGTAAGCAAGGCAAGAACGCCGAAGCTCTTGAGGCCCTCGCCACGGCTCAGAAACTGGATCCGCGCTTCGAGATGACTTATGTTTATCGCGGCGGCGTGCGCCTTGCAACCGGCGATGCGGCAGCGGCGATTCAGGAGTTCCGGCAGGCGCTCGCGATTAATCCACAAAATCAACCGGCAAGCCAGGGACTCGCGATGGCCGAAGCTCGCCTGCGTCCCGGCCGTTGACATGCGCCCGCTCCGCATCGGTGTCAACGCTCTATATCTGATTCCGGGTGGTGTTGGCGGAACCGAGATTTACTTCCGACATCTGCTAAGCGCGCTAGCTGAGATCGATGATGCAAACGAGTACTTCATTTTTACAAACCGGGAAACAGGCGCGGACCTTTCGCCGGCGCGTCCGAACTTCGCCACTGTTCAGCAGCCGGTCCGTGCGTCCTTTCGCCCGGCGCGAATTATCTGGGAACAGGCGCTTCTGCCGGCGGCGGTGGCGGCGCGGCACATCGACGTCCTGTTGAATCCGGGCTTTACCGCTCCCCTGGTTTGCGGTTGTCCGCAGGTGACCGTGTTCCACGATATGCAGCACAAGCGCCATCCCGAAAACTTTCGGTGGTTCGATCTCCCATTCTGGCGGCTGCTGTTATTCTGGTCGGCGCACTTGTCCAGGCTTCTGATTGCGGATTCCGAAGCGACCCGTGAAGATCTGCGGCGGTTCTACCGGCTGGCGGCCGGCAAGATTCGTGTGGTTCCGTTGGGAGTCGATGCAAAGTTTTTTGACATCACGCGCGCGCCCTCGCCCGATCGTTTCCTGCTGTCGGTATCGACGCTTCATCCACACAAGAATTTCGACCGGCTTTTGCGCGCATTCGCGGAATTTCGGCGCGCTCGGCCGGAGTACCGGCTGGTGATAGCAGGATTGCGGGGCTTTGAGACTGAAAAACTCGAGCGGTTCCGCAATGAACTCGGGCTCGATGACACGGTCGAGTTCACCGGATGGATTCCACGCGAGAACCTTTACGCGCTTTACGCGCGGGCTGACGCGTTTATCTACCCGTCGACATTCGAAGGCTTTGGCCTGCCCGTGCTCGAGGCGCTGGCCGCTGGTGTCCCGACGGCCTGCTCGCGAATCGAGCCGCTTGCGAGCACGGTGGGCGCCGCGGCGCTGCAGTTTGATCCAGAAAGCGATCTCGAACTGCACCAGGCCATGATCCGCCTGACCTCTGAAGAGCAACTGCGAAACGAGCTGGCGAGCGCAGGCCCGCAACGCGCGGCCCTGTTTTCCTGGACGGCAACCGCGCGGCTGACACTTCAGACCGTGGTCGAAGCCGCGGGTAACCCTTAACTTCAGTGCGGTAGCACACGTTTGAGCGAGATCTTTGCGCCCTGGAGCAGGTTTCGCAATGCCTAACTGCTAGACTTCAATTGACGGCCCCACAGGACTATCGGGCCGGAGGCGAATCATGCAACGCTCGAGAAAGCTGGTCGTATGTTCGGCTGTCCTTGGCGGCAGTCTGGTATTTTACGGGTGTAGTTCCAACTCAGGTAACAGCACGGCGACGGCTCCGGAGCCGAATGCTACGGGGAGCGCGAATCGCGCGAAGTTGTCGTCTGCCGAAGGGGACTTTGTTCAGCGGGCCGCAATGGATAGCCGGGCTGAGGTGGAACTGGGTAACGTGGCACAGCAGAACGCGTCGAGTGATGCTGTGAAGCAGTTCGGCCAGCGTATGGTTCAGGATCACAGCAAAGCCAGCAAGGAATTGGAGCGGCTGGTGTCGAAGAAAGGCATCGCGCTTTCGAAAACCGTCGATGAAGAACAGCGAACCGATGCAGTCAAGTTCTCCAAGCTGTCCGGTCCCAATTTTGATCGTGCATACATGCGCGAGATGGTTGACGATCATAAGAAGACCCTGGAAGAATTCCAGCATCAGGCCGATAACGCCCAGGATCCCGATGTACGGTCATTCGCGGTGAACTCGCTGCCCAACCTGCAAGATCACCTTCGTCAGGCTCAAGAGGTCATGAGCAGTCTGCGCAAGAAATAAGACGCCGGCTCGAATATAGCGATACGATTGTGAGCGATGGCGGGGAAACCTCCGCTCTATGCAAAGGACGAGTATTTCGGCGAGTCCTCGCTCGATGTTTTTTCGGGCAGAATGCAGATTATTGGCACGCTGCTCTATGGGCAAAGTGCGTTCGTCGGATATTTCAACCCGCCCCGGTATCGCGCCTTCCGCTTCACGGCTATAAAAGACGACATCGTGGATGTTTGGGTGAGGTCGGCGGACGGCGATGCCGTGGCCTGGGTACTCGATACCAATTTCCAGACGCTGGCCTGGAACGACGACGCGAATTCTGGCACATCCGACGCCCACATCCGGCTCGTCATCCCGTCGTCAGAGCCGATTTTCTACATCGTTTTCCGCGAGTATCGATTCGCGTTCTCGCATTTCGAGGTGTACCTGAAATGGCGCGGGCGATCACAGGGTACGCCATAATCGCGCGGTTGCGATATAGTAACCCACGAAAGGAATCTTACCCATGGAACAAGATCGCCGGAAATTTCTGGTGAACTCGCTTTCGCTTGCGGCGGCGCCTATGTTCGTGCCCCACTCGGCGTGGGGCGCAAACGACCGCCTGAGTTATGGGCTGATCGGCTCGGGTGGACGTGGCCGGTACCTCAACCGAAATTTCCAAAAGCTCGGCGCTCAATGCGTCGCGGTGTGCGATGCTTACGAGCCCAATCTGGAAAAAGGGTTGCAGGACTCCGCCGGCGCGAAGAGTTATGCCGATTATCGGGAGTTGCTCAAGCAGGATGGAATGGATGCGGTGATTATCGCGACGCCCGACCATCAGCATTATCCGAATCTTGCGGCGGCGCTCGATGCGAAGAAGGACGTGTATCTGGAAAAGCCCATGTCGCATTCGATCGAGGAGAGCGCCAAGATCGTCGCGGCTGTACGCCGGACCAAGCAAGTGGTGCAGGTCGGGATGCAGCGGCGCAGCGCGGAGCCGATCATCAAGGGCAAACAACTGGTGGACAGCGGAATTCTCGGCAGGATCACGATGGTGAAGCCGCAATGGAACTGGAACATTGCCAAGGAACTCGACAACACGCCGCTTCCCGGAAAACTCGACTGGCTGCGTTTCCTCGGACCCGCGCGCGACCGCGAACTGCAGCCGATGCGGTTCCGCTCCTGGCGGTATTTTTGGGATTACTCGGGCGGCAATATGACGGATCAGGGCACGCATCTGATGGACGTCGTGCAATGGTTCACCAACTCCGGGCCACCGCGCTCCGCCATTTCCTACGGGCAGGTGGAGAAGATGATGGGCTCAGAGACGCCGGATGTATTCTGCGCAGTGTTCGAGTACCCGGATTTCATGGCTACCTGGACGTTGAACTATTGCAATTCGTTCGACAACGGCTGGTCCATTCAGTTTCAGGGCGATAAGGGAACCATGATTGTCGATGAGGACGGCTTTCGCGTGTGGAAGGAACCGTGGAGAGAGAAGGAAAATCGCGAGCCGGTGCAGAGGCTCGAAGCGCAGGTTCCGATCGAATCGCACATCCAGAATTTTCTAGACTGCGTCAAATCGCGCAAGGAGCCGAATGCTCCGGTCGAAGTGGGAGCCAATGCCGTGGCCGGGCCGCACCTGGCAAATCTGGCGTTTCATCAGGATCGGCGCGTCAGGTTGAGCGCGGACGGGAAAGTTTCCTAGCCGCGGGCGGCGGGCGCAGGTTCGCCAGCCAGGTTTTCGTAATTCGCGGGAGGATTGTAGTACAGGATGCGGCTGCAGCTCTCGCAATGCATGATTTGCTGGCCGCGTTTGAGATCTTGAAAAAACTGGAGCCGCAATGCCATGTGGCATTTGGAACAGCGGCCGTCAACGGCTTCAGCCACCGCGACTCCGCCGCGTAGTTTGCGGACTCGCTCGTAAGCCGCCAGCACGGCTGGATTGATCTGCGAAGCGATCCCTCTCCGTTCAGTCGTTAACTGATCGAGTTCCCGCTGGTCCACGGCGGTTCGCTCACGTGTCTGCTGCTTTTCCGTTTCAACCTGCGCTTTCTCCTGCTTTAACGCGGTTTCAGCAGCTTTGACGTTGCGCTCGAGCGGCTCGGATTCGCCCATCAGGTCGAGAGTGCGATCCTCGCAGCGGCGGATTTCCTTCTCGCAGTATTCAATCTCATGCTGGAAGGCGCGGTACTGCTCGTTGGTCTTAGCTTGCAGCATCTGGTCTTTCAGCTTTGAGATCTTCTGCTGCTGGATCTGGATATCGCCGTCGAGACTCTTGCGTTCTTTTTGATTCGCCGAAACGGCTGCGCGATCCGCTTCCAGTTTGCGCTCGTGCGACTCCAGCTTTCTCTCAATGTCTGCAATGTGGCGAGGGAGTGAAGAGACTTCTCGTGTCAGTTCCGCGATCCGGTTATCAATTTGCTGTAACCGGACCGCCAAGCTTATATCGGGGAGCATTCCTTTTCAAATCTTAACACGCTCGAATCCGAGCCGCCGCGCCAGCGGAGCCACCAGAGCGCGGGCGGCGGAGTCCAATTCGGGCAATTTGAATGCTTTGCAGACACTGTAAAAAACAGCGATTCCCAGTGGTATCGAAATCGCGAGATCGGCTAAGCGCGCTGCTCTCGAAAATCCCAGCCAACGGAGAATGACATGACTTGATCCGGCGCACACGGCACCCATCACAATAGCGGCGGCGGTGATGCCGATGAAACTGCGCGCCAAGCGGCGGCCTTGTACTCCGCCGATGCGGCGGCGGATCACCTCGAACAGTCCGATGGCTCCGAAAATGGCGACCAGCGAAGTCGAAAGCGCCAAGCCGGCGTGACCCAAACCCGCGAACTTTACCATGCTGGAGGCGGCGGCAAAGTTGATGAAGATCGATGCCAGACTCACCAGCATCGGTGTACGCGCGTCGTTGAGCGCATAAAATGCCGGCGCCAGCACTTTTACCGCGGCATAGCCTGCCAGCCCGATCGAGTAGCACGAAAGGGCAAGCGCGGTCTGGTGCGTATCGAAGGCACGGAATTTCCCTCCCTGATAAACGGCGGCGATCATGCTCTCGCCGAGAACGGCCAGTCCGACCGATGAAGGAATGGTCAGCAGGAAAATCATCCCCAGCGACCGCGCCAGCGTATGGCGAAATTCGTTCATGTCCCCCAAGGCCGCGCTGCGCGAAATCGAAGGCAGCGTCGCCGATGCGATGGCCACGCCGAACAGTCCCAGGGGAAGCTGCATGAAACGGAAGGCGTAACCGAGCCAGCTTACCGGCCCGTTGATTACATGGCCGGCGGCGTCCGTGATGCTCGATGCAAAATTGGTGTTGACCATGACGTTGATCTGCACCGACGCGTTGCCCACGATAGCCGGACCCATCAACTGAAAAACATTCCGCAGCCCTGGGTGTGAAAGGTTCACGCGCGGCCGAAACAGGAACCCCGCGCGAAACAGGCTCGGCACTTGCCAAAATAGCTGCCAGGCTCCACCAAACACGACGCCATAAGCCATTCCTTCGATTGCCGCGATCCCAACATACGGCCCGACGACAAATCCAAGCGCAAGGCCGACCCCGAGTGAGCCGATGTTGAAAAAGGTGGAGGACATGGCGGGCACGCCGAACTGGTTACATGCGTTCAGTACGCCCATGGCCTGTGCCGCCAGCGCCACCAGCAACAAAAACGGAAACATGATGCGCGTGAGACGCACGGCCAGTTCGAATTTTCCGGGCACCGCACGGAAGCCGGGCGCGAGCAGCATCACAAGCTGCGGGCTGAAGATCATGCCCAGCACACACATCGCACCCACAACGATGATGAGCGCCGAAGCCACCAGGTTGGACAATTCGGCCGCTTCGATCTTGCCTTTGGTGGAAAGATACCGCGTAAAGATCGGAACAAAGGCTGAGGAGAGCGCACCTTCCGCAAATAAGTCGCGCGTTAGATTGGGGATGCGGAATCCAAGCAGGAAGGCGTCGTACACCTGACCGGCGCCGAAGAAACGCGCCATGGCCACTTCGCGGATCAAACCGGTTATACGGCTGAGAAATACGGCCGCGGAGACAACTCCGGCGGAGCGCACGAGGATTTCATGTTTCGAATCGCCGGACGCCGTGTCATCGGGCGGCTTCATCATCACTCTACCCGCCGTGTTTCCACCAGCCGGTAAATTTCCTTCGTTTGGTCTAGAGAGGCCAGCCGCATGCCCGGTAACTTTGCGGATGCGGTGCCCGCTGCAACGCTCCAGCGCAGTGCGTCCTGAAAATCGTCTTTCCGCTCCATGGCCCAGGCGAATGCAGCCGCCATGGCGTCTCCCGCGCCGATCGGACAGACCGCGTCGATGCGCGGTGGAATCGCTTCCACGATTTGGTGATTGTGAGTGGCGATGGCGCCCCGGCTGCCCAGCGATAGCACGACCGAATCGGAGCCCATCTTGCGGATGCGCTCCACGGCGTTCACAAACTGCCCTTGAGTGAGAAGCGCGGTGTTGAGCAAGCGCTCGGCTTCCTGCTGGTTGGGAGTGACTACGGTAGGACCGGCTCTAATGCCGGCCTCCAGGGGCGGACCATCCGTATCGAGCAGCGTTTTGATTCCCCGTTTGCGGGCGATCTCGATTAACTTTGCATAGAACGTTGGTGGAACGCCTGGCGGCAGGCTGCCGCAAATCATTAGCCAGCTCGCCTCGCCCAATTTGCCGGTGATGAGTTTTTCCAATCGCGCCAACTCGGGTTTTTCGATGGCGGCCCCGGGTTCGTTGAGCTTCACCGTTAGCCCGTGGCTGTCGGTGATGGTGAGATTGGTACGCACCTGATTGCGGATGGCTGCAACGGCTACCTGAAAACCGCAGGATTGCAAGAATTGTTCCAGGCGCACGCCCGATTTCCCGCCAGCCGCCACTACTGCCAGGGTCTTGCCACCGAAGGAATGGATCACGCACGAAGCGTTGATGCCTCGCCCGCCGGCCGATTCACTGGTCGACGTAATGTACGCGCGGTCTTCAAATACCAGGCGGTCAACGGTGATGGTCCGATCGATGGCCGGATTTACGGTGAGGGTGATGATCAAGAATTCTATTTTAGCGGAGCGCCACGCGCGGGCCGCCGAGCCCTGCCGATGCTACCCTGAAAATTGCGCCACAATCCCGCATTCGCCGCGTATCTAGCTCTGGTCGCGGTCTGTTTCTTTTGGGGAACCACATATCTCGGAATCCGCATGGGGCTGGAATCGTTTCCGCCATTCGTGCTGGTTTCGGCAAGATATCTACTCTCCGGCGCGATCCTGGTGGGCGTGGCGCTCGCGCGTGGTGCACAGCTTCCGCGTGGAAAGGAACTGGCGCACGCGGCGCTGACCGGAGTGCTGATTCTGGCGGTGGGCAATGGATGCCTGACCTTCGCCGAGCTGAAAATCCCCAGCGGCCTTGCCGGCCTGTTCATCACGCTCTCCCCGTTCTGGCTGGTGGGCATTGAAGCCATGATGCCTGGTGGTGCGCGCCTGCATGGACCCACCATCTTCGGCATGGTCGTGGGGTTTGCCGGCGTTGGGCTGTTGCTGTTGCCAGGCGTCGGCCCGGAGGGTTTCAGCCGTGCGATGCTGGCCGGATTTTTTCTGCTTCAAATCGGAATGGTCTCCTGGTCGTTCGGGTCCATCTATCTGCGGCGCCGGCAGGTCAGCTCGCACCCCGTGGTTGTGGGCGCCGTGCAACAGTTGATCACGGGGCTCGCCGTACTGCCGTTCGCCCTTCTGTTCAGCAGCCACCGCATCGCGTGGAGCGTGCGCGGGGTATCGGCGCTCATCTATCTGGTAATCTTCGGCTCGATCGTCGGGTACAGCGCTTACACATTTGCGCTTGACCGCCTGCCCGTTGCCGTAGTCTCGATTTATCCATACGTGAACGCCGTGGTGGCGGTGACGCTTGGCTGGATCTTCTACCGCGAGCCGTTCGGCCTGCGCGAGACGGTGGCCATGGTGGTCATCTTCATCGGCGTCGGCCTGGTGAAATGGCAAGGCGGCAAGGCGGCGCTGGCGAAAATCGAGGTGGAGGCGTAGATGAAAACCATCATTGAGCCGTTCCGCATCAAGAGTGTCGAGCCGCTGCGGCACACCACCGTGGAAGAGCGCGAACGATTTCTCGCAGAGGCCGGCTATAACCTTTTCCTCATCAAAGCGCGCAACATCCTGATCGACCTCCTGACCGACTCCGGGACAAACGCGATGTCGACCGAGCAGTGGGCTGCCATGATGCGCGGGGATGAATCCTACGCCGGCAGTGAAAGCTTTTTCCGCATGGAGCGCGTGGTCCAGGAACTCACCGGGCTTAAACACGTGATTCCCACGCACCAGGGCCGCGCGGCCGAGCGTATCCTGTTCACGGTCTTGTGCCGCAAGGGCCACGTGATTCCCAACAACACGCATTTCGATACCACGCGGGCCAACATCGAATTTTCCGGTGCGCGCGCGGTAGACCTCCCGATTCCGGAAGCCGCCGACACGCAAGTGCGCCTCGATTTCAAAGGCAACATGTCGGTAGCGGCGCTCGAGCGGCTGATCGAGACCGAGGGCGTCAAGAATATTCCCCTCGTCATGCTCACTGTGACTAACAACTCCGGGGGCGGCCAGCCGGTTTCGCTGGAAAACATCGCCGCGGTGAAACGTGTGGCCGCACGTTACGGTATTCCCTTGTACCTTGACGCCTGCCGCTTTGCCGAGAATGCCTGGTTCATCCGGGAGCGCGAACCGGGCTACGCGGGATTCACGCCTAAACAGATTGCACAGAAAATGTTTTCCTTTGCGGACGGCTGCACGTTCTCCGCGAAGAAGGACGCATTCGCCAATATCGGCGGGCTGCTGTGCACCAACGATGACCGGCTTGCAGTGCTGGAAACCAATCTACTGATTTTGACGGAAGGCTTTCCAACTTACGGCGGACTCGCGGGCCGCGATCTGGAGGCCATCGCCGTGGGGCTGGAAGAGGTGCTCGATCCGGATTACCTGCGCTACCGAATTGTCTCGACCGGATATCTCGGGCGCCACATTGCGGACCACGGCGTTCCAATCGTGGAGCCGCCCGGCGGTCACGCCATCTACATTGATGCCGAACGCATGCTCCCGCATATTCCCAAGGACCGGTTTCCGGCGCAGGCGCTCGCGGTCGAACTCTACCGGCACGCCGGCATCCGCTCGGTTGAGATCGGTTCGGTGATGTTCGGCGCCAATGCCCAGCATGAGTTATTGCGGCTGGCGATTCCACGCCGTGTTTACACCCAGAGCCATATCGATTACGTGGTCGAGGCCATTCTTGAAGTGAGCGAGCATCGCGATCGCATTCGCGGTCTTGCGATCGAAAGCGAGCCGCCCCTCCTGCGCCACTTTAGCGCCCGGTTCCGGCAGCTATAATTGAATTCCGCGATGCCCGTCAACTGGTTTCCGTTGTGGCTCAGCCTGCGCGTGGCAACGCTCGCCACCTTGATTTCGCTGGCGCTGGGAATCTGGCTGGCTTATCTGCTCGCCAATCGTCAATTTCGCGGAAAAGAAATGCTGGACGCGATAGTGACGCTTCCGCTGGTGCTGCCGCCAACGGTGCTGGGTTATTATCTGCTGGTTATGCTGGGCCGCTCGAGCCCCATCGGTCATTTTTATGAGTGGGCCTTCGGAGGTCCGCTTGTCTTCACGTGGCAAGCCGCCGTAGTGGCGTCGACTCTGCATGCGATTCCATTACTGGTGAAGTCCGCGCGCGCCGCACTCGAAACCGTGGACCGCAGCTATGAAAAGGCGGCCCGCAATCTTGGCGCCTCGGAATGGCGCGTGTTCTGGCGAGTCACGCTTCCCCTTTCGCGCCGTTCCATCGTGGCGGCGAGCGTACTCGCCTTTGCGCGCGCGCTGGGCGATTTCGGCGCGACGCTCATGATCGCCGGCGATATTCCGGGTCGCACGCAGACTGCCTCGATCGCAATCTATGACGCCGTCGAAAGCGGCAACACGCTGCTCGCCCGCATACTCGTGATGGTGCTTTCGATTGTGGCCATCGCGATTGTTTACGCCGCCAACCGGCTCGAGCAGCGTCAGGTGACCGGATGATCGAGGCGCGCGTCACCAGGCGTTTTGCACCTGGACCCGATTCGGCCGGTTTTTCACTCGATGTCGAGTTTCAGGCCCAGGCCGGTATCACGGCGCTGTTTGGTCCGAGCGGCGCGGGCAAAACGCTCGTGCTGGATTCGATTGCCGGCTTCATGCGTCCCGACTCTGGACGTATCTTCCTCGATGATCAGATCCTGTTCGATGCCGAATCCGGTGTGAACCTTCGCCCGCAGGATCGCAATTGCGGCTACGTTTTTCAGAATTACGCCTTGTTTCCACATATGACGCTGCGGCAGAACCTGGTTTTTGCGGCGGAGCGCCAGCCACGCCTCGAGCGGCATCGCCGCGTGACCGAAATGCTTGCGCGCTTTCACCTGGCGGATGTTTCAGGACGTCGCCCGCATGAGGTTTCCGGAGGACAAAAGCAGCGCTGTTCGATTGCCCGCGCCTTGATCGGGTCGCCGAAGCTTCTGCTTTTGGACGAACCCGCGCGGGGCCTCGATGCTCCTTTGCGCGCGGAGTTGTACTCGTTGCTGCGCGAGATCCGCAGGGATTTTTCGACGCCGGTCCTGCTGGTCACGCACGATCTCGATGAATGTTTCGAGCTGGCTGAAGAGATGCTGATCATTAGCGACGGCCGGATTGTGCAGAGCGGTCCACCGAAAGCCATCCTCGAGCAACCGGCAAACGTAGATGTTGCGAGGTTGCTGGGCAACTCCAATCTGTTCGAGGCGGAAATCACGGCTCTCGATCCCGGGCGCAACACCAGCCGCCTGCGGTTCGGGAATCACGAGCTGACGGGAACCTATTTCCCCGGACGCCTTCTGGGTGATCGCGTGTGGCTGTCGGTGCGGCCAGAGGAGCTCCGCATCTCCGCGCGCAACGGCGCAAAGCCCGAGCCGAACCACGTTCCCGTGAAGCTGCTTCGCATTTCCGAAAAACCCCAATCCGTGCGTCTCGAGTTTGCGGACGACATTTCGGTCGAGATCAGCCGGCAGGAGTACGAGCGGCAGAAGGATAATAAAGAGTGGCTCATCGAGTTCCCCGCGCACACGCTGCGAGTGCTGTAGCGAGCTTATGAAATCGCTCGACGAATACATCGTGCTGGCTGAGCAGGCCCACGGACACATGTGCGCCGGGCAGATTTTGGGGCTCCGTATGGCGATGTACGGCATGAAGCTTCTTGGCATTGAAGACCCTATGGGCCGGGATCGCAAGCGCCTCGTCACATTTATCGAGATCGATCGCTGCGCCACCGATGCGATTCCCGTCGTGACCGGTTGCCGCCTCGGCAAACGCGCGCTGAAATTTCGCGACTTCGGCAAAGTAGCGGCTACGTTTTGCGATTTGAAAGCTGAACGCGCCGTGCGCGTGGTTGCCCTGGAGACTTCGAAGAGACGCGCGGCTGAACTTTACCCCGAGATTGCCGAAAAAAACCAGCAGCAGATGCGCGCCTATCGCGAGCTGCCGGACCAGGAACTGTTCGCATCCCAATGGGTCACGGTGAAGCTCGGGCCGGAAGAATTTCCCGGATACAAGGGCGACCGGCAGGTGTGCGCGGAGTGCGGCGAAGGCATCAACTTCAAACGTGAAGTGGTCCGCGAAGGCCGCGTGCTTTGCAAAGCCTGCGCGGGCGAACGTTATTACACGCCGGTTTAGTGCTCCGCTACTACATAACCGATCGCAAGCCGCTCGGTGGTGTTGACGCGCTCGTGGCAAACATCGATCGCGCGCTGAATGCCGGCATCGAGCGGGTGCAGATCCGCGAAAAAGACCTGACGGCGCGGAACCTGTTGGACCTCGTCCGCCGGGTTCTCGCGCTCCGTAACCCGCACGGCTCGAAAATACTGATAAACGAGCGGGTCGATATCGCACTCGCCGCCGGCGCCGATGGCGTACATCTTCCCGCGGGCTCCGTGGCGCCGGACCGGTTGCGCAAAATCACGCCTGCCGGTTTCCTGATCGGCGTTTCATGCCATAACGTGGATGAAGTTCGCCGGGCGGAAGACGAAGGTGTGGATTTCGTCGTGCTCGGGCCAGTGTTCTTCACGCCGTCGAAAGCGGTGTACGGCTCACCATTGGGGCTGGATCGCTTAGGCGAAGCCGCGCACGCTGTTCGCATCCCTGTGCTGGCGCTGGGCGGCGTGACCAAAGACAACGCAGCGTCGTGTCTCGCGGCCGGAGCGGCTGGAATCGCGGGGATTTCGATGTTTCAGTAGTTCACGCCGGTGCGGCAGTGCCCATTTCGCGCGCCTTCAGCTCTTTGAGGCGATCGCGCAATTGGGCCGCCTTCTCGAACTCGAATTTGCGTGCGGCTTCGCGCATGCGCGCTTCAAGTTCTAAAATAAACCTCGCGCGCTGTTCCGAGGTCAGTTGATCGACGTCTTCCTCAGGCTCGATCGGCACCGTCACGTAATCACCCTCGGCGATTGCTACCAGGCTCATATCGATCGGTTTGATGATCGACTGCGGCGTGATTCCGTGCCGCTCGTTATACTCGACCTGCACGCGGCGGCGGCGGCTCGTTTCGTCGATAGCGCGGCGCATGCTGTCGGTCATAACGTCCGCGTAAAGAATGGCGCGGCCTTCGATATGGCGTGCGGCGCGGCCCATGGTCTGAATCAGCGACCCACCGGAGCGTAAGAAACCTTCTTTGTCCGCGTCCAGAATCGCCACCAGCGAAACTTCAGGCAGGTCGAGCCCTTCACGCAGCAGATTGATGCCGATCAGTACGTCAAACTCGCCGCGCCGCAGATCGCGCAGGATTTTGATCCGATCGAGCGTCTCGACTTCCGAGTGCAGATAACGGCAGCGCACGCCCACTTCCGAATAGTACTCGGCGAGGTCTTCAGCCATGCGCTTGGTCAGCGTCGTCACGAGAACTCGCTGGTTCG
>Ga0070696_100001527_pt1 | contig 15185 bp, 8 predicted proteins | sample KBSK1253metaG_FD_65474 | JGI IMG/M metagenome (GOLD analysis project Ga0070696, IMG submission 65474) | Corn, switchgrass and miscanthus rhizosphere microbial communities from Kellogg Biological Station, Michigan, USA - KBS K1-25-3 metaG | ecosystem: Host-associated > Plants > Roots >... | reverse complement strand
ATCGACCGTCAGCTGGGTCTCGACCTGCGTGAACGCGTACCAGTCGCGGTTGTTGTCGTGGCCGGTGTAGTGGTGGTACAACTCGGGTGGTGAGCTGCCCTCAGCCGACGTGCCGAGCGTCTTGTTGTACCACCTGGAGACGATCGTCACGCCGTCGGGGTTGAGCGACGGCACGAGCCACAGGATCACGTTGTCGAGAATCGCCCGCGTGGCGGCACTCGTGTCGGTTGCCAGCCGGTACGCGAGCGCGACGGGCGTCAGATGCCCGCCGACCTCCGTCGAGTGAATGCTCGACGTGATGAGGACGATCGTCTTGCCGTCGCGCAGCGCTTCCTGCGCGGCGGCGCTGCTGCGGAGGGTGCGGGGGTCGGCGAGACCGGCGTTGAGGCGCCGGTACCTGTCCAGCTCCCGCAGGTTGCGCGGGCTCGAGATCACCAGCGCCACGAATGGGGCGCCCAGCGTCGTCTTGCCCAGCTCGCGGTAGTCGACGCGGTCACTCGCGCGTGCCAGGGCCTGGTAATAGCGCACCAGCACCGGCCACTCGGTGAGCTTGCGGTCGTCGCCGGGGTCGAATCCGAGAATCGATCGCGGCGTCGGAATGGCGACCGCGGCCGGCCGCGCCCGCCGCGGGGCGGGACGCGCGGGCGGTCGCTGCGCCGTGGCCGGACTCGGCGCCGCGAGGAGCCCCAATACGGCGAGCGCGATCCCCGCGCGGGATCGCCTCAACGCAGGCTGCCCGCCGCAGCGGGCGGCGCGTCTCCCGTTCCGATCCAGTGCGCGAACCAAGTACGGATCCGCTCCAGGCGATCGACCAGCAGCCAGGGCGGGCCGGTGCGCGACAGACCGTGATACGAGCGTGGGTAACGCACGAATTCGGAGGGGATCCCGCGTTTGCGCAGCGTCACGAACAGCTGCTCACCGTCGGTGATCGGCGTGCGCTTGTCGTCCTCGCTGTGGACGATCAGCATCGGCGTGCGGATGCGCGCCGCGTAGGTCATCGGTGAGTAGAACTTGTAGATCGAATCCTGCTCCCACGGCTCGCCGAGGAATTCGTAGTCGGTCAAACCCTGCGCATCGGACGAACCGTACCAGGAATACCAATTGAAGATCGACCGATCCGTCTCGGCGACGCGGAAGCGGTCGGTATGACCCACCACCCAGTTCGTCATGAAACCGCCGTACGAGCCGCCGAGGACCGCCATGCGCGTCGTGTCGACGACGCCACGCGCGATCACAACGTCCACCGCCTGCATGAGATCTTGATAGTCCTCCATGCCCCAGCGTGCGCGCGTCGCGAAGGTGAAGGCGTGTCCGTACCCGCTCGACCCGCGCGGGTTCGTGAACAGCATCCAGTATCCCTGGCCCGCCAGCATCTGGAACTCCGGGAACAGCACGTTGCCGTAATTCGAATGCGGACCGCCGTGAATCGACAACACCAGCGGATAGCGCTTGCCGGGCTGGTAACCGTACGGCTTCATCAACCAGCCTTCGATGCGCAGGCCCCCGACACCCGTGAACCAGAACGTGTCGGCCGGGATCATGGCGATGCCGGCGACGAGCGCGTCGTTGAATGACGTCACCCGCTTCTCCTGGGCGGGCGTCGCGAGCGGCGCCACCCACAACTCGACCGGATGCGTGACGTCGCTCGCCGTGTACGCGAGGAAGCGACCATCGAGACTCTTCGCAAAGCCGCGCAGCTGCCGCTCACCGGTCGTCACCTGCCGCACGGGACCACCCGTCGCCGCCACGGAGAAGAGGTGCACGTTGCCCCGCGTCTCGGCATCGATGTAGATCGTCTTGCCGTCGGGAGACCAGCTCGGCGAGCCCGGATCGAGCGCCCAGTCGGCCGTGAGATTGCGGGCCGCGCCCCCCGTCACGGGGATCGTGCACACATCGTTCTCGGCGCCGCGTCCCTTGGAACAGATGAATGCGATCGTCTTGCCGTCGGGGGACCAGCTCGGCGAGCCGTTCTCCACGAAGCCCGTCGCGAGCCGCCGCATCGCGCCGTCCGCGACGTTCAGCAGGTAAATGTCCGGCCGCACTTGATCGCGCACCTCGACTGGCTCGGTCGAATCCTGGACGAACACGATCGTCTTGCCGTCCGGTGACCACGCGGCGGCGCCCTGACTCAACTCGCCGCTCGTCAGCTGGCGGGGATCGCCCCCGCCGATCGGTACGACGTACAGATGGCTCGGCCGGCGCGTCTCGCGCGGCGGCAGGAACCCACGCTCATCCGCGACGAACGGGATCGACGTGTAGACACGTCCGTCAAAACGCTTGACGTCCGGACCCCGCGTGATCGCCACCGGCGAAACACGCGTACGCCACGGCTCTTTCTTGAGGCTGTCGGGCTCGGCGCCGCGCCACCCGTACAGGAGCCACTGACCGTCCCGCGAGAACATCGGGACGGCGTGCACGCCCTTCACCTGGAAGGCTTCGCCGCCGGGAGCACCGGTCCGCAGGAACCACACGTCGTCGTCCGACCCTTCGCGCCGGCTGGAGAACGCGAGCAGCGACCCGTCCGGCGACCACGTAGGGTTCGACGCCTCGGTCGAGGGACTCGTGTATCGATACGCGGGTACCGATCCGTCCGCGGCCACCATCCAGATCTCGCTGTGCCGTTTGTCTTTGTCCTCGACGACGGTCGTGACCGTGAACGCGACGCGGCGGCCGTCGGGGGAGAGCTGCGGCTCGGCGAGCGAGATCAGCTTGTAGTAATCGGTCGACTGCCAGGGACGAGACTGTTGAGCGTGCAGGGAGACCGGGAGCAGGACGAGGGCGAAGAGCCCAGGTGAAATGCTGAGACGCATGCGCGAACTCACGGATTCGTGTGGGGCAGGAAAGATACCAGTAGGACATGCGACTGCTAGACGCACGGACGCTCGGCGGTCGTCCCTCACCCGCCGAGCGTCTCGGTGCTGTTGCGCCTACGCGACTAGTCTTTGCCTATCCCGTTTACGGGAGTTTGTGCAGTTCTACGCGTCTGTTTTGCGCTCGGCCTTCCGGCGTTGTATTCGTCGCCACCGGACTCGACGGACCGTACCCTCGTGCCGTCATCCGGCTCGGATTCACGCCCTTGCGAGCGAGATAGAAGCGCACCGCAATCGCCCGGTTACCGGACAGTCGTTGGTTGAGCGTCAACGACCCGGTGTTGTCGGTGTAGCCCGCGATCTCGATGCGGATCTCGGGATTGGCAACGAGCGATCCCGCCACCTGATCGAGCACCGCGTACGACTGCGTCGTCAGGACCGAGCGCCCAGTTTGGAACGTCACGCCCGACAGGATGAGTGTCGGCCGGGCGGGAGTCGCCGGCGCTCCCGGAGCCGCCGGTGCGCGCTCCTCGAACAGCAACAGGCACCCGAATTGATCGACCCGCGATCCCGCCGGCGTGTTCGGGCAACGGTCTTGTGGGTCCACTACACCGTCGCCGTCCGAGTCCCGCGCGAGCGGACAGCCATTGGCGTCGACCGCCGTCCCGGCGGGTGTATTGGGACAGCGATCGGCATTGTCGAACACCCCATCCTTGTCGCTGTCGGCGGAGCAACCGGTGGCGTCGACGGGCGTCCCGGGGACCGTGTCGGGGCATCTGTCGATCCCGTCGAACACACCATCCTTATCACCATCCAAGGGGCAGCCGGTCGGATCGACGACGGCGCCGGCGGGCGTGTCGGGGCACTTGTCGAGACCATCCCACACGAGATCGTGGTCCGAATCGATGGGGCACCCGGTCGGGTCGACCGTCGCGCCGGCGGGTGTGCCGGGACACTTGTCGATGCCGTCGTGCACGCCGTCCCCGTCCGAGTCGGGAGGACAGCCCTTGTTGTCCACAGCCACGCCGACGGGGGTGTCGGGGCACTGATCTAGCCCTTCGAGGACCTTGTCGCTGTCTTGGTCGTGGGGACACCCCGTCGCGTCCACCGTCGCGCCATGGGGCGTGTCGGGGCACCCGTCGATGCCGTTGAAGACACCGTCCGTATCGGCATCACTGGGGCAGCCCTTCTTATCGACGGTGGCACCGGTCGGCGTGTCGGGACAGGCGTCACGCTTGTCGCCGACGCGATCGTGGTCGGAGTCCAACGCGGGCTTCGCGTCAGCCTGGAAGAAGGCCAACCCGACGGTCCCGACCATGTGGGTCGCCGACACGGCGCCAGTCCCGAACTTCGTGTCGGGTGTGTAGATGCCGCGACCCTCGAACCGCAAAGCCACGTGATCGCTGAAGAACAAGCGGACGCCGGCGCCGCCATGGACGCCGCCGTCCGTGAAGTGGTACGGGTTCGAATTCCCGAAGTCGAGCAGCGAGTAGCCGCCCAGGACGTAGAACGAGAGACGGTCCCGGTTCATGACGTTGAAAACGAGACTGCCGCCGCCAATCACGGGCTCGAGCTCCGTGGAAGGCGGGATGTTGTGCGGCGGTTGGAAGAGCGCCTCGACCTCGAGGCTGACCGCGGGGCCGAGCGCGAACGCGAACCGCACGCCGCCCCCGATCTTGTCCTCGAGGCCGAAGCCCTTGTCGTACTTGGTGAAGGCGCCGAACAGGCCGACCTCGTACCGGCGTTCGTACTGGGCCGAGAGCGTCGAGGAGCCCAGCACGACCGCTAGTCCAACCGCCGCGAGTGTCCGCACGGAATCCCCTTTACTGAACGATCTGGCGCAGCTCGACGCGGCGATTCTGCGCCCGTCCCGCGGCCGAAGTGTTTGGAGCGATGGGCACCGTTGGGCCGTAGCCCTTCGCCACCATCCGGTTTGGCGCAACGCCCTTGCTCGCCAGATAGATCTGCACCGCTTCCGCCCGCGACTGCGACAGCCGCTGGTTCGTCGCCGCGGATCCGGTGTTGTCGGTGTGTCCCGCGATCTCGATCCGAATGTCGGGGTTCGCGACCAGCGAAGCGGCCACGATATCGAGCACCGTGTACGATTCCGGCTTGAGCGCCGATTTCCCGACCTCGAACATCACGCCGCGCAGAATGACCGGCGTGCGCGCTTCCGTGAACAGGATCGGACAGCCCGCCGCGTCTACGCGCGTGCCCGCCGCCGTACCCGGGCACTTGTCCTTCGAGTCGTCCACGCCGTCGCCGTCGGTGTCCCTCGAGCGCTGGCATCCGGCGCTATCGACTTCCATGCCCGCCGGAGTTCCGGGGCACTTATCGATCCCGTCGAACACGCCGTCCTTATCGCCGTCGCTCGGGCACCCGGAGGCATCGACGGTCGCTCCCGCGGGTGTGTTGGGACATTGGTCGATCCCGTCGGCGACCGCGTCGCCGTCGGCGTCGGTGGGGCAGCCCCTGGCGTCCACGCGGGCTCCCGTCGGCGTGCCGGTGCACTGGTCGATCCCGTCGAACACGCCGTCGGCGTCGCTGTCGGTGGGGCAGCCCTTGGCGTCCACCTGCGCGCCGTCGACCGTGTTGGGACAGGCGTCGAGCCCGTTGTAGACCTTGTCGCGGTCGGAGTCGAGCGGGCACCCCTGCGCATCCACGATCGCGCCGGTCGGCGTGCCGGGGCAGGTGTCGCGACGATCGCTCACGCCGTCCTTGTCGAGGTCCTTGGATCCGCCCGCGGTGAAGATCGACAGACCCGCGGAGCCGACGATGTGGCCCGCCCAGTCGCCGCCGGCGAAGCCGGTGTTGGGTGCGTAGATCCCACGCACTTCCAGGCGCAGGGCCACGTGGTCGCCGAGGAAGATCCGGTCGCCGATGGCGCCATGCACCGCGTTGTCTGTGAAGCGATAGGGCGCGGCCTTTTCGAAGTCGAGGCGGGAGTATCCGCCCAAGATATAGAAGATGTTTCGCTCGCCGCCGAAGTTCAGCACCAGGCTGGCGCTGCCGTGCGTGAGCGTTGCCGTTGCCGGCCCCGTCTTCGCGCTCGGCGATTGATGACCCGCGTCAACCTCGAGCCCGACGGTTCGGCTGAAGAAATAGCCGAGCCGTCCGCCGAAGCCGATCTGGTTGTCGAGGTTGAAGACCCGGTCGTACCGGGTGAATGATGCGAAGGGGCCGATTTCGAATTGGTTCGCCCGCTGGGCGTCCAACGTCGAGACGGCGGCGATCGCGAGCAGCACCAAGGTCATCCGTGCGCGCATGGCGTAGGCTCCTCAGGTGACGGGCTGACGACTCCCCTCACCATAATAGTCTGTCTCTCCCTCAGAAACCCCAGGAACACCCTCGGCGCAGCCCCGTGGCCAGGTCGATGCCCCCGAGCACCAGCCCCCGGGGCGTGCCGTCGACCTCCCGCCAGGTCACGCCCACGGGACCTACCAACGTCCCGGCGCTCACCGCGCCGCACGTCTGCTGCCAGATCTGGGACCCGACCGGGCCCGTGAACGTACCCAGCGAGTCGCCGACAACAGGCGCCGCGATGGTCTCAGCCGCGTTGATCCCGGCACTGGCGTACATCCCGCCGACCGCCAGCACGGCGTTTCCCACGTCGAGCAGGGCGAACTGCGCGCGCCCCTCGGGCAGCATGGTGGCGGCGGACCCCCAAGGGCCGGTGAAGAATCCCGATACGAGGCTCAGGGATGCCGTGTCGCTCGTCACCAGGCGCTGGGGCGCGGCGTCGAGGCCGCCGCCCGGCGGCACGCTGTCGGCGACCCCTCCGATCGCGACGACGCGGCCATCGCGGACGATGCCGCCGCCATACGCACGCGGCCCCGGCAGGGACGGCTGCTGGTACCAGCCGTCGATGTGTCCATCCACGCCGATCCGGCCGACGTACACGGCCTGCTGCGGCCGGCCCTGCGCGTCGGTACCGCCGATCACGTAGATGCGCCCGCGGCGCACGACGGCGATGGCCCCGGCGATCGGCGTGGGGAGCGGCTCTAAAAAGATGAAGCGGCGAGACACGCTATCAGCGCTGACGTCGGCCCCCAGCACCGTGGCCTGGGCGCGACCGGCCGTGTCGATGCCCCCGATGACGTACAAGGCACTCCCGGGCAGGCGTGAGTTGTACCGCGTCGCCACCGCGGCGGCGGCGAACGCCCGCGGCACGGGCAGCACGTGACTGCGCGTCGCGTCGCTGGTGTCGCGCTGGCGGACCCACGGGCCAATGCTCCCGGTTGCTCCGGCGATGCTGCGCGTGACATAGACCCCGGAGTCTGCCAGCATGCGAATCCCGCCGCCCGTGTCGAGGGGCTCGGCGCCACCGGCGGCGTAGATGGTCGCTCGCAGTGCGCTGCCCTCCGGGAACTCCGCAGCCGCCAGCGCGACGCCCACGGGCGCGCGGGGGAATGCCGCCCGGCCTTGCCATGTGAGCGTGGCGGGATTGAACGCGGGCGCGGGAAGGACGTGCACGGTGGTGGTGAGCTGCATGCCCGCCCCGGTGGTCACGGTCAGAGTCCCCGACGCCGCGGAGTCGGGGACCGTCGTGGCGATCGAAAGGGCGGACCACTGCGAGTCCGGAAGTGCGGCGCTCGTTTCGCCGCCGCCGACGCGGGTGAAACGCACCGTACCCGAACCGCGCACGGGGCCGAAGCCGAACCCTTCGAGAACGACCTGTTGACCGCGGGTGAGTATCGGCTCGATGGCGCCGTCGACGTAGTCGATTCGGGCCGTCGAGAAGACGGGCCCTGACGAGTCGCCGCCGCAGCCGAGCAGGATGGCGGCGGCGACGGGCCACAGCCTAGCGGTGGCCGTTCTCCCCACGCATGAACCGGAGAGCCTGCGATAGTTTGTCGGCGAGGGCCGACAACTCGTTGGCGCCATGGGCGAGGTCCTCGATTGCGCGCAGCTGCTCCGACGCGGCGGCGGCGACGGCTTCGGCTTCCTGAGTCGACGTCTGGGCAGCGGTGCGGGCCTGGCCGAGCGTTTGGGTGATCCGCGCGGCGAGCTCGGCGCTGTGGCGACCCACTTCAGCGACGCGCTTGCCCGCGCGCGCCGTTTCCGCCGCGGCTTCCGCGATACGGTCGAGGTCTTTTACCCAGTCGGCCGAGTTTTGTACCACCTCGCCCAGGTCGCCTCGGATCCGCTCGAGCAGTTGCGCCGCGCGATCGAGAGCGCGCCGCGTGTCCTGCACCGACTTCCCGACGTTGCGCGCCTCGCGTCCGCTTTCCTCGGCCAGTTTGTGCACTTCGTCGGCGACGACCGCGAAGCCCCGGCCGTGTACGCCGGCGCGCGCGGCTTCGATCGTCGCGTTGAGGGCGAGCAGGTTCGTCTGGTTCGCCACGAAGCCAATCGTCTCGGAGAACTTCTCCACCTTGGTGGCGACGTCGCGCAGCCGTCGCACTTCCTCGGCGCTCTCCTCGGTGGTGGCCCCGAGGTCGGTCAGCTGGCGCACGGCGTTCTGCGTGCCGGTGCGCACCTTCTCGGCGGTCTTCTCCATCTGCGAACCGGCATCGCGCGTCCGATCGCCCGCTGTCGCCAGCTCGCCCGCGCTTTCCTTCAACTGTTGAGCCTCGCCCGCGGCCGTCGTCACGAGCGTCGCCGCCTGCGCGGCGCCGTCGCTGGCGCGCTGCGCCGACGCCGCGACCTCCTCACTCGAGGCGTGGATCTCTTGAGCCGTGGCCGTCAGCGTCTGCACGTACTGCGTCGTCTGGTCGGACGCACCGGTGACGGGACGCAGCGACCCCTCGATGGCGATCATCAGGGCGAGCTGCGGAGCGAGCAGCTCGAGCAGCTCCCCGTCGGAGTTGCGGTACATCGTCGGATCGGAGTGACGGACGCTCCACAGACCCACGAGCTGGCCCGCGTGATACAACGGCACGAGCATCTCGGCGCCGGGCGTCTCGCCTCCCGGTAGAACGACCTGGTCCTTGGCGAGGCCATGGGCCACCACCGCCCGGCGCAGGCGCACCGCTTCACCGGTGAGTCCGGCGTCAGCGTCGAAGCGGAATGCCGTGCCGGCCTGTGATGCCGTGTCGGCCAGGAGCTCCATCTGACGCTCACGCGCGTCGTAGCGCGCGAACCCCATCTGTTCCCAGGGGACGAGCTGACGCGTCAACTGTTGCACCTGCGTGAAGCTGCGGCTGAGGGACATTTCGGCGGCGATCGCCTGGGCGAGGCGCTGCACGAGCCGGAGCTCGTCGGCGTGCACGCCGAGCCGTATCACGTAGAGGCTGCCCAGCGTGGCGAGCATGAGACCGGCGGCGACCAACGCGCCGGGGCCGGTGGGCAAGGTGGAATGCGTGAGGGCGAGCCATCCCAATGCCAAGCCGACCGACGCGAGATAGATGATCGTCTCCCACCGCAGCGTCAGACGCGCGTCCACCCACGCCATCGCCTGGCTGAGGGCGAGATCGAGATAGACGGTCCCGTTCACCACGACCGGCAGCAGGACAATCACGAGGGCCACGAAGCAGAGATTGGGGGCCGTCAGCGCAGCGGCGCCTGTCCGGCCGCCCATCCGCTCGTACATCAGACCCACCAGGGCAGTGCCCACCGTGAGATAGCCGGCGTTGTTGAGCGCGGCGCGCAGCGGCAGACGTCGCAGCAGGCTGTCGCCCACGAACATCGCCATGGGCGCGACGAGCGCGGCGAAGGCCCAGCCGCGGTCGAGGATGGCGAACAGCATCACGCCGACGACGTATGAGGAGAAGCCGTTCCCGGGGAGTGGAATGCCGTAGCGGCGGGCCACGCCCGCCGCGAACACCAGCGCCAGGCCGGCGAGCACCAGGTTGTCGCCCACGGGCGCGGTGCCGCGCGCGAACGCTACGAGTCCAGCGCCGACCGCCGCGAGCCCGGCCAGGGATACGATGACTCGGAGCGAGAGAGCGGCCTTCATGAGGGTGTGGCGCAAGCTCGGGTACGTGGCGCGGCGTGTCAAGCACGGCTATCGTTCACGACATGAAGGTCACGATCGAGTACTGCGTCGTCTGAAACTACGAACCTCGGGCCACCGGTCTGGCGGCCGAGATTCGCGACGCGTTTCCCCACGCGGAAGTGAAACTCATCCAGTCCTCCGGCGGCGTCTTCGAAGTGGAGCTGGACGGTCGCACCGTCTTCTCCAAGAAATCCGCGAGGCGCCACGCTGAATCGGGTGAGGTCGTGCGCCTCATGAAACAGGCGGCCGCCGGCACGCGGTGAAGATCGCGATCTCCACCGGCGGCGGCGACGCGCCGGGTCTCAACGCCGTTATTCGCGGAGCCGTCCTCGCCGCCGTCCACCGCGGGTGGGAGTGCCTCGGCATCCGGCGCGGGTTCGACGGCCTGCTCGGCGACGACGAAGTCGTGCCCCTCGGTCCCGCGCAGGTCCGCGGTATCACACACCTCGGTGGCACCATCCTCGGCACGACCAATCGCGGCGATCCCTTCAAGTGGCGCCGCCAGCGCCCCGACGGCACTTGGGACGAGCGGGACCGGTCCGACGAGCTGGTCGCCGCGTTCCATGCCCACCACCTCGACGCGCTCATCACGATCGGTGGCGACGGCTCCCTCGGCATCGCCCTCCAGCTGATGGCGAAGGGCATCCCCGTCGTCGGCGTACCCAAGACGATCGACAACGACGTCGGTGGCACCGTCGCCACGTTCGGGTTCGATACCGCGGTAGCCACCGCGACCGACGCGATCGACAAGGTCCACTCCACGGCCGAGAGCCACGAGCGCGTCATGGTCGTCGAGGTGATGGGCCGACACGCGGGGTTCATCGCGCTCAACGCGGGGATCGCCGGTTCCGCCGACGTGATCCTGATTCCGGAGATCCCGTTCGACATCGAGAAGGTGTGCGAGAAGATTCGGCGCCGCGAAGCCGAAGGTCGGCACTTCAGCGTCGTCGTCGTCGCGGAGGGCGCGGCACCCAAAGGCGGTTCGGTCTCGCTCATCGACCCCGAGCACCAGCGACTCGGCGGGATCGCAGACAAGGTCGCGAACTCGATCCAGCAGATGACCGGCAAGGAGACGCGTACGCTCGTCCTCGGCCACCTGCAGCGCGGCGGCAGTCCCACGACGTTCGACCGCTTGCTCGGGCTACGGTTCGGCGCCGCGGCGGTGCGACTCATCGCCGAACGGCGCTTCGGTTACATGGTGGCCCTACAGCCTCCGGTCATCGGCGCCGTACCGATCAAGGAAGCGATCGCCACGCCGAAGCGGGTCCCCCTCGACTCCGACACCATCGCGACCGCGCGGGACATCGGAATCAGCCTGGGCGACTGAACAGGGCAGGTGTACTCGGGGGCGGACACCCCGAGCGTGGATCTCCTTCCTGGCAGTAAGTACGAAATCCCTTGCACCGCAGGCAGTTAGCTCGCGCCGCACGGTCGTGGCACGGGTCTTCCTTATGAAAGCGCCCCAAGGAGGTACCTATGAAACGCACTCTGGCAGTATTGGCTCTGGTGATCGTGCTCGGCGGCGGTTCGGCCGCGGCACAGACCCGCGTGAGCGTGACCTTCGGGTTCGGTGCGCCGTTCGTGGCGTATCGGCCGTACGAGTACCGATACCGCGGGTATCGCTACCACTCATACGACTACCGTCCCTACACGTACTACAACTCCCGGCCCAGCATCATCGTCGTGCAGCCGCGGCGCTACCATGTGCAGCGACATCGGCCACGCCGTCACCACCGCGGTTGGTAAAGGACTCGGAGCCGTGCTTCCGGATGCACGCGTGACAGTGGCAGCCGTCCGGAGGCGGCGCCTGGCGCCCTAGGCCAGGGTCGCCGCGCGGCTCTTCGCGGGAGGCGCACACGCGCGCCTCCCGCTTTTTTTGTGCGTGTCTACTGAGGTTGCTGCGGGGCTGGTGCGTCCTTGCGACCGAACAGCCGCTTGAGCCACGCGGCTACCGCGATGACCGCCACGACGAGGACTTTCTTCAGCGCCAGGATCCCGGCGATCAGAAGTTTGAAGAAACCAGCCTTGGCGGCGATCCCACCCGCGATCAGCGCCGCGATGCCGTACTCCGCGACCTTGTCGCTCCCTGCGACGAAATCGCCGTAGCGGTGCCCCTCGTTGAAGTCGACGAACGTGATCACGTTCGCCATGCCGGCCTTGACGGGCGGTAACTGATCCATCGTCGCGACCGCATTGAGGATGAGCACGCCGCGCCGGCCCAACACGCGAACGTTGTAGTTCAGCGTGTGGGTGGTCCCGTTACCGAAGCGGAGATCCTTGGCCCAGTAGAGCTTTTTGGTGACACTGTCATAGCTCGGTGTCTCGGCCCAACCGACGAACTCCACCGGAGGGTACCCCGCCTTCCGCCGCTCCTCGTTGTCATCGCGCGTCTGGCGCTGCAGATCCCGCAGCATCTTGGTGTAGTCGATCTTGGCGGCGTCGGCGTCGTCGACGTGCCCGTCCTCGTCGTACTGAATCACGACGGCCCATGATTCGGGAGCGAAGACGCTTGTGCCTGCGGGGACCAGCATGCCCAACGTGGTGTTGCCGGGCGGGTTCCCCCACGCGGTCAGCACGACGTCGGTTTCCTTGGGGTTCAGGTATCGGAACGAGACCGGCAGGTTCAGCGTCGCCAGACCGTTTCCGACGACGACTTTTCCCGTTTGGTAGTGGAGACGGGCTTCGAGCTGCTCCGGGTTGATATCTGCGGTGTCGGGCCCCTGGCCCAGAGCGACGCCAAAGGGAACGAGCAGCGACCAGGCCAGGCGCGTGACGGACATGTGACGCTCTCCTCGCGTTCGGGGCGGGGTGCACAGCCGGGGGCGCACCGCCTAATATTGCGGGTGTGCGCATCTCCCGCGACCACTTCCTCCCTCCCGACCCTCAAGCCTACCTCGCCGCCGAGCCCGCGACTGGACGCGTCATCGTGATCGCGCCGACGCGTGCCGCGTGCGAGACGATCGAGCTGGCGCTCGGGCTCAAACTCGAGACCCTGCTCGAGCGCGAGCACGGCGTCGACATCCGCCGCCTCGCGGCCGCGAGGCAGGAAGGGGGGTTCGGCATCGTCGCGGGCACGGGAACCGGGAAGACGCTCGCCATCCGCAACATCGCGGAGACGATTCTCAACGCCCCCCTCAAGGTCGGAGTCGTGAATCGGGAGCGGGAGGCGACTCCCGAAACCCCGACCTGGAATGTCGTGATCATCACCACCGGCATCGCGCGGCGCTGGTTCCAGGACGGGCTCATTACGGCCCAGGACACGCTCGTGGTCGACGAGATCCACCAGACATCGGCGGAGATGGAACTGTGTCTGGCCCTCGGCAAACGGGCCCACTGCCGGTTTATCTGGCTCTCGGCGACCGTGGATCCCGCGTTCTACGAGGACTATCTGGACTCGGCGGCGGTCCTGGAGACCCGAGCATTCGATCCGGCAAAGGCCGCCAACGTTCAGGTCCTCGCGCAGCGACCCCTCGAGTTCCTGAGCGAGCGCTTCATCAAGCGAGTGCTGCGGGAGCGTCGCGGCGTCGCCGTGTTCGTACCCACGCGGGCGGAGGTCGAGCAGATCGCCCGCGAGCTCGGAGATCGCTGGCAGTCTCTCGCGACGGCATTCTACCACGGCGGTGAGCCGATTCGCGTGATCAGACCTTTTCTTGACGGTTTGGTCAAACGTCCCTTCCTCCTCGCTATGACCGCGGCCGGTCAGTCGGCCCTGAATATCCGAGGGCTCGACACGGTCGTGATCTACGACGCCCGCTACACGAACGTCGTGGAACGCGGCAAGAACGTGCTCACGCGTCTGTATCTGGGCGCGAACGAAATCCTGCAGATGGCAGGGCGGGTGCACGGCCGGGTCGAGGCGGGCGAGGTCTACATCCTGAGCGACCGCGACCTCGTATTCGAGGAGCTGCGCCCGACGCCCCCCGAATTCCAGCTCGCGGGGGACGCCGAGCGCGTCGCGATCACCTGCGCGGCCATCGCTGTCGACGCCGCGGATCTCGACCTCCCGGTGCCGCTCGACCGACGCGCATACCGCGACGCCGTCACGCTGCTGACGGGGCGTGGGCTCATAGAGCGTGGGAGGCTAACGAGTTACGGTCGCTCCGTCGAAGCGATGCCGGTCGAGCGACCTTGGGGGGAGCTGCTCTACCACGCCGAGCCGCCGCTGATTCCGATGGTGGCGGTAGCCGCGAACATCGAGTCGCTGCACCGCATGACCCGCGAGGAGCGAGAGTTGAAAGGGCTGATCCTCCCTGGTTCCGATCACCTGACGGCGTACAACGTGTATGCCGAGGCGGTGAACAAACACGGGTATCTGGGAGAGGTCTACGGCTTGCCGCGACACCTGTTCCGCGCAGAGATCGATCGGTGGGCCGAAGGTCGAGGCGTCTTGGTGAAGGCCATCGAGGACATCGCGCTGGGTACTGCCTCGGTGTATCGCCAACTCGAGGTCCCACTGCCCGAGCGCTTGGCATATGCCGACCAAAAGGCCCTCGAGCTCTTTGCTGACCTTTTGGCCAAGATCATGCCGTTCGATCTCGTGATCGACGAAGAGACGGCGGATGGGCGCGAGGCTCGCGTGAGCCGAAGTTCGGTCTGCGGGAGCTGGGGGGCGATCGCGGGTACGCTGCGGTACTTTGCCGACCGGTTCGGCGTCCCGCGGGCGAGTATCGAGGGCACCCAGATTCCGGAGCGCGCGATCAGGCGCTACGCCAGACGTGGCCCGCCAGCAGTCGTGTTCGAGCGGCAGCGGCGGCGCGAGGGGCTGATGGTCGTGCGAACGGTCGTGTATGGTGGCTTCACCCTGGAGCGTGAGGTCGAGCCCCTGCACAGTCCTTTTCCCGCAGAGCTCGAGGAGACGGCCCGGGAGGCGTTGGTGCAGGCGCTACTTGCCGGCGAGACGCCGCACCCCGATCAAGGCAAGCTGCGCCGGGCGCTCGAGCGCTTCGGTCACTTCTGGCGACGCTCAGGCGGGAGGTTAGCCCAGGCAAACGGGGACCGCCTCGGTGAGCAGATCGCGGCGCAACTCGCCACGGTGCGCTCGTGGGACGATTTCATCGCCACGCGGGTCCTGCTGGATCCCGATGGCGCCATCCCCGAATCGGAGCGCCACGGGCTGGACGCACTCCCCGCCTCCGTGAACCTGTACGGCGATCGCGTGCCGCTCGATTACGACGTCGATCAGGGAGTGGGTGTCGTGCGGATGCGCTTGAAAGAGGGCCAGGCTCGGCGGCTGCAGGCGCGCGACATTCCAGCGTTCGACAGGCCCGTGCGCTTCACGGTGACGCGCGGCAAACACGACTCAGTGCGCGCGGCGTCCCTCGAGGAACTGCGCGAAGGTCTGCGGGGGCTGACGCGTGGCCCGCGGCAACGCGGCGGTGGTGCTCCTAGCCGCCGGGGCGACCGAGGGGGCCGGGGGGGCGGGGGCGCCCGGGGAGGCC
>Ga0070696_100001524_pt1 | contig 15198 bp, 18 predicted proteins | sample KBSK1253metaG_FD_65474 | JGI IMG/M metagenome (GOLD analysis project Ga0070696, IMG submission 65474) | Corn, switchgrass and miscanthus rhizosphere microbial communities from Kellogg Biological Station, Michigan, USA - KBS K1-25-3 metaG | ecosystem: Host-associated > Plants > Roots >... | reverse complement strand
CGGCCGCTGAACGCCGCTGCATCATCGACGCCCACGCGCCGCGCCGCGCCCATAATCACGGCCACGAACACGCGCACGGGCATCATCACCAGGCATGATCCGTTCAACGCACGGAACGGGCAAGCCCTGTTAGATGCGCAAGTTTGCCAACATTCCGAATCTGCTCACGCTCGCGCGGCTGGTGGTCGCGCCACTCGTAATCTGGGCGATTATCGAGGAGAAGCACCGGCTGGCCCTGGCTTTGTTCGCGGCCGCGGCACTGACGGATGGCATCGACGGCGCATTGGCGCGCCGTTATCGTCAGATCACTAAGGTAGGAGCGTACCTCGATCCGATCGCCGACAAGATTCTGCTCAGCGGCGTTTTCGTTTCGCTGGCGCTGGTGGGCAGCGTGCCCTGGTGGCTGGTAGCAGTGATTTTCGGCCGCGATATTTTTCTACTGGTCGTGTCGGCCGGCGCCCTGCTATTCACAAAGTTCCGGGAGTTCCGTCCCAGCGTGTGGGGCAAGGCCAGCACGCTCATGCAGATTGCGTGCGCGACCGCGTGGATGGCCCAAAATGCCGTGGATTCCAGGCCCCTGCACGCGTTTGCCGAGGCCCTGATCTGGCCCACCGCGGCCGCAACAATATGGAGTGGCGTACATTACGGTTGGCGCGGTTTGCGTTTTGCACGGACGCATTGACGCGCGAAGCTTCGCGGAGTAGTCTTAAGGTGTCAGGGTTCCAGATGACTCGGTACGTACCCGCCCGCCATTATCTCTCGTTCGGAATTGCGGCCTTGGCGTTTGCATTTTTTTCCGGCTGGCTTGGCTTGGAGTGGACGCCGGCGTTTATTCCCGCGGTGCTGTTTGTCATCAGCTCGGCAATCCTGCTTATGCTCGGCTTTCGTCCGGCAATTGAAATTCACGAAGGACATCTGGCCATCGGGAAGCGACGCGTACTGTGGATGGACATCCGCCGACTCGATCGCACGGGTTGGATCTCTCCACTGATCGTACGCCTGACAATGTTCGACGATTCGAAGCTGCTGCTGATCTATCCGGGCGATCTGGAATGCTGCAACACGCTGCTTCGGAATCTGCGGCGCCTCTCGCGCGATGCTCTGATCGATGGAGTCCCTTATCGGCAGTATTGGGGCGAAACGCTGAACACCGGCGGCGCGCGGGGGCACCTTCAGATGCCGCAACGCTATCGGCTGCTGCGCCCGGAGGACGAGGCGGAAGTCGAAAGATTGTATCAGCGGCTCAAATCGGTCGGCCATCTCGACCAGAAGAACACCACGGACGAGAACTAGTTAAGTGGTTCGCCGCCGGCTCCTCACTCTGCTTGGCATAGCCGGGCTCCTGGTTGCACTTTTCCTTACACATTCAATCTGGATGAGCTGGATGGGCGTGTGGCTGGTGAGAGACGCCGCGCCGGTGCATGCCGATATAGCCGTGGTGTTGGGCGGCGACGCCTATGGGCATCGCATCCTCCGCGCCGCGGATCTGGTGAAGCAGGGATTCGTGCCGAAAGTAATCGTGAGCGGCCCGCCAGGTTTCTACGGCATGCACGAGTGCGATCTCGCGATTCCGTTCGCCGTCAAACGCGGCTATCCGCCCGAATGGTTCATTGCGTTTCCGCACGACGCCCATTCGACCGAGGAGGAAGCCGAAGTCATCGTCAATGAATTGCAGAGGCGTAATGTGCGGAAGGTGATCCTGGTGACGTCGGATTTTCATTCGCGCCGCGCGCTGCGCACCTTCCAAAAACGCGCACCGGATATTGAGATGCGTTTGGTCGCGGCCCGCGATGAATTTTTTGCCGCCCGCGGCTGGTGGCATACGCGTGAGGGCCGCAAGACTTTTCTCCTAGAATGGGTAAAGACTTTCGCGAACCTGGTGGGAATGTAAAGGATGCTGGAATCGTTTCGCACGCTGCGGCCTTACCTGTGGCGCTACCGCAGGGGGCTGCTGTTGGGCATGGGGTCGCTGGTGCTGAAGGACGGGGCGGCAGCGGCGACGCCGCTCTTGATTCGCGCGGCGATTGACGCTCTTACCGAGGGCCAGCGGTTTCAGGTAGTGCTCCGCTTCGCACTCATATTGGTGGCGGTGGCGCTGCTCAAAGGGATTTTCCAGTTCTGGATGCGCGTGATCCTGATCGGCATGTCACGCGACATCGAGTATGACCTCCGCAACGATCTGTTCGCGCACCTTGTCGCTCTCTCACCGGATTTTTATGCGAAGCAGCGCACGGGCGACATCATGGCCCGGGCAACCAACGATTTGAACGCCGTCCGCATGATGCTCGGGCCGGGCATCATGTACTGGACCGAGACCAGCCTCACCTTCGTGCTGGCCATTGCCATTATGGCGTTGAACGATTGGCGGCTGACGATCTTTGCAGTGCTTCCCGCACCCGTGGTGAGCATAGCCGTGATGCTGTTCGGCCGCGCGATTCACGAGCGGTTTGAAGCCATCCAGGCGATGTTTGCCGATATCAGCAGCCGCGTGCAAGAGAACCTTTCGGGCGTGCGCATGGTGCGGGCTTTCGTGCAGGAAGCGGCCGAGCTCCGGCGGTTTGAAGAGCTGAACAAGAAGTACATCGCTCAGAATTTGAAGCTTGTGCGGATTTCAGGGTTGTTTCAACCGCTGCTTGAGGGTTTGATCGGCGTTACTTTCCTGGTAGTGCTGTGGGCCGGCGGATACCAAGTATTGCGCGGCCGCATTTCGCTCGGCGGCTTTGTGATGTTCAACACCTACATGGGCATGCTGGTGTGGCCCATGATCGCGCTGGGGTGGGTGGTGAACCTGATGCAACGCGGCAGCGCGTCAATGGCGCGCATCAATCAAATCTTGCGCGAGCGGCCCACGATTTCGGCTCCGGTACGCCCGGTGGGACTTGGAGATGTCCGTGGCGAAATCGAATTGCGAAGCGTGTCGGTGATCTATCCGAGTGGCCGCGCGCTCCATGGCGTCGATTTATTAATTCCGGGGGGCGCCACAGTGGCGATCGTCGGCCACACGGGATGCGGCAAGAGCACGCTTGCCGGACTTATACCGCGCCTCATGGATCCGACCGAGGGCGCCCTGTATGTGGACGGGCGCAACGTCCGCGACCTCGACCCGGCGGAACTGCGGCGTCATATCGGCTTCGTTCCTCAGGAGACGTTTCTGTTCAGCGCGACCATTGCCGAGAACATCGCGTTCGGAGTGGAGGATGCGACCGACGAGCAGATCCGTCACGCGGCGGAACTGGCTGGGCTGGCGGCCGACATCGAGAGCTTTCCAGGCGGGTATCAGACCATGGTGGGGGAGCGCGGCATCACGCTCTCAGGCGGCCAGAAGCAGCGAACGGCTATTGCGCGCGCGCTCCTGCGCGATCCGAAAATCCTGATTCTGGACGACGCATTGTCGAGCGTCGACACACTCACGGAAGAGAGAATCCTGAGTGGGCTCACGGCGGTGATGCGCGGGCGAACCGTAATTCTCATTTCGCACCGCGTGTCAACCGTGCGCGAGGCCGATCAAATCATCGTGCTGGAAAAGGGCAGCATCGTCGAGCAGGGAACGCATGCGGAACTGGTGGCGGCCGGCGGCTACTATGCGGATCTTTCGCAGAAGCAGATGCTCGAAGAAGAGCTGGAAGCGATTTAGGGATGGACGGCATTGGCCGTTCATGCCCGTGCTGCGCCGAACGTAACTTTCTGACCCGTCCGGCAGGACCGGTAAACGGCCTCCACTATTTCAAGAGCGTGATATCCTTCCTCGCCCGAGATTAATGGCTTGCGGCCTGCGCGAATGGCCTCGCCGAAATCGCGGAACTGGCGTTCGAATGGCTCGACCGAAATGGCCATGGGGTCCGAGGATCCGGAAGCAACCTCCTTCGACAGCGGAGGCGGCTCGCCCGAATCATTTTCGACATCCCATGTTGTGAGCTTGTCTCCCGAAATGATGGCGGTGCCTTTGGTGCCGTGAAATTCCGTGCGTTCGGTGTAACCCGGCCAGAACGCGGTCGAAGCCTGGATCACGCCGGTGGCGCCCGATGCATACCGGACGAGCGCGTTCACCACGTCTTCGGATTCGATTTTGTGCAGTGCGCCAAGCTGCCAGTAACCGAACAGTTCCTGGATGGGGCCCGCCAGCCAACGAAGGATATCGAGCTGGTGAATAGCCTGGTTGATGAGCGCGCCCCCGCCTTCCGTCGCCCAGCTTCCCTTGATGGGCCGCGAATAATAGGCAGGCGAGCGATACCATTTCACGTAGCAATCGCACTGCAGCAGTTTGCCGAGACGGCCCTGCGCAAGGGCCCGGGCTAGAAACTGGCTCGAGTCGTCGAACCGGTGCTGGCTGACAACCCCGAGCTGAATACCGGCGTTGCGCGCGACTTCGATCATGTCACGGGCTGTTTCGAGATTCGTCGCGATGGGCTTTTGCACCTGCACGTGTTTGCGTGATTCCGCACAGATTTTGAGCGGCTGCAAACGAAAATCCGGAAACGTGCAAACGTCCACGTAGTCGACTTCGGGGTGACGGCACACTTCGCCGTAAGATTTCACAAACTCAGCGCCGTTGGCCTCGGCGAACCGTCGCCCCGCGGACTCAATCACGTCTGTACAAACAGTGATCCTGTAGCCGATGTTGCGATACGCGCGGGCGTGCAGGTTCGAAATTGCGCCTGTGCCGATCATTCCGACTCTCACTGAATTTTCTCCCGTTGAATCCAGCAGTATAGCGGCTTTGAGCAGTTCACTTCCAGTAGAATGAAACTTCTGATCATGAAACACCCTTGGCAAATCTGCTGCGCCACGGCCTTCGTCCTTCTATCCTTCGGATGCAGGAAGACGCAGCCGGCAAATGTTGCGGCGACCGTAAACAACCGTGTTATCACATTCGTGGAACTGGAAAAGACTTTTCAATCGCAGTTTACGGGAAGCGCCGACTCTACCAGTGAAGATCAAATGATGATTCAGAAGCTGGAGCTGCTGCGGAATCTGATCGATAACGAAATCATGCTGCAGCGGGCCGAAAAAATGGGCCTCATGGCCGTGGATGCCGATGTCGATGCGAAGTTCAACGAATTGAAAGCCCCGTACACGCGCGAGGAGTTCGAAAAGCAACTGCAAAACCGGAAAATGACGGCGGAGGATCTAAAGGCGCAACTGCGGAGGGATCTCAGCATTCAGAAGCTATTCAACAAGGAGATCACATCGCACATTGCCATTAGCGATGCTGACGTTTCGACTTTTTACAATAATAACCGGTCAAGTTTCAACCTGGCGGAACCACAAGTGCATCTGGCGCAAATCGTAGTCACGCCCGCTCCGGACCAGAATGCACGAAATCTGAAAAGTGACAAGGCACGAAATCCAGACGAAGCGAGGCGGAAGATACAGATCATTGAAACGCGGCTTCACGCCGGCGAAGATTTTGGGATGCTGGCGCAGAATTATTCCGAAGATCCGAATACCGCGCCGAATGGCGGCGATCTGGGGTTTGTACCGCAATCGGCATTCGAGAAGACCAGCATCGAGCTAAGAAAAGTCATCATGGGCATGAAACCAGGCGAGGTTTCGCCGGTCCTGCCGTCGGCGGACGGCTTTCGTATTTTGAAAATGATCTCGAAGGAGCCGTCCGGACAGCGCGACCTCAGCGACCCTCGGGTCCAGCAGACAATCCGGGAAACGCTACTCAACCGTAAGGATCAGTTGCTGAAAGCGGCTTATTACGAAGCAGCCCGCAACGAGGCCAAGGTCGTCAATTATTTCGCACGCGACATCGTGGATACCGCCGGTAAGTCGCCAAAATAGGCCATACGCCGGGCGAGCAAATCACGGCACCTAGAAAATTTTTATCACATTCCCTCTCAATCGCTTAACCATGCGCGTGGCTGACTCCATGCGGTTCCGTGATGGTAGCGTTGAATTGCAAGGCGGAAACGAGCGGATTTGTCGTTCCGGCCTAAGAATTCAACCGACGCGCTCGCCTGGAGAGAATAGCGATGTCGACCTCGCAAGAATCAGAATCCCCGAAGAAAAGGTCGCGTCAAAAACGATCGCCGGTACCGGCCGGCGGCGATAGAGCCATGCTGGTGGAAAAGGCGATTCAGAGCATCGAAGGAAAGCTCGGATCCCAGGATGTGAAGGCGACGTTCAGCGATTTCATTCGGCTGCTGCAGTTGCAGAAAGAGCTCCAAATCGATCAGCCGCGAGAAATTAAGGTTTCATGGATCGAGTCGAGCGAGACGGTGTCTACTTCCGAGGAATAAAGTATTCGCCCCTTCCTTCGCAACTGCATTTTCATCGGTCCGCGGCGAGGTTCAAGGGATTTTCCGGGCCCATCGGTTCGGGTAAAAGTCAGGCGCTATGTCAAGAAGTGATCAAACTGAGTTACATAAACGCGGGTCGGGTTGGACTTCTGGGCGCTCCGACGTATCCCATGTTACGTGACGCAACCCTGGCGACACTATTCGACATTTTGGAAAGCAACAGTATTCCATACGAATACACCAAAGGCGATAACGTTCTAACGATGACTGACAGCCGATCGAAAATCCTCTGCCGCTCAGTGGACGAGTTCGAACGATTACGAGGGACGAATCTTGCGTGGTTTGCACTAGATGAGCTCACTTACACCCCAGAGGCAGCTTGGCTTGTCCTGGAGGGCCGGCTACGGGATCCAAAGGCGACTCGCCTGTGCGGCATGGCCGTTTGGACACCGAAGGGTTACGATTGGGTGTATCGGAAATTTGTTACCGAGCCCCGTCGTAACTACGACACAACCATCGCCAAGCCTTTTGAAAACAGTTATCTACTAGAACAAATACCCGATTTTTACGATCTCCTCAAGAGTAGCTACGATGAGGCCTACTTTCAGCAGGAGGTACTCGGAAAATACCTGAACGTGCAGGCCGGCCTGGTGTACTACGCCTTCTCACGGGATGAGCATGTTAGCCAGCTCGAGGTCCAACCTGGTCTGCCTTTGCTTTGGGCCCTGGATTTCAACGTCGACCCGATGTGCTCCGTTGTCGCTCAAATCAAGCACGGAACCGTCTACGTACTCGATGAGATCATTCTCCGGCATGCCAGCACGCTGGCGGCCTGCGAACATTTTGTTGAACGGTATTCGGACCATTTATGGGGCGTTGTGATCTATGGAGACGCCTCCGGCAACACTGTCCACACCACGGGGACCTCAGACTACCACATCGTCCGGGAATACTTCGCAGCGAATTACCGCGGAACCATCCATTACAAAGTCCCAAAAGCTAATCCGAGCGTTCGCGATCGACTTACGCTAATGAATGCCAAGTTAAAGACCGCCGCCGGTCTCAGTCATTTATATGTGGATCGTAAGTGCTCGGAATTGATCAAGGACTTTGAACAAGTGTGCTACAAACTGGACAGTACTGTTTCCGATAAGGACAAGGACCGGCGGCGCACTCACGTTTCTGATGCTCTCGGATACCTCCTGTGGCAGGAATGCCGCCCGCTGCAGCAAATCGGCGAACGGGGGAAGAGGTTAATATGACCGTCGCTGGTCTCTAGTCATGGGGAACATCAACGCCGAACATCCGGAGTACGCTGGCTCGAAGGCAATGTGGCGTAAGTACAAAGATTTATACGCTGGCGGCGAGCCGCTAAAAGAACGCGCGAGCGAGTATCTCGTTCGCCGCAGCAAAGAGCCCAACGATGTCTACTTCGAACGGCTGAGCCGTGTGTTCTATGAAAACTATATCGGCTCTATCATTGACTGGTATTCGGCTACACTGATGCGGCGGGAGCCGAGCATCACATATATCGGCGATAACGAAGCGGGCAGAAGTTTTTCAACGCTTTTCGCGGAAGATTGCGATCTGAAGGGCACCACAATCTCCGACTTCTTTCGGCACCAACTGGTACAGGCCCTGGTATTTGGCAAGAGCTACGTCGTCGTAGATTTTCCCCGAGCCAGCGGACCGGTATCAACTCGAGCCGAGGAAGATGCCGTCGGGCGCTCGCGCGCCTATCTGGTGGACTACACACCTGATGAAGTCATCAATTGGAGCTACGATGCAAACGGGCAGCTTGAATGGATAGTGATTCGAACCTCCTGGCTGCGCCAAGCTCAAATGGGAGAAGGGCAATGGGAAAAGGAGACCCGCTGGATCCACTACAATCGCGAGACCTTTCAGGTTTATCAGTCCGTGGACTCCGCGGGGCAACTAACGCCACCAGAATTGATCGATGAGGGCCGCCATGCCTTGGCCGCGCAATTCAGAGTACCGGTTTTTCAACTTCGCCTTTCAGATGGCTTGTGGTTGATGAACAAGGCTGCGCTGCTTCAACTCGAGCATTTCAATAAGTCGAACGCCCTTTCGTGGGCGTTGACGATGGGTTTGTTCGCCACACCGGTCATCTATTCTGAACGTGAGTGGAGTCAGATCGTCGGCGAATCTTACTATATTCAACTCGGCCCGGATGACCGGTTCGGGTGGACGGAGCCAGAAGGCCACGTTTTCCAGATCGCGGCTGACAACCTCGAGCGCCTGAAGGACGAGATCTATCGAGTCTGTTACCTGATGACGCAGGCCGGCGGAACCACGGGCTCGCATGTAAGCCAGTCCGGGCTCAGCAAGCAACGTGACTTCAACATCACGCAGGAAGTTCTTCGCGCCTACGGCGATGCGGTGAAACAGACAATAAGACACGTACTGTCGGCCATCAACGTCGCCAGGCAGGATGGTCTTTCAATTAACGTATCTGGTCTTGATGAATTTGACATTGGAGACTTCAGCTCGGAGCTGGACGATGCGAAAAAACTCCTCGATTTATCTATTCACTCCGAAACCCTTACAAAAGAGGTTTACAAGAAGCTCGCATTTAAGTATTTTTGCGACGTACGTCAAGACATTAAGAATCAAATAGCTGACGAAATCGAGGCGTCCTTTGTAGCGGCCGAGATACAGGAGAGTCATGGAGGAACAAAGCCCGAAGATCCCGTCGGCGACGGAACCCGACCGCGTTGACGTGTCCTCGCTTGTGCAGCGGGCACTCGAAGAATTTGTGCGTGCCGAGGATGAGAGGAAGGAACCCGGGTACAAGCTGGAACTTCAGGAGGAGCGCAAGCGGCGCGAGGGATTGGAGCGTCGTTTGAACGAGCTCGTCGAGGAAAACAATCGCAGCCGTCAACTTGCTGAGATGGCTGACCGCAACGCATCGATACGGACAGAACTCCAACGCTTAGGCGTTGCCAAGATCGATTTAGCGTTCAGAGCGGTGAAAGATGATATCGCTAGAACCGAAGATGGGCGGCTAGTCGGTAGGACCGAAGCGGGCGACATTGGGCTGAAAGACTACCTGGCCGGCTTTGTCAATGCGAACCCGGAATTTCTGCCTGCAAGGATCTCTGGCGGCTCGGGGATCCCCTCAGCATTAAGGTCCGTATCCGGCTTTCCGACGATCGACATTGACAACATTCGTCCGGGAATGACGCCGGAAGAAAGGGAGCATGCGCGGCAGGCGATAGCGCGCATCGCATCCCAGACACTTCGGGGCACTTGAAGTACAGACGGCTAGCGTAAACACATACGTAAAGCGTACGAAAGCTGCTTCCATTTAATTAAAACAGGAGAAAGTTATGCCAGCAATTACGTCTACAAATGTGGCCAATGCGATTGTCAAGCTTGTAGCGGCCGACGCGTTACCGGCGCTCGTTGGGAACCTTGTCATGGGCAACCTTGTGAATCGCGACTACGAGCCCACGCTGGCACAAGCCGGCGACACGGTAAATGTGCCAATTCCCCCAACCCTCGTAGCGAGCAACATCGCGGAGGGCGGGACGGTCACAACGCAAAATCCCAGTCTAGGAAATGCATCTATCGTGCTCAATACCCATGCCGAGGCCACTTTTCAAATACCGGATGTTACGAAGGTACTCGCCGTGCCGGACTTGCTTCGTGTGTACATGCAGCTGGCGGTGGTTGCGATCGCCGAGCGGATTGAGTCAGATTTGTTAGGACTGTATGCGAGCTTTACCGCGAATACACAGGTGGGAACCGCGGGGACGCCAATCACTGAAGCTGTGATCGACTCGGCCGAAACATCGCTTTTCCAGGCGAAGGTGCCGGCACTACAGCCAAAGCACCTCGTTGTCGATGCCGCAACTTACTCGCAACTTCGGCAGATCCCACGTTTCAGTGAATTTCAGACCGCGGGAGACGCGGGCCTTAGAGCCTTGATCGAAGGTACGGTGGGCAAGATCAAAGATTTCTTTGTCTTTCGTTCGCAATTCGTATCAAAGACAGGCAGCGCCCCGGTGACCACACACAATCTGGCTTTTGTCCGCGACGCAATAGGATTAGTGGTTCGCCGACTGCCACAACCCCTTCCGGGAACGGGCGCTATCGCCGAATACGCTGAACTGGGCAACTTCGGCATGCGGGTGATTATGAGCTATCAACCCAACACTTTGGCTCAACAGTTTACGGTTGATGTTCTGTACGGAGCAGCGGCCCTTAGAAATAGTTTCGCAATTCAGGTCAACTCATAAACGCCTGGCCGTTGCACGTCGTACCAGTGACTTTGGTATGTCGGAGAAGGGGAAATGAATCTTAGAGCATATTATCAAAAGATTCGAGATATCGAGCATTCGCTGCTTGAGCCGTTTGTAGTACTCATTAGCCGCGAGACGCCCGATGGAGGTAAGGAGGGCGTGCTCACTGAAGTTCCACGACTTCTGGCGGCGCAGATGGTCGTCGATGGTCGAGCAGTTCTGGCAAACGAGGTTGCGGTGCGCGCGTTTCAAGAACACAAGATTGAGGCCAAGCGGCTCGCCGATCAGGGAGCACTTGCAACTCAACTGCAAGTAACCGTAACGTCAGCTACGGAGCCGCGAAAGACAAATCGCCTTCCGAAGGATTAGTTACCGGCGAATCGGACAATGCTATTTACAGATGGTCACATTTCGACGATTGAGGAGCTAAGCACACAGGACAGCGCCGTACTTGATATTGCGAGTACGGAGGCAATCAATGTGACGGCTAAATTAGGACTCGCGCAGGAGGAGTTAGCAATTGAACTCAGAGCTGCATTGGCACGCTCCAGGTTGTCCGGAAGTGACTCCATGTACTGGTGGCCGGGCAACCCGGTAACGAATAGCAGTCAGTATCAGTTACGAGACGTGGTCGTCACTCCGGCGCTGCGTCTTTGGCATACATTTTACACTTTGGCGTTAATTTATCGGGATGCCTACAATAGTCAACTCAATGATCGCTACTTGGGAAAGTGGAGACAATACCGCGACCTTGCCGGCTGGGCGTCGGACCGTCTTTTTCAGGCAGGGATAGGAACTGCGACCGACCCTGTACCCATCGCTGAAGTCCCTGAGCTGACTGCTCAACCGGGTAACTTTTCGGCACTGACATATTATGTGCAGGTGTCCTGGCTGAACGCACGAGGCGAGGAAGGTATGAGCAGCCCGGTGGCTTCACTTGATACACCTGATCAAACAGCGCTTCAGGTGAGACCGATGAATCCACCCATCCAGGCTAAGGCATGGAATATCTATGCCGGCGATACCGTGACAACGATTACCCGTCAAAATGCGAGTCCGCTAGATCTCTCGGAAGTGTGGGTCGAACCCAGCTTCGGCTTGCTAAGTGGTACGGTGCCCGGAACTGGACAGGAGCCAAACTATTTTCGCTCGGTACCACATATTCTACAACGAGGTTGAGGCGTGATCAGCGTTGGCAATAAAGCCGCCACCAAGATTTACGGACTTCTTCTGGCCCCTGGGGGGGTTAACACGATTATAGCGGCCCTGTCACAGGCTGCAAATGTTTCACTGCCGGCTATTCCCGACAAACACTTTTTCTTGGAGAATGTATCCAGTGAGCTTGCTGAAAAAGCGGGGACAGCAAGGTACACCGCCGTCTACATTTATTGTGAAAAGATCACCAACTTATTGACGGAGAAGTTCAGAACCTTTTCGGGACATGTGCAGTTAGCTATGGAGGTGCGTTTTTCTCAGGATCGGCTGGAAAGAATGGATCAAAGACTGCAATTATATGTCGACGCACTTAGCCAGGCACTCACAAAAAGTCGGGGCGATTGGGGGCTGGGCCTGTATTATTCTGGCGGTTATGAAGCCACTTTCAGTGCCGTCAAGCACGGCGGACGAAACTTCATTAAAGTCGCCAAGGTCGTTTTTCGAGTGGATGCAAGTGTCGACTGAGCGAAGGAACGTGTTGTTTTTGACATAGCTTATGCCGGCTTATATTTCGTCGAACTCAAATCGCTTTTACTGCGGCTCGGAAGTCGCATACGGCCATGTGCCGACAATCTCTGCCATTAATCGTATTCCGGCGATCAAACTGGCAGCCCGCCAGCAGTCAGAAATTGCAGTTCGAAAAGATAAGACAGGGAGCCGCACGTTTGGCGGGTTGCCACCAGGTGGGCGCCGGCGGACAACGTTCGAACTCAAAACATACATGACCACTTGGTCGGTGGGGACCGGCGCACCGAACTATGATCCTCTATTCCAAGCGACGCTCGGAGGCGCTCCCTTGAACTTCATGGGCGCCACAAGCGCCGTTGGCTCGTCTCTGACAACGGCCATTTTTACGTCCCCACATGGACTTAGCGTCGGTCAAGGAATCACGTACTTGGGTGATCTTCGCTTCGTCGCATCGATTATCGACAATGTCACCGTACAAGTGAACGCCCCATTCAGCTCCGTACCCATGGCGGGAGCTACGTTTTCTCCTACGGTTACCTACCTACCGAGTACTGAACTTCCAAGCGTCAGCGTATTTGACTATTGGAGTCCGAGCACCGCGGTGCAAAGAATTCTTTGCGGCGCTGGAGTCGACAAGCTTACTGTCCGAGTGAATGGAGACTTTCACGAGTTCGAGTTCAGCGGGCTCGCGCAGGAACTGGTCGACAACAGCACTTTCTCGAGCGGTATCGGTCAGCTTTCCAGTTTTCCTCCTGAGCCCGTTTTAGACAGCTTTGATTATTCAATAGTACCGGGGCACATGGGTCAAGTTTGGCTGGGAAACACACCCGACCGGTTTCTTACGTTGACAGAAGCGCAGCTTGTAATAGACAACGATTTAGACTTGCGCGCCAGAGAATTCGGATCCACTCTTCCTAGGGCTATTTCGCCCGGCACAAGATCAGTTTCAATGGACTTTGAACTCTATGCACAAGACGATTCCGCAACGATAGCGCTTTATCAAGCCGCGAAACAGGAGTCGCCAATCGCCGTTATGCTTCAGCTCGGACAGCAAACCGGGCAGCTATTTGGCGTGTGTTTAAAGAGCGTCGTGCCGCAAGTGCCAGAGTTTGACGACAGTGCAAACCGTTTGAAATGGCAGTTTCGCAGTTCACGTGCGCAGGGAAGCATCGATGACGAAATCATAGTCGCATTCGGCTGAATATGAATTACGAAAGCCACATACGAGTCGAATCACAAATTCGACCAGAAGTTAGCTTTGTCGTAGCAAAAATGTCATTTGGCCGTCGCATGGAACTAATACGACGCATTCGCGACTTGACGCTAAAGGCCGAATTTCTGGAAGCCGGCGAAACGCCCAAGGAAAAGCTGGATCTCGCACTGTTGTCTGCCGAGGTAGATCGGGTCTATGTGATCTGGGGGCTCCAGGAACTAATCGGCCTGGAAGTGGACGGCGCGGCTGCCACGCCTGAGGTCCTCGCGTCTACGGGACCTGAGGAATTATTTCGTGAGGCTGCGGCAATCGTCAAGGCCGAATGCGTGCTGTCGGAGCAAGAAAGAAAAAACTAATTGTCGCCTTCCATTTTCAGCAAGCTAATCCGGTCGCATGGAAGTGCGAAACGTGCCGGAAGGCCGGCCTCGAATTGAAAAGACGATGCGGTTGGCTTCCGGCCGCACAGCAAGAGCCAGCAACGTTGGTCTGGAGCCGTAGGAAAGTAGTCGTCGATGAATGCCCTAAGTCTTTCATAACCGCGCAAAGTCTGACTTGGTTAGAAGAGTTCTATATTATGCGACAGTTTTGGCAACTACATTTGTATGAGTTATCGGCTCGGCAGGTTGACGCCTTTTTGATTCTTGAGAACGAAAGGATGTCAGAGGCTCATTATGGCCGAGAATAGCTCCTTTGCGGCAACGCTATTACGTTCCGTCGGCTCCACTGCCCTATCAGGCGACCTAGCCGGGGCATTGAAAACTCTGATACCGGGCCAAAGCCTAATTGAACCCTTCACCACGCTCGTTCAGCAGCTAACCAGCTTATCGGCGTTCAGCCAAGCACAAGTGGATGTACTCAGCACGAATACTCAGGCACTGGCGCAAAATACGGCTGCGCTTGGCGCCAGCGGCCTTGTGGCAAGTTTAGGCAAACTCACTTCAAGCGCGATCGGCGGCGGCCTGGGGCTTTCTTCAATTATCTCTGCCTTGTCAAACCTATTCGGCGCCAAGCCGGAAGACCCGTCGCCATTAGTTAAGTTTTCTTTACCACCCAGCCTCCACTTTACAGCCGCTAACGCTTTGGCAGCAGACGCGGCATTTCCAGCAGCCGATTATGACCAGAGCGGAATGCCTCGGTCAGCTGCTAGGTTGCCGAATGATGGCGGTACTCCGGCGGCTTCAAATGCACAAAACATCCAAGTGACTGTTCACGCGATGGATAGCCGGTCTTTCATGGATCATAGTCATGAAATCGCGAAGGCCGTTCGGGATGCCATGCTGAGTATGCACCCTCTAAATGATGTGGTAACTGACCTTTAGACTCCAGATGCCATCCTTTCCAATGCTCAAAACCGGGGCCGTTATGCAGTATCCGGCCGGCTACTCAATCAACTATGCCAATCGCGTGCTCTACTTTCTTGACGGGACTGATCAGAGGTATCGAGAGTATGGACTGCCTCTTCGAAGATGGGTTATTCAGCTTTCGCTATTGGGCGATGATGAACTCAGCCTGTTAGAGCAGTTCTTTAGCAGTCAAGAGGGTCGCAATGGTTCCTTTTCGTTCACGGATCCTTGGACGCGGGTGGAATATTCGGACTGTAGCATTGAGGAAAGCTCACTTGAACTTCGATACGTTGCCAACAATCGCGGCGAAGCCAGTTTGACGGTCGCAGAAAACAGAATGTAATGCTCTATTTTCCGCAGCTAGCCTCGGGAAGTACTGGTCAATATCCTATTGACAAGCTTGACACCTCTCGAACTATTATTAATTCCTGCTTAGACGGGACAAAGAT
>Ga0070696_100001523_pt1 | contig 15200 bp, 13 predicted proteins | sample KBSK1253metaG_FD_65474 | JGI IMG/M metagenome (GOLD analysis project Ga0070696, IMG submission 65474) | Corn, switchgrass and miscanthus rhizosphere microbial communities from Kellogg Biological Station, Michigan, USA - KBS K1-25-3 metaG | ecosystem: Host-associated > Plants > Roots >... | reverse complement strand
ATCGCGCGCTACGCGCGCGGCGACGACTACCACGATGTCATGCTCATGAGACTGGAACAGCTGCATTCGTGGCTCGAGAACGAATGCGGACACGCGGTCAGAGGAAAAGCCTACGTCGATACCGGGCCGATTCTCGAGCGCGACCTCGCGCAACGCGCGGGACTCGGATGGATCGGGAAAAACACGATGCTGATCAATCCCAAGCGCGGCTCGTTCTTCTTCCTCGGCGCCCTGCTCGTGGACCTGGCTCTCGAGCCTGACGCGCCCTTTGAGGGGGATCGATGCGGCAGCTGCACCCGGTGTCTCGACGCGTGTCCCACCGAGGCGTTCGTGGCGCCCCGTGTCATGGACGCGCGGCGATGCATCTCATACCTCACCATCGAGCATCGGTCAGACATCGACGCTCACCTTCAGCCAATGATGGGCGATCTCGTGTACGGTTGCGACATTTGCCAGGATGTCTGCCCGTGGAACCATAAGTTCGCCACCGAGCTCGGTGATCCCGCGCTGGCGCCGCGGCCCGAGAACATCGCTCCGGATCCGCGCGAGTTTCTCTCGCTCACCGACGAAGAATTCCGACGGCGGTTCAGGGGGTCACCGATCAAGCGTGCGAAGCGTCGCGGTTTGGCACGCAATGCCGCCATCGCCGTCGCGAACTCGACGGCCTTGGACGACAGATGACGCGCGCGCGGTTCGCGCCCTGGCCACGACGTGATACCTTCAGCTTGATGTCTCGAGCAGCGCTGTAGTCTTTCCATGAGACCGTTTCATTCGCTTGTTGCGTCGGCGCTGTGCGTCGTACTGATCGGCTGCCGAGCCACGACGCGGCAACCTGCGGTCGACGTCCAACCGCGTGCGCCGACGCAGGTCATCGAGCCTCGCGCATCCGCCGTTGAGCCTGAAAAGGCGCGACAGGGATACACGGCCGCCGATGTGCGGTTCATGCGAGGCATGATCGCACATCACGCCCAGGCGATCGTGATGACCGATTTGCTCAAGACGCGGACGAATCGTCCCGACATGCTGTTGCTGGCGGAGCGCATCGATGTGTCACAGAAGGACGAAATCCTGTCCATGCAGCGCTGGCTGGCGAGCCGCGGAGAGGACGTGCCGAGTGCCGACGCCTCGCATCACATGGCCGCGGGCCACATGCAGCGGATGCCCGGGATGCTGACGGACGAAGAGTTGGCGCAGCTGGCGAAATCCACAGGGGCGGAATTCGACCTGCTGTTCCTGCAGGACATGATCCGACACCACGAAGGCGCGTTGAAAATGGTGGCTGATCTCTTTGCCACCGGCGGTTCCGCGCAGGAACCGCAGCTGTTTGCATTCGCATCGGACGTCGACGCTGACCAGCGCGCGGAGATCGCTCGCATGCGATCCCTGTTGAGTGTCTCAAATCCCACCACACAGGCAAAACCAGAATGAGCTTCCGACTGATGGCCCGATCGTTCGTGCTGTGCTTTCCTTTGGTCGGCGCCGCCCGGCTCGCGAGCGCACAAATGGCCGCGAGCTCACAGCCGCCGGACCCGCGCGTCGGATTGAGCACCGGCTGGCTGAATGCCGGCGAAATCGGGCGCAACCTCGTGCTCGTCGGTCACGGCAACAAACCCGAGGGTTGGGTCAACCTCGCGAACAAGGGTGACTTCGCGTTCGCGAACTCCGACCTGGCGTTCAGCGGCAACTACGTCTTTCAGGGCGGCTGGCACGGCTTCCAGGTCTGGGACGTCTCGAACCCGCGCAGCCCCAGGATACGGACGACCTTCACGTGTCCCGGTGGCCAGGGCGATCCGTCCGTCTACAAGAACCTGCTTTTCATCTCCGTCGAAGACATGCGGGGCCGCGTCGATTGCGGGACGCAAGGAGTTCCGGATTCCGTCAGCGCCGACCGCATGCTCGGCGTCCGCATCTTCGACATCAGCGATCTCGATCACCCGAAGCAGGTCGCCGCCGTACAAACGTGTCGTGGCTCTCATACGCACACGTTGGTGACCGATCCGAAAGACCCCGCCAACATTTATGTGTACGTGCAGGGGACGAGTCTGGTGCGTTCACCGACTGAGCTCGCCGGCTGTTCCGGGCGAAGGCCCGAGGAAGATCCCAACACGTCTCTGTTCCGAATCGAGGTCATTCGGGTACCGCTGGCCGCCCCGCAGCAGGCGAGAGTGATCAACGCACCGAGGATCTTTGCCGACTCCGCGGGTGTCATCGCTGGCCTCTGGAAGGGAGGCGCCCACGGCGAGGGCACGCAGTCCACCAGTCAGACCAACCAGTGCCACGACATCACGGTGTACCCGGCGATCGGCCTGGCGGCGGGGGCGTGTTCGGGCAACGGGATCATTCTCGACATCCGCGATCCCGCGAATCCGAAGCGGGTTGCCGACGTCAACGATCCGAATTTCGCCTACTGGCACTCCGCCACTTTCAGCAACGATGGCAGCAAGGTGTTGTTCACGGACGAGTGGGGCGGTGGCACCCAGCCGCGCTGCCGCGCGACGGACCGGCTGACATGGGGCGCCGACGCGATCTATACGCTGGAGAAGGGCAAGCTCCACCCCGCCGGTTTCTTCAAGCTGCCAGCACCGCAGACCGCGGCGGAGAATTGCGTCGCACACAACGGTTCGTTGATACCGGTCCCAGGTCGCGACATCATGGCCCAGGCCTGGTATCAGGGTGGTGTTTCGATCTTCGACTTTACGGATCCGAATCATCCGCGGGAGATCGCGTTTTTCGATCGGGGCCCGATGGACACGACGCTGGCGCTGGGCGGCCACTGGTCATCGTACTGGTACAACGGCCACATCTACGCGTCCGAGATCGGTCGAGGCCTCGATGTGTTCGAGATGAAACCGAGTGAATACCTGTCGCAGAACGAGCTGGACGCCGCGAAGCTGGTGCGGTTCGATCAGTACAACGCGCAGCTGCAGCAGAAATTCGTCTGGCCCGCCAGCTTCGTCGTCGCACGCGCCTACGTCGATGGGCTCGTGCGGAACGACGCGTTGCGTCACAGCTGGGCGACGCCGGTGCGTGCGGAGCTCGCACGCGCGGAGAAACTGAGTGGCGCGCAGCGCCGGTCCGCGCTCACGGCTCTCGCAAACCGGCTCGAGCGCGACGCGCAAGGAACCTCCGACGCCAACCGCGTGCTGGCACTCGCGACGACAGTGAGAGATCTCGCGAACCTTCGGCGGTGAGCGTCACCTCCGGCAAACAAACGGCGGCGCCTCCTAAGGGCGCCGCTGTTGCGTTTTGTCGTAAAAACCAGTTTTTGCTACTTCAGTCTGGCGGACCCATGCGCGTTCCTTTATAGTCGGGTCACTCGTCTTATTGCTGGCGAGCGATGTGTGCTGAATCGGAAGCTCTTCCCCTTCCGATCCCACCGCAGCACAACGACTTGCCGGCACGCTTGACCCTCCTACCCGCGGTTCGTTGAGCCGTCTCTCTCTCACACTTTCGATTGCCGCCGTTGGCATCGGATTAGCCGGTGCTGGCCATTCGGCGCGCACCCCAGAGAAGGGGCCCAGGGCGTCAGCCTTCGAGCTGACGGCCAGCGGTACCGTCGCCAGCGGCTTGAGCCACCTGTCGCTGTCGCGTGACGACAATCGCGAGATAGTCCGCCAGGAGCTCCGGCTCCGCGAGCCGGGCACCTACATCCCAGAGATCCTCCGCTCACGCGACTCAGCGCTGGCTCGCTGGCCCGATCGTCATGGCGATCCGCTGCGCGTGTGGATCCAGCCCGCCTCCGCCGTCGAAGACTGGCATGTGCGATACATCTACGAGGTGCATGCGGCTTTCGTAGCCTGGGACACCCTGCGGCTGCCGATTCGCTTTCAGATCGTCGCCGACTCCGCCGCTGCACAGGTCCACGTGACCTGGATCGACCGCTTTGTCGAGCCTATCAGCGGGCGGACGCGGTGGGCCCGCGACGAAGATTACTGGATCACCGATGCGAGCATCGTCCTCGCCGTGCACCATCGCACGGGCGAAGTCCTCGAGGATGACGCAATGCACGCCATGGCGCTGCACGAGATCGGACACTTGCTTGGCCTCGATCATAACGCCGATCCGTCGAGCGTGATGGCTCCCAAGGTTCGTGTTCGGAGCCTCTCCGCCGCCGATCGTCTGACGGCCCGGGTGTTGTACTCGCTGCCGGCAGGTTCGCTCCGCTACAGCAGCCGCTAGCTCGCGCTGGCAGCACGACGTTGCGAAACCCTTACCTCCTCCCGGTCGCGCTGCTCGGCGGCATAGCGGCGTTCATCGTGGTGCAAGGACGAGAGATGGGTCGCACGCGTGCTTCGCGCCGTGCTGTCCTGTCGCCTGCATCGGCCGACACGGCCCCCGTGGAACCGCAGGGACGGGTCGCTTCTGTGCGCGCAACGGCTTCGTCACGTGTGCCGACTCCCGCGCTCAACGTGATCGATGCGGTACCGCCGGCCGAATTGCGGGCTTCCGAAGAACCCCCGCCGGTCCGCGACGACGCCGTGGTCCGTCAGCAAATAAGAGAGAACGAGTACGGCACCTACATCCGCGCGATCCTGGAACAACAGCAACAAATGCTCATGCGCTGGCCGCAGCGGCAGCGGGAAGCCCTGCGCGTCTATATCGCGCGCGACGCGAACATCGATGACTGGGATCCCAACTATCCGTTGGCGGCCGAAAAGGCCTTCGACGAGTGGAAGCAGGCGGGGTTCCCGCTGCGTTTCGACATGGTCACTGACCGCATCGGTGCGGACATTCTCATCCTCTGGGTCGACCGTTTTCCACCCAGCGACGGGCTGCGCATTGGCGTCACGAACAAGGCGCGCGATCAGAGCGGGTGGCTCGTCACCGCCGAGATCACGATCGCGATACACGCCGCGAATGGAGAGAAGTTGTCGCCGGAGCTGATCGCGGGCGTGGCGAGGCACGAGGTCGGGCATGCCCTCGGTCTGGGCCATTCGGCGAGCACGGCCGACGTGATGTATCCCAAGTCCACGACCCCGGTGATCAGCGACGCCGATCGCGCCACCCTTCATTTGCTCTACATGCTGCCCCCCGGCGTAGTGAAGTAAGCCGTCGACTGCGGGCCGGCTTCTTGCCGACTCGGGTCGGCAATGAAAGAACAATTCGACGTGGCGATCGTAGGAGGCGGTCCGGCCGGGCTATCTGCTTCCCTGTTTCTCTCCAGATACCTGCGATCGGTAGTGCTCATCGACAGCGGCGACCCCCGGAACTGGGAGACGCGCGGGATCAATGCCTTTCTCGGACTACCGAGCATCACGCCGGCGGAGCTTCGCGAGCGGGGCCGCGACGAAGCGAGAAAATACGGGGTCGAGCTCATCGACGATTGCGTCAGCCGAGTGAAGAAGATCGGCGAGGATCAGTTCGTTCTGGCGCTCGACAGCGGCACGGACTATCACGCCCGGCGCCTCCTGTTGGCGATCGGGCTCAAGGATGTCTGGCCCGATATCCCAGGTCTGGAGCGTGTCTACGGCGAAACCGCGCACGTCTGTCCGGACTGCGACGGTTACGAAACGCGGGACAAGAAGACCGCGGTGATCGGAACCGGACGCAAAGCGGTGGGCATGGCGCTCAACCTGTCGACCTGGACGCGTGACCTCGTCATCTGCACGAACGGCCTTGCGCCGGCAATGGACGAGCCGGAGTACTGTGAGAAGCTCGCTGCGCTCAACATCCCGGTGGTCACCGAAAAGGTGACACGGGTTCTCGAGAGGCGCGGTAAAGTCCGCTGCCTCGAGCTCGAGAGCGGCAACGCGGTTGACGCGGAGAAGATCTTTTTTGCAATCGGTCAGTATCCGGCGGACGACCTAGGAGCGCAGCTCGGGTGTACGCGAGACGCCGGCGGACACATCGTGGTCGACAAGCACTATCACACGTCTGTGAAGAATGTCTTTGCCGCGGGCGATATCGTGCCTGGCTCGCAGTTGGCTGTCGCGGCGGCGGCGGACGGCGCTATCGCCGCCCTCGCGATGCACAAATCCCTGGTACCCGACGCCCTGCAGCTTTCCTGACGCGCTCCGCGTTACCAGCGCAGGGTCACCTCGCGCTGCTTGCGGTCGCGTTGAATCGTCAGCCGCACATCCGTGTCGTTTTCGCGTTCGATCAACGAGCGCAACTCTCGCACGCTGCTCACTGACCGGCCTGCGGCGCGCAGGATGACGTCCCCGTCCCGCAGCCCCGATTCGTAGGCCGGTGTCCCCGGGCCAACACGGAGGACGAGCACTCCGGACTTGACCCCGATCGTCTTTGCGAGCCCCTGGTTGATCGTCTCGACCTTCGCCCCCGCAACGCCATCCGTCATCACCCACACCGACTGTGTCATTGCGGGTGGCGTGGTAGCGATCGCACCCGCGGCGACCATCGGCGCGCGGCGTGGCAAATCCTCGCCCGGGTACACGCGCACCGTCTTGGCCATTGGCGGCATGCCCGGCAGGGGCGCCGTCGCCGGCATGGGCGGCACCGGCGTCATCGGCGTCCCACGACTCATCACATATCCCGGCGCTTCATCGACTTTCACTCGAAAGTCCTTCGGTTCGCCCTCTCGCCGCACCCGCACCACGATCCGCTGATCGGGAATCAACAGCTTCGACAACGAGATCTGTTGCGTGCGAACGTCGGCACCATTGAACGCGAGCAACGTGTCGCCTTCCTGGATCCCGGCGCGCTCGGCGGGCGAGCTGGGCTCCACCAAAGCGATTCTCGGATAGTCGAGGAAACGAATGATGCGCTCGCCGCCGCGGCGCACCTCTTCCACGCTCGGGCCGTCGAACGACACGCCGAGATAGCCACGCGTCGCATACATGCCCGGGAGGGCGATCGCAATCTCTGGCGCGATACGGAAACTTTCGGCCGACGCGGCTCGCGCTGCTCGGGCCGACGCGACGGCGCGCATCGTCCCGTAATCCAGGGACTCCTGCAGAGCCATGATCGTGCGATGCATCTCATTCGCCAGACGATCGCGGTCGCTTTCGCTCAGCCGCTCGTTGTCGAAGACATAGCGCAGTGAATCGAACTTGATCAGCAGCTGTTCCTGACGCGCCCGCCCCGCCGAATCGCCCGGCACCGTCCTCACACGGACGCGCACGTTTCCACAGTTGCCGCCGCATCCGCTCGACTGTGCCTGCACCGCGGACGGGCGCGCGGCGAACGAGACGGCCATCGCCATGAGTGTAAGAATCTTTCTACGCATCACAGATCAGAAGCTGTTCAGCCGCACGCCCTGTGGGAGCACGGTATTGAGTTGACGCAGCGTGGCTTCACGCTGACCGAAGGAATTGAGATAGAAATCGTTGATGACCGGATCGTACGGCGCGTCGTTCAGCGCCTCGCGCATGGTGCGCGACACGCGATCCAGCGCGGAGAGTCGCGCGCGCATCACCGCGGGAGTCTCCGCCGGCCGGGCCGCGGAGTCGTTCGCCGCGAGGAATGTCACCGTGCGCTGATACGCATCGGCATAGGCGCTTCTCCAGCGGGTCGCGTCCTCCACGGACGCGAAGGTCGTGGGAAGCGAGTCAGGCGAAACAACGCTCGCCACCGTCTCCGCACCGGCGGCGCCGCTGCCTGTCATTCCACCCGGTATCGCGGACGCGCCAGCGCTGAAACGGCCCAACACGGCGCCCCCTGCCACCAGCAGCAGTGCCGCGGCGACCTGCAGCATCGTGCGGCTCTCGAAATAGCGGTTTCTCGCTTTCGGTATGCTCGCCGTAATGAGCCCTTCCTTCCGCAACTGCTGTGACAGCGTCTCCCATCGCGTCAGCGGCAATTGCATCGCGTCTCGCTCGCTCCCCGCCATCGCGAACACGGAGCGATGAGCGTCGAGCTCGCGTGCGCAGTCGGCGCAGTGCGTCAAATGTGCTTTTTCATCGGCGTTCGGCTGCTCATCCACGAGCGCCGCGAGCCGTTCAGTAGACAGGTGCGACATGTTCCAAGTCCTTCCGCACTGGCCGATCAACCAGATGCGCGAGCAGTGTGCGGAGCTTTGCGCGCGCTTTGAACAATTGTGACTTCGAACCGCCCGACGTGATCCCCAATCGCTCGGCGATCTCCTCGTGCGTATAGCCCTCCACGTCGTGCAGCATGAACACGGCGCGTGCGCCTGGTGACAACCTGGCCGCCGCATTCTCGATCGTCGCCATCATCATCGAACGCTCGGGATCCGGCTCGACGATCGCCGTATCCTCCTCGACATCCGTCTCGATCTTCGCGAGCCGCCGAGTCTTGCGGAGCGCGTTCAGCGTGCGGTTCACCGCGATCCGGTGCGCCCACGTTCCGAACCGTGAATCGCCACGATACTGCGGCAGCGCCTTGAAAATCTGAATCCAGACTTCCTGCGCGATATCGGCCGCCAGATCGAGATCATTGCCGACCAGCCTGCGCACCACCGCGTCGATATGCGGGGCATGGCGAGTCCACAGCGAGCGCATCGCCGCCTCATCGCCGCTGATGGCGCTTTGGATGGTTTGAAGCTCGTTGTCCATTGACGTCGTAAGCTTGGTCACATCTGGCTGCCGTAATGGTTTACTGAATTCGGCGCTTAAAAGCCAGATATTGGAGGCCGATACTCAAGCTAACCGCCAATACGGCGTGGACTTACGCCTTGTTGCGCGATTTATGCTTGCTCGTACTGTATAGTGCACGCATCTTGTAGATCCTGCCGCTGCCAGGAACATCTGGCTACCTCAGCTTGTATCTGCAATGGTAGCACTGGCATACCGCTGATCATTCACCCAGGGCGAATGTGTTTTTAACGCTTCTGACCTCTCTTCTGCTGCTTGGAAGACCGGATGGGGACGAGGGTGGCCTTCCCTCGAAGACCCCGTCTGCGGTCGGAATGTCGGCTGCCCGCCTCCAGAGGATTGATAAAGTCCTTGCTCGAGGCATTAAGGCGGGTGGCTTCCCTGGCGGTGTCGTTATCATCGGCCGTCGCGGTGCGACCGTGCTCGAAAAGGGATTTGGGAATCTGAGCTGGAGCGGGAAATCGCCAGTCGAGCCCTCGCGCACGATCTACGATCTCGCTTCGCTCACGAAAGTCGTCGCGACCACGACGGCGATCATGGTGTTGTACGACGCAGGGAAGCTGCACCTCGATGATCGCGTATCGAAGTACATCCCCGCTTTCAGCGGCGGGATGAAGGACGACATCACGATTCAAATGCTGCTCGAGCATCGGTCAGGTTTGCCGGCGGGGCGCGACTTGTGGCGTATTGCGCTGACCCCGGGTGAAGCGCGTCAGGCGGTGATCGAAACGCCGCTCGAATGCGAGCCCGGCAAGTGTCTGATCTACTCGGACGTTGGTGCCGACTTGCTCGCATTCGTCGCCGAGGCGATCAGCGGCCAGCGACTCGATGTCTTCCTGCAGGAGCGTGTCTTCGATCCGCTCGGCATGCACGAGACGGTCTTCCGCCCGCACTGGACGCTGCGCGACCGCATCGCACCCACGGAGCTCACCCCTCCGCGTGGTTATCCCCTGCGTGGAGAGGTGCACGACGAGAACGCCTTCGCGCTCGGCGGCGTCGCCGGCCACGCGGGCCTGTTCAGCACCGCCACTGATCTGGCGTTGTTTGCGCAAATGATGCTCAACGGCGGTGAGATCAACGGCGTGCGCATCGTCGCGGACAGCACTGTCGCGCTCTTCACGGCGCGCACGGCGTCCAAGGGCGGCGGAACTCGCGCGCTGGGCTGGGACACCTGCGGCCACGACGGCAGCTGCGGCAAGTACCTGAGCGAACGCGCCTTCGGCCACACGGGATTCACCGGCACGTCACTCTGGATCGATCCCGATCGCGATCTGTTCGTCATTCTGCTGACGAACCGCGTTCACGCCGCGCGCGCCCGCCGTCCTTCGAAGGTGATCGCTGACGTGCGCGCCGATGTCGCGGACCTGGCATCCCTCGCGGTTCGTGACAGCGATGGCGATCTCATGGCCATGCCGGCCTCGTTCCGCGCGGACAAGGCCATCGGTTGGAACCGGCCGGTGCGCTCCAGATCTTCCCGCTCGAAGCGCGCCGCCTCGAGCAAGTCGTCGAGAAAGAAGGCATTGCCCTCGAAGCGCACCGCTTCCATCGACGGCACAGTACCAGGCTCCGAGTAGCGCTTTAGAAGGGGTATCCGAGTCCGATGTAGATCTGCGTGGACTTGGAATCGGGTGACCTGCCCAGGTCCAGTCCGACGGCGAAACTCGGCCCCAGCCCCAGTCGCACTCCGGCGCCGTATCCGGCGTGGAGATCCGAAACGATCTCGCCGAAATCGATCGATTCGTCCCACACGCGGCCGAAGTCCACGAAGCCAATCGCAGTCAGATAAGCGGGCTTCTTTCGCAGAACGAATTCGCGAAATCGCCAGCGGATGTCGCTGTTCAGAAGCGCGATGCCCTTGCCGATGAAACGATTCTTCGGCAGTCCCCGAATGCTGTTGCTCCCGCCGAGCCCTTCCTGCTGTCCGAACGAAGTCTGGATGGCTGCCAGATCGTAAAACGGGACATCACCGGCGGTCTGCTGTACGAGCACTCGCTGTGCGATCACGATGCGGGATGTCACCGGGGAATACTTGCGATAGATCCCTGTGAACCGCGTGTAGGAGGTCGTTGCTCCGAGCGCCTTGTCCACGCGCTGCACTAGCAGATCACCGTACGACCCGTGATTCGGCGCTATCTCGCGATCGCGCGTGTCCCAGACGAGTCCCGTGCGAAGGAATACGATCCTGCCCTGCGGCGGCCGAGGCGGACAGCCCGGCGGCAGGCACGGGGGCGAAACCGGCCCGAGCTGTTGGGCTAGAAGCGTCGTTCCCGAGTCGAACGGGATCTCATCTGTCTTGATGTCACCCCATCCGGCCCCGAAAAGGCCGCGCGCCGGCAGCGAGCCGATCTTGTGCTGTAGGTTCGCGAAGGTTCGCAGCACAGTGCGGCCATAGCGGTAGTAATACGCGTTGGGGGGATTCTCGAGCTGCTGGTTGTAAGGCGTGTTGTTTCCGATACCATAGTACGGAGTCGCGAGCTGTTGTTCGCGCCCGAGATAGCCGTCCAGCCGCCAATTGTTCGGCAAGAGCTTGGGGGCGTCGAAGAAGAGGACGAAATCGCGCCGGCCTTTTGTCGTGAGAAACACGATTGGCCGGACGGTGAAGCGATACGGTTGGACGCCATTGCCGTAGTTGTAGATCTCCGCGAGCGCGCCGTAGCCCACCCCTTCGTCACTGTCGAAGTTCAGCGCCGGCAGCGCGAAGAACTCCCAGCCGCGAGGCGGTGGCTTGTCGACCGTTTGCGCGTTCGCCGTCGATCCGAGGAGCAGTGGGAAAGACGCTACGGTGATCCAGCGAGGGCGGATGCCGCGGAAGACTTGCTCGTGGATGGGCATGTTGGCGATAGTGCTAGTGATGACGGACCCCACGCCTCCTGTAGCACCGACCGGGCCAGACCCCGCGTCCGATATCACCGAAGACTCCGTACGACTCGTCCTTCGCAAGGTGAAGGATCCGGAGTTGAACCTGAATATCGTGGACCTCGGTCTGGTCTATAACATCACCGTCGATGACGGCAACAAGGTCATCGTCGACATGTCGCTCACCTCCCCCGGGTGTCCCGCTGGCCCACAGATCATGCAGGACGCCGAGCGCACGATTCAGGCGATGCCGGGAGTGGGCAAGGTCGTGATCAATCTCGTGTGGGAGCCCTACTGGACTCCCGAGAGGATCGAGCCGAAAGTCAGGGCGTATATGGGGATTTGACTGGGTGATGGGTGATGGGTGGTGGGTGGTGGGTGGTGGGTGGTGGGTGATGGGTGATGGGTGATGGGTGATGGGTGATGGGTGATGGGTGATGGGTGGTGGGTTGTAACCCAATCACCAATCACCCATCACCGAACACCAATCACCAATCACCGATCACCTGTCGCCCAGCTCCTTCAACGCCTTTATAAAGCCCTCCCCCATCACCTCCACCTGCCACTGCCGCAGCTCCGAAATCTCGGCCAGCTCCTCGCGTGTGCCGGGCTTTCGGCGCGCGACCGCTTCGAGTCGCTCGCGCGATGCGAGCACGCCGGGATCCATGTCGAGCCTCCGAGAGACGTCATCGCGCACGGTCTTCAGCGCGTTGACGCGTGTGTCGAACTGCGGATCGCGATCCCAGCGCGCCGACTTTGGGAATTTCGGGAGATCCGACTCGGGCACATCGAGGCCACGGGTCACGGCGCCAAGAATCTCCTGGCTGCGTTTCTCGAGAATGCCGCGAGAAACACCACGAATCCTGGCCACGTCCTCTCGGGTGCGCGGTTGGGCGCGCGCGATGTCCAACAGCTGCTCGTTACCTATCACTCGGAAGGTCGCGCGGTCCATTTCGCGGGCAACGGAATCGCGCCAGGGCACGAGCTCGCGCAACACCGCCAACTCACGGCGCGACAGATCGCGCGCGCCTTTGACGCGCAGGAACGCGCCGGCTGAGTCCTCTTCGTCCCATTTGGTGCCCTCGAGCCGCGCGAACTCCTCACGCGCCCACGCCAGTCGTCCTTTTTTCTCGAGCTCGTCCTTCATGCGATCGCGCAGATCGAGGAGATAGAGCGTGTCCTGCGCCGCGTATTCGAGCATGTCGGGCGGAAGGGGGCGCATGGACCAGTCGGCCCGCTGGTGTTTCTTGTCGAGCTTCACGCCGAAATAGCGCTCGAGCAGCGCGGCGAGTCCGAACGCCTTTAGGCCGAGCAGTTGGGCGGCGATGCGCGTGTCGAAGATGTGTCGCACGTGCCAGCCGTAGTCGCGCTGCAGCAGTCGCAGATCGTAGTCCGCGTCGTGAAATACGGTTTCGACCGACGGGCTCTCGAGCAAGTGCCCGAGCGGGGCGAGAGCGTCGCCAGAGACGCTGAGCGGGTCGACGATCGCGGTGGCATCGCGGCTCGAGAGCTGGAGCAGATACACCCGATCGACGAACCGGTGGAAACTGGCGCCCTCGGTGTCGACCGCTAGTTCCCTGGTGGACGCCATGGCGTTGAGCTGACGAGCTGCGGCGTCCGGCCGGTCGAGGAAAAGAGGGGTATGTTTTGACACGCTGAATGATAGGTGACGAGGCACTCCCCTTGCGACGACGGCCGGCTCGATGACCGCTAACAACCGCGCTGTGGGCTGGCACAGCAAAGACGTCGCCCGCGCGGCCGCGCTCGTGATGGCGATGTACCTCGGCCTGCAGTTGGTGTGGTTCGCCAACCAGCTGGTTCTCGTCACCTTCTTGGGCGTTTTGTTTGGGCTGGCCGTCGAGGCGGGAGTCGACAAGCTCGAGCGCTTCAAGATTCGTCGAGGCGTGGGTGCCGCGCTGATCGTCATCACCTTCTTTGCCCTCCTCACCGGCGTCGGCGCCTGGATCACCCCCACGATTCGCGAGCAGAGCGTCGAGCTGCGCGCCAAGATCCCGGAAGCGGTCGACCGAATGGAGCAGTGGCTGAACAAGCGCCAGAGCGGATTCTTCGGCTTCATGTTCGGGCGTCAGGAGAGCGCCCCCAAGTCAACTGCCGACACGAGCGCGCTGACTGCGGCCGACACCGCGCGCACCGCGACGGCCCGGGTCGATACGCCGCGAGTTGCTGCGGACTCCGGCGCAGGCAAGCCGAGTGCGCCGAGCACGTCCGAGACCCTGCGTTCGAGCCTCGGGAGACAGTTGGGAGGCGCGTCACGATTTCTGTTCCCCTTCCTGACGCACACGGTCGCGGTGTTCGGCGGCTTCATGCTGATCATTTTCATGTCGATCTACATCGCCGCAGACCCGAACCTGTATCACCGCGGCATGATGCACCTCTTTCCACACCGCATGCGCGAACGCGCCGGCGAGGTGCTCAGTTCGATGGCTATCGTGCTGCGTCGCTGGCTCGTCACGCAACTCATCGCGATGCTCGTCATTGGCGCGGTCACGACCATCGCGCTCCTGATCCTCCGTGTGAAGGCCGCGTTCGCGCTCGGGCTCATCGCTGGCCTGCTGGAGTTCATCCCCACCGTCGGACCGATCCTCAGCTCGATTCCGGCCATCGCCATGGGATTCCTGGATTCGCCGGAGAAAGCGCTGACGGTCGCACTGGTTTACATCGGCGTGCAGTTCATGGAAAACCACTTGTTGATCCCGCTGCTCATGAAGGGCGGAGTCGACGTCCCTCCCGTGCTCACGATCCTGGGACAGGCGCTGATGACGCTGGTCTTTGGGTTCCTCGGACTCATGGTGGCCGTCCCGATGCTCGCGGCGGTGATGGTCGCGGTGAAAATGCTGTACGTCGAGCGCGTCGTCGGTGACGAGGTCGCAGTCGTGAGCACGAACGAAGCGGACGAGCCACCCAAGGCAGTCAGTAAGTCGAGTGGTTGAGCTGCCGATTCTTCGGCGATTCCCGGCACTCAGCACGATCCCGCGCGCGAGCTTCGGCACCTATCCCACTCCGGTGGAGCGGGTGACCCTGCGTGACGGAAGAGTGCTGCTGCTCAAGCGCGACGACCGGACGGCGTCGCTCATGGGAGGAAACAAGGTGCGCGCCCTCGAATGGTTGCTTGGCGGCGTCCGCTCGGGCGACACCGTCCTTACCGTTGGCTCGAGCGGCTCGACGCACGCCCTGGCGACGGCCATGTATGCGCGGGCGCTCGGCGCGAACGTCCTCATCGTGCGATGGAACCAGGAGATGAACGCCGCCGCCGCACGCGTGGACGCGCGTATCCGGCGGCTGGCGCGCGTGCTCGACGCGCGGAATGTGGTCGCCGCCTATGCATTCGCGCGGATACGCCGCCTGAGGCGACGTGTCCACTGGATTCCCGCCGGCGGCGCGTCGCCGCTCGGCGTGCTGGGCCACGTCAACGCGGCTCTGGAATTGGCCGAGCAGGTCGCGCGCGCCGAATGCGAGCTGCCGAGGAGCGTGTTCGTGCCGCTGGGAACCGGCGGCACCGCGGCGGGCTTGGCGTTGGGTTTCCGGATCGCCGGTCTCCGCATTCAGGTCGTCGCGGTTCGTGTCGTTCCCAGAATCGTCGGTCGTCTCGGCACCGTATTGAAGCTCGCGCGCGCGACGGCGTCGTTCCTGGAGCGCGTCTCTGCGCAGCGCGTGCCGCGAGTGGAACACGACGATGTCGTCGTCGAGCAGCGCTTCTATGGCGGAGCCTATGGCCGTCCCTTACTCGGGGATGTCGATGACAGCGCCGTGCGCGCTGCCGGCGCGGCGCTCGACGACAGCTACGGCAGAAAAGCGTGTGCGGCTGCCGTG
>Ga0070696_100001521_pt1 | contig 15219 bp, 9 predicted proteins | sample KBSK1253metaG_FD_65474 | JGI IMG/M metagenome (GOLD analysis project Ga0070696, IMG submission 65474) | Corn, switchgrass and miscanthus rhizosphere microbial communities from Kellogg Biological Station, Michigan, USA - KBS K1-25-3 metaG | ecosystem: Host-associated > Plants > Roots >... | reverse complement strand
TGTTATTGAAGTTGGTGTAGGGCACCAAGGGGGTGTTGAATAGCTCGGTCCATATCGGGCGGAGAGAGGGCGCCTGGAGCAGATGCGCGCCGATCGAGTCGAAGACCGGGTCCAAAATGAAGCCCAATGGTACGAACAGCGCCCACCCGAGCATGCCGCCGCCGAACGACACATTGAGTATGACGATGAGTGCGAAGACGATCAGGTTGTGGACGTTGAGCAGCGGCGTAAGCCCCAGGGCGGAGCCCAAGGCAAGCCCCGCCGCCACCTGACCCGGCGTGCCGTCGGAGTGCAGCGCCTTGACGATGGACTGCAGCAGCTTGAGCAAGGTGAGCATGGTGGGAAACTAGGGAGGGTTTGACGGTTGGTGAAGAGTCGTTGGTCTTTGGTCTTTAGTCCATAGACCCACGACCAAAGACCAAAGACACTTACCCGTACCCTGGATTTCCTATTAACCTCCCACCATGCCCCGATCCCGCCGAGCGGCTCATGTGCACAAGTTCGGCGGTGCGTCGCTGGCCGATTCCGCCGCCGTCCGCCACGCCGTCGAGATCATTCGCCGCCACCGTCCGGAGCCCACCGTCGTGGTCGTCTCCGCGATGGCGGGGACGACCGATGCGTTACTAGGCGTCGCCCAACAAGCCGGAACCGGAGAGGCCCGCACCGTCGCCTCGCTGATCGCGCGGCTGCGCTCGCGCCACGCCGAGGTAGCGCGGGCCCTGCTCCCAGCGGGACGCGAGCGGGCGGAAGTGCTGGCCTACATCAGCGACGTCTTCGAGGAGCTGCAAGCCCTGGCCCAGGGGCTTCGTCTTCTCCGCGAGCTCACCTCTCGCACCACCGATTACCTCGTGTCCCGTGGAGAGCGGCTCAGCGCCCGGCTGGTCGAGGCCGCGCTCGAGGCCGATGGCGCCAAAGCCAAGTACGTCGATGCCGTCGAGCTCATCCACACCGACGCCGCGTTTGGCCAGGCGGCGCCCGACTTTGCTCGCACCGATCGCAGCGTTCAGCGGGTGCTCGGCCCGCTACTCGCGCGAGGGGTGATTCCGGTGGTGCCCGGCTTCATCGGGGCGACGCCGGACGGAGAGGTGGCGACTCTTGGCCGTGGAGGCTCCGACCTGACCGCGACGCTCCTGGCTAGGGGCTTGGGGGCCGCGCGGGTTTCCTTGTGGAAGGATGTACCCGGACTGCTCACCGCGGACCCGCGAGTTGTTCCCGATGCGCGAGTGGTGCCCCAGCTGCACTCCCGCGAGGCGGCCGAGCTGGCGTACTACGGAGCTAAGGTACTGCACCCTCGGGCACTCATCCCGGTCACCGGACGGCGCATTTCCGTGTTCGTGCGTCCGTTCGCCGACGCCGGATCGCCGGGGACAGAGGTATCCGAACGGGTGGCGCCGGCTCGCTTTCCGGTGAAGGCGCTCACGGCCGCCCTGGGGCAAGCGCTGGTGACCGTCACCGGCAACGGAATGCTCGGGGTTCCCGGCATTGCGGCCCGCACCTTCGCAGCGCTGCACAGCCGGCAGATCTCGGTGTCTCTGATTTCCCAGGCCTCATCGGAACACTCGATCTGCTTCAGCGTCCCCGAGACTCTAGGCGATGAAGCCAGGGACAGCTTGGAGAAGGAATTCCGGGGCGAGATCGCCCGCGGGGAAATCGACGGGGTGGAAGTGGTCGAGGGTATGGCGACCGTCGCCGTGGTGGGCCTCGGAATGGCCGGTACCCCCGGAATCGCGGCCGGCGTATTCTCCGCGCTCGGTGCGGCGGGAATCAACGTGGTCGCAATCGCGCAGGGCTCCTCCGAGCTCAACATCTCGATCGTGGTCTCGGCCAAGGAAGCGGCCGAAGCACAACGCCGAATACATGCCGCCTTTCAGCTCTCCCGTATCGCGGGGGGCGCCGTCATTCGGCCGGAGCGGATGGAGGTCGTGCTGCTCGGGTTTGGTCAGATCGGCCGCACTCTGGCGACCCTCATCGGGCAGGTGCGGAGGCCTGCCCTGTCATTGCGAGTGGCCGCCGTGATCGATCGCTCGGGCTTCGTGTTCGATCCGCAGGGGCTGAGTACCCGGAGACTGGCATCGCTTGCTGCTGAAAAGCGGAAGCGCCGCCCGCTGGCGGATGCACCCAAGGGGCGGGCTGCCACCGCCGAGGAAGCCATCGCCCACATCGCGAGCTACGCACTCACCCGGCCGGTGCTGGTTGACGTCACCGCCGACGACACGGCGCCCGCGCTCGAGACCGCACTGACTCATGGCATGGACCTGGTCCTGGCCAACAAGCGCCCGCTCACCGGCCGCCGTGGAGTGAGCGATGCGCTGTGGGAAACCGCGAGCGCGCGGGGCCGACGGATCCTGCTCGAAGCCACCGTGGGTGCCGGCCTCCCGATCATCGATACCTATCACAAGCTGATCGAGTCGGGGGATCGAGTGGAGCGAATCGAAGGCTTGCTTTCCGGCACCCTCGGATTCGTGCTCAGCGAGGTGTCCTCCGGCGTACCGTTCTCCAAGGCCGTTCGCAGCGCTATGAGCCGGGGCTATACCGAGCCGGATCCTCGGGAGGACCTCTCCGGCATGGACGTGGGCCGCAAGGCACTTATCCTGGCTCGCCTACTGGGCTACCCAGGCGAGCTTCCCCGCTCTTCGGTCGAGTCGCTGGTGCCAAACTGGGCTAGAAAGCTGTCGCTCCCAGAGTTTCTCGACCGCCTGGAACAGCTCGATGCCGGCTGGAAGCGACGGGTGGATGCCGCGGCCGCCGAGGGAACGGTGTTGCGATACGTGGCGACCGCGACCCGGACCAAGATCGCCGTTGGGCTCCGAGCGGTCCCCTCGTCCAGCCCGCTCGCCGCAATCAAGGGTTCCGACAATCAGGTGGTGTTCACCACGGCTCGGTACAAGGCGAATCCACTCGTCATCACCGGGCCGGGCGCCGGGGCGGAGGTGACTGCCGCGGGCGTGCTCAACGACATTCTGCGCCTGGCCGGGGCATGACTGGTCCGAGTGCGGTGACGGCCTACGCGCCTGGCGGGGTGGGAAACGTCGGCCCCGGTCTCGATATCATGGGGCTGGCCGTCGCCGGGTTGGGCGATACCGTTCGCGCGGAATGGAGCGCGGAGCCTGGGATTCGGATTATGGACCCGGGACATGACGCACTCCCTCGCGAGGCCGAGCGCCACACCTCGGCGCTGGCGGCCCGGGCGGTATTGGAACGAGCGGGTGGCTCTCGCGACGGGCGGGGACTGGCCCTCTATGTGCGTAAGGAGCTTCCCCTCTCCGGCGGGCAAGGAGGCAGCGCGGCCTCCGCGGTGGCCGCGGCTGTGGCGGTGAACACGCTGCTCGGTGGGCCACTCGATCGAATAGCTCTGGTGGAGGCCTGCCTCACGGCGGAAGAGGCCGTCGCCGGGCGACACGCCGACAACATCGCCCCTGCGCTCCTCGGAGGCATCGTACTCATCCGATCGATGGAGCCGCTCGATCTGGTGCAACTGCCTGTGCCGGAGGAGCTCTTTGTCGTGCTGGTGCGACCGGATCAGCAGCTGCGCACTCTCGAGGGTCGTTCCGTACTCCCCCGAGAGGTGAGCCGGGCGGTGGCACTGCATCAGGCGGCGCAGGTCGCTGCAGTGGTGGCAGCCCTCGCCGCCGGTGACTATGCCCTTCTGGGCCGCGCGATCGACGACCGCATCGCCGAGCCGGCGCGTGCGCCACTGCTGCCGGGATTTCCCGAGGCCAAGGCCGCTGCATTGGCCGCCGGCGCGCTGGGCAGCTCGATTTCGGGGAGCGGGCCTACCGCGTTTGCCCTCGCCCGGGGGCGCGATTCGGGAGATCGCGTCGGGGCCGCAATGGCAGCCGCCTATGCAGGTCGGGGCATGTCTTGCGACGTCCGAGTCGCACCGGTAGACCGGGTTGGAGCCCAGATCCTCGAGGAGAGGTAACACGGTGCGATTCGAGACCGAACGCCCGACGAGCTGGCAAGCCTGCCTCACCTGCGGCAACGAGCTCACCGAGACCGATCCCCATTCGCGCTGCCCTGTCTGTGGTGGCTTGCTCGAGATCCATCACCGACCGCCGGACCTGACCCGGGATGAACTGATCGGCCGGTTCACCGAGCGCCGGGGACGAGAACCGACCGCGCCACCATCCGGTGTCTGGCGCTTTCGAGAGATCGTGCTTCCCGGCGCGCGTCAGATCGTCTCTCATCCCGAGGGCAACACCCCGCTGCTGCATCGCGACGCACTCGACCGCTGGACTGGAGTACAACGGCTGCTGCTGAAGCACGAGGGTCACAACCCCACCGGGTCGTTCAAGGATAGGGGGATGACGGTGGGGGTGACCCAGGCGGTCCGCATCGGGGCTACGGCGGTAGCCTGCGCCTCGACCGGCAACACTTCGGCTTCGCTCGCGGCCTACGCCTCACAGGCGGGGCTCCCAGCGTTGGTCCTGGTGCCCGCCGACGGTGTGGCGCTGGGCAAGCTGGCGCAGTCACTCGCCTATGGAGCTCGGACGCTGCTGGTACGGGGCGATTTCGACGACTGCCTCCGCCTGGTGCAGGAGGCGAGCGACAAGCTCGGCGTGTACCTGCTCAACTCCATCAATCCATTCCGGCTCGAGGGACAGAAGACCATCGTGCTGGAGCTGCTGCAGCAGCTCGGCTGGACCGCGCCGGACTGGATCGTGCTGCCGGCGGGCAATCTGGGAAACACCGCCGCGTTCGGAAAGGCGCTCCGCGAGGCGCATGCCTGGGGCCTGATTTCCCAGATGCCTCGACTCGCAGCGGTTCAAGCGTCCGGGGCGGCCCCCTTCGCACGGAGCTTCGCCGAGGGGTTCGCACGACGGCATACGGTGAAGGCAGACACCGTGGCGACCGCCATCAGAATTGGCGACCCCGCCTCCTATGATCGGGCGGTACGGGCGATCCGGGAAACCAACGGCGTGGTCATGGCGGTGGAGGATGGCGAGATCCTGGAAGCCAAGGCCGCGGTGGACGGCTGTGGCGTAGGGTGCGAGCCGGCAAGCGCCGCCAGTGTCGCCGGCGTGCGCCAACTGCTGCGACGTGGCATCATGGCGCCGGAGGAGCACGCGGTGGCGGTGCTCACCGGGCACATTCTCAAGGATCCCGAGGTGTTGCTTCGCTACCACCGGGAGACCGAGCCGCCCCCGCCGGGAGCCAATCGGCCGATCGAGATCGAGCCGGATCTGCGGGAGGTGGAGCGAGCGCTCCAGGAAACGGGGAAGGGTGAACGGTAAACAGTGAACGGGAAAGCCGGTCGACGTCCAGTTTTTACCGTTTACCGTTCACCGTTTACCGTTTACCGCGGTCGTCACTTCCTGAGGATCTTCCAAATCCGTCCGTCCTTATCCGAGGAGAGATAAAGGGACCCGTCCGTCCCTACCGCCAGACCCGTCGCGTGAAGGTCGGTCGGCGTGGGGCCGCTCGCGAAGGTGGTGTAACTTCCGGTTGCCTTGCCGTCGGCAAAGGGCGCGAACACGACGCGGAATCCAGCCTGCGGGAGCGGGGCTCGATTCCATGAGCCATGGAACGCGATGAAGAGGCCGCCGCTGTAGGCTGACCCGAACTTGTCGCTCGGGTAAAACGCCAGGGACATTGGCGCCCAGTGTCCGGGGAATGCGATGATCGGGTCCTTGGCCGCGGCACAGCGGCCGACTTTGCGCCCGTCGCCCCCGTACTCGGGAGCCAGCACCTTCTTGCGGTATTGATTGCTGTAGTAGCAGTAGGGCCAGCCGAAGTTGTCGCCCGGCTGCACTCGCACCAGCTCCTCGGCCGGATTCTCGGCGCTGATCTCGTCGCTGAACCCCCAGCTGTCGGCCAGCTGGTCGCGGCCATGGATCGCGGCATAAAGATCGCCGGTGCCGGGCTGAATCGCGATTGCCTCCGCGTTCCGCAGTCCAGTCGCTATCCGCTTTCCGTCGGTGAATCGCTGCCCCGTTCGGCTGGCGCTGAACTGCCAGATACCGGCGTGACGCTCGAGCTCGGAACAGGGGTCCCGCCCGGGGGAGCCGGCCTTCCGATCAGCGACCTGACAGCTGTTGGTGGCCGAGCCGATCTTGACGTACATCGCATCCGCCGCGCCGAAAGCCAGGGTCTTGGCCTGGTGGTTTCCGTCGGCGGGAAGCTGGTCGATGACGACCTCCTCTTTGCCCTCCGGCGCGAGCTTCCCCGGCGTGAGTCGCCAACGGAGCACCCGGTTGTCTAGGGCGAGGTAGAGATACCCGTCGTGGACCGCGATATCGTTTCCACCTCCCGGGCCGAAGGCAACCTGTTCCTCCGGCTTGCCGTCCCCGTCGCGATCACGAAAGGCCGCCACGCCCTTCCCATCTCCCCCACCGCCCACGGCGGCGTAGAGATCGCCCGTCGGACCGACGGCGAGATGGCGGACACCGTCGAGACCCGAGGCGAGCACGACGGCGCAGAATCCCTGGGGCAGGGTCAGACCAGCGTTGTCCGGCTTGCAGGCCGCGCCACTGGGGCCCGAGAGAGAGAGCGTGCCGGCAAGCAGTACCGGGACGAGAACCAGCGACTTCGAACGGGGCAGCAGAGACATGGGAGCGACCGGTTCAGGGGGTTCGACAGGGAGTCAGCGGCTCCGTGGGCTATGCGGAAGATATAGCGCAGGGCGGCGAACCGGCGCGCTCGGACTATCGCGCAGCGGCGTATCGAGCGATGCGCACCGGGCATTCTCCGAGGGAAAATGCCGGCTTCCCTATTGCAACTCAGCGCCGTCCGTGTACTGTATGACACGGTAGTTTTGCTGGTCCCGAGGCACGCAGGGTTCTCACATCCACTGGAGACGCGCGATGGCCACCAAGAAGAAGACTGCCGCGAAGAGAGCAAAAAAGAGCGCGAGGAGACCGGCCGCACGAAAGACCGCTCGTAAGTCCGCCAAAAAGTCCGGCAAGAAGCGCACTCCCAGCGCCGCCTTCATGAAGCCGGTGCAACCCGACAATGCGCTGTCCGCGGTCGTGGGCTCGAACCCCCTCCCCCGCACGGAACTCACCAAGAAGCTCTGGGCCTACATCAAGCGCAACGGGCTCCAAGACAGCAAGAACCGCCGGGCCATCAACGCCGACGACAAGCTCCGTCCGGTCTTCGGTGGCAGGAGCCAGGTGACCATGTTCGACATGACCAAGCTGGTGAACAAGCATGTGAGCTGAGCACAATAGCATCGGGTTCAAGGGGGCGCTCCCGCTGGGGCGCCCTTTTCTTGTTGAAGTCTTCGGTCTTTGGTCTTGGGTCTTTGGTCCGGCGAGCGGAGGATGGGTGCTCAGGACCAGAGACTACCGACCAAAGACTCCTGACTGACGACTCATGACCAAACACCACCTACCCACTATCTTCCTCCCCCCATGGCCGGCGAATACATCTTCACTATGCGCGACCTTCGCAAGGTCGTGCCGCCCTCCCGCGAGATCCTCAAGGGCATCCATCTCGCCTTCTTCCCCGGCGCCAAGATCGGCGTCCTCGGCGCGAACGGGGCGGGGAAATCGTCCCTCCTCCGCATCATGGCGGGAGTGGATCAGGACTTCCTGGGCGACGCTCGGCCGCTCCCCGGAACCAAGATCGGCTATCTCTCCCAGGAGCCCCAGCTCGACCCCTCGAAGGACGTCCGCGGTAACGTGGAAGAGGCGGTCGCGGAGCAGCGCGCCCTGCTGCGACAGTTCGAGGAGCTGAGTGCCCGCTTCGCCGAGCCGATGAGCGACGAGGAGATGACTCGCCTGCTGGAGAAGCAGGGCAACCTGCAGGAGCGGATCGACGCGCTCGGCCTCTGGGAGCTGGACCACAAGGTCGATATCGCAATGGATGCCTTACGCCTGCCCCCCGGCGATGCCGACGTGAAGACGCTCTCCGGGGGAGAGCGCCGCCGGGTCGCGCTCTGCCGGGTCCTGCTGGAGCAACCCGACATGCTGCTGCTGGACGAGCCGACCAATCACCTCGATGCCGAGAGTGTATGGTGGTTGGAGCGCTACCTCGCCGAGTTCCCCGGCACCGTCGTGGCCGTCACCCACGATCGCTATTTCCTCGATAACGTGGCGGGATGGATTCTCGAGCTGTATCAGGGCGCCGGAATTCCCTGGGAAGGCAACTACTCCTCCTGGCTGCAGCAGAAGCAGGCGCGGTTGGCGAACGAGGAGAAACAGGCCTCAGCGCGGCAGAAGACCCTCCAGCGTGAGCTGGAGTGGATTCACATGGCGCCCCGGGCCCGCCAGGCCAAGAGCAAGGCGCGCATCACCCGCTACGAAGAGCTGCGGGAGGAAGCCGAGCGGCAGACCGAGGCGACGGCCGAGATCCTGATCCCCGTCCCCGAGCGTTTGGGCGACGAGGTCGTGATCGCGAAGGATGTGGCCAAGGGTTACGGCGACCGGCTCTTGTTCGAGAAGCTCAACTTCTCCCTGCCCCGGGGCGGCATCGTCGGCGTCATTGGTCCCAACGGAGCGGGCAAGACCACGCTCTTCCGGCTGATCACCGGCCGAGAGTCGCCGGATTCCGGGACCTTGCAGGTCGGGTCCACCGTGCGAACCGCCTACGTGGATCAGAGTCGGGAGGCGCTCGATCCCGAGCATACGGTCTATCAGGAGATCTCGGGCGGCCAGGACCAGCTCCAGTTCGGCCGCCGTACGGTGAACGCCCGAGCCTACTGTGCGGGGTTCAACTTCCGCGGGGCCGACCAGCAGAAGAAGGTTGGTACTCTCTCCGGTGGGGAGCGCAACCGGGTCCATCTCGCCAAGCTGCTCAAGAGTGGTGGAAACCTCCTGCTGCTGGACGAGCCCACCAACGATCTCGACGTGGACACGCTCCGGGCGCTGGAGGAGGCCCTGCTGGGCTTCGCAGGGTGCGCCGTCGTCATCAGCCACGACCGATGGTTTCTCGATCGCATTGCCACCCACATCCTGGCGTTTGAGGGAAACAGTGAGGTGTTCTGGTATGAGGGAAACTACCAGCTCTACATCGAAGACCTCAAAAAGCGGAAGGGCCCCGACGCCGATCAACCTCATCGAGTGGCCTACCGGCGGCTGGTGCGAGCTTGAGAGGACGGAGATGACGCATCCTCTGCGCCTTCTGCGTCCTACATGGCGCGGCTATACTAGGGCATGATTACGGAGCATAGCCGGATCCCCTACCTTCCGGCCCGCATCGAGGGACTCGCCGCACTCTCGATGAATCTCTGGTGGAGCTGGAGTCGGGAGGCACGAGGCCTCTTTCGCTCCATCGACGAAGCCCTCTGGCACCTTACCCGCCACAACCCTCTCGAGCTGCTCTGCCGGGTCGATCCCGCCCGCATCGCCGCGTGCGCCAGCGACAGTGATTTTCTGCGTCGCTATGACGACGTGATGACGCGGATGCAGCACGAGACCTCGAGCAAGGACACCTGGTTCGCCCGCACCTACCCGGAGCTCGATGGGAGACCCGTCGCCTACTTCTGTGCCGAATTCGGTCTGCACCATTCGGTTCCGATCTACTCTGGAGGGCTCGGGGTCCTCGCGGGTGATCACTGCAAGTCCTCCAGCGACCTCGGCATCCCGCTGGTGGGGGTGGGCCTGTTCTACCGCAAGGGCTATTTCGACCAGCGGCTGCGGCTGGACGGCTGGCAGGAAGACAGCGACGAGGAATTCGACGTCAGCCTTACTCCGCTGGAGCTGGTGACCGGATCGAAGCAGCACCCCTATCTCGCCACGGTGGAGACCTCCGGCCGGCCGGTGCACGTGCGCGCCTGGCGCATGATGGTGGGACGGGTGCCGATCTATCTGCTGGATACCAATCTGGAAGGAAATCACCCGGACGACCGTGGGCTGATGAGCAAGCTATACACCGGCGGCCCCGATCTGCGCCTCCGGCAGGAGTGGATCCTGGGAGTGGGTGGCGTCCGAGTGCTCCGCGCTCTCGGCATCGACCCCTCGGTCTGGCATGCCAACGAGGGACATGCCGCGTTCATGATGATCGAGCGGGTGCGCGAGCTCACCGCCCAGGGCATCCTCTTCGCCGAGGCGGTTGCCAAAGTCAGGGCTCAGGGCGTGTTCACCACCCATACCCCGGTTCCGGCCGGCCACGATGCCTTCTCAGTCGAGCAGTTGGAGAGCTGCACGGGACCCATTTGGGAGGAAGTGGGAGTCGATCGCGACACCCTGTTCGGAGTCGGGGCCCATCCCGCCCTGCCGGGTCAGTTCCACATGACCGTCACCTCGATGCGGCTCTGCAGCAGAGTGAATGGTGTGTCCCGTCGCCACGGGCAGGTCTCCCGCAATCTCTGGCGGGATCTCTGGCCCGGGCGGCCCTGGGAAGCGGTCCCGGTTGGGCACGTGACCAACGGGGTTCACCTCGCCACCTGGATGGCGAGTCCCATCATGAACCTGCTGGACGCGCATTTGGGACGTGATTGGGGGAACCGCCTGGATGAGCCCGGGTTCTGGGACCAGGTCCTCACGCTGGATCACGGGCGACTGTGGGACGCCCACCTTCGACTGAAGCAGATCCTGGCCAACTTCATCCGGGAGGATGCCCGGCGGCGTTTCGCCGGTCGATTCAAGGAGGCGGCGCAGGTGGTCGGGGCGGGAACCCTGCTCGATCCCACCGCACTCACCATCGGGTTCGCTCGACGGTTTGCCACCTATAAGCGAGCCAATCTGATCTTCCACGACCTCGATCGGCTACGTCGGCTGCTCACCGACCCTTGGCGCCCGGTGCAGATCATCTTTGCAGGCAAGGCCCACCCGGCGGACAATCCGGGCAAGGAAGTGCTCCAGAGCGTGTACCAGTTCACCCGTGACCCCGAGTTCGAGGGGCGAGTCGCGTTTCTGGAAGACTACGACATGCACCTCGCCCATCTTCTGGTGCAAGGCGTGGATCTCTGGCTCAATCTTCCGCGGGTCCCGCTAGAGGCATCGGGAACCAGCGGGATGAAGGCCGCGCTCAATGGCATTCCTCAGCTGAGCACGCTCGACGGATGGTGGCAGGAAGGCTACGACGGGCTCAGCGGCTGGGCCATTTCGCCCGCCGGCGAGACCGAAGACGCCGACACATCTGATGTGGACCGGTTCTACCGGCTACTCGAGGAGCAGCTGATTCCGCTCTATTACACCCGCAATGCCAGCGGCGTCCCCCTGGGTTGGGTGGAGAAGATGCGCCATGCTCTTCGGCTGGCTGGGACCCGATTCACCGCGCGGCGGATGGTACAGAACTACGTGCAGGAATACTACGCTCCAGCGATCCGTGGGGAGACGACTGGGGACGACCCACCCACGGCATGAGGTATAGCGGATGGCCACCCTCCATGAAACGGCGCTGGCTCCGACGGGCGCCGCCCCGCGGCTGACGACACCAACCGGCGAGCCGGTGTCGGTGGTACATGTGGCCGCGGAGTACTACCCCTACGCCCGGACGGGCGGGCTGGCAGAGGCCGTAAGCGGTCTAGCCAACTTTCAGCAGGCGGCTGGCGTCAACACCGTCGCCATCCTCCCACTGTATCGCACCGTCCGCGACGTCGAGCCCGATCTCGAGCCGGTGGGCCCGCCGTTCACCATCGCTATGGGCTCCCGCAACGAAGAGGCCAGGGTCTTCCGCGTCACCGGCCCGCCCAACGGACCTCAGGTCTTCTTCATCGAGCACCTCGAGTATTTCAACCGCCCAGGAATCTACGGCGAGAACGGGGCGGACTATCCTGACAACGCTCGGCGTTTTGCATTCTTCGCCCTGGCGGCGGTCACGAGCCTGCCCCGCCTGGTGCCGGGGCCTGTGCTGCTTCACGCCCACGACTGGCACACGGCTCTCGCGCCGGTGTATCTCCGTGCCCTCCCCAAGCTGCATCGCGCCAGCACCCCCACCACCACAGTGGTCTCAGTGCACAATCCGGGCTACCAGGGGCACTTTCCCCCGGAAACGATGCCCGACATCGGACTTCCCTGGGAGCTGTACAACTGGCAACAGCTGGAATGGTACGGAAAGGTGAACTTCCTCAAGGGTGGTCTCGCTTTCGCCGACTTCGTGACCACCGTCAGTGCCACCCAGGCCGGCGAGTTGCGCACTCCCGGCGGCGGCTTCGGGTTGCACGACATGTTTCTCGCGTTGGGAGACCGCTTCGTGGGCGTGCTCAACGGCATCGACCAGACTACCTGGGACCCCGCCATCGATCCCCAGATCACCGCCCAGTATTCGGCCGACAAGCTGGATGGCAAGCGTCGCTGTAAGGCTGCGCTGCAGCGGTCCTTCGGGCTGCCCCAGCGGCGGCGTGCGCCGCTCTTCGGTATGACCGGACGGATGGTCACCCAGAAGGGGCTCGATCTCATCCTCAACGCGGTGGAGCTGCTCTCTACCGACGCGCAGTTCGTCTTCCTCGGAAGCGGCGAACATCACTATGAGCATGCGCTGGTCGAGCTCGCGTCCTCGGCCCCCAACCGGATCGGGGTGCAGCTGGACTTCACCGACCGGTTGGAGCACCGCCTCATGGCCGGCGCCGACATCTTCCTCATGCCGTCGCTCTACGAACCCTGCGGCCTTACCCAGATGCGGGCTCAGCGGTACGGTTCGCCACCGATTGTCCGCCGGGTGGGCGGGCTGGCCGACACCGTTGAGGACGGCGTCACCGGCTTCGCGTTCGACGCCTACACGCCACAGGCCTTTGAGGAGGCGGGGTTGCGGGCACTCAAGTGGTTCGCCGACACGGCGCGCTGGCAGACCCTGATCCGCCGAGGCATGGCGCGCGACTTCAGCTGGGAGGGCTCGGTGACCAAGTACCTGGATGTCTATCGACGCGCGCTGGTACACTCGGGCACGCCACGGTGAACGCCACGACGATGGATTTCGTCCTCGCCCTGCACACTCATCTGCCGTTCGTCTTGCACCACGGCCGCTGGCCTCACGGGAGCGACTGGCTCACTGAAGCGGCTCTGGATACCTATCTGCCGTTGCTCGAGGTATTGAGACAGCTGGAACGGGAGTCGGTCCCCGCGCCGGTCACCATCGGGTTCACTCCGGTGATCGCCAATCAGTTGAGTCATCCCAGCTTCGTCGAGGAGATGGAGGCCTTCTTCACCCAGCGCATCGAGGCCTGCGACAACGCGCCCGCATCCCTGGCCGCCACCGGAGATTCCGGGCTGCTCCCCCTGGTCGACTACTGGCGCGAACGGCTGCTGCGGCTTCGGCGACTGTTCCACGAGATCGGCCGGGATCTCATCGGCGCCTTTCGCGCGCTCGAGGCCGCCGGTCGGCTCGAAATCATCGGCTCCGCCGCCACTCATGGCTTCCTCCCGCTGCTCGCCCGAGATGAGAGCATCCGCCTGCAGCTCGCGGTGGGCACCTCCGAGCACCGCCGCATCTTCGGCCGGGCCCCGATGGGCTGCTGGCTGCCCGAATGCGCCTATCGCCCTCGCGGGCCGTGGGAGCCGTGGCGCGGAGCACCCCGGACCGGCGTCCGCCGGGGCATCGAGGAGCACCTTGCCGACGCGGGGTTCGGCTTCTTCTTCGTGGATTCCCATCTGGCCGCCGCCGGGCGACCGCTCGGGCTGTATGGCGACCCCGCCGGCGATCCGACGGTGCACAGCCCCCAGGCGCGCGCGATCGAGATCGCCGCCAGGCGCAGTCCTTACCTGGCCTATCGGGTGGCCCACGCGCGCGGGGCCGGCAGTGTCTCCGCCTACGTCCGCGATCCCCGCGCCTCGATGCAGGTCTGGAGTCGCGCCGAGGGGTACCCCGGGGACGAGTGGTATCTGGAATTCCACAAGATGCGGTGGCCCGGCGGACTCAAATTGTGGCGGGTGAGCGGACCCGACGTCGATCTGGGAGCGAAGCAGCCCTACAATCCTGCCATGGCGTTGGAGCGCACCCGGGGGCACGCCAGTCACTTCGCTCATTTGCTGGCGCAGATCGCAGCCGATGAGCGCCAGAACCGCGAGGGCGTCATCGTCGCGCCCTTTGATACGGAGTTGTTTGGCCACTGGTGGTTCGAGGGCCCGGATTTCCTGGGAAACGTCTATCGCGAGCTCACTCATCATCCCGGCGTGCGGCCGGTGACTGGATCCCGCCATCTGACCCAGCATCCGCCTCGGACCGCCATCCGTCTCCCCCCCGGTTCCTGGGGCGCCAATGGTGACTTCAGCATGTGGCTCAGCGATCAGACAGTCTGGACCTGGAAGCGACTCTGGCCCCTGGAGGAGCGCTTCTGGGATATCGCCCCCAGCGCGCTCGCGTCACCGGCCACCCGCCCGATTCTGGTCCAGGCCGCCCGCCAGCTGTTGCTGGCCCAGTCGTCCGACTGGCAGTTCATCATCTCCACCGGCGCGGCAGCCGACTACGCCGAGCGGCGCTTCACCGAGCATTGCACTGACGCGGAGGCGCTGGTCGGGGCGATGGTGGACGGGAGCGACAGTGCGATCGAGACCGGGCAGCGTCGCGCGGAGGAGATGGCTCGCCGGGATGATCTCTTCCCCGATATCCTGCCGGCCATCACCGCGGCGCTCGGCGGGTCCCGATCGCTTGCACTCGGCTGACCATGACGCCGATCCGGTTCGTGTTCGGACTCCATTTCCATCAGCCGGTGGGCAACTTCGATTACGTCTTCGCCCAGCACGTGCAAGATGTGTATCGGCCGCTGCTCGACCGGCTCACCTCCCGTCGCTTTCTCCCCGCCGTCCTGCACCTGTCAGGGCCGCTGCTCGAGTGGCTGGAGAATCATGAGTCGGCCTATCTCGATTCGCTCGGCCGTCTGGTTGCGGACGGCAGCATCGAGTTGCTCCTCGCCGGATTCTACGAGCCGGTCCTCGCGTCGCTCCTCCGCAGCGACCGGGTGGAACAGATTCACTGGATGCAGGAGGCATTGCGTCGCCGCTTTGGCGTGACCGCCAAGGGACTCTGGCTGACCGAGCGAGTCTGGGAACCCGAGCTGGCCGCCGATCTCGCGGATGCCGGCGTGCACTACGCCCTGGTCGACGATCGCCACTTCCTGGTAACCGGATTCTCCAATCAGCAGTTGCACGCCCCACTCTGGACCGAGAGCGATGGCAAGCGCATCGCCCTCTTTCCCATCGACGAGCGACTCCGCTACCTCATCCCGTTCCGGCCACCCGAGGAAACCGGCGCGTATCTGCGGGAGTTGCGGCAGGCAGGTCATCGCCTCGCCGTATTGGCCGACGACGGGGAGAAATTCGGAGGCTGGCCCGGTACCAAGGAGTGGGTGTACGATCGTGGCTGGCTGGATCGTTTCATGGGTACAATCGGCGAGCTGGT